>Ga0316578_10000735_pt1 | contig 11923 bp, 6 predicted proteins | sample J0NA_2_FD_203076 | JGI IMG/M metagenome (GOLD analysis project Ga0316578, IMG submission 203076) | Rhizosphere microbial communities from salt marsh grasses in Alabama, United States - J0-2_160517rDrC | ecosystem: Host-associated > Plants > Roots > Rhizosphere | place: USA: Alabama | collected...
CCTCCGACGCCCGCTCTTCCGTCGTTGCTCGCCGCGGCGTCCCAGCGGGTGCGGGGTCCGCAAGTCGTGGGGCGGCATGTGACCATAGCGCTCGTGGATGTCTATTACGATGGCTCGTCCGCGTGTGCGGCATGTGGCTTGGCCGAATCCTGGGAGGCCGACTCGACGCTGGAGGAGCAGGTGCTGCGGATCGGACATGTCGCGCCCTACGAGCCCGGGAGGTTCTATCGGCGTTAGCTACCCTGCCTGCTCGCGGTGCTTGGCCTCCTGGAGGCCTCCCCCGATGTGATCGTCATCGATGGGTACGTGTGGTTCTCTTCCTGGGAACGGCCCGGGCTTGGCGCCCGTTTGTACGAGGCCCTGGGGAGAGGCACCGCGATCGTTGGAATCGCCAAGACCGCGTTTCTTGGCGCTGAAAGCTCCCCGGTCGTCTCGATGGTCCATCGAGGGGGCTCCCTTAGGCCCTTGTACGTAACCGCGGTCGGGATGAGTCTCGAGGTCGCCGCGCAGAGCGTGCGCGGAATGGCGGGCAGGCATCGGATCCCGGAGCTGGTGAGACGGGTCGATCGGCTCGCGCGGGGGGCAGGCGCCTGCGGTTGACTGGAGGCGCCTAGCGGATGCGATCGGGGGGCCGTACGCGATTGGTTCGGCGGTGGCGCGCCGGGGTTTGGGCGTTTTGAGGGACCCCGGCCGTCCGTGTCGGGCTGAAGCCCGACCTCTCATAGCCTCTCATAGCCTATTCAAATTTAAAATATTTATCTTTTTCTTCTCCTGCTCCCGCACGAAAGCGACAAGCGATGACGATAAGGTCCGTTTATCGACGATGGCCTACGGGGCGTCTACAGCTCGCGGGTGGCGAGGAATCGGATGTCGGGCCAGCGCTCCTCGGTGAGGCTTAGATTCACGCGGGTGGGGGCCAGATAGACGAGCTGCTCGTCGCCGTCCAGGGCCAGGTTCTCGTAGGCCTTCTCCTTGAAGCGCTCGAGCATCTTGGGGTCGTCGCAGCCGATCCAGCGGGCAGTGTGCACCGAGACCGGCTCCACCACCGCGTCCACCCCGTACTCGTCCTTGAGCCGGAAGGCGGCCACGTCGAACTGGAGGATCCCCACCGCCCCCAGGATCATGTCGTTGTTCTTCAGGGGCCGGAAGACCTGGGTCGCCCCCTCCTCGGCGAGCTGCACCACCCCCTTCTGGAGGGCCTTCGTGCGCAGGGGGTCCTTGAGGACGATGCGCCGGAAGAGCTCCGGAGCGAAGTAGGGCACGCCCTCGTACTTCAGGTCCTCCCCCTCGGTGAATGTGTCGCCGATCTGGATAGTCCCGTGGTTGTGCAGACCGATGATGTCGCCGGGCCAGGCCTCTTCCACGTGGCGGCGCTCGTCCGCCTGGAAGGTGATGGCATTGGCCACCTGAACGGTCTTTCCGATGCGCACATGGCGCATCTTCATCCCCTTCGTATAGGTCCCGGAACAGACGCGCAGGAAGGCGACCCGGTCCCGGTGCGCCGGGTCCATGTTCGCCTGGATCTTGAAGACGAAGCCGGTGAAGCGCTCCTCCGCCGGCTCCACCAGCCGCTGGGCGGTCTGCCGCGGGCGCGGCGGCGGGGCATAGTCCACGAAGGCGTCCAGGAGCTCCCGCACCCCGAAGTTGTTGATGGCCGAGCCGAAGAAGACCGGGGTCTGGCGGCCCGCCCGGTAGGCGTCCAGGTCCAGGGGGTGGCTCGCGCCCTGGACCAGCTCCATCTCGACACGCAGGTCGTCCGCCTGATCCCCGAGGAGCTCGTCCATGCGGGGGTTGTCGATCCCCTCGATCACCTCCCCCTCGGTGATGCGCCCCCCGTGCTGGGCGCTGAAGAGGTGGGTGCGGTCGTGGCGCAGGTCATAGACCCCCTTGAAGCGCTTGCCCATGCCGATGGGCCAGGTGACCGGGGCGCACTGGATCCTGAGGACCGACTCGATCTCGTCCAGGACCTCGACGGCGTCGCGCCCCTCCCGGTCCAGCTTGTTGACGAGGGTGAGGATGGGGGTGTCGCGCAGCCGGCACACCTCCATGAGCTTGATGGTGCGATCCTCCACGCCCTTGGCCACGTCGATGACCATCAGCGCCGAGTCCACGGCCGTCAGGGTGCGGTAGGTGTCCTCGGAGAAGTCCTCGTGACCGGGGGTGTCCAGCAGGTTGACGATGGAGTCGCCATAGGGGAACTGCATGACCGAGGAGGTCACGGAGATCCCGCGCTGCTTCTCCAGCTCCATCCAGTCGGAGGTGGCGTGGCGCGCCGCCTTGCGTCCCTTGACGGTGCCCGCCATCTGGATGGCCCCGCCGAAGAGCAGGAGCTTCTCCGTAAGGGTGGTCTTGCCCGCGTCCGGGTGGGAGATGATGGCGAAGGTGCGCCGCTTGCGCAGCTGGTCCAGAAGCTCGTTCATTCAGAAAAAATGGTTGAGATAAGGAGGGAGGCAAAACCTCGCGAGTATAACGAGTGCGAGGTACAGGGACACGTGCCGCCCACCGCTGCTAGGATTGACAACAAGACAGAACAGGGGAGCAGGGCGCTCAAGGCCGCGAACCATGGCGACCGGTTTGACGATCGAAATCCTGCGCGAGATCCGCGACGGCATCCGCGAGCTGCGGGATGACTTCAACGCACGGCTGGACCAGACCAACGCACGGCTCGATCAGACCAACGAGCAGTTGGGGCACACCAACAGCCGCCTGGAGCGGGTCGAGCACGGACTGAACGACCTTGGCCGCTTCATGCGCCAGATCGCCCTGGATCAGGCGAAGCATGAGCGCTTCCACAGCCACCACGTCGAGCGCCTCGAGGCGGATGTGACGGACCTCAAGGGCCGGGTGAAGCGGCTCGAGGAGCGCACCGGTACCTGACGCCTCAAATCCGGCTCCGGATACCGTCCCCGCTGGAGGATCTCGATCGTCCACGCCCCCAGTCTCTCGATCACTTGGAAGGGTGGGGGCGACGCGCCGCATTTTCCACAGCGGCGCTGATGAATTGCGCCTCGAATGAGGGTGGGCAACCGACCGGCGAAGGTCCCCGATCCGGCTCCCCCTGGACCTCCGCGGGCCACTTCACCCGTCGCCGCACTCTGAAGCACCGGCGATGCGATGTGAGCGCAGCGGTGTGGACCCCTACGCGCGGTCCCTTGGCCTTGCAGGACCGGCCCAGGCAACGGCATTGGGGTCGCGGCCGCTTCCGGCGCCGGAGGCCCAACCCCGGGCGGGGGTCAGCGCGTCGTAGTCGGGCTCGAACCCAGCGGCGAGCAGGGCCCCGCGCAGGGGCGACTCCAAGGCGGGCAGCCCGTCGATCTGCCGGATCAGGAGCCGCTTGCGGCCCTTTCCTGATAGTCCGCGCAGGGCGGCCAGGGCCGGTCCCAGCTCACCGCCCTCCACGGTGATGGAGCCGGGGAAGCTGGTGAGGGAGCGCCCGCCGGGCCCCAGATACAGGACCGCCTTTCCCGCCACCAGAATGACCCAGGCCCCGCTCGCCCGTCGCGGCGCCCCGCCGCCGCCCGGCTCGGGCCAGGGAAGCAGGGCGCCGTAGGGGTTGGCGGGGTCCAGGGCCGCGAGGACCCGGACCGCCTCGGCTCCGAAGCCATCGATGGGGATCTCGTCGACCCGGGCGGCGCGCAGCCGGTCGAGGGCCCCGGGCAGGGCGAACTGGGCCCCGGACAGCCCCTCCACGAAATAACCGCGCCGCACCCGCCCGCTCTCCTCCATCTGCCGCAGCACCCGGTAGAGGGGTCCGAATCCCCCGGGCAACCCCTCCGCCTGGACCGCCTCCCGGCTGACCACGCCGTAGCGGTCCAGGAGCCTCCACGTCCGGGCCAGCAGCCGCTCCGTGTCCCCTCTCCCGGGCTCCAGCCCGGTGGTCAGGTCCGAGACCAGGGACCAGCGCCCCCCGGCCAGGGCGGGCTCCCGCCCCCGGCGCTGGCCCCGGGCGCCGCCGGAGAGCGCGCGCAGGGGGGCGAAGGTGTCGTTCGTGATGCGCCCCGCCCAGACCAGGTCCCAGAGGGCGGACTCCAGGGCCTCGCGCCGGGGCCTGATGCCGGAGCGCTCCACCGCCTGCATCAGGTCGAGCAGGAAGCAGGCCCCCCGACCCAGCCGCTCCAGCAGCACCGCCCGCACCGCAGATTCCTCGCCCTCCTCCCCCTCGATGCCGGGCCCTCGGCTGTCGACCCTATCGAGATCCACCTGCCCCCGCGGATACAGCGCCACCCACCCATCCCTCGGCCCCAGGGCCCCCCGCCCGACCCAGACCACCTGCCCCGTGGCCGCCAGCAGGTCCAGGTCCTGGGGTCGATAGCCCGGCACCCGGGCGGGCAGCAGGACCCGGTCCAACTGAGACCAGGGCAGGGTCAGACCGGCGAGCTGCTGGACCGCCTCCAGCAGGCGTTCCGGCCCCTTCGACTCCCCGCCGATGCCGTGCCACTCGGGCAGGAAGCGTCCCAGGGCGGAGCCGTCCACGGGCGCCACCGCATCCCTCGCCAGGGCCAGGGTGCGGCGCCGCAGACGCCGCAGGACCTCCGGGTCGCACCACTCGGGACCGCTCCCGGCGGGCCGGATCCCCCCTTGGACCAGGACCCCCTGGGACTCCAGCAGGCGCAGCACCGGCTCCAACTGGGCGGGACGCAGGCCAAGCCGCCCCGCCGGCTCCCGGATGGAGAAGGGCCCGTGGGTGCGGGCATAGCGGCGGAGGATCTGCTCCAGGGGGCCCCGGGTCGGGGCGATGAAGGCGTCCGGCAGGCCGGGGGGCGGGACCAGGCCCAGGGCGTCCCGATAGAGCCCCGCGTCCTCGGCGGCGATCCAGCGGAGGCCGCCGCCGAAGGGCAGCTGAACGGCCCGTCGCTGGTCCCGCAGCAGGGCGAGCCACTGGCGCGGCCCCCGGGCCGGGTCGTCCGGCAGCTCGCAGCGCGCCAGGATCTCGGGCTCCGTGAGGTCCCCGAGCCGCCGCAGCAGGTCGTGCAGCTCGTCCGCATCCCGGGCACGCCGGTCCTCGGCCAGGTGCTGGAGATCGCGCTCCAGCGCGTCCAGGGCCTCGGGGTCGATCAGCTCCCGCAGCCCCGCCTGCCCCAGTAGCTCGGCCAGGAGCCCCCGGTCCAGGGTCAGGGCCTGGGCCCGGCGCTCGGCGAGGGGCGCGTCCTGCTCGTACAGGAACGCGGCCACATAGGCGAAGACCAGGGAGCGGGCGAAGGGGGAGGCACTGCGGGTCTCGACCTCGTGGACACGGATGGCCCGCGAGCGGATCCCGCCCAGGATGGACCTGAGCCCCGGCAGGTCGAAGATGTCCGCCAGGGCCTGGCGGTAGGTCTCCATCACCACGGGGAAGGCGGGGTAGCGCCGGACCACGGCGAGCAGGTTCTGGGCACGGATGCGCTGGGCCCAGAGGGGCTGGCGTCCCCTGGCGGTCTTGCGGGGGGTGAGCAGGGCCCGGGCGGCGTTCTCGCGGAACAGGCCGGCGAAGAGCGCGGTCTCCGCGAGCTGCTCGGTCACCTGCTCCTCCACCGTCTCGGGGTCCGGCAGCAGCTCATCCAGGGAGGGAAGCGCGTCCCCGTCCGCGAGGCGCAGGACCAGGCCGTCATCCGTGTACATGACCTGGATCTCGAAGCCCTCCCTGCGTCCCAGCCGCCACTGCAGGGCCATGGCCCAGGGGGCGTGAATCCTCGCTCCGAAGGGGGTTAGGATACAGACGCGCCAGTCCCCCAGCTCGTCTCGGAAGCGCTCGACGACGATGGTGCGGTCGCTCGGCACCTGGCCGGTGGCCTCCTGCTGGTCGCGAACATAGGCCACCAGGTTGTCCGCGGCCAGCGGATCCAGGGGACACGCGCGGCGGACCCACTCCCGCGCCTCCGCCGGGTCGAGCGCGGCCAGCTGCCGGCAGAAGACCCCGATGGCCAGCCCCAGCTCCACCGGCCGGCCGGGCCCGTCCCCCCGCCAGAAGGGGAGCCGCCCGGGCTCGCCGGGGGCGGGCGAGACGATGACTCTGTCCCGGGTGATCTCCTCCACCCGCCAGGTGGAGGCCCCCAGCAGGATGCAGTCGCCGGCCTTGGTCTCGAAGACCATCTCCTCGTCCAGCTCGCCCACCCGGGGTCCCTCCCCCCCCAGATGGACCGCGTAGCTGCCCCGGTCGGGGATGGTCCCTGCGTTGAGCCGGGTGAGCAGGGCCGCACCCTTGCGGGGGCTCAGGGTGTCGGTTGATCGGTCCCAGGCGAGCAGGGGCCGGAGCTCGGCGAAGTCGCTGGAGGGGTAGCGGCCGGAGAGCATGTCGAGCACGGACTCCAGGGCGGTGCGCGTCAGGCCCCGGTAGGGACCGGCCCGGGTCACCAGGGCATGGAGCCCATCGACCCGCCGCTCCGCGGAAACGCATTGGGCGGCAAGCTGCTGGGCCAGGACATCCAGGGCGTTGCGGGGCATGCGCAGGGGCTCCAGCTCCCCGGCCAGCATGCGCATGGAAATCACCGCGCACTCCAGGAGGTCCCCCCGGAACTTGGGAAAGATCAGCCCCCGGCTCACCTCCCCCACCCCGTGACCCGCCCGGCCGATGCGCTGCAGCCCCCGGGCCACGGACCCCGGGGACTCCACCAGGAGCACCTGATCCACCGCCCCCATGTCCACCCCCAGCTCCAGGGAGCTGGTGGCGACGATGCCCCTGAGGGTCCCCCGCTTCAGGGACTCCTCGATCTCGGCGCGCTGCTCGTGGCTTACGCTGCCGTGGTGGGCCCGGACCAGATCAGGGACCTGCCCGCCATCGGACCCCTCCTGGTCCTCTTCCGCCCCGGCCAGCTCGTTCAACCGCTGGCTCAGGCGCTCGCAGAGCCCCCGGCTGTTGACGAAGCAGATGGTGGACCTGTGCGAGCGGATCGCATCCAGCAGGGCGGGGTAGATGGCCGGCCAGATCCCCTTCTCCGCGGGGGGCCGGGCCATCCGCTGGGCGTAGAGGGCGCCCAGGATGGAGCCCCCCTCCAGCCCCAGGGCGGCGATCTCCGGCGCCGGCTCCGGCGGGCGCTCCATATCCGGCACCGGGACCCGCACCTCGAGGTCGAGCCGGGGCGGCGACGCGGCGTCCACGATCTCCACGGGGCGGTCGCCGCCGAGGAACAGGGCCGCCTCGGCCAGGGGATTGACGGTGGCCGAGAGACCAATGCGCTGGGGGTCGCGCTCGCACAAGGCGGCCAGCCGCTCCAGGGACAGGGCCAGGTGGGCGCCCCGCTTGGTGGGGGCCAGGGCATGGACCTCGTCCACGACGACGGTGTGCACCGTCCTGAGGTGCTCCGCGAAGCGGGAGCCGAGCAGCAGATAGAGGGACTCCGGGGTGGTCACCAGGATCTCGGCGGGCTCCTTGAGCTGGTGCCTGCGCTCCTCCTGGGGGGTATCCCCCGTGCGCATGACCACCCGGGGGACCCGCGCTGGCTCGCCCAAGGCCTCCGCCGCCCGCGCCACGCCCACCAGCGGCGCCCTCAGATTCCGCTCGATGTCGTACACGAGCGCCTTGAGCGGCGAGACATACAGCACCCGCACGCCCGCCGACTTGCCCTCGGCCGGTGCGCGCATCAGCCGGTCGATGGCCCAGAGAAAGGCCGCCAGGGTCTTGCCGCTGCCGGTGGGTGCGGTGATGAGGCAGTGCAGACCCGCCGCGATCACCGGCCAGCCTCGGGACTGGGGCGCCGTGGGCCCCGGGAAGCTCCGGTCGAACCAGCGGCGGGTGGCAGGGGAGAAGAAATCCATGGCGATCAGATGGGGGCACGAGGGCATAAGCGGATCAACCCACCGTCAAGCCTTGGCCAGACACCGCCGATCAAGCGCCCCAACAAAAGGCACGCGAGCCCGCACCACGAAAGCGCCAGCCCCCTTTTCCCTATTCGCGTCCATTCGCGTTCATTCGCGGACCAATAATCCCTTCCCCGAGGCCAAGCACCAGCTCTCGCAGCCGGACGCGATCGCGCTTGCCGGACCCCAGCACCGGCAGCTCGGGCAACCGGACGAAACACCTGGGCCGCTCCGCCCCGACGAGGCGGTCGCGGCACCAGGCATCGAGCTCCCGGGCCTCGGCGCCCCCGGTATAGGCGGCGACCAGCCTCTGCCCCCAGACCGGGTCCGGCACCCCCAGGACCGCGACCTCGCCCACCCCGGACGCCGAGGCCAGGACGGCCTCCACCCGGGCCGGGTGCACCTTGACCCCGCCCGTCACCAGGACCTCGTCCGCGCGTCCCAGGACCCGGAGGTGGCCGCCAGGGTCCAGACAAGCGAGGTCCGAGGTCCGGAGCCAGCCGTCCTCCAGCCCGTCGCCTGGGACACGGTCCGGGTTGGCGTAGCCGGCCATGACCAGGGGACCCCTGACCCGCAGCACCTGGGGTGGCTCGGAACAACTGGGACAATCGATCTCGAGTCCGGCCAGGGGCAGGCCCACGACGCCGGGCCGGGGCGGGGCCGCCAGGCGCTCGGTGCAGGTGACCTGGGAGGCGGTCTCCGTCATCCCGTAGGTCAGATAGAGGGGCCAGCCCCGGTCCAGGGCCCGCCGTGCCAGGGGCCCGCTGAGGGACTGACCGCCGACCAGGACCACCCGCAGGCCGGGCGGCGGCGGGCGGTCCAGGTCCAACAGCCGCGCCAGAATGGGGGGGACCAGGGACAGGTGGGTGACGCCATGACGAGCGAGGTCCTCCGCCACCCGCTCCGCGTGGAAGCCCTCATGGACCGCCAGGATCGCACCCGCCCGGACGCACCGATAGGGGATGGAGAGCCCACCGATGTGCCGAAGGGGCAGGCAGCACAGCCAGACGTCGCCGGGGACGAGGCCGAGCCGACGGCTCACGAGGTCGGCCGAGGCGAGGAGGCTCCGTGCAGTGAGCATGACGGCCCGGGGCGCGCCGCTGCTGCCGCTGGTCTCGATGACCAGGGCCAGGGGCGAAGTCCAGGCCCCACCGAGGCTGGGGGCCGATGCCCGATGGCCCGTGGGGACCAGGCGGCCACCGTCCGGTCCTCCCGCCTGCCACAGCCATTCCGCACCGGTGTCCGCGAGCAGCCGCGACAGCGCCTCGGCCCGGATGCCTTCCCTGACCGGGAGCAGGGCCGCCCGGCAGAGGAGCAAGGCACGCTGCATGAGGAGCAGCTCCGCCGCAGGGCGCTCCGGTACCGCGACGAGCCGGCCGGCCTCCAGGCCCTGGGCCCGTAGGCTCGCCGCCCTCCGCCGCGCCAGGTCGAGGAGGTCGCGAGGGTCCCAAACGCCATCGGCGGGGCCGGCACCGATCAGGTCGGGGCCCGGCCGTCGACCGTGCCTCCGGGAATCACTTACCATCCGTCTCTTCGCCCGCAGTCGGAAGGGATCCGCCGGACCCCATTGTCCAACAACCGGCTCGGGCGCCATAGGGCGAGGGTCGCCGCCCCTCCATCCATCCACGAGCCGGTCGATCCGAACTTGACCCGAGACCCAGCGCCAGACCCGAGCCCAAAGCCGAGCCCAGATACCGCCGAGCTGGGCGTTCGCTGGTGCCTGGCCCTGCTCGACGGGCTGCTCGCGGGGGGACTTCGCGAGCTGGTGCTCTCCCCGGGCTCCCGATCGACCCCCGTGGTGCTGGCCGCCCAGCGCCGCCCCGGGCTCCAGCTCACCCCGATCCTCGACGAGCGCAGCGCCGCCTTCTATGCGCTGGGTCTGGCGCGCGCCTCCGGTGCGCCGGTGGGCCTGCTCGCCACCTCCGGCAGCGCCCCCGCCCATTGGTACCCGGCGGTGATCGAGGCGAGCGAGTCCGGCGTCCCCCTGATTCTGCTCTCGGCGGACCGTCCGCCGGAGCTCCGCGACTGGGGCGCCAACCAGACCATCGACCAGACCCGGCTCTTCGGCCTGCATGTGCGCGCCTTCCACGACCCGGGGGCGCCGGTCGACTCGCCCCCGGTGCTGAAGTCGCTCACCGCCCTGGGCATCCGCGCCGCCGCCGTCAGCCGCGGCGCCAACCCGGGACCGGTTCACATCAACCTGCCCTTGCGGGAGCCCCTGGTCCCAGGTCAGGTCCCGGTCCTTGCCGCCGACCCGGCGGGCGAGCAAGGGGACACCGCCCCGGAGGCCGCATCCCGGCAGGGAAGCTCGCCGATCCGGATGAGCCCACCCTTGACCCTGCCGGACGCGCTCAAGGGGCGACTAGGGGGCCGAGGCCTGATCTATTGCGGGCCGGACGCGCCGAGGCCCGGATTTCCAGATGCCCTGTGGCGCTGCGCCGCCGCCCTGGGTGTCCCGGTACTCGCCGATCCCCTCTCCGAGGTACGCTTCGGACCGGCCGCGATCCCCGGAGCCCCGTCGCCTCGGATCACCCGCTACAAGTGCATCGCCCGCAATCCCCAAGCCGCCGAGGCCCTGAGGCCCGACTGGGTCCTGCGCTTCGGCCGGCCCCCCGTCTCGCGGACTGTGCTGGAGTGGCTGGAGTGGCTGGAGGGGGTCCCCATCCTCCTCGTGGACCCCGGCGAGCGCTGGTGCGATCCCGGCCATGCGCTCGCGCAGCCCCGCTCCCTGCACCTGGCCGCCGATCCGGCGGGCCTGTGCGAGGGGCTGGCCGCCGACCCACCGAGCCCCGCGGACGGGGACTGGCTCGACCTGTGGCGGCACGCCGAGGGGCGTGTCGCCGAGCTGTCCGGAACCTATCTGGCCGAGCGCCCCTGGTGCGAGGCCCAGGTGATCCGGAATCTGGTGGCGAGCCTGCCGGCGGGGGACGGGCTCCTCTGCGCCAACTCCCTGCCGATCCGGCAGCTCGAGACCTGGTCGGGCACCCGCGACGAGCCCCTGAGGCTCTTCGGCAATCGGGGGGCGAGCGGGATCGACGGGCAGCTCTCGACCCTCGCCGGTCTCAACGCGGCGGGCGTCCCCACCACGGGGCTGCTGGGGGACCTCTCCTTCCTCCACGACCTCTCTGGCCTGCTGCTCGCCGACCGGCTCGACCGGCCCTGCATCGTCCTGAATAATGGCGGGGGACGGATCTTCGACTATCTGCCCCAGTCGGGCCTCCCGAACTTCGAGCGGCTGTGGCGCACGCCCCGACCGCTGGACCTCGGGGCCCTGGCCCGGCCCTTCGGGCTGCGCCATCGGCAGGTCGCCGATGCGGCCTCCTGGAGCGAGGCCCTGGGCGAGGAGCTCGGCCGCTGCCTCGCGGGGGAGCCCGGCGGCCTGATCGAGGTCGCGGTGGACGCCGCCCGGAGCCAGGAGGTCCATCTGGGATTCCGCCGTGTCCTGGCAGGCGAGGATCTGATCGGCTAGCGCGCAGTCTCTGGAGTCAAACGCCATGCAAGAGTCGGGGGACGGCCCGCCCGTCCAATGGGAGACACCGCCCGGGATCGGCTACCGGGACATCCTCTACGAGCAGGGTCAGGGGGGCGACCGGGGCATCGTCAAGGTCACCATCAACCGCCCGGAGGTGCGCAACGCCTTCCGACCGGAGACCGTGCGGGAGCTGATCGACGCCTTCCACCGGGCCCACCTGGACCCCGCCGTCGGGGTCATCGTGCTCACCGGGGCCGGCGACCTGGCCTTCTGCTCCGGTGGCGACCAGCGGGTGCGCGGTGACGAGGGCTACCGGGACGGCGCCGGGGTGGAGCACCTCAACGTGCTCGAGCTGCAACGTCAGATCCGCACCCTGCCCAAGCCCGTGGTCGCCATGGTGGCGGGCTACGCGATCGGCGGCGGCCATGTGCTCCACCTCGTCTGCGACCTGACCCTGGCCGCGGACAATGCGCGCTTCGGCCAGACCGGACCCCGGGTGGGGAGCTTCGACGGGGGCTTCGGGGCGGGGCTCATGGCCCGCACCGTGGGGCTCAAGAAGGCCAAGGAGATCTGGTTCCTCTGCCGCCAGTACGATGCCCGGGAGGCCCTGGCCATGGGTCTGGTGAACGCGGTGGTGCCGCTGGCGGAGCTGGAGCCCGTCACCGTCGCCTGGTGCCG
>Ga0316578_10000736_pt1 | contig 11902 bp, 7 predicted proteins | sample J0NA_2_FD_203076 | JGI IMG/M metagenome (GOLD analysis project Ga0316578, IMG submission 203076) | Rhizosphere microbial communities from salt marsh grasses in Alabama, United States - J0-2_160517rDrC | ecosystem: Host-associated > Plants > Roots > Rhizosphere | place: USA: Alabama | collected...
CTACGGCTGTTCCGCCGGGCGGATCACAGAGCTCGAGATCTACGACGTCGCAGGCAGGGCGGTCCGCAGGCTGTTCCGCGGCGAAGCGGTCGCGGGACGCAGCGAGTTCCGATGGGACGGAACGGACGAAGAGGGGGCGGCCGTCGGCTCGGGATGCTACTTCGCCGTCTCGAGCACGGGGCAGCTGAGACTGGAACACAAACTGATACTGATACGCTGAGACCGGGAGAACAACATGCGCTTTGTAACACGTCTTCTTCTGGCCTGCGCCGCATCGGTTGTGATGATGCATCCGGCGCCGGCTGCGGCGGCCGAGCTGTCGTTCTCGCCGGCCGACACGCTGATCACCACCTTCAACATCTTTCCCGTGCGCGTCGAGGTCGACGCCATAGAAGAGATCATGGGCTACAATATCTCGGTGACGATCACGGGGGACCCGTGCCTCCAGATCGCCGGCATCGTCGAGGGAGACCTGCCGGGTAGCGGCGGCGATCCAACGTTTTTCAGGTGGCTCACTCCGGGAGACTCCGATTCGATCGCGGTGAACGGCTCGGTCCTCGGCACGACCGTCGACGGCCCCGGGGTCCTCTTCACGATCTATTTCAAGGCCCTCGCGCCGGGGACGGCCTGGCTCGACTTCAGCTACTCGGATCTGAGGAACGGGATCAACGAGAGCATCGTCCACGCGCAGGCGGAGCCGGCACGGATCATCGTCGACAGGGCGATCGCCGTCGAGGAGATCTCCTGGGGCGGATTGAAGTCACTGCCGCGCTGACGCCAGGCTGCCCGGCTGCCCGGAGTGTCCCCGAAACGACGCTCCCCGTCGATATTGACCGGGGCCTCTTCATCTGCTACCTTTCATACGCTGTGTCCCGTTTCACCGTCTCCCATTGAAACCCGGGAGGATCTTCAATTGAACCGGTCTATCGCCCTGAGACGTATCTCTGTCCTCGCCGCCGCCGCGGCGGCCGCACTGATCCTGACGAGCGGTTTCCCGCGGGCGGGCGAGAGCGAGGATTTCAGGTTCGCGCAGCGACTGCGGCGGGACAAGATGTTCGTCTCCGCCGCCGAGGAGTTTCTCCGCTTCGCCGGTCAGTACCCATCGAGCGCGCTGCGCCCGGCGGCGCTGTTCGAGGCGGGGGAGTCGTGGATGGAGGCTGGCAGGGCGAAGGAGGCGCTCGATACCTTCGAGCGGATGCTCGCCGACTATCCCGCCGATCAGAACGCCTGCACGGCGCGATACTACCGCGGCACGATCCTCAAGGCGCTGAAGCAGTACCGCGAGGCGGCCGCAGAGCTCCTGCTCGTCCCCGAGCAGACCGCCGCCTGTCCCGTCGAGGGCAGGGCGCTGCTCGAGGCGGGGGAGTGCCTCATCGCGGCAGGAGACCCGCTCGAGGCGGCGGGAGTGCTCCGCCCGCTCTGGCAGGACGGGCGCTTCCCCGATCAGGCGCCGAGGGCGGGGTACAGCCTCGCCGTCGCGCTGGCCGATGCGGGGCGCGATCTCGAGGCGGACGGCATCCTGGCCGAGATCGTCTCGAAGCATCCCTCATCTCCGGTGGCGGCGCTCGCACTGATGCGCCTCGGCGACCGTGCGATGGAGTCGCGGCGGTACGCCGACGCGCGCGATTTCTACCGCAGGGCGGTCGAGGGGTACCGCGAGGACTCGCTCAGAGAGCGCGCGATCCGCAAGTTGATCGATGCCTCGGCAGCGGCCGGCGACGACAGGGCCGTCCTCGACCGGGCGCAGGAATACCTGCGCTCCTTCCCCGATGCGCCGCACCGCGGCACGGTATACCGGGCCGGGATAGACGCGGCCCGCCGGCTCGGCGACACGGAGCGTGTCCTCTCGCTGATCTCATCGTGGCGGTCCGAGGAGGCATACGCAGACAGCACCGGCGAGGTCAGCCTCATCAGGGCCGGGGTCCTCGCCGAGAGGGGCAACAGAGACAAGGCGCTCGCCGAGCTCTCCGGGTTCCGCCGCGCTTGGCCCTCGTCGCCGCTGCTCGTCGAGGCCCTCCTGCTCGAGGGGAGGCTCCTCGAGGAGGCGGGAAGGGCCCAGGATGCGGCGCTGCGCTATTCGGTCGCACTGCTCGAGGGGGCCGACGGGGAAGACCGGCTGAGCGCGCTCGGGCGGCTCGCCGATCTCTCGATCGCATCGCTCGCCGACACGTCGGGGGCGGTGCGCCTGTGGGAGACGATCGCCGCCGAGGACGCCGGCTCGGAGGAGGCCGAGGAGGCGCTCTGGCGAGCCGCAGCCGCGCGCGCCGCGGCGGGCGACTACGCCGGAGCCGCCGGGACGTATCGCCGCATCGAGATCGAATATCCCGCCTCGCCGCGTCGTGACGAGGCGGCCGAAAGCGCGGAGCGCGCCGAGCTCCTTGCCGTCCCGGAAGGGGATGCTGCGGGAGACCTCGCCCGTCTGGCCGTCGACGAGACGGTCACGCCGGGGATGCGCCGCCTCGAGGCGGGGCGGATCCTCCTGCAGAAGGAGCGACGTCCGGACGAGGCGGCATCCTACCTGCGCGCCGCCCTCGATTCCCAGATCCCCGACGACCAGCGACCGCGCGCGCGGTACCTTCTCGGCGCCGCGCTCGCGATGGAGCACGATCTCTCCGCAGCCCGCGGAACGGCCGACGGTGGGTCGCTCGACAGGGCTCTCGACGAGTGGTTCGCCGTCGCGCGCGAGGCTCCTGGGACCGAGTTCGGCGGGAAGGCCCACCGCGCCTGGCTCGAGCGCAGGCTTCCCCGGTGGAAGACCTCCGAGCAGCTCGGGCGGCTCGACGAGTTCCTCGCCATCTACCGCGCCGACTACGATCACTACTGGTGGGCGGTCGGCCGCCAGCTCGACGTCCTCTATGATGCGGCACCCGGCGAAGGGGGCTGGGCGGCGGACAGCGCCCTGGCCGTGGCGGGGCGCATCATCTCGAACCAGGCCCCGGCGCCGCTGCGGCGCGAGGCCCTGCTGCGCAGCGGGTACCTCCGCAGGATGCGCGCAGACGACGCAGGCGCAGCGCGCGACTTCGCCCTGTTCGCCGAACGGTATGCCGACGACAGACGGACCGGCGCGGTCCTGTTCGATCTCGGCGAGACGCGGTTCTCTGCGGCCGAGTACCGCCCCGCGCTCGACGCGTACCGGGGATGCCTCGCCGCCGGAGCGCCGCCGGGTCTCGATGCGCGTTGCCGGCTGCGCATCGGCGACTGCCGGTACTACCTGCGCGAGTACACCGCCGCCGCGGAAGAGTACGAGGCGGTCGCGGCGCATAACCCCCGCACGGGGCTCGAGGATGACGCCGCCTACCGCCGCGCCCTCGCCCTTCGTATGGCCGGGGAAGCGGGGAGATCGGACTCGATCCTCGTCGCGCTCTACGGGAGGAACGACCTGCAGCCGGGGGTGCGTGCGCGCGTGATCGGTCTGCTCGGCCGCAGGAGCCTTGAGAGGGGAGATCCCGCCGAGGCGGTCCGGCTCTTCGAGGAGCTCGTCGCCAAAGAGCGCAGCCACCAGAACCTGACGGTCCTCGGCGAGGGGCTCCTCGCCCTCGGCAGGGCGGATCAGGCGCGCAAGGAGTTCGACGAGGCGCTGAAGCTGGCCGGGGCCGACACCTGCCGCATCCTCGCCGGCCGTTCCCGCGCGTGGTTCGACGCCGGGGACGAGAAGAAGGGGCAGCGCGACCTCGACCGTCTGCTCGAGGCCTGCCCCGGTCACCAGGGGGCGGCCGAGGCGATGCTCTCCCGGGGTAAGGCGGCCACCGCGGCGGGACGGTGCGATGAAGCGGCTCAGGTCCTCGCCTGGGTCCGCGAGACGTACCCCGGCAGCACGGCGGCGTCGGAGGCGCTCTATCAGATGGCGATCTGCGACCTGAGGCGCGGCGGGTACCAGCAGGCGATAGACCGTCTCGGACAGTGCCTGCGCGAGGCCCCCGATTCGCCCCTGAAGGACCAGGTCTACTTCAAGCTCGCCACCGCGCACTACGCTGCGGGGGACCGCAACCTCGCCGCGGCGAACTATGCGCTCGCCGCGGAGGCCTCGGCCGACCCGGAGCGCGCTTTCGCGGCGCTCGCCAACCTCGCCCGCATCTATCAGGAGATAGAGGAGTGGGAGAGAGCCGCGGCGGTGTGGCAGCAGGTGTCCGAGCGCTTCCCTGAGCGAGAGGACATCGTCGAGACCCTCTTCAACCTCGGATTCTGCTACGGCCAGTCGGGCCGGCCCGAGCTGGCGTGGGAGGTCTACAGCCGCATCCCGTCCGTCGCCGTCACCGAGGAGCAGAAGGGACGGGCTCACTACTGGGCGGGGATCTCGCTGAAGAACCTCGACAGGTGCGACGAGGCGATCAGGGAGTTCCTCCGCGTCCCGTACCTGCGCACCGGCGGGATGTGGGGGGTGACCTCGAAGCTCGAGGCGGCGGCCTGCTACGAACGGCTCGGGCGACTGGACGAGGCGAAGGAGATATACAGGCAGATCATCGCGTCGTCCGGAGAGGGCTCGGACTGGGGCGCGCTCGCCCGCAAGTCGCTCGACCGGCTCGAGGCGGGCCAGCAGCAGGAGCCGGGGGGCGGGGAAAGGCGGCCGAATGGCTCGTGAGGACCTCGTCGTCAGAGGGGCGCGCGAACACAACCTCAAGGACATCACCGTCCGGATCCCCCGCGGCCGTTTCGTCGTCATCACGGGACTGAGCGGATCGGGGAAATCCTCGCTCGCCTTCGACACGATCTACGCGGAGGGCCAGCGGCGGTACGTCGAGTCGCTCTCCAGCTACGCGCGCCAGTTCCTCGAGCAGATGGAGAAGCCCGACGTCGACAGCATCGAGGGGCTCTCGCCGGCGATCTCGATAGACCAGAAAACGACATCGCGTAACCCCCGCTCGACGGTCGGCACGATAACGGAGATCCACGACTATCTCAGGGTCCTCTACGCCCGCGTCGGCGATCCGCACTGCCCGGGGTGCGGCCGCCCGATCAGCCGGCAGACGGTCGCCCAGATCGTCGACAGGCTGGTCGCCGCCGGCGAGGGCGCCCGCCTCGAGATCCTCGCCCCCGTGGTGCGGGGGCGCAAGGGGGAGCACAAGGCGCTGCTCGCCCGGCTCGCGCGCGACGGGTTCACGAGGATCAGGATCGACGGCCGGACGACGCCTATCGACGAGGCCGGCCCGATAGACAGGCGGAAGACACACGACATCGAGGTGGTCGTCGACCGTGTGACGATCAAGAAGGGGGTCGAGCGTCGGCTCGCCGACTCGGTCGAGACCGCCGCCCGCGTCGGCGACGGGATCGTCATGGTGGCCCACGGAGGGGAGAGCTCGCTGTACAGCCTCGAGTATGCATGTCCGTGGTGCGGCGGCGGGCTGGGGGAGGTCTCTCCACGCCTGTTCTCGTTCAACTCGCCGTACGGCGCCTGTCCGGCCTGCCACGGCCTCGGCACGACGAACGATTTCTCCGAGGAGCTCATCGTCCCCGATCCCTCGCTGAGCGTCGCCGGCGGCGCGCTCGCCGCGGCCGCCTCGCCGAAATCGAACTGGCTACGGCTGCGGCTGGAGGCCCTCGCCGAGCTCCATGGATTCTCCCTCGATGTCCCCTTCTCGAAGCTCCCCGCCGCGGCGCGCCGGATGATCCTGCACGGCTCCGACGACGAGATCGTCGTCCGGTACGATTTCGAGCGGGGCAAGGGGGAGTACTACACGCAGTGGGAGGGGGTCATCCCCAACCTCAGGCGGCGCTACCACCAGACGCGCTCCGACGCGATCCGCCGCTGGATCGAGTCGTTCATGACATCGAGCCCCTGCCCGTCGTGCCTCGGCGCGCGGCTGCGCCCCGAGGCGCTCGCCGTGACGGTCGACGGGCGCACGATAGCCGACGTCTCGGCGATGACTATCGAGGGAGCCGCGGATTTCTTCGGGGCGCTCACGCTCGAGGGGAACAGCGAGCTGATCGGGAGGCCGCTGGTGCGCGAGATCGCCGCGCGGCTCGAGTTCCTCCGCAACGTCGGGCTCGACTATCTCACGCTCGACCGCTCCGCCGGCACGCTCGCCGGCGGCGAGGCGCAGCGGATACGGCTCGCAACGCAGATCGGCTCGAAGCTGGTCGGTGTGCTGTACATCCTCGACGAGCCCTCGATAGGCCTGCACCAGCGCGACAACGAGCGACTGATCGGGACGCTGCGCGAGCTGCGAGATGCGGGGAACACGGTGATCGTCATAGAGCACGACCGCGACACGATCCTCGCGGCGGACCACGTGATCGACCTCGGTCCCGGCGCGGGGGAGCACGGCGGCGCCGTCGTCGCCGAAGGGACGCCGGCGCAGATCTCCCGCTCCGGGGACAGCCTGACCGGCCGGTACCTCAGCGGCGAGCGGTGGTTCGACCTCAAGGACGGGCCGGGGCGGGGGAGCGGTCGGACGCTGACTGTGCGCGGCGCGGCGGAGCACAACCTCAAGCAGATAGACGTCTCGATCCCCCTGGGGATGCTCGTCTGCGTGACCGGCGTCTCGGGATCGGGGAAGAGCACGCTGGTCGGCGACATCCTCCACCGCGCGCTGAGCAGGCATTTCTACCGCAGCTCCGAGATGCCCGGCCGGCATGCCGGCATTGACGGGATCGAGCTGATAGACAAGGTGATCAACATAGACCAGTCCCCTATCGGCCGCACCCCCCGTTCGAACCCCGCCACCTACACGGGGGTCTTCGGTCCGATCCGCGATCTCTTCGCGCGGCTTCCCGAGGCGCAGGTGCGCGGATACCGCCCGGGGCGCTTCTCGTTCAACGTCAAGGGAGGGCGCTGCGAGACCTGCCGCGGCGACGGGATGATCAAGGTCGAGATGCACTTTCTCCCCGATGTCTACGTCCACTGCCAGGAGTGCAAGGGCCGCCGGTACAACCGCGAGACCCTCGAGGTGACCTACCGGAACAGGAACATCGCCGAGGTCCTCGAAATGACGGTTGACGAGGCATACGATTTCTTCATACATATTCCTACTATACAGAGGAAGCTGCAGGTGCTCCACGAGGTGGGGCTCGGGTACATCCGGCTGGGGCAGCCGGCCACGACGCTCTCCGGCGGCGAGGCGCAGCGCGTCAAGCTCGCCACCGAGCTGTCGAAGACGAGCACCGGCAGGACGCTGTACATCCTCGACGAGCCGAGCACCGGCCTGCATTTCGAGGACGTGAAGATGCTGATGTCCGTGCTCGACCGCCTGGTCGAGCGGGGGAACACCGTGCTGGTGATCGAGCACAACCCCGACATCATCAGGCTCGCCGATCACATCATAGATCTGGGACCCGAGGGGGGCGAACAGGGAGGCGAGGTCGTCTACGCCGGCCGTCCGGCCGGCATCCTCTCCTGCAGGGCTTCCCACACGGGGCGGATGCTCGCCCGGTACGCACGTCCCGGCGCGCGCGGCGGCGCCGCGGGGACCGGAAGGAAAAAAAGGAGTCACTGATGGCGTTGAAGACACCACTGTACGATGCGCACGTCGAGCGCGGCGGACGGATCGTCGAGTTCGCCGGGTTCCTCATGCCCGTCTCGTTCGAGGGGATCGTCGCCGAGCACGAGCGGGTGCGGACGAAGGTCGGGCTGTTCGACGTGAGCCACATGGGAGAGATCGAGATCACCGGCCCCGACGCGGTCGCGTTCGCCGACTATGCCGTGACGAACAATGTCGCCGACCTCGAGCACAACCAGATCTGCTACACGGTCTGCTGCAACGAGCGCGGCACGGTCCTCGACGACCTGCTCGTCTATCGCTTCTCCGACGAGAGCGTGCTGCTCGTCGTGAACGCGGTCAACACGGGGAAGATCCTCGGGCACTTGCAGTCGATCAGGCGCGGCGACATCGAGATCCGCGACCTGACCGCCGGGATCGCGCAGATCGCCGTGCAGGGGCCGGCGTCGCGGGACCTCTTCGCCCTGTGCCCCACCTTCGCCTCCGTCGCGGCACAGGTGAGGAACCTGCCGTACTACCGGTTCTTCACCGCCCGTCTCGACGGGGACGAGGTGATCATCTCGCGCACGGGATACACAGGCGAGCTCGGCTTCGAGGTCTACCTCCCCGCCGCGCGGGCGCGCGCCGTCTGGGACGAGATGCTCGAGAGGGGCAAGACGCACAGCGCGGCCCCGATCGGGCTGGGCGCCCGCGACACGCTGCGCTTCGAGCCGTCGTACTGCCTCTACGGCCACGAGCTCGACGAACAGACCTCGCCGCTCGAGGCGGGGCTCTCGTGGGTCGTCAAGCTGAAGAAGGACGAGTTCGTCGGCCGCGCCGCGCTCGTCGCCGAGAAGGAGCGCGGCCCGGCGCGCCGGCTCATCGGCCTCTCCGCCGAGGGGAAGCGGGTCCCGCGGCAGGGATGCGCCGTCTCCGCCGGCGGCCGCACGGTCGGCGCGGTCACCTCGGGGACATTCTCGCCGACGCTCAAGGCGCCTCTGGCGATGGCGCTGGTCGAAAGCTCTGTACCGAAGGACTCTGAAGGGATTACAATCGATGTCCGCGGAACGGCGGTGCCTGCGAAGCAGGTCCCGCTGCCGTTCTACAAGGGCACGGTCAACGACTGAACCCGGACCGGTCGAAAGGAAGGTGCGCGATGGTTCCTGAAGAATGCATGTACACGAAGGAGCACGAGTGGGTCTACCGGGAGGGCGACGTCGCTGTCATCGGGATCAGCGAGTACGCCTCGACGGAGCTGGGAGACATCGTCTACATAGAGCTCCCCGAGGCGGGAAACACGGTCCAGCAGATGGACCCGATAGGCACGATCGAGGCGGTCAAGACGGTGGCCGAGCTCTTCTCGCCGGTCAGCGGCGAGGTCGTCGAGATCAACCAGTCGATCGTCGATCACCCCGAGATCGTAAACCGCGACCCGCACGACGAGGGATGGTTCATCAAGGTCAAGATGAGCGACGCGAGCGAGCTCGACGTCCTCTTCAGCCATGACGAGTATGAGGAGTACCTCGGGGAGCAGGAAGACGACTGATCACGATCCGGAAGGAACATCGATGAGCTACATCCAGAACACCGACGCCGACCGGCTCGAGATGCTCGCACGGATCGGGGCCGCCTCTTTCGAGGATCTCCTCGAACCGGTGCCCCCCGGCGTGAGGGCGGGCGCTCCGCTCGAGATCGGCGATCCGATGAGCGAGTCCGAGACGGCAGCTCACCTGCGGGCGCTGGCGGACAGGAACGATCCTGCAGGGGAGACGGTGAGCTTCCTCGGAGGCGGGATCTATGACCGGTTCATGCCGGCGACGGTCCGGTACGTCCTCTCGCGGAGCGAGTTCTACACATCGTACACGCCCTACCAGGCCGAGGTCAGCCAGGGCACCCTCCAGGCGATCTACGAGTACCAGACGATGATCGCCCGCCTGACGGCGATGGATGCGGCAAACGCGTCGATGTACGACGGCGCCACGGCGCTGGCCGAGGCGATGCTGATGGCATGCCAGATCAAGCGGACGCCGCGGATCGTCGTCCCGGCGGCCCTCTCGCCGCGCGTGCGCGCCGTGCTGCGGAGCTACGCGGTGGGGAAGGGAATCGCGATAGACGAGATCCCGTGGGGCGCGGGAGGCACGATCGATCCCGGCGCGCTCGCCGCCGCGCTGAAGGAGAAGGCGGCGGCGGTCGTCCTCGCCCAGCCGAACTTCTTCGGCATGATCGAGGACGCGCGCGCCGTCTCCGAGTCGGCGCACGCGGCGGGCGCCCTGCTCGTCGTGCTGGCCGATCCCGTCTCGCTCGCCCTGCTCGAGCCGCCGGGCGAGTACGAGGCGGACATCGTCGTCGGCGAGGGGCAGTCGCTCGGGCTGCCGCAGAGCTTCGGCGGCCCCCTGCTCGGGTTCATGGCGACGCGCACCGAGCACATCCGCAAATGCCCGGGACGGCTGATCAGCGCGACCGTCGATCTCGACGGGAAGCGCGGATACACGATGACGCTCCAGACCCGCGAGCAGCACATCAGGCGGGAGAAGGCGACATCGAACATCTGCACGAACGAGGGGCTGATGGCCCTGGCGGCGACGGTCTGGCTCGCCACGCTCGGCGAGGAGGGGTTCCGCGAGGTCGCAGTCCAGAGCGCATCCAAGGCGCGCACCCTCTACCGGATGCTCGCCGGGGAGGGTTCGGTGACACTCCCCTTCGGCAAGGGGTTCTTCCAGGAGTTCGTGATGAGCGTCCCCGATCCGGCGGAGTTCGTCTCGCGCGCCCGCCGGCGCGGGGTGCTGCCGGGGATACCGATCGGCGCCGACTTCCCCGCCCTCGGCGAAGGGGCGATGCTCGTCGCCGTCACGGAGAAGCGCACGCGCGCCGACCTCGAGCTGCTGCGGGACATCGCGGCGGGGAAGGGAGGCGGGCGATGAGCGCGACGATCTTCGAGAAGGGGACCGCCGGACGCAGCGGCAGGTATCTCCCGCCGAACGACTGCCCCGTGGAGGACCTCGGCATCGCCGCGCCGCGGCGGGGCGAGGTGGGGCTTCCGCGGATCGGCGAGCAGGACCTGATCAGGCACTACATCGAGCTGGCCGGGAAGAACTACCACATCGACAAGGGGATGTATCCCCTGGGCAGCTGCACGATGAAATACAACCCCGTGATCAACGAGGAGCTGGCGCGGCTGCCGGGGTTCGCCGGCCTGCATCCCGCACAGGACGAGGCCGACGTGCAGGGGGCGCTCGAGCTGATGCACCGCCTCGAGCGCGACCTCTGCGAGATCACCGGGATGAGCGCGTTCAGCCTCCAGCCTGTCGCCGGCGCGCACGGCGAGCTCACCGGCATGATGATCGCGCGCGACTACCTGCGCCGTCGCGGCGGGACGCGCACCACCGTGCTCGTCCCCGATTCTGCGCACGGCACCAACCCGGCAAGCGTGGCGATCTGCGGGTTCACGCCGAGGACGATCCCCTCTAACGAGCTCGGGCTGATAGACCCCGACGCGCTCGCCGCCGCCTGCGGCGACGACACGGCGGTCCTGATGCTCACCCTGCCCAACACGCTTGGGCTGTTCGAGCGCGACATCGCGCGGATCGTCGAGATCGTCCACGAGGCGGGCGGGCTCGTCTACATGGACGGCGCCAACATGAACGCGCTGCTCGGGATCGTCAGGCCCGGGGCGATAGGGATCGACATCATGCACGTCAACCTGCACAAGACCTTCTCGACACCGCACGGCGGGGGCGGCCCCGGGTCGGGGCCCGTCGGGGTAGCGGCGCATCTCGCCGGCCTGCTCCCCGTCCCGCGCGTAGTCGAGACCGGGGGACGATACTCGCTCAGCGAGGATCTCCCCGAGACGATAGGCCGGGTGCACTCGTGGTACGGGAACTTCAACGTCCTCGTCAAGGCGTACGCGTACATCCGCACCCTCGGCGGCCGCGGCCTGCGCGAGGTCGCCGAGAACGCGATCATCAACGCGAACTACCTGATGGCGCTCGTCGGTGAGCGGTACGAGATCGCGTATCCCGGCCCGTGCATGCACGAGTTCGTCGCGTCGGGGAAGGGACTGAAGAAGTACGGAGTGCGCACGACGGACGTCGCCAAGCGCCTGCTCGATTACGGGCTGCACGCGCCGACCGTCTACTTCCCGCTGATCGTCGAGGAGGCGCTGATGATCGAGCCGGTCGAGACCGAGAAGAAGGAGACGCTCGACCATTTCGCCGAAGCGCTCGCGTCGATCGCGCGCGAGGCGGAGGAGGACCCCGACCTGCTCCACCGGGCGCCCATCACCACACCGGTGCGGCGGCTCGATGAGGCGACGGCGGCGCGCGATCCGCAGCTCTGCTGGCGGGGGGAGTGCGTGGAACCCTGAGCAGGTCCGGACGGTCCCGCGCGCCGGCCGCCGCCGGGGACAGGTGAGCGATGCCGAAGCCCAGATGGCTGCTGCTCGATGACGGGCCGTCCCACGGACCGCTGAACATGGCGGTGGACGGGATGCT
>Ga0316578_10000737_pt1 | contig 11899 bp, 8 predicted proteins | sample J0NA_2_FD_203076 | JGI IMG/M metagenome (GOLD analysis project Ga0316578, IMG submission 203076) | Rhizosphere microbial communities from salt marsh grasses in Alabama, United States - J0-2_160517rDrC | ecosystem: Host-associated > Plants > Roots > Rhizosphere | place: USA: Alabama | collected...
GAACGGGACCGGGACGCCTCCCCAGGGCGCTCCATCAGCCGGTCCGGACGGAGTGATACGATACCTCGCCGCCGCCTCCGCCTGGATCCGCTTCATGGCCGTGCTCGGCTTCATCAGCGTCGGTATCATGGTGCTGGCCGGTCTGGTGCTGCTCGTCACCGGCGTGCCGTACGGGGCTATGAACGGACGGATGTTCGGCCTGATGTATCTCGTCCTCGGCCTGATCTACCTGCTCATCGTCGTGCCGTTGAACCGGTGCGCATCGGCGGCGGGCCGATTGAAAGTCGAACCGGATCGCGCGATAGCCGTCGAGGCCCTGCGGCACCAGCTCTCGTTCTGGCGCCGGATGGGGATCCTCACCATCGTGTCGATAGCGATCTCGATCCTCATGATGCTGAGCCTGCCCGGTTTCTGGCTGATGTCGCGATAGCCGCGGTCCCGGGGCGGCTGGCGCCGCTAGCGCCGTCCGCGCAGCCGGCGCAGCACGGCGAGGTTCTCGATGTCCTCTTTGAGGTCGGGGCCCTTCGGGGTCTCGAGGATCATCGGCCTGTCGTCGAACCGCACGTCGCGCAAGAGGTTGGCGAACCCCCGCTCGCCGATCTCCCCCGTGCCGATATGGGCGTGGCGGTCGCGGCGGCTCCCCAGCGGTGTCCGCGAGTCATTGAGATGGAAGGCGCGCAGGAGGCCGAGGCCTATTGTCTTGTCGAAGCGGCGCATCGTCCCGGTGTAGGCGCGTTTCGTGCGTATGTCGTACCCCGCGGCGAAGGCGTGGCAGGTGTCGAAGCAGACGCCGAGACGGCCGCGCTCCTGTACCGAACCGATGATCGCGGCGAGCTCCTCGAAAGAGGAGCCGAGGATGTTCCCCGTGCCGGCTGTCGTCTCGAGAAGGACCGAGACGCCGCTTTGCGCCGTCGCCCGAAAGAGACTGTCGAGCGTAGCGGCGACGCGCTCGATCCCCTCCACGGCGCCCGCTCCGCGATGCGAGCCGGGATGCAGCACGAGATACGGTATGCCGAGCACGCCGCAGCGCTCGATCTCGACGCGCAGCGCCTCTTCCGACTTCGCATGCAGCTCCGGCTCGGGGGAGGCGATGTTGATGAGGTAGCTCGAGTGGGCTATCACGCACCCAGGCGGGAACGAGGCGCTCTCCTCGCGGAAGAGCCGGATCTCCTCGGCGCCGAGTGGCTTCGCGCGCCACTGGTTCGAGCTCTTCACGAAGAGCTGGACCGCGTCGCACCCGATCGAGCGGGCACGGCGCAGGGCCATGTGGACCCCGCCGGCGATAGACATGTGGGCGCCGAGGTTCATGCGTCCTCCCCGGCGGCGGGAATGGTTGCGGTGTCCCGCCGCGAGATAGTACTATACTGGATGGGACGACTATCGCGAGGTCAAAATGAGCGACAATACGAAAAGAGATGATACGGGCGGCAGCGGGCCGGTCCCCGACGATCCCGACGAGCTCGTCATGGCGGCGAGCGAGCAGGGAGAGACGTTCGCGCGGATGCTCGCACAGATCCTCGAGTCGGAGGGGATCGAGGTGCTGCTGAAGTCCAACCAGGCCTTCGGCGCCCTCCCCTTCACGGTCGACGGGATGGGCGAGGTGCGGATCCTCGTGCGGAAGAGAGATCTGCAGCGCGCGCGTGAGCTGGTCGCCGCGTACCGCGAGAAGGAATGAGCCGGCCGGACGGGGCGTTTTGGCTTGCCAGGGCCCCCCGCGCGCATTATCATGGTCATTGCCACAGGGTGGGAGCTTAACTCAGTGGTTAGAGTGCTATCTTCACACGGTAGAAGTCACAGGTTCAAATCCTGTAGCTCCCACCATTTTTCTTCACAGACCTGTGCTCCGGCGCTTCATCGGCAGGCGCACCGGTGCGCATGATGGAGCACAGGATGCCGAAGACCGGTCCGTTCGATACGTACTCCGACGAATACGACGAGTGGTTCGATCGTCATGACGATCTGTACCGGGCCGAGCTCGGGGCCGTCAGGGAGCTCCTTCCTCCTCCGGGGGCGGAAGGGTTGGAGGTAGGCGTCGGCACCGGCAGGTTCGCAGCGCTCCTGGGGATACGGACCGGCGTCGAGCCTTCTCAGCGTATGGCCGGGCGGGCCGCGGCGCTCGGCATAGACGTGCATCAAGGCACGGCCGAGCGGCTCCCGTTCGGCGACGGCAGTTTCGATTTCATTTTGATGGTCACAACGGTCTGTTTTCTCGACGACGTTGCCCGATCGTTCGCGGAGGCCCGCAGGGTTCTGCGGTACGGCGGCTGCATCATCGTCGGATTTATAGACAGAGAAAGCGAACTTGGGAAACGGTACGATGAGTCGCGTGAAACAAGCAGGTTCTACGGGGACGCCGTTTTCTTATCCGCCGCCGAGGTGACGCGTCTGCTCGAAGAAGCGGGATTCGCAATAGCGGGGATCAGACAGACCCTGTTGGAAGGTGATCAGTCCGTGGCCATCCTCGACGGCTGCGGCAAGGGCGCGTTCGTCGTGATCAGGGGCGATACGCCCGGTGCTCAGTGAACGACATGGAACACTCGCTCTGGCTCATAGCGCTAGGGATCGTCGTCGGGACGCTCGGCACACTGATAGGGGCGGGGGGCGGCTTCGTGCTGATGCCCGTGCTGCTGCTGCTCTACCCCGGATCGAGCCCCGAGACACTGACCGCCGTCTCGCTCGCCGTGGTCTTTCTCAACACCGCCTCGGGCTCGATGGCCTACGCGCGCACGAGGCGCATCGACTACCGCTCGGGGCTGCTCTTCGCCGCCGCGGCGGTCCCGGGGGCGATCGCCGGCGCCCTTACCACCGACCTCATCCCCCGGCGGCCGTTCAACGCCGTCTTCGGCGTCGTGATGATCGCCGCCTCTCTCTACCTGGTCCTGCACCGGGCGTCGGGGCCGGCCTCGGCGCGGGCCGGCGGACGGCGGCTCACGATGAGAGTACTCAGAGACTCGTACGGGATCGAGCACAGGTACACCTTCAGCACGCGGCTGGGGATGTCGATCAGTCTCTTCGTCGGGTATCTCTCGAGCCTGCTCGGGATCGGCGGGGGGATCATTCATGTGCCCGCCCTGGTGCGCCTGCTCGACTTCCCCGTCCATATCGCCACGGCGACATCGCACTTCATCCTCGCGATCATGGCGCTGGCGGGGACGATCGTACATATAGCCGCAGGATCGTTCTCCGAGGGGGGCGTGCACAGGACGCTGCTCCTCGGCGCAGGGGCGCTTGTCGGCGCACAGGCGGGGGCGGCGCTTGCCGCCCGCGTACACGGAAAATGGATCATACGCGCCCTGGCCGCCGCGCTGGCGCTCGCCGGGATACGGATACTCGTGATGGCACTCGGCCTGTGACTGGGGATCCATCGGGGAAAGGTTTCATCGGCAAGGAGATGAGATGAGACTTTCAGACAGGACCGTCCTCGTGACGGGAGGGAGCGGCGGGATCGGGTTCGGGATCGCCGAGGCCTTTCACAGCGCCGGCAGCACGGTGATCATCTGCGGGAGGGACGAGGGGCGTCTCTCGGAGGCCCGGGAGAAGCTCTCCGGAATCACAGCGCTGCGATGCGACGTCTCCAATCGCGCCGAGCGGGAGCGTCTGGCGAAAGAGGTGCTCGGGGAGTTTCCCGGCATCGACGTCCTCGTCAATAACGCGGGGATACAGCGGTATATCGATCTCACCAGGGGGTACGAAGAGCTCAGGGGCGGGGGGGACGAGATCGCCGTCAACCTCGTCGCGATGGTGGAGCTGACTGCGCTGTTCATAGGGCATCTGCTGAAGAGGCCGTCGGCGGCGGTCGTCAACGTCGGCTCGGGGCTGGGATTCATGCCGATGGTCCACACCCCCGTCTACAGCGCGACAAAGGCGGCTGTGCATACCTATTCGCTCGTCCTTCGTAAGCAGCTCGAGGGAACGAACGTGAAGGTCGTCGAGATAGTCCCGCCGATGGTCGACACCGGTCTGAACAGGGAGGGACGAGACGCCGCCGGTCTGAAATACAGGGGAGTCGGCCTGGCCGAGTATATCCCGTCGGTCGTCGAGGGGCTCGAGAACGACGATGAGACTATATTCTTCGGCGACGGGGCGAGCGTCATGACCGGGCCCCGCGGCGAATCGGAACGCCGGCTGCTCGACAGGTAACGGTAAAGGGACCAGGTAGGGAGGTACGAGATGAAGAGCGACAAAGAAGGGGTACCCGGCCCCATCGAGCTTCACGAGCCGGTCTTCGAAACGGGGGGGACCCTCTACGCGGCGCTCAAGAGGAGAAGGACATCGCGCGAGATAGGGGAGGAGCCGCTCGGGCTTCAGGTCCTCTCCGAGATCCTCTGGGCGGCCCAGGGGATCAACCGCGAGAGCGGTCCGTTCGGAGATCCGGGAAGGACGGCCGGTTCGGCGAGCAACTCCCGCGAGATATGTATCTATGTGGCGATGGAGGAGGGGACGTATATCTACGAGCCCGGGCCCCACCGGCTGACCCCCGTCGCAGGGGGAGATACCCGCGCTCTCGCCATAGGCCGCGCTCAGCAGCCGTCAGGGGCGCGCGCCCCCGTGCGTCTTGTCTACGTCGTCGATCTGGAGCGGTTCGAGAGCGCCGGGTTCGACGAACCGGGGCTCCATGACCCGGAGATACAAAAGTCGTACTACTATGTCGATACCGGGCTGATCGCGCAGAACGTCTACCTCGCATGCGCCTCGCTCGGGCTCGAGTCGTGGTTCCACAACTGCGACAGGGAGGCGCTGACGAAGGCGCTCGGGCTCGAGCCGCATCGGCTGCCGCTGTTCGGGCAGACGATCGGGTACGCCAGGGACTGAGCGCATCCTGCGGGAGGATACGGAGCATGGATCAGAAGAAGAGGACGGTCGGGCTGCTCGGCGCCATCTCGATAGGGATCGGCGGGATGGTCGGCGGCGGCATCTTCGCCGTTCTGGGAGAGGCGGTCTCGCTCGCCCGCGGGGCGACGGCTGTCGCTTTTCTCTTCGCAGGTATCGTGGCGCTGCTGACCGCCTACTCCTACTCGAAGCTGTCCGTCGCCTACCAGAACCGGGGCGGCACCGTCGTCTTCGTCGACAACGCATTCGGCCACAACCTGCTCTCGGGAAGCCTGAACCTGCTTCTCTGGCTGTCGTATCTGGTCACGATAGCGCTCTATGCCGTCGCATTCGCCTCGTACGCGGGGACCTTCTTCCACGGGATGCCCCGGTGGGGAAAGCACGTCCTGTCGACCGCCGCCATACTGCTCCCCGCCGTGATCAACATGCTGCGCGCCTCGTTCGTCAGCAGGTCCGAGACAGCCGTCGTCATCATCAAGCTCGCGCTGCTGATACTCGTCATCGTGGCGGGTGCCTCTTTCGTGGACACGGCGAGGCTGTCGCCGGCTCAGTGGGGGTCCTCGTTCTCGATCATCGTCGCGGGGATGATCATATTCGTCGCGTATGAGGGGTTCGAGCTGATAGCGAACGCGTCCGAGGACATCAGGAATCCGCGATCGAATCTGCCGAGGGCCTTCTTCGGCTCGACGATCGCGGTGGTCGTCCTGTACGCGCTGATCTCGGTGATCACCGTCGGGACCGTACCCGGGGGACAGCTGCTCGCCTCGAAGGACTATGCGCTCGCGGTGGCGGCGAAGCCTTCGCTGGGGCAGGCAGGCTTCACGATGGTCTCGATCACGGCGATGCTGGCGACATTCTCGGCGATCAATGCGACCATCTACGGGAATGCCCGCCTCGGATACATCATCGCGAAGGAAGGCGAGCTTCCCGCTCTTCTCGACGAGGAACGGCACGACATCCCCGTGGCAGGGGTCGTCCTGACATCACTGCTTAGCATGCTGATCGCCAATCTGATCGACCTGGCGGGGATCGCGATCATCGGCAGCGCCGGTTTTCTGCTTATCTTCTCTCTCGTCAATATCAGCGCGTACCGGCTCAGACGGGAGATCGGCGGGAACGGGGCGGTCCTGCTCGCCGCCTCCGTGGCGAGCATCGCCGCGCTGGCGGCCCTGCTCATCCACACCTATGCCGACAATCCGCGAGAGATATCGGTGTTTCTCTCGTTCATAGGGATCTCGGTCCTGTTCGAGACGGTCTACGGCAGATTCTACAGGGGTCATTTCTTCCATCGCAGATACGGGGATTCCTGATTATTTTACCCGGATGTCCGCATAGTGTAAAATCCTGTTTACACTTATGCGGGTCTGTGATATACTCCTCCTTACTATAGGGATCTTCCCACGAAAGCGCGTGAGGGTCGGCCATGCATCTCAGGATCTGAGGGCGACCTGTCTCTCCCGTCGGGAGAACTGTGCGCCTTGCATCAGTATCCGTGTTCGTTCCGGATTCCTCGGAATCACGGTCAGAGGGCCGGAATATACCTGCCGCGCTCGAGTTTGAAGAACGAGACAACGAGATGGATGAAGCCGGCGGCCGCATCGAAGCGGCCACGGCGGGGTGTGTTTCCCGGGAGGGAGTCCGATGAGACTGATCGCTAATGCGATGCGGGTGACGGTCGCGGTCATGCTCCTCTGCGCGACGGATGCGCTGGGGACGCAGATCGAGTACCGCACGCCGCAGGAGATGGGCGCCGGGTCGGCGCTCGTCGTCCAGGGCCGGGTCACCGGCATACATTCATACTGGAACGGGACACATACGAAGATACTGACCGAGGCGCGGGTCTCGGTCGATCGCTCCTTCAAGGGCTCGGCGGTTGGCGAGGTGACCGTCGTGCAGCTCGGCGGGACGGTCGGCCATGTCCGTATGAACGTCGAGGGGGCGGTATCGTGGGAGCGGGGCGAGGAGGTCCTGCTCTTCCTCGAACCGTTCCGTCCCGGCTCGTACCAGGTCTACGGCCTTTCTCTCGGTAAATATGACATAGAGCGCGACGAACGAGGTCGCGCCTTCGTGCGCGGCGCCGGAGAGGGAGCGGCCCAGCTCCTCGGAGCGCCGCGGCAGGAGCGTGCCCCGCGCGTTCCGCTCGACACCTTCATCGATGACGCCCTCGGCGGGCGCAGGTAGAAAGGAGGATCGCCATGAATACGAAGAGCATGTTCATCACGTTCATCGCGGCGATCTTCCTCGCCGCGGCCCTCACCGTCCAGGGGGGCGACCGCCCGCTGCTCGGGATCGCCGACGACATGGATGGCGATGGCGTCCCCGACTCCGTGGATGCATGTCCCTCCGTGGACGCCTCGTTCTTCGACCGCGACGGAGACGGCTGCGTCGACGATCCCGTCGGCGCCCGTCACACGGAGTACTGGGCCGCCGACCAGCTCCCGTTCGTCTACTGGATCTGCGCCGACGGCGCGCCGGGGATCACCGACGGGAGCGAGTTCACCGCCCTGCAGGATGCTGTAGGAGCCTGGGCGGCGATACCGGGGGTCGACTTCACCGTCAGCTATGCCGGCACGACACCGCAGCAGGACGCCGACGCCCTCGACCGGATCAACCTGATCACGTTCAGCGACGACACCTACCCGTTCCCGACAGCGGTGCTCGCCGTCGGGATCTCCACCTCGTTCACCGTCGACTCGACGTACAACGGGACCTACTACCGGCCCGGCCAGATCGTCGACGCCGACATGATCTTCAACCCGCTCAAGACGCTCCGGACGCCGACATCGGGGACGGGGACGATAGACGTGCAGAGCGTCGCAACCCACGAGGCGGCGCACCTCTTCGGGATCTCTCACTCGCCCGTGCGCACCTCGACGATGTTCTACGTCCTCCCGCCGGGGACAAACGCGGCCTCGCTCGAGACCGAGGATGAGCTGATATTCCTCAAGGCGTACGGCGACCCCACGGCGCTCGCGCTGCTCAACCGTATCGACGGGACCGTCACAGACGGGCAGACCGGCGCCGGCGTGCCCGGCGTGATCGTCTGCGCGGTGGATGTGGCAAGCGGCGACACCGTAGCGGGCGACTACACCCTTCCCGACGGCAGCTGGTCGTTCGTCGGTCTCCCCGACGGGGGTTACTACATAGGCATCCACCCGTTGGACGGCTCCTCTGCGATCGCGTATCTCGAGCCGTCGTACATCAACACACTCGTAGACACCACCGCTGTCACGGCGGTTGTGGCGGAGTGGTGGGACTCCGCCGAGTCGAACAACGATGACTCTGCCGCGAAGGATGCGATATCGCTCGGCGGCGGACAGACCGTCACCGGTCTCGAGATCGTCACCAACATCGACGCCGAGGCGCCCGAGGTGACGCAGCTGACGCCGCAGCAGGCGGCCACCGGAGTGCTGATAAGCGCCGCGCTGAAGATCACCTTCAGCGAGCCGATAGACTACACGACGATATCGGGGAACTTCGAGGTCGCCGACGCATCCGGCGGATTCGTCACCGGCTCGGTCGCCGTACTCAACGACGACTCGGTCCTCGCCTTCACTCCGAGCGGCGCATACGATTTCTCGACCGATTACACGCTCACACTGTCGCCGGGGCTGAAGGACAAGTTCGGAAACGGGCTCGACGGTCCCTTTGTCTCGAGCTTCACCACCGAGGCGGCCCCGCCGCTCGGCATTCAGTACCTCTCGCCGAACAAGGGAGTGGTCGGCACAAAGGTCGTGATCAGCGGGACCGGCTTCGCGTGGAATCCAGTCGATAACATCGTCATGTTCGGGGCCGCGCAGGCCGAGGTGAACAGCGCCTACCCGTTCCGGCTCGTCGTGACCGTGCCGCACGGGGCCCAGACGGGCCTGGTGACGGTGACGACGACAGAGGGGACGAGCAACGGGCTCACCTACACGATCCTCTCGCAGGAGGAGATCGCCAGGGGATTCCAGTCCGGTGTGACAGAGCTGGGCGCGACCCCGCGGATGCTCACCGTCCTGCCCGACGGCTCATTCGCGTACGTTGCGACAAGCTTCGGAGCCGCCTCGGTCGTCATCGACCCCGGCCAGGCGGGATATCTCGATGTCGGGCCGGTCCCGATCGTCGGCGGGCTCAGCGAGGTCGCCGCGATGCCGGGGCAGAAGCTCGTCTACGGGACCGGCGTGACGAGCGGAAAGATCCATGTGATAGACGCCGATCCACAGCATATCGGCCTCTTCAACACGGTCCTCGTCGAGCTCGACTGCGGCGCCGTCCCGCTGGGGATCGCTATCGAGCCCTCCGGCGGGAAGGCGTACGTGCCGACCGACGAGGGTGAGATACAGGTCTGGGACGTGCGTCTCGGCAGCGCCACCTACCATGAGCAGATAGGGTCGATCGTCGTCGACGAGCCGTCGCTGCGCGGCGGGATCGCCGTCGATCCGGCCGGCGAGCGCCTGCTCGCCCTGACGGGGACGGGCAAGCTGCTCGTCTACGACCTCGGTCCCGACACGCTGGTCGCCTCGATCGCCGTAAGCGCGGAGCCGCGGCGCGTTCTCGTCGAGCCGGCTGGGACCCGCTGCTACGTCAGCGACGGAGCCGGAGCGGTCGCCGTCGTCTCCCTGCCCGGCACCCCGTTCAAGGTGCAGGACCTCACCACCGGCGGGGCGCTCCGCGGGATGACGGTCACGCCGGCGGGGATGTACCTCTACGCGGCGAACCGCAACTACAAGCTACTCGACGTGATCGACCTCAATGAGGAGAGCCCGACCTTCTGGAGCGTCGTCGCCACGGTCGATTTCGACGGCCAGCCCGTCGACGTCGAGGTCTCGCCCGACGGTTTCTACGCCTTCTCGCTCCTCGAGGACTCCGGGCAGCTCGTCGTCACGACGATCGGCCTCGGGCCCACCCTGCGAAGCATGTCGCGCCGCTCCGGGCTCCCGGGACACCAGATCGTGCTCGCCGGCGATTTCCTCGGCTCGCCGCCGGGGCTCGGCGTGAGCTTTTCCGGACAGGGGGGAACGAATATCGAGGTCCTGCCCTCGTTCGTCAATCCCGGCACCTCCATCTCCGTAACCGTTCCCCCCGGGACAGTCAGCGGCCCGGTGTTCGTGACGACATACGGCAGCGAGGAGATGACCGACGTCACCGGAGTATCGAACTCGCTGTACTTCGAGATCCTCCAGCCTGCGGTCGAGAGCCGCCAGCGCCTGGCCGCGCGCGTGTCGCCGGGACCGTGGGAGATCAACGACGCGCTCGATGTATCGCCGACCGGCGATTTCATCGCCGTCGGCGGGGGGACGGGCGAGCTGGCGATCATCGACATCGATCCGACCAGCCCGTACTTCAACCTGATCATCAACACCTTCCGCGTCTCGGGCGGCCCGGTCGAGGAGATAGCGATCACTCCGGACGGTGAGCGGGCGTTCATGGCGCTTCCCGACGATTCGACATCCCTGCGCGTCTACAACGTGAACGTCCACTCGAGCCGGTACGGCAAGCCGGTCGGACAGGTCGACTTCGGCACGCACAACGCCGAGGAGATCACCGAATGCGCGGTGAGTCCCGACGGCGAGATCCTGCTCCTGACCGACTGGACAGCCGGCCTCGTCTTCGTCACCGACATCCGCGAGGGCTCGGCGACCGAGTACCAGGTCCTCACCGCGCTCGATCTGGCGCACTGCACGTCGATCGCGTTCCATCCGGCAGGCCGGTATGCGTATCTGACGGATTGGACACAGCGGGCGATCGTCGTTCTGAACCTCGATCCGTTCGATGCGGAGTACTTGACAATCGGCCCGACGCTGGTGATGCCCGGCTATCCGCCACCGGCGGCCCTCGGACTCGATGTGACCCCCGACGGCGGGTGGCTCTATGCGCTGACCTCCCAGTACGACGCTCCGAGCGCGGAGACGGTCTTCCGGTACGACCTCTCCGATCCGGCGAATCCGGCCTTTGATCCCGATCTCCTGCTGTCGCTCCCGACGGGGAGAGACCAGCCGGGGCTCGAGAAGATCGTCATCTCTCCGCGGGGCGATCGCGCCGTCGCTGCCATCCATTACGGCGGGTATTATCTGATCGACCTGACCGCCGATCCGGATACGATGCTCTCCGGGCTTTTCGACTTCGCGATACTGACTCCGCCCGATATCGAGTTCACTCCTGACGCCTCGCGGCTCTACGCGACGGGGTCGGTCTACGACAGCATCTATGTCTACGACTTCACCGACGCGGCACATCTCTACGAGATCTCGGGGAACTTCCAGAACGGCGTCGTCGATCAGTTCCTGCAGGCCCCGCTGCGCGTGTCGGTGATGTCGTCGGCCGGAGACTCCGTTGCGGGCGTCCCCGTCACATTCCGCATCGATTCGGGGGGCGGGCAGTTTCCCGGAAACCTCGCCGAGCAGGTCGTCGCGACAGACGGCAACGGCTACGCCACGGCCGAATGGCAGCTCGGACCGATCGAGGGGGTCCAACTCGTCTACGCCGAGGCGATAGGGCTCGACGGATCGCCGGTCGCATTCGAGGCGTACGCATCGGCCGACCCGGGGACACTCCCGCTGGCCGTCTCACAGGCCCTGCCGATACCCTATTCGACGGGAGTGAGCGTCACGACCTCGGCGCAGGTGACCTTCAGCCGGCCGGTCGATCCGCTCTCGATCGACTCGGGAACTCTGTTCCTCGTTCCGAGCGGCGACGTGACACCGATCGATGTCGTCACCGGATACGCCGACGGGAACAGGAAGGTCACGCTCATCCCGTCCTCGCCGCTCGATTTCTCCGACGACTACGTGCTGACGTTCACCTCGGATATCCTCGACGAGAACGGCGACACCCTTACCAATCCCGGCGTATCCCAGTTCGCGACGGCGGCGAGGCCGCCGGTGCAGATCGCCTCGATCAGTCCGCCGGGCGGTGTCGCTGGGATCAATGTCGTGATAGCCGGAGCGGGGTTCAGTCCCGTACCGGCCGAGAACACCGTCCTGTTCAGCGGTGCGTCGGCGATCCCGCTCGACGCGAGCGTCGACTATCTGATCGTCAGGGTGCCTCTGAGCGCCCTGCCGGGGCCGGTACGCGTGGTCGCCTACGG
>Ga0316578_10000739_pt1 | contig 11887 bp, 11 predicted proteins | sample J0NA_2_FD_203076 | JGI IMG/M metagenome (GOLD analysis project Ga0316578, IMG submission 203076) | Rhizosphere microbial communities from salt marsh grasses in Alabama, United States - J0-2_160517rDrC | ecosystem: Host-associated > Plants > Roots > Rhizosphere | place: USA: Alabama | collected...
CAACCGCCTGCGCCTCACCGCCGACGGCCACCTGCGCCCCTGTCTGCTGGCTGACACCGAGATCGACCTGCGCACGCCGCTGCGCGCGGGAGCAGACGTGACACGGATCAAGACGCTGGTCCTGCAAGCCATCGAGCGCAAGCCAATGCAGCACCACCTGGACGAGTGCCAGGTACCAGCGGGGCGAGCCATGTCCGAGATCGGAGGTTAAGAATTGGTCACGCCAAACCACATCGCCTTCATCATGGACGGCAACGGACGTTGGGCCCGGCAACGCGGTATGCCCCGCAGCGCCGGACACAAAGCTGGGTTCGAGCACATCCCCGACGTGCTGGAGGCCTGCCACGACCTGGGCGTGCAGGTCGTCTCGGCCTACGCCTGGTCGACGGAAAACTGGGGCCGCGCCAAGGCCGAGGTCGATTACATCGTGCGATCTCTCGAAAAACACCTCTTGCGGTTCGTGAAGGAGCTGCACGAGAGAGGCGTGCGTTTCGTCCACAGCGGCAGCCGCGACAATCTGGCAAAGAAATCACTCCAAGTGCTCGACGAGGCAGTCAAGATGACCGCAAACGATGGACCGGAGGTTTTCAACCTGGCCTTTAACTACGGTGGGCGGGCCGAGCTAGCACACGCCGCCAGCGAGTTGGTGGCCGAGGGCGTGCAGCCTGAGGCCATCTCCGAAGCCGCCGTCAACGAACATCTGTGGACTGCCGGGTTACCGGACGTCGATCTGGTGTTCCGCACTGGCGGTGACCGGCGCGTGAGTAACTTTATGCTGTGGCAGAGCGCCTACGCCTGCATCTACGTCGCCGATGCCTACTGGCCCGACGTGAGCCGCAAGGATATCGAGGCGGGAGTCAGATATTACGACCAAGTGATGGGGAAATGACGCTGACGCATACAGACGAATCAGGCCGCGTCCAGATGGTGGACGTGGGCCAAAAGCCGGATACCGAGCGTGTGGCCGTGGCAAAAGGCGAGGTTCTGATGCTGCCCGAGACGCTGCGTCTCATCGCCGAGGGTGACACGCCCAAGGGCGACGTGTTGACCACAGCACAGATCGCAGGTATCATGGCCGCCAAGCGCACACCCGACCTGATTCCGCTGTGCCACCCGCTGCAACTGACCAAGGTGGACGTCGAATTCGAGATTGACGAGGTTGACTCCCGCATCGAGATCACGGCCACGGTGCGCTGCCGGGGCAAGACGGGTGTAGAGATGGAAGCGCTCACCGCCGTCAGTGTCGCTGCCCTCGCCATCTACGACATGGCCAAGGCGGTGGAGAAGACAATGCATATCAACAACATCCGGCTGGTGCGAAAGAGCGGGGGCAAGAGTGGAGATTTCGTGAATGAGTGAGTCGGCGAACCAGCAAATCAACATCAAAGTCAGATTTTTTGCCGCGCCGAGAGAGGCGCTGGGCAAGAGCGAAATGGAGATGACGCTGCCTGAAGGCGCAACGGTGGCCGACCTGATCGAGCGGTTGAAGCAAGAACATCCCATCCTGCGCGCCTACACCCGCTTCCTCAGCGTGGCCGTGAACAAAGCGTACGTGGGATGGAAGACCGAGCTGCACGATGGAGACGAAGTCGCCTGCCTGCCGCCGGTAGGCGGGGGATAATGACTAGATTCACCGCAGAGCACCCAGAGATCACGGAGAATTTTAGAGAATACAGAGATCTCGGCATCCTCCACGGTCTCCGGTAAAAAAGGGGCAGAATGAACACCAACACGACAAAGCTGATCTATTTCTCACCCACCGGGACGACGAAGAGCATACTGGAAAGAATTGCACAAGGCTTGCAGGGCGAGAGAACCGAACACCTCGATATGACACCGCCAGATGCAAACACACGCGCGCTTGCAGAGACACACGACGAACTGGTCATCTTGGGCTCACCCGTGTACGGCGGGAGGCTTCCCCCCGATGCCGCCCAGAGATTGCGGCGTCTCAAGGGTAGCGGCTCGCCAGCAGTCGTCGTGGTCGTATACGGGAACCGGGAATACGAGGACGCCCTCCTGGAGTTGAGCGACCTCGCCGCCGAAGCGGGGTTTATTCCCGTCGCCGGCGGTGCGTTCATCGGCGAGCACTCGTTCGATAGCAAAGCGATGCCCATCGCCAGCGGGCGGCCTGACGAGCAAGACCTGAAAAAGGCCGAGGAATTTGGTAGAGCGATCCGGCAAAAGATAGCGGGTGTCAACACACTCGGCGAGATGGCTCCTCTAAACGTACCCGGAGATTTCCCCTACAAAGAATGGCATAAATGGCAAGATGTATCTCCTATCACCCGAGAAGATACTTGCATCCGGTGCAAATCCTGTATCGCCGCCTGCCCAACTGCGGCTATTACGATGAACGGGACCTTGACGACGGATACGGATGTGTGCATCGTGTGCTGCGCGTGTGTCAGGGCATGCCCTACCGGCGCACGGGTAGCGGAGCACCCGCGCATCAAGAAAATCCAGGAGTGGCTGAGCACAAACTATCGCGCGCGCAAAGAGCCGGAGACATTCCTGTGAAATCGTTCAGGATCACCCCTGACCCCATCTCTGCCGACGACGTCATCGCTCGCCTGGCCAATCCGGCTGTGGGAGCCATCGCCACCTTCGTCGGCGTAGTACGCGGCGAGACGGACGAGCGCGAGACGCTTTACCTGGAATACGAAGCCTATCCCGAGATGGCCGAGACCACGCTCGCGCAGATCGGCGACGAAATCCGGAAGCGCTGGACCTCGATTCGCGAGGTATCCATTATCCACCGCGTGGGGCGGTTAGAGGTGGGAGAGACCGCCACCGTCATCGCCGTCTCCGCCGCCCATCGCCCTGATGTGTTCGACGCGCTGCGCTACGCTATCGACCGGTTGAAAGAGATCGCGCCTATCTGGAAAAAGGAGATTTGGGCGGGCGGCGAGAAGTGGAAAAGCGAACACGAAAACACAGAAAAGGATTTCACGAAATAGCCCGAAGGTGATAGAATAAGCCCGTGTGACTACGAACATAAGCAAAAAGAGGGAAATTATGGCAAAAGGGGACATCAAAGAGTTTGCACCGACCTACGAAAGTCTGGCCGCGCTCTACACAGCCGTCCAGTCCATTGAACCCACGTTGGACCTGGAAAAGGCGCTGAAGCAGGTCATCCGGGCTGCCGTCGATCTAGTGGAGGCAGAGTGGGGCTTTATCGTGTGGGCGCCTGAAGAGGGAACGGCGATACGCGCCTGTGCCGCACTATCGCCAGAGGATATCGACGACCCAGCCCTGGAACTGGCCCTCTGCGCCACGCAGGCCCAAACGGGTACGACGCCCGCATCCCGCCCCTACATCGCTTTGCCCCTGTGGTCGCCGGAGGAGGCCATCTGCGCACTTTACGCCGATAGAGCGCCCGACCAAACCCCCTTCTCCGAGGCCGAGCTAAAGCTGCTTGGGGCATTCACCCAGCAGGCAAACATCGCCATCCAGAACGCCCACACATTCTACGTAGCTGCGTCGGACGAGACCGATTTCGGGTCGATGATCGCCCACGACCTGCGACTGCCGATCACATCTATGCGGGGCTATGCAGATATGGTGCTTAAAGAAGCAGTCGGGCCGCTGACCGACATGCAGCGCCAGTTCCTCTCCATCATCCACGCCAACACCTACTACCTAGAAACGCTCACCTACAACCTGTCAGATATCGCCAAGATCGACCACGGCCGTATGCCCCTGAATCCGGTGGCGGCCAGCGTAAAAGACGCCATCGACGAGGTGCTGGACAAGCTTGGGCCAAAGATTGAGGAGAAAGAGCAGACCCTCGAACTCGACCTCCCCGCCCTGCCCGGCGTCACCGCGGACAAGGCCAGGCTTGCACAGGTGGCGCGCACCCTGCTCGAAAACGCCCACCTCTACACACCCTCCGGGGGCAAGATCACGGTGACGGCCCAAGAGCAAGACGGCTTTGTGCGCCTGAGCGTGTCCGATACGGGCATCGGCATCGGCCCTGAGGATCAACGCGAACGCCTATTTGGTAAGTTCTTTCGCGCCGACCACACGATGGTGCAGGAGCACCGAGGCGGCGGCAACAACCTGTACGTCGCCAAGCAACTGGTCGAGCTGATGGGCGGCGAGATGGGCGCTGAGAGCGAGCCGGATAAAGGCAGCACCTTCTGGTTCACGTTACCGGTGGCAGCAAGCGAATAGACTACCAATGAAAGGTAGACTAATCCACATATCAATGATTATGAGCGTACTCTCAGCTTTGCTGACAGCCTGTGCCCTTACCGCAACGTCAACGCCCACGCTCACCTCAACACTCCCACCAACTCCCTTCCTACCCACATTTGTGAATCACCCACCGCTAATCCCTTCAACTGGCTTTTTGGGTTTCCCCGCTCAACTACTCTCAATGGGTTGTGAACGCCTGAAGCCATCAAGTATCGCTGGCTACCTGCAACCCGCATACCCCATTGCCATGTGTGCGACATCTTATGAGCACATCGCTGCTGAGGTCCATAACGTCGGTGAGGCAATGATGGAACAGTGCACTACATCACCCGACAGTTTCTGTAGTCGCCTTGATGCAGTTATGGAAGATGCCTGCGTTGGAATGCTGAGTCCATGCGACAATATCCAAGACGCGGTTGAACAAGAATGCAAAACACCCAAAGACATCTGTGACAGCATCCAAGGGATCGTGGGGGAGGAACAATATCAACTGGGCCTTGTTGAACACATCGCTGCCTCGGGCAAGTACGCTTACAATCCAGAGGGTGCGTTCTTTTTCGACTCTGGTGGCTTCGATCTTGTATACTATCAATACGTGATCATTAAAGATGAGCAGTTCCTTTTGATCGAAACTGAAGACGAATTTCGTGAGATCTACGCTCCTATAGAGACGAGCGAGGAAGCTTTGGCCTACGTGGAGGCCGTAACGGGTCTTTTCCATCGATACGGTCTTGGACCAGACATCGAGGGCAGCCGGTGGATCACTGATGTTGTTGAAGACACCCATATTGAAACGGTTGAGGATGGATATCTGGTTCACCTATTCCATTTCGGTCACTGGGGCTGTGCGCCACACTATATGAGTGCTGTGGAGTTTCATGTCACGTCGGAGGGTCGCGTTAGGCAAATCAAGAAAGAGCCAATATATGAAGACATGCGCCTAGAAAATACTTGCATAGACTAGTGCGTGTTGCTCAATCAGCAGAGATGGCCGCCCTAAAAATTGGCAACGCTTTTCGGTATTCTAGAGAAAAATGGATACACCCATGCTGACAGTCAAACAAGCCCTGAAGCGCGTGCTGAGCGCGTTCCATCCCCTGGAGCCAGAGCGCATACCCATCCTCGAAGCATTGGACCGCGTGCTGGCCGAGGACGTGCGCGCCGGGGAAGATATCCCACCCCACGCCAACTCATCGATGGACGGCTACGCAGTCATCGCCGCCGAAACCTCCGGCGCCAGCCCCGAACACCCCGCCCGCCTGCGCATCGTCGGCGAGATCGCTGCAGGCTACGTGCCCGATGCCGCGGTCACGCCCGGCACGACGATGCGCATCATGACCGGCGCCCCCATCCCGCCCGGAGCGGATGCTGCGGCAATTGCCGAAGCAATTGCCGTCGTAAAAGTCGAGGATACTGCCTCTGAAGAGGATACAGACGGTGAATATGCGAACATCTACACCGAGGTTGCTCCTGGAAACTACATCCGTCCCGCCGGGGAGGATGTGCGCCAGGGAGAGCTCGTCCTGTCAAAGGGTGCCCTCATTCGCTCCCAGGAGATCGGCATGCTGGCGACACTGGGGCACAAGGAGGCACTGGTACACCGCCGCCCGCGCGTGGCCATCCTGGCCACCGGTGACGAGGTGGTCGAGATCGATCAACCCCTCGCGCCGGGCAAGATTCGCAACGCCAATTCCTACTCCAACGCCGCCCAGGTGCTCAAGCAAGGTGGCATGCCGCTGCTGCTGGGCATCGCCCGCGATAGCGTGGAGGACCTGACGGCAAAGATTCGCGCCGGGCTGGAGCAGGGCGTCGACCTGTTTCTCACCTCCGGCGGCGTCTCTGTGGGCGACTTTGACCTGGTCAAGGACGTGCTGGCCGCCGAGGGCGATATCGCCTTCTGGCGCGTGCGGATGAAACCGGGCAAGCCGCTGGCGTTTGGGCGCATCGGCGGCGTGCCCGTCCTGGGCCTCCCCGGCAACCCGGTCTCGGTGATGGTCTCTTTTGAGGTGTTCGTCCGCCCAGCGATCTGGAAGATGCTGGGCCGCACCGACCTGGCACGCCCCACCCTGCAGGCCACGCTGATGAACGAGATCGCGCGCAAGGACGAGCGTCGCCACTATGTGCGCGTGCGGGTCGAAAGGGAAGCAGGCGAATACTGCGCCTATCTTACCGGTGGGCAGGGTTCGGGCATCCTCAGCTCGATGGTCAAGGCCAACGCGCTGGCCATCATCCCCGAGGACTGGGACCACGCTCCCGCAGGTGCACAGGTGCAGGTGATGCTGCTAGACTGACAAGATTCGTAAGATTTCACCACAGAGCACGCAGAGACCGCTGAGAAAAACAGAATTTCTCTGCCCTCTACAAAGCGGAGACCTCGGCGCACTCTGCGGTGAATGCCCGTCCTAGCGGCTTGAGGTGCAACCCTGCCAGCGAGGAAAGCAAGCCTCTGCTTTACCTTTTGCGCCGATTGCCTATAATGGGAAAACCTACGGTTTTCCCACAGCACACAACAGGGAGCGCGGTATGGGAGTCACCTACGACGAATCGCAAAAGGTATTCCACCTGGAAGCCAACGGCACCAGCTACTGCCTGCAAGTGGTCAAGGATGGTTACCTGGCTCACCTGCACTGGGGCAAACGCACGCGTCCCACCGACGACCTGTGCCGCATGGCCTTTCCGATGATCCGCGCCTTCTCCCCCAACCCCGATCCCGCCGATATGATGTTCTCCCTCGACACACTCCCGCGTGAGTATCCCGGCTACGGCAACACGGATTTCCGCCACCCGGCCTACCAGGTCCAGTTGGAGAATGGCTCCACCGTCTGCGACCTGCGCTATCGCGCTCACCGCATCATCGAGGGCAAGCCAAAGCTGGACGGACTCCCTGCCACCTACGTGGAGTACGACGACGAGGCTCAGACGCTGGAGGTGGAGCTGGTCGACGAGGTGAGCGGCCTCAAGGTCATCCTCTCCTACACCGCCTTCGAGCACTTGAACGCCATCGCCCGCTCCGCACGCTTCATCAACGAAGGCGGCCAAAAGCTGCGATTACTCCGCACGCTGAGCGCGAGCGTCGATTTCAACGATGCAGCTTACGATCTACTGCAACTCTCCGGCTCGTGGGCCAGGGAGCGGCACATCGTGCGCCGGACGTTGGTGCCGGGCGAGCAGTCTATCGAAAGCCGCCGCGGGGCCAGCAGCCACCAGCACAACCCTTTCGTCGCTCTGATGGGCAAGACCGCAGACGAGGATCACGGCGAGGTGTATGGCTTCAGCCTGGTCTATAGCGGCAGTTTCGTGGCCCAGGCCGAGGTCGACCAGTACGCCACAACGCGCGTCTCGTTGGGTATCAATCCTTTTGACTTTTCCTGGCTGCTGGAGCCGGGCGAATCGTTCCAGACACCTGAGGCGGTGCTGGTTTATTCAGATGAGGGATTGAGCGGAATGTCGCGCACTTACCATCGACTGTATCGCACCCGGCTGTGCCGCGGCGAGCACCGGGACAAGGAACGCCCTATCCTGATCAACAACTGGGAGGCGACCTACTTTAACTTTACCACCGATAGCTTGGTCAAGATCGCCCAGGAGGCCGGCGAATTGGGGATCGAGCTCTTCGTCCTTGACGATGGCTGGTTCGGCAAACGGAACGACGACACCAGCTCGCTGGGCGATTGGGTGGTGAACCGGGAAAAGCTGCCCGGCGGGCTGGACGACCTGGCCAAGCGCGTGCGCGACCTAGGTTTACAGTTCGGCCTGTGGGTTGAACCTGAGATGATGTCGCCGGATAGCGACCTCTATCGCGCGCATCCCGACTGGTGCCTCCACGCCCCCGACCGATGCCGCTCGGTGGGACGGAACCAACTGGTGCTTGATCTCTCACGCCAGGACGTATGCGACGCAATCGTCAAAGTGATCTCCGACGTGCTCGCCAGCGCGCCCATCAGCTACGTCAAGTGGGACATGAACCGCTACATGACCGAGATCGGATCGGCGGCGCTACCGCCCGAGCGCCAGCGCGAGACGGCGCACCGCTACATGCTGGGCCTGTATCGCGTGATGGATGAGATCACGACAGCGTTCCCGCACATCCTGTTCGAAAGCTGCTCCGGGGGCGGCGGGCGGTTTGATCCGGGGATGTTATACTATATGCCACAGATCTGGACGAGCGACAACACCGACGCCGTCGAGCGGCTCAAGATTCAGTACGGCACCAGCATCGTCTATCCGCCGATCACGATCGGAGCGCACGTCTCCGCCGTGCCTAACCACCAGACAGGCCGCCACACCCCCATGCAGATGCGCGGCCACGTGGCGATGTCGGGCAACCTGGGATATGAGCTCGACCTGACCAAGCTAGAACGGTCGGAGCGGAGCGTCGCCAAGCGACAGATCGCCACTTATAAGGAAATACGGCGACTGGTACAGTTCGGCGATTTTTACCGCTTGCTCAGCCCGTTCGATGATGGCCATGTGGCGTGGATGTTTGTATCACAGGACAAGCACGAAGCCTTTGTCGCCTACTTTCAGGTGCTGGTCGAGCCCAACCCGCCGCTGGGCAGCCTGCGGCTGAAGGGACTCGACCCGAACCTGGACTATGCCATCGTCCGCACCGGCCAGACGTTCGGCGGCGACGAGCTGATGAGCGCGGGAATCGACCTGCCCTACATGCTGGGTGACTTTCAGAGCGCCATCTGGCAGTTTAGAGCCAAGGACAAGCCGGAGGAATAAGATCAGCCACGAATTTCAAATTAGCACAAAAAAGAAACCTCAATTCGTGTGAATTCGTGGCAAGGAGAAATCAGATGAAAGATAAAATCCAAGCGGCGCTGCACGCCAGCAAGGCGGACTATACCGAGATTCGACTGGAGGAGCGCGAGAGCACGCGCGTCGTCTACCGCGGCCAGGACCTGGAGACGGCCAGCGCGGTGATCGACCGCGGGGGCATCGTGCGCTGCCTGGTCAAAAACGGCGGCTGGGGCATCGCCACCTTCAACGACCTGAGTGACCTGCCCCACCGGGTACAGCAGGCGTACGAAGGCGCGCGCGCCATCCAGGGAGAGCCGGTCGAGCTGGCCCCCACCCCGGTCTCGGAAGATACGATCTCTGTAAGCCTGTCGCGCGACTTTCGCGGTATTTCAATGGAGGAAAAACGGACCCTGGCGGAGGAGTACAACCAAATCCTCCTGGGCTTTGACCCGCGCATCATCGACACCCAGACCGCCTACGTCGATACCTTCAGCCACGTCATCTTTGCCAACTCTGAGGGCGCACTTATCGAAGAGGAACGTCCCAACGTCACGACGTTCTTCATGGCCGTCGCGCGTGAGAACGGCAATGTGCAACGAGCCTTTGATGGCATTTCCAAAGTGGCCGGATACGAGTTCGTCGTGGGCCACCACACGCTGGCCGAGACTGTGGCCCGCCGCGCAATCGATCTTCTCTCGGCTGCCAGGGTCAAGGGCGGGCGCTACACTGTGGTCTGTAACCCGCGGCTGGCAGGGACGTTCGTCCACGAGGCGTTCGGTCACCTCTCCGAGGCCGATTTCGTCTACGCCAACCCGCAGGCACAAGAGATGATGGTGCTGGGGCGACGCTTTGGCAAGGACATTTTGACCATCGTGGACGACGGCTCGCTGCCGGGCCTGCGCGGCTCGCACAAGTACGACGACGAGGGCACCCCCACTCGACGCAACGAGCTGGTCAAGCAAGGCGTGCTGGTGGGACGGCTCCACTCCCGCGAGACGGCGGCAAAGCTGGGCGAGGAGGTCACGGGCAACGCCCGCGCCACCGGCTACCGCTACCCGCCCATCGTGCGTATGACAAACACCTTCATCGAGCAGGGTGAGACCAGCTTTGAAGACATGGTCGGCGACATCGATCTAGGAATCTATGCCTGCAACGCCTTTGGCGGGCAGACGGCGCTGGAGAATTTCTCCTTCAGCTCCGCCTACGCCTACATGATCCGCGAAGGGCATATCGCCGAGATGGTGCGTGACGTGGTCCTGGCGGGAAATCTGTTCAACACGCTAGAGTCCATCGACGCCGTGGGGGACGACCTGGAATTCGAGGAACTGGGCTCCTGCGGCAAGGGCCAAGGCGGGCTACCGGTGAGCACCGGCTCGCCCCACATCCGCATCAGGGACGTGGTGATTGGTGGCGAATAAGAAACCCGGTTTCTAGTTCCAAGGTCTATCTCAGGTAGGACGATACCCTCATCCTATGGTTGACTATCTAACCCACTACTACAGACGAGGCACGGAGCCATTCCAAACACTATCCGCGCTTTCCGAAGCAGATGCTCTACAGATTATGGAGTCTATGTATATCGAAGGGTCTGTTGTCTGGGAGAGATTCAAGAACCCGCGTCAGTACCTGGAAGAACGAAAGTTGACCGAACGGTGGTTGCGCGCAGCATTCGTCGCCAAGGGTGGCAAACCTCGAGCGCTCTACCCGATCTACACGGTGCTGGGGCAATCCAAGTGGCTGCTCAGAGAGGCAGATGCAACCACCATGGCTACGACTGCTGAAATAAAAATCCCCCTCTCGACTTTGAAGGAATGTGATGTCAGTTTTACCTACCCGGATAGCATGATCTCTCACTGGTTTGGCAAGGACAAGCCTGAGGAATTCTACCAGCCTGATTGCCACGGAATCGTCTTTACGCTTTCTGAGATTCTTTCCATAGTCGAAGCTAAGGGGCTGCCTGAAGAAGGCTGGGAGACAAACACCCCCAGCCACCTTGCCCATTACATCGAAGCCCAAGTATGGAATCACGAACTGCTTTCGAAATATAGAAACCAGCTATAGGAGCAACGCTTATGTTAAACCGTCTACTGCAAAAGGCCGAGCAGGCCGAGGTTTTCGAGATCGAGAGCGAGGCCACCAAGATCGGCTTCGAGGCCAACCAGATGAAGTCGTTCAACGTAGAAGAGACCTGCGGCATCGCCGCGCGCGTGGTAGTGGAAGGCAAGCTGGGCTTTGCCGCCTCCAGCGACCTGGACGCGACCGACAAGGTGGTGGCCAACGCACTGGAATCGGCCCGCCACGGCGACGCCATCCCCGCCCTGCGCTTCCCCGCCCCGCAGCCCGGCCCGCAGGTGCAGGTGTATGACCCCGCGCTAGCCGCGCTGCCCACCGACCGGCTGATCGAGATGGGCCAGGAGATCATCGCCACCGTGCTGGACGCCGACGCCAACGCGCACGTCAACGTCGAACTGGTGCGCCGGGTGCGCAAGACCGACGTGCGCAACAGCGCCGGGACCAAGGTCAGCGTGCAGAAAGCCCCCTTCTCCGTCGAGGTAATGGTGGAGCGCGTGAGGGGCGACGATGTGCTCATCATTGAGGAGGGGTTTAGCACCGCCGTCAAGGACGAGGAAGAATATCGCGCCTGCGCTCAAAAGGTCGCCGAAAAACTCCGCCTGGCGCAACGCGCCGCCACGCTCACCTCGGCCCGAATGCCCGTGCTCTTTTCCCCGTCTGGAACCCTGGCGTTGGTACTGCCTATCCTGGAGGGGCTAAACGGCAAGAACGTCTATCGCGGCATCTCCCCGATGGCAGAGCGGATTGGCGAGACGTTGTTTGATGCAAAGCTGACACTGGTGGACGATCCCACGCTCGACGGGCGGCCCGGCAGCAACTCCCACGACGACGAGGGTGTGCCCTGCCAGCGTCGCGCGCTGATCGAAGA
>Ga0316578_10000741_pt1 | contig 11879 bp, 12 predicted proteins | sample J0NA_2_FD_203076 | JGI IMG/M metagenome (GOLD analysis project Ga0316578, IMG submission 203076) | Rhizosphere microbial communities from salt marsh grasses in Alabama, United States - J0-2_160517rDrC | ecosystem: Host-associated > Plants > Roots > Rhizosphere | place: USA: Alabama | collected...
CGAGACCGAACCCCTCCCTGGCGAGCTCGGAGACCGCGTCGGCGGTCTCCTGCACCGGCATCTCCTCGAGCAGGGTGACGATGTGCACGACGCTGCGACGGTCCTGCAGCATCCGCGTGATGGACGCCGCCTGGCTGTGGATCGGACCCATCCTGGCCAGGTCGGCGACCTGCGCGTTGACGTTGAGGAAGCGGGCGATCCGGCCGGTGGGCGGTGCGTCGAGGATGACGGCGTCCCACGCCAGGGAGCCGTGGCCGCGGCGGTGGCCGGTGGTGCGCGTGACCGCCTCGTAGACCTTGCCGATGAGGAGCACGTCGCGCACGCCGGGGGCGATCGTCGTCGCGAAGTCGACGACGCCCATCCGCTCCAGCGCGCCGCCGGCCCGGCCGAGCTTGTAGAACGTCTGCAGGTACTCCATCAGGGCCGCCGTGGCGTCCACCGACAGACCCCACAGCTCGCCACCCGAGGCGTGGCCGACGAGGCGCACCTCGTCGTCGCCGAGCGGCGGGACGTCGAAGGTCTGGCTGATCCCCTGCCGCCCCTCCACCTCCGCGACGAGCACCCGCTTGCCCTGGCGGGACAGGGCAAGCCCGAGGGCCGCCGCGACGGTCGTCTTGCCGACCCCGCCCTTGCCGGTGACCACGTGGAGACGCACGCCGCCCACGGCGCGGGAGAGAGGGGGGGCCACCACATCGTCCAGCGTAGACACGCACGGTGCGTCCCCGTCCGCCCACCCCCGCCACGGGTTTCCCGCCGGATGCCGGAACCCCCGGGTTCGCATCACAAGGGTTCGGGTGCGACCCCAGGGCCAGGTGTACCCGGCGGGAAACCGGTCAGTGGAGGAGGAGCTCCTCGACCTCGGCGAGGGCGAGCAGGTAGGCCGGATGGTGCGGGTCGACGAGGTCGAAGTGGTCCGCGCCGCGGGCGATCGCCGTGTGCAACGGCTCGTCGTCGTCGCGGCTCGCCCGGTAGCGCTCGACCACCGATGCCGGGACCGCGTCGTCGTGCTCCGCGGTCACGACGATGGCCGGTGTCGTGAGGCGCTGACGGGCCGGGTCGGCGTCGGCCCAGACGTCGGGCCGCTCGTCGGCGTCGCCGCCCAGCAGGCCCCGCACCGCGTCGTCACTCAGACGGAGGCGGTCCGCCTCACCGAGATCGGCCACGGGAGCCAGGGCGACCACACCCCGCAACCACGGCGCCCGCTCGCCGCTGGCGGCCCAGAGCACCAGGTGGCCTCCGGCGGAGTGCCCGAGTGCGATCACGGTGTCGGGCAGGTCGGTGTCGTCGCGCACCGACCCGAGCCGGTCGAGCACGGACGCGCCCGTGCCGGGCCAGCCACCACCCGGCATCCTGGTGCGCGCGTACTCGAGGCTCGCCACGTGGAACCCGTCTCGGGCCAGGGCGTCCGCGAGCGGGGCCAGATGGTGCCGGTCGTAGCGTTCCCGCCAGAAGCCGCCGTGCACGAGGGCGACGGTGACGCCACGGGCCCGCCCCGGCTCCGGCTCCCACACGTCGTAGACGTCGGTGGTCTCCGGGCCGGTGACCTCGGTGCGGTCGGGCGGACGCACCTGGCGGCGGAGGATCTCGGGGTCGACGTCGCTCATCCCGGCCACCGTAGCCCGGCCGGCCGGTGCCGGCCCGACGATAGGGTGACCGGCATGCAGACGTGGGAGTACGCGACCGTTCCGCTCATCGTGCACGCGACGAAGCAGATCCTCGACCAGTGGGGGTCCGACGGCTGGGAGCTCGTCCAGGTGCTCGCCATGCCGGACGGCAACCTCGTCGCGTACCTGAAGCGGCCGAAGGGCTGAGCCGTGGGCGCCGTGGAGGACCGCATCGCCGAGCTCGGGCTGAGCCTTCCGCAGGTCGTGCCCCCGGTCGCCGCCTACGTGCCGGCGGTGCTCGACGGCTCCCGCGTGTACGTCTCGGGGCAGCTGCCCATGGTCGACGGCGCCCTCGCCGAGGAGGGGCGTGTCGGCGAGCTGATCGGCCTGATCACCCCCGAGCGGGCCCAGGAGCTTGCCGCTGTCTGTGCCCTCAACGCCATCGCGGCGCTCAAGTCGGTCGTCGACGACCTCGACCGGGTCGAGCGGATCGTCAAGGTCACCGGCTTCGTCGCCTCGGACCCGTCGTTCAGCGGGCAGCCGGGAGTCGTCAACGGAGCGAGCGAGCTGTTCGGGAAGGTGTTCGGCGACGCCGGCGTGCATGCCCGGTCGGCGGTCGGAGTCGCCGCCCTGCCGCTGGGCGCACCGGTCGAGGTCGAGGTGATCGCCCACGTCCGGGAGTGAGTCCTACCGGTCACCGCACGGGGCACCCGGCCACCTCGTGGAGCGGCCGGTCCACGACCCTGACCTCCTCGCCAGGGCCGAGGAGTGGCTCGCCCACGACCGGCCTCCCGAGACCGAGCCCCGGCTCGCCGCCACGGTGATGCTGGTCCGCGACACCTCCTCGGGGCCGGAGGTCTACGTCCAGCGTCGGGTGGCGACGATGTCGTTCGCCCCGTCCCGCATCGTCTTCCCCGGGGGCGGCGTCGACCCCGGCGACCACGGGCTCGACGTCGCCACACCCGGGCTGGCGGAGCTGGCCACCGCGATGGGGGTCCCTCCACCGCGGGCCGCGCCGTACGCAGCGGCCGCGGTGCGCGAGGTGGAGGAGGAGTGCGGCGTGCGTCTGGCCGTCGCTGACCTGCGCGGGCGCGGCCACTGGGTCACGCCTGCGTTCGAGCCCCGGCGCTTCGACACGTGGATCCTCGCCGCGGGCATGCCGCCCGGCCAGAAGGCGACGGGGCGCACCAGCGAGTCCGACCACGGGGGCTGGGCCCGGCCCGGGGGCCTGCTCGAGCGCTTCGCCGCTCGCGAGGTCCTCATGCTCCCGCCGCAGGTGTGGGCGCTCGAGGCGCTCGCCCAGTTCGCCTCGGCGGAGGCGTTCCTCGCCGACCGGCCGCGCATCGCGAGAGTCGTGCCGGAGCTGGTCCGAGCCGACGACGGCACCATCCTGCTGAGAACCATCCTCCCCTGAGACTCCTCGCCGGCTGCTGGGGCTCCGCGTCCATACTGGTGACCTGTCCGCCGACGAGCGAGGGGAGACTCCCGTGTGCGGCATCGCTGCGGTCATCGACGTACGCCCCGGTGAGGAGCGCGCCACCGAGGCCGCTGGTCTCGGGAGGTCGATGCTCGGGCGGTTGCACCATCGCGGACCCGACGGGCACGGAGACGCCCAGCCCGGTGCGTCCTGGCTCGGCCACACCCGGCTCGCCATCGTGGACCTCGACGGGGGAGCGCAGCCGATGCGCTCGGACGACGGCTGGTGGGTCGTCGCCAACGGCGAGGTCTACAACCACGATCGGCTCCGTGACGAGCTGAGCGTGCAGGGCCGGCGCCTCCGGACGGCATCGGACTCCGAGGTGGTGCTGCACGCCGTGGCCGCGTGGGGTGCCGAGGGCGTGCGGCGGATGCGAGGGATGTTCGCCTTCTGCGTCGTCGGGCCACGGGGCGAGGCCGTCCTCGGACGGGACCCCCTCGGTATCAAGCCGCTGTACTGGGCCCACCTCGACGGGCGGGTCCTCGTGGCCTCCGAGCTCGCGGCGTTCCCCGAGGAGCACCGCGACCGGGTCGAGGAGTTCCCACCGGGGCACACGTGGACCGCCGAGTCGGGGTTGCGCCCCCTCGTCGACCTCCGTGCTGACCCCACCGGCGAGGGCGCCGTGGCTGCGCCGTTCCGGTCCCGCACCGAAGCCGTCGAGGCGGTGCGCGAGGCGGTCGTCTCGGCGGTCCGACAGCGGATGATGGCCGACGTGCCGCTCGGCGTCTTCCTCTCCGGGGGCCTGGACTCGAGCATCGTCGCGGCGGTGATGGCCCGCGAGGCACCGCCCGGCACGACCATCCGCTCCTTCGCGGCGGGGACCGCGGACAGCAGCGACCTCGATGCCGCGCGACGGGTCGCCGAGCACCTCGGGCTCGAGCACCACGAGCGGGTCTACACCGACGACGAGGTGCTCGACGTCCTCCCCGACGTGGTCCGCTCCACCGAGTCCTACGAGCCGTCCCTCGTCCGCAGCGCCGTGCCCAACTACCTCCTCTCCGAGCTCGCGGCCCGGCACGTCAAGGTCGTGCTCACCGGGGAGGGCGCGGACGAGCTCTTCGCCGGCTACCACCACCTCAGGGGGCTGTCGGTGGAGGAGCTGCGCGACGAGCTGGTCCGAGGGGTGGAGGTCCTGCACCACCTCAACCTCCAGCGCGCCGACCGGGTGAGCATGGCGCACGGCCTCGAGGCCCGGGTGCCGTTCCTCGCCGTCGAGGTGCTCGCCGTCGCCCAGCGGGTGCCCGTCGAGTGGAAGCTGCTCGGCGAGGACGGCCGGGCCCAGGCGCAGGAGAAGGCGCTCCTGCGGGAGGCGTTCGACGGCTGGCTGCCCGACGACATCCTGTGGCGGCGCAAGGAGCAGTTCGGCGACGGCTCGGGCACCGCAGCGGTCATGGCCCGGCGCGCGGCGACGTTCGTGCCCGACGAGCACTGGCAGGGCGAGGCGCTGCCGGGACTGCCCCCGGCCCGGACCCGGGAGGAATTCGGATACCAGCGGATCTTCGCCGAGCATCTCGGTGGAGTTCGGGCGGATCAGGTGCTCGGGAGCTGGCCCGAGGCCTGAGCCCGGGGACCCCGGGCCGACGGCGTCACACGAACGCAACGTGACCGGAACCGCACCGGAACCACGCGGTCGGGCGCCGCGTGCCACCCTCCTCGCATGACCCGCTACGCGGTGCCGCCCCCGGGCCGACCGGGTGGTGTCGAGGAGGACGTCGCCCGACGGCTCGAGCTCGTGGCGACAACCGACAGCCTGGTGCAGAGCCTGGTGCACGTCGATGCCCCCGGAGCCCTGGCCGCGGCCCGGAGGCTCGACGCTGCCGCGGCGTCCGGGCGGGTCGGCCCGCTCCACGGTGTCGTCGTCGTCGTCAAGGACAACATCGACGTGGCCGGCCAGGTGACCGCGTGTGCCTCGCTCGCCCACAGCCGGGTCCCGGCCGAGCGGGACGCCCCGGTCGTCGCGCGGCTGCGTCGGGCAGGAGCCGTCGTGCTCGGCCGCGCCAACATGGACGAGCTCGCCATGGGTGCCTCCACCGCCACCTCGGTGCACGGGCCCACGCACAACCCGTGGGACCTCGGGCGCAGCCCGGGCGGCAGCTCAGGTGGCTCGGCCGCCGCGGTCGCCGTCGGGCTGGCCGACCTCGCCGTGGGGACGGACACCGGGGGATCGGTGCGGGAGCCGGCGTCGCAGTGCGGCGTCGTGGGCATCGCCCCGAGTCCGGGCCTGGTCCCGGTGAGCGGCGTGGTCCCGTTCGACCCGACCTGCGACCGGGTCGGGGTGCTCGCGGCCGACCTCTCACTGGTGGGCCGCGCACTCGCCGTCGTCGCGGACCGGCCCGTGACGGTGCCCGTCGTCGACCGGCCCCTCCGCGTCGGCGTGGTCCGGGAGCTCATGGGGTCGCCGAACACCCCGGGCGTCCGGGCCGTCGTCGAGGAGGCCGTGGAGCGCTACGCCGAGGCCGGGGCCGAGGTCGTCCCGGTCAGCGTGCCCGATGCACATCGCGCGCTCGACGCCTACCTCGCGCTCACCTCGGCCGGGTCGGTGCGGTGGATGGAGCCGTGGGTGCGCACGGGCCGCGCCGGCGCCGAGGTGGTGCGACGGCTGGGTCTGGGCCGGGACGTCCTGGCGGACCGTGGCCGGCTCGACCGGGCCACGGGCGTGCGTGAGCGCCTGGCCACGGAGTCGAGAGCGGCGCTGGCGCAGTGCGATGTCCTGCTCTCCCCGACGATGCCGACGACGGCACCCGCGTTCCCGCCGCTCGGCCCGCCCGACGCCGTCGTCGCCGACCCCGCGCTGGCGCCCTACACCGACTGCTGGACCGTCGTCGCCAACCTCGCCGGGCTGCCCGCCCTGTCGGTGCCGGCCGGCCTGGCGCCCGACGACGGACTGCCGGTCGGCCTCATGCTCACCGGGGCTCCCGGCCGGGACGGCCTGCTGCTCGCCGCGGGCGCGGTCGGCGCGGTGGAGCTCACCCCGCCCCCCATCCCCGCTGAAGGGTGGCGATCCGCTGCTTCAGGGGCGCTCGAAGCAGCGCATCTCCACCCCTGACGCCGAGCGTGCCCGGACCGCCTCGGGGCGCCTACGCTGGCCGGATGAGTGCGACGCCGCCGCCGTCGGTCACCGCCCCGTGGTCGGGGGGCCGGGTCACCGAGCGGGCGCACTGTGTCCTCGCGCCGAACCCCGGGCCGATGACGCTCGACGGCACGAACACGTGGGTGCTGCTCGAACCGGGCTCCGAGGAGGCCGTGGTCGTCGACCCGGGGCCGCTCGACGAGACGCACCTGGCCGCGGTGCTCGACCAGGTGACCGCGCGCGGGGCCCGCGTCGCGCTCATCGTGCTCACCCACCGGCATCTCGACCACGCGGAGGGCGCTCCCCACTTCGCCGAGCTCACCGGTGCTGCCGTGCGCGCGGTCGGACCCGGGCACGACGACCTCGGCGACGGCGACGTCGTTCGCACCGGCGGGCTCGAGCTGAGGGTCGTGGCGACACCTGGCCACACCTCCGACTCGATCTCCTTCGCGCTCCCCGCCGACCGGGCCCTGCTCACCGGCGACACCGTCCTCGGCCGGGGCACGACGGTCGTCGCTCACCCCGACGGCGAGCTCTCGGCGTACCTCGACTCGCTCGAGCGGATCGACGAGCTCACCGGAGGTGGTGGCGTCACCTCGATCCTGCCCGGCCACGGGCCGACCGTCCCCGACGCCGCCGCGATGGTGGCCTTCTACCGGGTTCATCGCGCGGAGCGGCTGGAGCAGGTGCGCCAGGCACTGGCCGACGGCGCCGCCGCCGACGACGACCCGGTCGAGGGGGTCCTGCGGCGCGTCTACGCGGAGGTGCCGCAGGAGGTGTGGCCGGCCGCGCGGCTGTCCATCCGCGCCCAGCTGGACCATCTCGGGGTCACCGGCTGACTCCGAGGATGCTGCACCGGCCGACACCCGCGCCGGTGGACAGGCACCAGCGGGGCCTCAGCGGGCGCGTCGGCGCAGCCGGTCCACCTCGATGAGGAGCACGGCTCGGGCCTCGAGGCGCAGCCAGCCCCGGGAGGCGAAGTCGGCGAGCGCCTTGTTGACCGTCTCGCGGGAGGCGCCGACCAGCTGGGCGAGCTCCTCCTGGGTGAGGTCGTGCGCGACGAGGATGCCGTCCTCGACGGGGCGGCCGAACCGCCCCGCGAGGTCGAGCAGCGCCTTGGCGACCCGGCCGGGAACATCCGTGAACACCAGGTCGGCGAGGACGTCGTTGGTGCGGCGCAGCCGGCGGGCCAGCGCCGCCAGCAGGGTCGCTGCCACCCCAGGGCGCTGGTGCAGGAACTCCTTGAGCTGCTCGTTGCCCATGGAGACGACCTGGGTCTCGGCGACGGCCGTCGCGGTGGCCGTGCGCGGTCCGGGGTCGAAGAGGGAGAGCTCGCCGAACATCTCGCCGGGGCCGAGGATGGCGAGGAGGTTCTCGCGGCCGTCGCTGCTCGATCGACCGAGCTTGATCTTGCCCTCGCCGATGACGTAGAGCCGGTCGCCCTGGTCGCCTTCGTTGAAGAGCACGTCGCCGCGTTCCAAGCGCTGCGGACTCATGGTTCCGATGAGGGTCTCGGCAGCCTGTTCGTCCAGGCCACCGAACAGAGGAGCCTTGCGCAGCACTTCGTGATCCACGACGCACAGTGTGCCAGAGCGAGGGCCGGCGTCGCCCGTGACAGTCCGCGGGTCCCCGTAGGCTGACGCCGTGCCCGTACCCCCCTCGTCCGCCGTACGACGTGCGGCCCGCGGGGAGGAGACCCCGCTGGCGCGCACGCGACGCGCCCGCCGCATCCACAAGGCCCTCCTCGAGCGGTATCCCTACGCGCACTGCGAGCTCGACTTCGAGACGCCGCTGCAGCTGCTCGTCGCCACGGTGCTGTCGGCCCAGACCACCGACGTCATGGTCAACAGCGTGACGCCGACCCTCTTCTCGCGGTGGCCCACGGCCGAGGCGCTGGCTGCCGCCGACCGGTCCGAGATGGAGGCGGTGCTCAAGCCCACGGGCTTCTTCCGCGCCAAGACGAGCTCGGTCATCGCGCTCGCGCAGGCGCTCGTCGACCGCTTCGACGGCGAGGTGCCGGGCCGGATGGAGGACCTGGTCACCCTTCCGGGAGTGGGCCGCAAGACCGCCAACGTCGTGCTGGGCAACGCTTTCGGCGTTCCCGGAATCACCGTCGACACCCACTTCGGCCGGCTCGTGCGCCGCTGGGCGTGGACCACCGAGACCGACCCGGTCAAGGTCGAGGCCGATGTCGCGTCGCTCATCCCCAAGCGGGACTGGACGATGCTCAGCCACCTGGTGATCTTCCACGGCCGCCGCACCTGCTTCGCCCGCCGGCCGGCGTGCGGCGCCTGCCCGGTCACCCGGTGGTGCCCCTCCTACGGTGAGGGCGAGACCGACCCGGCGGCGGCGCGGCGCCTGCTCAAGTTCGAGCTGGCTCCGGGTGCGGTGCCGCCCGAGCCTCCGCCCGGTCCGCTCGCGGACGACCCCTAGGTGCCCGCGAGCAGCCGCCGTCGCAGGAACGAGACGACCTGCTCGACCGCCTCGGGATGCCGGTCCCCGGTGAGCGTCGCATGGCCGCGCCCCGGGAGCTCCACGGCAGTGAACGCCGGGCCGAGCGCCCGGCGGAGCGTCTCGAACCGGGTGCCCGTCGACGCGTCGGCCCGGTAGCGGACCCCCAGGACCGGGCATCCGTCACGCGCACGGTCCACCACCCGTCCGAGGTCGGCGTCCGACAGCCCGACGTCGGCCGCCCGGGCCGCGGTCAGCGGCACCGGCGCCGCGGGTTGGGCGAGCACAGGGGCCACCACGGACGGGTCGAGCATCGCCGCCAACGCGAAGCCACCGGTCACGCACATCCCGACGACGCCGACCCCCGGTCCGCCGTGGTCGGTGTGGAGCCGGCGGGCCAGGTCATGCAACCAGCCGGCGAGCGGAGTCGTGACACCGGTGGTGAACAGCGCGAACTCCCGCGACACGCACAGCCGGGGGATGACGACCATCGCCTCGCCGGGGTAGGACCGGCGACCGGCCGGACCGAAGAGATGGGGCAGTGCGACGCCGAGCCCGGCAGCCACGAGGTGCTCGGCGAAGGCGACGACCTCCGGGGTGAGTCCGGGACTCTCGTGGACGACGACGACGGCGGGGCCTTCCCCCTTGCGGTACACGGGGTAGGTCCGACCGTCGGCGGTGTGCTCGCCCGAGGTCCACGTCTCCAGCGCACTCACGACCTCGACCCTAGCCACCGCCGGGCCGGAGCGTGGAAGGTGGCCGGGCACGGTCGGTGTGATGCCTACGATGTCGGGGATGCAGCGGCCACCCCAGCTCCGCCGCGGCGTGGCCCACCGGCCGCGCCGCCGCCCCTCCTGCTGCCCCGGGGGCCCTCGATGACGACCGCGCGCCCTCCGTGGCTGCATCGGCTGGCGGCGAGCGAGGACGTGGCCGACCACGAGTGGTTCGCCACCTACGCGCCTCCGGGCGGCGGGGGCCGACGCTCGGCGGTGCTCATGCTCTTCGGTCCCGACCCGAGGGGCGGCGAGGACGTCGTGCTCACCGAGCGGGCGCACACGCTGAGGTCCCACCCGGGCCAGATCTCCTTCCCCGGCGGCGCGGTCGACCCCGAGGACGACGGCCCCGTCGCCGCCGCGCTGCGCGAGGCGGAGGAGGAGGTCGGTCTCGACCCGGCGGGGGTGGAGGTGCTCACCGCCTTCCCGCCGCTGTTCCTCGCCCCGAGCCGGAACGCGGTCACGCCGGTACTCGCGTGGTGGCCCGACCCGGTGCCGGTCGGGGTCGTCGACCGCCGTGAGGTCGAGCGGGTCGTCCGGGTGCCGGTCGCCGAGCTGGTCGACCCGCGGCACCGGTTCACCGCGGTCTTCGGGCCCTATCGCGGCCCCGGCTTCGAGGTGAACGGGATGTTCGTCTGGGGGTTCACGGCGATGCTGCTCAGCACCATGCTCGACCTCGCCGGGCTCGCCCGCCCGTGGGACGAGGACCGCGAGCGTGAGCTGCCGCAGCACGTGCGCTCACCGTGGATGCGGGCGCTCGAGAACGACGTCGTCGACGAGGACTGGCTGTGAGCGGGTCCGGCCTGCTCGACCTGGTGCTGGTGCTCCTGCTGCTCCTCTACGCCTGGAGCGGGTGGCGCCAGGGCTTCGTCGTCAGCGTCTTCGGACTCGTCGGTCTGCTCTCCGGGGCCTTCGTCGCGTTGCGTTTCGTCCCCGGGCTGATCGAGGACCAGCTGCGCATCGACACCGCGACCCCGCTGAGCATCCTCCTGCTCGTCGCCGCGGTGCTCGCCTCGGCCACGCTCGGCCAGGCGCTGTTCCTCCTCGTCGCGGCCCGGCTGCGTGACCGCGTACGCGCGCCCGCGGCCCGGACCGTGGACAGCGCCGTGGGCATGGTGTCGGTGCTGCTGGCGAGCCTGCTCGTGCTCTGGGTCGTGGCCGGCGCCGTGCGGACGTCGGGCCCCCCGGGTCTGCGGCAGGTGGTGGCCCGGTCGGGGGTCGTCATGACCGTCGACACGCTGATGCCGTCGGCCGCCACCCGGTTGGTGGACCGGGTCACGGAGGCGCTCGACCGTGAGGGCTTCCCCCGCGTCTTCGAGGGGCTGGGACCGGAGCCGATCCGACCCGTCCCCGCACCCGACCCGGCGGCGCTGCAGTCACCGGCGATTCGCACCGCTCTCGGGTCGGTCATCCACGTGCGGGCCGACGCTCCGAGCTGCGACCAGGTCCAGGTGGGCAGCGGCTGGGTGGCGGAGCCGGGTCTCGTCGTCACCAACGCCCACGTCGTCGCGGGCTCCTCACGGGTGTCGGTGAGTGTGGACGGCACCGGCCCGGAGACCAACGCGTCCGTCGTCGCGTTCGACCCCGCGCGCGATGTCGCGGTGCTGGCGGTGGACGGGCTCGGCGCCCCGGCGCTCGTGGCGGGCGGCACCCTCGGGGCCGGCGACGACGCCGTCGTCGCCGGCTTCCCCGGGGACGAGGGGCTGTTCGTGGGTGCGGCCCGGGTACGTGAGGTGATCGTCGCGACCGGGGCCGACATCTACGGTCGGCCCGGTGTCGACCGTCAGGTGTACTCGCTGCGTGCCGACATCCGGAAGGGCGCCTCCGGGGGTCCGGTGCTCGACGCGAACGGCCGGGCGGTCGGGATGGTGTTCGCCAGCTCGCTCGACGATTCCAAGACCGGGTACGCCCTCACGCTCGCCGAGGTGGCTCCGGTGCTGGAGCAGGCCGAGGCCGCGCGCACCCCTGCGTCGACCCAGCTCTGTACGGCATCCTGATCCGCGGGCCACGGCTCCGAGGGATGCCGCTGGCTCACGTCGGGCGTGAGCCGGGGCTGCCTATGCCGAGGGGGTGCCGGGCATGTCCGGCGTCGCGTCGGTGGGGGCCGAGGCGTTCGTGGCGCTCTTGTCCTGCTTGAGGACCGCGACCGTCGCCTTGCCCTGCTCGATGGCCCGTTCGGGGGCGGGCTTGGCCTCCTGGAGGGCCTTGCGGCCGAGCAGGCCGAGCACCGCAGCGACGAGGAAGAGGACCGCGGTGACGATGGCGTAGCCCGCCCACACGGGCAGCCACTCCGCGATGACCCAGGCGAAGGTGTGGAAGAGGAAGAAGAGGCCCACAAACCCGAGGAAGCCGGCGCCGGCGAGGAGCCCCGCACCTCGGCCCATGACCTTGGCGCCGGCCGCGATCTCGGCCTTGGCGAGGTCGATCTCGCCACGCACGATCTCCTGGAGGTCGTGGGTGGCGTCGGCCACGAGCTGGCCGATCGTGCGCTCGGTCCCCTGTGC
>Ga0316578_10000744_pt1 | contig 11873 bp, 15 predicted proteins | sample J0NA_2_FD_203076 | JGI IMG/M metagenome (GOLD analysis project Ga0316578, IMG submission 203076) | Rhizosphere microbial communities from salt marsh grasses in Alabama, United States - J0-2_160517rDrC | ecosystem: Host-associated > Plants > Roots > Rhizosphere | place: USA: Alabama | collected...
TCGAGGCCGATGTACTGCTCACCTAGCAACCCGGCCGTGAAGACGTTGGCAAAGGTGTCGTCCGGGATCCTGTCCATTGCCGAGTCGATGCGCAGCGTCACCACGGCCTCATAGGTGTCTTTGTCGAAGCTCACGCCCTCGACCCGTCCCACACGCACGCCCGCCATGGTGACCGGCGACCGCGCCTTGAGGCTGCCGACATTGGAGAAGCGTGCGGTCAGACGATACCCATCGCCGGTCACGGCCGCGCTCAGGTTACTGACCTGCATCGCCAGGAAGAACAGGGCAACGAAGCCCACCGCCATGAAGAAGCCGACCAGGATCTCGATGCCGCGTTGTCGTCCCATGGGCTCAGTCTCCAAACATCAATGCGGTCAGGATGAAATCGAGCCCGAGCACCGCTAGAGCGGCGTGGACCACGGAGCGGGTCGTCGCCCGACTCACTCCTTCCGATGTGGGGACGGCGTCGTGGCCCTGGAACAGCGCGATCCAGGTCACCACGAGACCGAACACCAGGCTCTTGATGACCCCGTTGACGATGTCCTCGTGAAAATCGACCTTTGCCTGCATCTGACTCCAGAAGGATCCGGAGTCGACCCCCAAGAGCCCGACACCCACGAAATATCCGCCGAGCACGCCGACGGCGCTGAACATGGCCGCGAGCAACGGCATTGCAACCAGGCCCCCGAAGAACCGCGGTGTCAGGATCCGTCGGACCGGATCGACCGCCATCATCTCCAGACCGGACAGTTGCTCGGTCGCTTTCATGAGCCCGATCTCGGCGGTCAGCGCGGAGCCCGCACGTCCGGCGACGAGCAGGGCGGTGACCACGGGGCCGAGCTCGCGCACCAACGAGGTGGCCACCATCACACCGAGGCTTTCCGCGGCGCCGAACTGGGCGAGCACGTAATGGCCTTGCAGACCCAGCACCATACCGACGAACAGCCCCGAGACCCCGATGATCAGCACGGAGAGGACGCCGATATTGAAGACCTGTGCCGTGAGCAACCCGGGGCGTCGAATGATCTCACCAGCACCCAACAGCATCGCGGCGAGCAGGAGATGCGCGCGGCCAAGCCGCTCGAGTGCGCCGAGCCCGCTTCGACCCAGCCGTGCCAGGCCCTCGAGGAGCATCAGGCAACACCCCGAGCCAGTAGATCATCGGCCAGACGCGGCGCCGGGTAATGGAAGTGTACGGGTCCGTCCGGGAGGCCGTCGATAAACTGGCGCACCCAGGGCGAGCGATCCGCCGCGATCTGCGCCGGCGTCCCATGGGCGATCACCTCGCCGTGAGAGATCACGTAGATCTGGTCGGCGATCGTGGCGGTCTCGGCGACGTCGTGAGAGACCACGACGCTGGTCAGACCCGCGGCGTCATTGAGCTGTCGGATCAGGGTCACCAGCATGCCCATCGAGATCGGGTCCTGTCCCGAGAAGGGCTCGTCGTAGAGGACGATGGCCGGATCGAGCGCGATCGCACGGGCGAGTGCGACGCGCCGCGCCATCCCGCCCGACAGCTCATTGGGCATGAGGTCACGCGCGCCGCGCAGACCGACCGCCTCGAGCTTGATCAGGACCAGCTTGCGGAGCATGGAGGAACTGAGGTCGGTGTGCTCGCGCAGCGGATAGGCGACATTGTCGAAGACGTTCAGGTCGGTCAGGAGGGCACTGCTTTGAAACAGCATCCCCATGCGCCGACGGAGTCGGAAGAGGGCAGACTTGCCGAGAAGATGGACGGGCTCGCCGTCGATCTCGATGCTCCCCGCATCCGGACGAAGCTGGCCGGTGATCAATTTGAGTAAGGTCGTCTTACCCGTCCCGCTCGGCCCCATCACGGCGGTGACCGTGCCGCGTCGGATATCCAAGTCCACCCGGTCAAAGACCAGGTTCGTGCCGCGTCGGAAGCACAGGCCCCGGACCTTGACCATGAGTTCGCCTTGGGTGTCGGGACGGGCTGGGCGCAGGGCGATGGGCGCTGCTGCGGGATCGTTGGGAACGGCCACGGGCGGCTGGGATCTCGTCAGGGAAGGAGCGGGGCGGCGCGCGGCTCACTGGCATCGAGCTGCCATGTCGGTCTGCCACCGGCAGCCCGCTCCCAAAGACGCGGATTGTCGCGGGCTCGCGTGGGAGCGTCAAGCCAGGCCGAGCAATTGCACCAGCGACTGCCATCGGCACACCTCCTCGATCCGCGCCCGCCCCATGAGCGCAAGCGTCGGCCGGCCGGCCGCAGCGGCAGCAAGTCCGTCGAGCCACCTCCGCGCCGCCCGCAGATCCCGATCGAGCCCCCCAGGAACCTCGCAGGCCACGCCTCGTGCGCTCGAGGCGGCGACAGCGGACAAGGAGCCAGCCCACTCGTAGGAGGGCTCGAGCGGACCAGCGCCCCCAGTGGCGTCGGCACCCACAACCCATCCGCCGAAGCGGTCGCCGAGCCATGCCGGGGCTGACTCCCGGGCCGAGGCGTGGATCCCCGCGTCGCCAACCCGCAGGTAGAATCTGAACTGAGGACTGACGTCCAGGCGCCAGTGCCTCAGTGCCTCCGGAGCGGCGCGACCCCACCCGCTCGTCTCGATCAGGACCCCCATGAGCTGATTGGCGAAATAGGTCAATCGCCACTCCCGGGGCAGGCCATCCGGATAGAATGACCCGTCTGCCGGGCCCGGGTCCCAACCCGTTCTGACGGGCAGGATGCGAGTGCGCATCGATGTTGGCTCCGGGTTGGCCGATTGGGGCCTGGGTGCCCCGTTCGCGGGCTCGTTGTGGAGGACACCGGGGCTCGGCCTGGTGTATGTTGCTTTGCGCCGTTTCAAGTGGGTGAGATGGTGGGGGCTAAAGGATCATCGAGTAAGCATGACAGATCGACGCCGGCACGCCACACGGGACGTCGGGCTCGCGGCCAAGGATCCCGACAAGATCAAGACGCTTGGCCGCGCCGTCATCGACACCGAGGCCGCGGCAGTGAGCGCCCTGGCCGAACGAATCGACGACGCCTTTGTTGCCGCCTGCCGTTACCTGCTGGGTTGCGAGGGCCGTATCGTGGTCCTGGGAATGGGCAAGTCGGGACACATCGGCGGGAAGATCGCGGCGACGCTGGCAAGTACCGGCAGCCCGGCCTTCTTCGTCCACCCCGGCGAGGCGAGCCATGGCGATCTCGGCATGATCACGCCCCGGGATGTCGTGCTGGCCCTGTCCAACTCGGGCGAGACCGCCGAGCTGCTCATGCTCTTGCCCCTGCTCAGACGGCTCGGCGTGCCCTTGATCAGCCTGACCGGGAGGCCCAGCTCGACCTTGGCACGCGAGGCGGACGTGCACATCGATGTCAGTGTCGCAAGCGAGGCCTGTCCGCTTGGCCTCGCCCCCACCGCGAGCACCACGGCGACGCTGGCGATGGGCGATGCGCTCGCGATCGCCCTGTTGGAGAGCCGCGGCTTCACCGCGGAGGACTTCGCCCGCTCACACCCGGCCGGAAGCCTCGGGCGGCGGTTGTTGCTGCATGTCGGAGAGATCATGCACCGCGGCGAACGACTGCCGCTGGTCCCTCTGGGTACGACACTGCGCGCCACCCTGGAGGAGATGTCAGGCAAGGGACTGGGCATGAGCGCCGTGGTCGATGCCGAGGGCCGGCTGGCAGGCATCTTCACCGACGGAGACCTGCGCCGGGCGCTGGATCGCGGGATCGACGTCCATCGCACCGCAATCGATACCGTGCTGACCCGCGACTGCATCACCATCGACGCCGAGGCGCTGGCTGCCGAGGCGCTGCGGCTGATGGAATCGAAGTCGATCAACGGGCTGCTGGTCGTCGACGAGGCCAGGCGCCCGATCGGCGCACTGAACATGCACGATCTGCTGCGGGCAGGCGTGCTGTGATGAGCGCCGCGCCCCCGCTCCGGCCGACGTGGCTCGCCGTGTGCCTTCGCGACCAGGCCAGGCGCCCCGCCGCCTCGGGGCTCAGAGCAAGGCAGCAGACAATGCAGGGTTTAGAGCCGCATAGGGTGCGACCAGCGTCGCCCATTCGTCCAGTGCTCGCCGCCGAGAGGAACGACCCGATGCAAGACATCCTCGACCGTGCCGCCCGGATTCGCCTGGTGATCTTCGATGTCGACGGCGTGCTGACCGACGGCAGTCTCTACCTCGGCGACGACGGCCAGGAGTACAAGGCCTTCAACTCGCGTGACGGTCACGGCATGGTGATGCTCCAGGAGAGCGGGGTCCGGATCGCCGTCATCACGGGCCGAACCTCGCAGGTGGTGCGCATTCGCATGGAGAGCCTCGGTATCGCGCATACCTTCCAGGGCTGCCGGGACAAGCTGCCGGCCTACGAGGTCCTGAAGCGAAACCTCGCGCTCGAGGACGCGGCGATCGCCTATGTCGGCGACGATGTGGTCGATTTGCCGGTCATGCGCCGGGTCGGCCTGGCGATCGCGGTCGCCGATGCCCACCACCTGGTGCAGGGACACGCTCACCTCTGTACCCGGCTGCCGGGAGGACGCGGCGCGGCCCGCGAGGTGTGCGAGCTGATCATGGAGGCGCAGGGCACCTTGGCAGGGATGTTGGCCCACGAACGATGAGCACGCGCACGAGCGCCGGCACCCCGCTCGGGACGTCTCGCCAATGGCTGCTCGGGCTATTCTTCATCGCATCCGGGCTACTCGCCTTGTGGCAGCTGCGCCCCGCCCCGGAGTCGCCAATCGACCAGATCGAGCGCGCCCGACTCCCGGACTATGTGGTCTCGCGCTTCTCGGCGGTCGAGACCGATGCCGCGGGGAGGCCGAATCGACGGCTGGTCGCGGACGAGCTGCGCCAATATGTCGACGAGGATGTCTCCGAATTGGATCAGCCGCGCATGACGCTCTATCAGGCCGAAGGGGAACCATGGCGGGCCCGCGCGGAGAATGGCCTGGTCCTCGAAGGCGGTGATGAGGTGCGGCTCCGAGGCGCGGTGGAGCTCACGCGCGCCGGCGACGCGACCCATCGCGAGACGCATATGGCTTCGGAGCTGATTCGCATCTGGCACAAACGCACCTATGCCGAGACCGATCAGGCCGTGCGGATCAGGAGCGAGCAGGACTGGCTCACGGCCACCGGGATGCGCTTGTGGTATGACGCCCCCATGCGCGCCCAGTTCGACGGTCGCGTGCATCTCTTTCTCGCACCGCAACAGGTCGTTCAGCCATGAGCACGAAAGAGGTCAACGACCGGCGGCGCTGGCGCAGCGTCCTGGCGGCGACCCTGGTCGTCGCCGTCGTGGCGATGCCCGCCGCGGCGCTCAAGGACGATGAGCAACAACCGATCTTGATCGAAGCAGACGACGTCGAGTTTCGGGAGGCGGAGAGCATCAGCATCTATGTCGGCAATGTTCAGGTCGACCAAGGGAGCATGCGCCTCCTCGGCGATCATGTGACCGTCTACCATCGCGACGATCGCCGGCCGCGCTTCATCATCGCGCTTGGCTCGCCGGCGAGCTTCAAGCAGCTCCTGGATAACGACGAGGGGGAGATCCGGGCGTTCGCCAAGCGCATGGAGTATGACGCTGACAAGGATGAGCTGACGCTGATCGAGGATGCCCTGCTGATCCAAGGGGCGGACCGCCTGACCGGTGAGCGGATCGTCTACGATCGCGCGCGCGCACATTTCCGGGCCGGCGGCAAGGGGCGGGTCAAGATCATCATTACCCCTGAGGATCAATGAAGGGCCAGCTCGGCGACACTGCCGTCGGCGTGCTCCAGGCCGAGCACCTGCGAAAGAGCTATCGCGGGCGCCAGGTGTTGCGCGATGTCAGCGTCAGCGTCGGCGCCGGGGAGGTGGTCGGACTGCTGGGGCCGAATGGAGCCGGCAAGACCACCTGTTTCTACCTGATCGTGGGGCTCATTCCAGCGGACAAGGGCCGCATCACGCTGAGCGGTCGCGACGTCACCCTGATGCCGATGCACGCCCGCGCGCGTTCCGGTCTGAGCTACCTCGCGCAAGAGCCGTCGGTGTTCCGTAAGCTCACGGCGCGTGAAAACATCCTGGCAATCCTGGAGGCACGCGGCGATCTGCCGCGCCGCGAACGGCAGCTCCGCTGCGAGCGGCTGCTCGAGGAGCTTGGAATCGCGCACGTCGGCGCATCGCTCGCGCTGAGCCTGTCGGGCGGGGAGCGCCGGCGTCTGGAGATCGCCCGTGCCCTGGCCGTGGATCCGCTGGTGATGTTGCTCGATGAGCCCTTCGCGGGGGTCGATCCCATCGCCGTGGGCGACATCAAATCCATTGTGTCCCATCTTCGCGATCGCGGGATCGGCGTGCTGATCACCGACCACAATGTCCGCGAGACGCTCGACATCTGCGATCGCGGATACATCATCAGTAACGGTACGGTGATTGCCGACGGCGTGCCGGCGGAGCTGCTCGCGAATCAACAGGTGCGCGACGTCTATCTCGGGGCGGATTTCTCGATGTAGGGCAGGCCCGGTCCGGCTCTCCGCTGCGCAATCTTGCCGGGGCCGACGATGTCCGATGCACTCCGGGACCGTGCGCAGACGGTTGACTCGCCTCCAGTCGCCGCTCCGCCCCGCCCCCCCGGCGGCTGGTTGCTGCAAGGATCCGGCCGGCTGCCCAACGTCGGTTGATGGGTGTTAAGATGGGATACGTCGCAGTGCGCCCGTGCTGCCCCCGGTCGGAGATCGGCTAGAATCGATCGGGGCCGACTCGTTTCGGACACCTCGTAACCCATGCGCCATTCATGAAGCAATCGATCCAGCTTCGCCTCGGTCAACACCTGACCATGACGCCGCAGCTGCAGCAGGCGATCCGGCTGTTGCAGCTCTCCACGCTCGACCTCCAGAAAGAGATACAGGAGGCGCTGGACACCAACCTCATGCTGGAGGAGGGGGACGAGGCCGATCGCTTCGACGGACCCGACGCGGGGGAGCCTGGCACGGCAAACAGCGAGGAGCTTGATCCGGGACACGTCCCGGTGGAGCAGACCGTCGACCGCGAGGTTCACGCCGAATCCAACGAGATGCCGGACGAGCTGCCGGTCGATACCCAATGGACGGATGTCTTTGACAGCTATCTGCCGACGACTGCGCATGGCTCGGATGATGGGTCGGATTTCGACCCCTTCGCTCACCAAAGTCGGCCGCAGACCCTCCTCGACCACCTCTCCTGGCAGATCAATCTCAGCCGCATGAGCGAGCGTGACAACATGATCGCGCATGCGGTCATCGACTCGATCGACGTGGACGGTTATCTGCGGATCGACATCGATGAGCTCTTGGTGACGATTGGCCGCACCGACGTCAGCGCCGAGGAGGTCGAAGCCGTCGTCCACCGCATCCAGTCCTTCGACCCACCGGGGGTCGGGGCACGCAGCCTGCCCGAATGTCTGCTCATCCAGCTCCGCCAGCTGGCTGCCACGACGCCCTGGCGCGACACCGCGATCGCGGTCTGCACCCAGGGATTCGAGTATCTGCCCAAGAAGGATGTCGCTTCTCTGGCGCGCCAGTTAAAGGAGTCGGAGGAAACCATAGCCGGCGCACTGGCGCTCATCCGCACGCTGAATCCAAGACCCGGCGGTCTGATCGCCGCAACCCCCGCACAGTACGTCACACCGGATATTTTCGTCAGGAAACGTGACGGGCGCTGGTTGGTCGAGCTGAATCCAGAGGCAACGCCTAAACTGAGGGTGAATGCGGACTATGCGCGTCTGATCAGGCGCGCCGATCAGAGCGCGGACGGCGTGACGTTGAAGAGCCACTTGCAGGAGGCACGCTGGTTCATCAAGAGCCTTGCCAGCCGCAACGACACGGTGCTGCGGGTCGGTGCCAAAATCGTCGAGATGCAGCAGGAGTTCTTCGAGCATGGCGATGAGGCGATGAGGCCGATGGTCCTGAGAGATGTCGCAGAGGCACTGGAGCTGCATGAATCGACCGTATCCAGAGTAACGACGCAGAAGTACATGCACACGCCTCGGGGCACATTCGAGTTCAAGTATTTCTTTTCATCCCATGTCAATACAGCGTCCGGTGGCGAGTGCTCGTCGACCGCCATTCGCGCCCTGATCCGAAAGCTGATCGCGCAAGAGTCCGCGAAAAAACCCATGAGTGACAGCAGGATCGCGCAGGAGCTCGCCAACCAGGGCATCAATGTCGCGCGTCGGACAGTCGCAAAATACCGCGAGGCCATGGGGGTTCCACCCTCGAACGAGCGCAAGCGCCTGACTTGACAGGCTGTTTGAACCACAAGGAGACACAAGATGCAGATCAATCTGACGGGTCATCACATCGACGTCACGGATGCGCTGAAAGGCTATGTCGACAGTAAGTTCGAACGACTGGCACGCCACTTCGACCACGTCACCAACGCTCATGTCATCCTCAGCGTCGAAAAGCTCGCCCAGAAGGCCGAGGCCACGGTCCATGTCAACGGCAGCAAGGTCTTTGCCGATTCGGTCCACGAGGACATGTACGCTGCCATCGATGCCCTCATCGACAAGCTCGACCGCCAGGTCCTGCGCCACAAGGAGAAAAAGAACAGCCATCGCGGCGGCGGCTCTAAGGTTGCCGAGGCCGACGAATCGAAGCGCGGCTGACCTGCAGGCGTCCCCGAGACGCATCCGACACCTCGGTCGGGATCGCTGGCGTCCCCTCCGGGGTGTTTCGCACTGGAAACGGACTGGCCCCCGACACGCGGGAATGCCGCCACCGCAACGAGCTTGAGGATCTCTGGAGCCATGACCAGACACCGTTACTCGCCAAGTCGACGCGGGTGTCGACGCGAATCCCGATCACGGCAGACTGCGCCCAACAGGGGTGGGAGCCCATACCCATGCTCAGCCCCGACCTGATCAACGAAGCCAGGATCGGACATGGCCTGGAGATCTCCAGCAAGAAGCGTTTGCTCGAGACGCTCGCCGAGCTGCTTGCCAATGACCATCCGCGCTTGAGCACGGAGGCGGTTTTCGAGCGGTTGTTGGAGCGCGAACGTCTCGGCAGCACCGGACTCGGCCATGGGGTCGCCCTGCCGCACGCGCGGGTCAAGGAGGTCACTCAGGTCCTGGGGGCCTTCGTGCAGACCGTTCACGGCGTGGATTACGACGCAGCAGACGGCGAGCCCGTCGACCTTGCGTTCGCGCTCCTGGTCCCGGAGAGCGCGACCGAGGAGCACCTCCACCTGCTTGCGCATCTGGCAAGTCGTTTCAGCGAGCCCGCGACGCGCACGCGTCTGCGCGAGGCGCGTTCGTCCGCGGCCATCCTGGAGCTCTTGAAGGTCCCTTAGAGGGCCCAGAGGCCCCCGCGATGATCGAGAGCCTGCAATCCTTGATCGGCCAGACCGGGTCCCGGCTCAAGCTGCGCTGGCTCACACCCGAGCCACGCAGCCCGCGCCTCCTGCGGGGCGAGGATCCGGGAACCTCCCGGCAGTCCCTGATCGGCTCGTTGAACTGTATCCATCCCAATCGCCTGCAGGTCATCGGCCATGCCGAGCTCCTCTACCTCGCGGGACTGGGTCGAACCGCTTATGCAGAGACGATCGACAAGCTCTTCTCCGACCGACCGACCGCGGTGATCTTTTCCGACGGCATCCAACCGGAAGAGGCCTTTCAGAAGGCGGCCGAGCAGACCCACACCCCGCTGCTGGGCTCCTCGCTGAGTGACGAGGAGCTCATCAACCATCTGCGCTATTTCCTTACACATGCGTTGGCTGAGCGGAAAACGTTGCACGGGGTCTTCATCGAGGTCTTGGGCATGGGGGTGTTGTTGGTCGGAGACCCGGCCGTCGGCAAGAGCGAGCTCGCGCTGGACCTCATCGCGCGCGGCCATCGTCTGGTCGCGGATGACGCGCCGCGTTTCGCACGCATCGCCCCCGAGACCCTGGAGGGGACCTGCCCGGAGGCGCTGCGCGATTTTCTCGAGGTCCGCGGCCTGGGGATCCTCAACATCCGGGCGATGTTCGGCGAAGGTGCCGTCGTGCGAAGCAAGACCTTGAATCTGATTATCGATCTGCAGCCCCTGGACCAACGGCAGCTCGAATGCATCGATCGGCTCAGCGGCAGCCTCTCGGTACGCAACATCCTGGGGGTTGCCGTGCCCAAGATCACCATGCCGGTTGCCCCTGGTCGCAACCTGGCGATCCTGGTCGAAGCGGGTGTCAGACATCAGATCCTGCGCATCCGGGGGTATGACGCAGGCGTCGACTTCATCGACCGCCAGGCGCGTGCGATCAGCATCGATCGACCCGATCCGCCGCTATCGCCGACATGACCAGCCGCGGTTCAGACGACGAAGCGGCCGGACCACCGGATGTTGTCGGCAAGCCGATGAGACTTGTGGTCCTGAGTGGCCTCTCAGGCTCCGGCAAGAGCATCGCGCTCCATACGCTCGAGGACCTCGGGTTCTATTGCATCGACAATCTGCCACTGTTTTTGCTCAAGGATCTGGCTCTCGGCCTCCACGACGGACTGGATGAGGCATTGATGAGCACCGCGGTGGGGGTCGATGCCCGCACCAGCCCGGACGAGCTCCGCCAACTTCCCGAGCTGGTGCACGCCGCCCGGGACCGTGGCCTCAGCTGCCAGGTGCTCTTCCTCGAAGCCCACACGGACACCCTGATCAAACGCTTCAGCGAGACCCGGCGCAAGCACCCCTTGACACGCGCCGACCGCTCACTCGCGGAGGCGATTCAACTCGAGCGCCGGCTCCTCGAGCCGATCCGAAGCCGTGCGGATCTCTGCATCGACACCACCCAGACCAATGTTCACGAGCTGCGCGATCTGGTGCGCAGCCGCCTGGTCGGCAGCGGCTCCCCGTCCCCGAAGGCCTCGATTCTGCTTCAATCCTTCGGCTTCAAGCATGGCGTACCGCAAGATGTCGACTTCGTCTTCGACCTGCGCTGCCTCCCCAACCCCCACTGGCAGACCGAGCTGAAGCCGTTGACCGGACGCGACCAGCCCGTGATCGACTTTCTCGAGGCGAGCGAGGAATTTGGCCGGATGCGTGGCGATATCCAGGCGTTTTTCGATCGCTGGATCCCGCGCTTCGAGACAGATGGGCGCAGCTACCTCACGATCGCGCTGGGCTGCACAGGGGGACAGCACCGCTCGGTCCACATGACCGAATCCCTCCGGCATCACTTCGAGGCTGGCGGCCACATGGTCATGGTTCGCCATCGGGAGCTGCCGTGAGCGTCGGGGTCCTATTGATCACGCACAAGCCGCTCGGCGCCGATCTGCTGCGAATCGCGACCGAGATCCTCGGCGGACGTCCGCCCGGTATCGAGGCGATGGAGGTGAGCAACGACGTATCCCGCGAGGTGCTGATCGAGGATGCCCGGCGCCGCCTGCCGCGCTTGGACGCGGGTGACGGCGTCCTGATCTTGACCGACCTCTATGGGTCGACGCCGGCCAATGTTGCGGTCGCCCTCCTCTCGATGCATGATCGGGTGCGGGTCATCGCAGGACTGAATCTGCCGATGCTGCTGCGTGCCCTGAACTACGCGTCTCTGGAGCTGGACGCCGTCACCGAGAAGGCCCTGCAGGGTGGTCGCGACGGGGTTCTGGCCTGCCCGCGGCGGGATGACCCCGCATGATTCGCAGAGAGATCGAGATCATCAACAAACTTGGCCTGCATGCGCGCGCCGCGGCCAAGCTGGTGCAATGTGCCAGCCGTTTCAGGTGCCGGATCGAGATCGAGCGACGGGGTCAGAGCGTCAATGGCAAGAGCATCATGGGCGTGATGATGCTGGCTGCAAGTCGGGGAACACGGGTTACGGTTGAGGCCGCGGGCGAAGACGAGGAGGCCGCGATGGCGGCAATCGAGGCGCTGATCCTCGCGCGCTTCGGAGAGTCGGAATGACCACCGCCTTTCACGGGATCGGGGTCTCGACCCGTCCCTCCGTGG
>Ga0316578_10000745_pt1 | contig 11873 bp, 5 predicted proteins | sample J0NA_2_FD_203076 | JGI IMG/M metagenome (GOLD analysis project Ga0316578, IMG submission 203076) | Rhizosphere microbial communities from salt marsh grasses in Alabama, United States - J0-2_160517rDrC | ecosystem: Host-associated > Plants > Roots > Rhizosphere | place: USA: Alabama | collected...
TTACCGGGAATCCGACCTTGTATTTTATGCATACGACCGGACCTGTACACTCTGGCCAGAGCATGATGCCGCAGTAGTAGAAGATCCCAATTTTTTCGGTGTATACAAATGTCCGGAATGCGGTTCGACCTATCTGCTGATGAATGGCGGCGAACCCAACTCGGGCCCCGCCAGCTATCCGCTGGTGGAATACAATACCGCCCTCCAGGGGGACGTCCTGCACGTGTTCAATTAATACCTGTAATGGTCCGATTTATAAGGACCTTCCACCTTCACACCGATGTACTCGGCCTGCTTTTGCGTGAGGGTGGTTAACTTCACTCCCAATTGTTCCAGGTGCAGCCTGGCCACCTCTTCATCCAGCTGTTTTGGCAGCATGTACACCCCAATCTCATATGCTTTCTTCCAAAGATCTATCTGGGCTAGGGTCTGATTGGAGAACGAATTGCTCATGACGAAGGAGGGATGGCCTGTGGCGCACCCCAGATTCACCAGCCTGCCCTCCGCCAGCAGGAAAATGGCGTGTCCGTCCTCGTAAAGGTATTTATCCACCTGGGGTTTGATATTGATCCTTTCCACTTCTTCCCAGTTCTCCAGTTCTTCAACCTGTATCTCATTGTCAAAGTGACCAATGTTGCAGACGATGGATTGATCCTTCATGGCAGCCATGTGTTTGGCGGTAATGACATCCCGGTTCCCGGTGGCGGTTACGAATATGTTCCCCTCTTTGATGGCCTCCTCCATGGTGGTCACCTCAAATCCCTCCATGGCAGCCTGCAATGCACAGATGGGATCGATCTCCGTGACCAGTACCCTGGCACCATAAGATTTCATCGAGTGGGCACAGCCCTTACCCACATCTCCATACCCTGCCACAACGACCACTTTCCCGGCCACCATGACATCAGTGGCCCGTTTAATCCCGTCGGCCAGGGATTCTCTGCATCCATACAGGTTGTCAAACTTGGATTTGGTCACGGAATCATTCACATTAATGGCGGGAAACAACAATTTACCCTGCTCCATCATCTGGTAAAGACGGTGCACCCCTGTAGTAGTCTCTTCCGACACACCTTTGATATCAGGTGCGATCCGGTGCCATCTGCCGGGATCCTCCTCCTGGATCCCTTTCAGGGTCATCAGCACCACCTGCTCTTCCCGGCTTGAAGCTTTTGCCTCCAGCATGTCAGGATTAGTCTCAGCCTGGTATCCTTTGTGTACGAGCAAGGTGGCATCTCCTCCGTCATCAACAATCAGATGCGGGCCCTGACCGTCAGGAAAGTTAAGCGCCTGTGCCGTACACCACCAGTACTCCTCCAGGGTCTCACCCTTCCATGCAAATACAGGGACCCCTGCCGCTGCAATGGCAGCGGCTGCATGATCCTGGGTACTGAAGATATTGCAGCTTGCCCACCGGACTTCCGCGCCCAGCGCCACCAGTGTTTCTATCAGTACTGCCGTTTGAATCGTCATATGCAACGAACCTGTGATCCGGGCCCCCGCCAGTGGCTGTTCAGAAGCAAACTTCCTTCTGATGGCCATGAGGCCGGGCATCTCCTTTTCCGCTATTTCAATCTCTTTTCTCCCGAAAGCCGCCAGGTTCAGGTCGGCTACCCTGTAAGGAAGTGTCTCACTGTATGTCATTGTCTCCATCTGTGTTCATTTTGGATTGCAAAAATACGCTTTTCCGAAGAAACTTGCCAGTCTATTCATGCGATGCAGGTAAAACTGTCACTCCAGAATTTTCTTTACCAGGTCCATGTCCTTCCCCAGTTGTGTTTTCAACTCCTCCATCCCCCTGAATTTCATTTCATCCCGTATACGTTTAACAAAATGGACGACCACATGTTCTCCATAAAAGTCACCTGAGGCTCCAAAAAGGTGGGCTTCGATGGTCTTTACCGCCGAGGAACTGTCCAGGGTGGGGCGAAAACCGATGTTCATCATCCCCCCGTAAACCTTCCCTCCCATCTCTGCCCGGATGGCATATACTCCGTTCATTGGGATCAATTTATAGGGATCCATCGGGTGTATATTTGCCGTGGGAAAGCCCATCTGTATTCCGATTCGGTTCCCTTCAACAATGGTCCCTGCCAGGTAATAATCATACCCCAGCATCCGGCTTGCTTTGACGAGGTCCCCTTCCGAAATCGATTCACGGATGGTAGTGGAGCTGATGCGCCCCCATTTGCTTCTGAATTCAGGCAGTTTCTCAATCCTGAATCCGTGCTGTTCCGCACAGGGGGCCAATCCGTCCGGATCTCCTTTTCTGTCCCTGCCGAACCGGTTATCATATCCCACCATTAACACATGGATTCCTAACCGGTCCACCAGGTATTGCTTTGCAAATTCACACGCTGTCAGCGATGCAATCTCCATTGTAAAAGGCACGATTACCAGCTGATCGATCCCACTCTTCTCCAATTCCCTGAATTTTTCCTCCCTGGAGTGCAGCAGCCTGAATTTTGGCAGACCCCTGTTGAGCACCACCTGCGGATGGGGCCAGAGGGTTACAACCACTGAATCCCCGTTCAATTCTGCCGCCCGCTTTCGCAGATGATCCAGTATGAACCGGTGCCCGGTGTGTACCCCGTCGAAAATCCCGATGGTGGCCACCGGTTTTTTAAGCGAAATGGGATCATGGATTGTATTAACATTCATACCTGGATGATGGATAAGTCCCCAAATTTAATAAATTTAACCTGTGGAGATGAATGAACTGGAACTGATACGGAACGATCCCTGGCTGGGACCTTACCATGAGGCGATTCAACGCCGAAGAGATAAAGCCCTGAACAGGGAGAAGGATCTGGCCAGTTCAGGTACGCTGCGGTCGTTTGCCAGCGGACACCTCTACTTTGGCATGCACAAAGATGGGAATGAATGGGTCATGCGGGAGTGGGCCCCCCATGCCACTGAAATCTATGTCGTCGGTGCATTCAACGACTGGAAGGTTACGGACCAGTACAGATTCACCCGTTTGGATCACGGGAACTGGGAAATTCGATTTCCTGAGGGCTCCATCCACCATGGGGATAAGTATAAACTGCTGGTTCGATGGGAAGGGGGTCAGGGCGAACGCATCCCGGCCTGGTGCAACAGGGTGGTACAGGATCCGGAAACAAAGGTTTTCGATGCCCAGATCTGGATGCCTGAAGAACCATATCAATGGAAACATGCCATACCGGATCTGAGTGGATTTCAACCACTGATCTATGAAGCCCACATCGGGATGGCCACCGAGGAGCACCGGGTGGGAAGTTACCTTGAATTCAAAGACCATGTGCTCCCGCATGTGATCAAGGGGGGGTACAACACCCTCCAGATCATGGCTATTCAGGAACACCCTTATTACGGTTCATTCGGATACCATGTATCCAACTTCTTTGCAGCCAGCTCCAGGTTCGGCACACCTGAGGAATTGAAAGCTCTGATCGATGAGGCACATGGGAACGGACTGGCGGTAATCATGGATATCGTTCACTCCCACGCTGTGAAAAATGAAAACGAAGGGCTGGGTAGATTTGACGGGAATCCGGCCCAGTTCTTTCACGGGGATCATCGCAGGGAACATACCGCCTGGGATTCCCTCTGTTTTGATTATGGCAAAAACGAGGTCACCCATTTTCTTCTTTCAAATGTGCACTACTGGCTCACTGAATACAGGTTTGACGGCTTCAGGTTTGACGGGGTGACCAGCATGTTGTATTACGACCATGGCCTCGGACGGGATTTCACGAGTTACGATTTTTATTTCGACGGAGGGCAGGATGAAGATGCCCTGACCTACCTGTCCCTGGCAAACAAAATGATACAGGAGATCCGTCCGGGTGCGATATCGATCGCAGAGGATATGAGCGGTTATCCTGGGCTGGCTGTACCGGTGGAACACGGGGGGATCGGATTTAATTACAGGCTGGCCATGGGGACCCCCGATTACTGGATCAAGACCATCAAGGAGCGATCGGACGAGCACTGGAACATGCCGGAATTATACCATGAACTGACCTCTAAAAGGGCGGATGAAAAAACTGTAGGATACGCAGAATCGCATGATCAGGCGCTGGTCGGTGATAAAACGATCATATTCCGGCTGATTGATAAGGAGATGTACTGGTTCATGAATAAAGGTTCACAAAACCTGCTGGTGGACCGGGGCATTGCACTTCACAAAATGATTCGATTAATCACTGCAGGTACCGCAGGGAATGGCTACCTCAATTTCATGGGAAATGAATTCGGCCATCCCGAATGGATCGATTTCCCGAGGGAGGGAAACAACTGGTCCTACCAGTACGCCAGGAGGCAATGGAGCCTGATCAGCAACCAGGAGCTCAGGTATCATTTCCTTTCTGATTTTGACCGGGAAATGATCCATCTGATCTCCAAATATAAGATCTACAGCTCGGGATGCAATCATGTGAAAAGTGACCAGGGAGATCTGGTCATCGCTTTTGAACGACAGGGATTGTTATTCGTTTTCAATTTCCATCCCAACCATTCCTACACCGATTACGGGCTGGCCGTGGATGCAGGAAAGTACAGGCCCCTCCTCAGCACGGACCAACCTGAATTCGGGGGGTTTGGCAGGTTTGACATGCTTCAGGTCCATCGATCCATGGTGGAACCATCCTTCGGGCTGAAACACAACCTCAGGCTCTACATCCCCAGCAGAACCGCTGTGGTGCTTCAAAGACAGGAGATTCCCAGGGTCAGGTAGCAGTCTGCCTGCTCACCTCAGATCCATCTGACCAGCGGGAAGTCCATCCGGTGGGGAATCAGGTCATGTTTCGGATAGATCCTGAATCCGATATCATACAGGCCCGTTTCGTCCACATCCAGGGAAAAACTATACGCTGCCACACTGCCTTCCGAATGGGTGCATTCGAAATCAAGGGTTCCCCTGTACACCGATTGTTCATCCCCGATGATACTGTTTGTCATGACCATCTCTACCCCTATCTCGTGGTGGGTTAATCCATCCAGATCCAGTACCACCTTGCCTGAATAGGTCTGCCCCACTTTAAATTCTTCGCGGGTCACATCCGGGAAATCATATTCCACCACCTTGATGTTCTTCCAGTGGGTCAGGATCCTGTGCTTCCATCTGGCCAGTTCTTTGGGGATATAGTAATCTTTCTTTCTCAGCTCCAGCGTACGTTGATGGAGTTTACTGTAAAAACGATCCAGGTAATCTCGCAGCATCCTGTTCATGGTGAATTCAGGTGCCACATGGGCGATGTTGTTTCGTATCATCTCCACCCATGCTTCCGGAATCCCCTGTTCATTGCGGGTAAAAAATTTATCAGTAATATCATGTTCCAGGAGGGTATAGATCCGTTCAGCATCCAGTTCATCCTGAAGTTCCTGATTGTCATAGGAACGTTCGATCGGCAGGGCCCATCCTGAATCTTCCCGGTACCCTTCGGCCCACCAGCCGTCAAGTACACTGAAATGCATGGTACCGTTCATTACTGCCTTCTCTCCACTTGTGCCTGAGGCTTCCAGGGGACGGGTCGGGGTATTCAGCCAAATATCCACCCCCCGGACCAGTTGCCGGGCCAGTTGTATATCATAGTTCTGAAGAAAGACAATTTTCCCGATAAACTCCGGCCGTTTGGAGATCCCTACAATCATCTTGATCAGATCCTGACCGGGGATATCCCTGGGATGTGCCTTGCCTGCAAATACAAACTGTACCGGACGTTTGGGATTATTCACAATCCTTGAGAGCCGGTCCAGGTCCCTGAAAAGCAGGTGTGCCCGTTTGTAGGTGGCAAATCTGCGAGCAAAACCAATGGTCAGTGCATCTTTATTCAGTGCGGTCGAAATCTCAAATATCCGGGCCGGATTATCCATCATCCGGTTTGAAACTGATGCCAGCCGTTCTTTGATGTAATTGATCAAATCTTCCCGCTCCCCGTTTTTCAGGTTCCAAATCTCCTCCCCGGGAACCTGTTTAATTTTCTCCCACATGGACCGGTCTTCCTGACGGGAATAACAATCCGCTCCGAATGTTTTTTCATACTGTTTCTTCCAGGCGGACCCGAGCCAGGTTGGAAGGTGGACCCCATTGGTTACATGGCCTACATGAAGCTCCTCGGTCAGGTACCCTGGCCAAAGATCTGTAAACATCCTCCGGGAAACCTCTCCATGAAGCTTACTCACCCCGTTCACTTCCTGGGAAAGTCTGACAGCCAGTACGCTCATGGAGAATTTTTCATCCATGTGATTCGGATGAAAACGTCCCAGGTTCATGAACTGGTTCCAGGTAATCTGCAGCCTATTGGGATAGTGGGCGATATAGGTCCGTAACAGATCCTCCTCGAATGAATCATGCCCTGCAGGAACAGGGGTATGGGTGGTGAAGAGGCTGGAACCCCGAACCACTTCCATGGCTTCGGGATAGGTCATGTTCTCCTCCTGGATATATTCTCTCAACCTTTCCAGTCCGGTAAATGCCGCATGTCCTTCATTGCAGTGGTACAGGTCCGTATCCAGTCCAATGCTCCGCAATGCCCTGATGCCTCCGATTCCCAGCAGGATCTCCTGCTTTAACCGGTTCTCAATATCGCCTCCGTAAAGATTATGGGTAATTCCGCGGTCCCCTTCATGGTTGGCTTCATAATCTGTATCGAGGAGATATAACGGGACCCTTCCTACCTGCACTTTCCAGAGGCGGGCATAGAGGGTTCTTCCAGGCAGGACAATCCTTACATCTTTCCAGTTCCCCTGGTCATCCCTGACAGGCATTACCGGAAGCCTTGAATAATCCTGTGCATCGCTCAGCGCTACCTGTTCTCCCCCCGCTGAGATCATCTGCCTGAAGTACCCGTATTTGTAAAGCAAACCCACGCCAACCATCTGGATATTGTAATCACTGGCCTCTTTCAGATAATCCCCTGCAAGCAGGCCCAGTCCGCCACTGAAGGTCTTCAGGGTATTGTGGAGTCCAAATTCCATGCTGAAATAGGTGATGGAAGGGGTTCCTTCCCTGGGCGCTTCGTTCATATAGTGATGAAAAGCATCCTGAACTTTACTTAGCCTGTCAATGAATGACGCATCTTTTTCAAGTTTTTTCAACGTTTCAAACGGCAATCTTTCCAGTAATTCCACAGGATTCTCACCTACCTCATCCCAAAGTTCGGGATCGATGGAGGAAAACAGATCGATGGCATCCTGCGTCCAGGACCACCAAAGGTTTCGCGAAAGCTCTTCCAGGGGTTTTAGTTGATCAGGAATCGATTGTTGCACCAGCACCCTCCTCCAGTGGGGCTGGATATCTACCAGCACCTGTTCAGTTTCAGGTAATTTCTCGATACGCTCCTTTTCATGATAGGTGGATTCCTTTCCAGAAGCACTTTTAAGTGCCACGTCATAAGCCTGCCAGTAATGGTTGATCAGACTTTCCCAGAGTACCTTCCTTGAAATGTTGTAGGCTCCCTGTCTCCTCCCCTTCAGTGCCTCACCCTCCAGCTTGCAATGGTCCATGATTGCCCTGCCGATATTTCCGGCAACCTCCTGGTCATTGAAATCATCCCGTGGAATAACCGTAATACCTTCTACTTCTTTTTTATATTCGCCCTGCACCCACAAACCAAACCCGGTAAGGGTAGTGGTAACGGTAGGGATACTAAATGCGAGGCTCTCCATGGGTGTATAGCCCCAGGGTTCATAATACGAGGGAAAAAGGGTCATATCAAGACCGATCAGGAGATCGTAATATGCCAGGTTGAATACTCCGTCGTTCCCATTCAGGTAGGAGGGAACAAAAATCACCTTAATTTTGTCCTCCTTGCTGTTATTCAGTCCGTTACTTTTGATCCGGTTCAGGATCATATCATGTTCCGCATAATGCAGGTTATGGGTCAAGTACCGTTCCTTTAGCTCCTTTCCGTTTTCTGCCTGAATCGCTTCCAGCAGGTCCTTCCGGGGGCCATAGTGGTTTGCGGGAATCAGCAGAAAAGCCACCGCTGATCCGGCGCAGGTCTCACTCCTATTCAGCGCGCCAAGTGAATCGATAAAAAGATCAATCCCCTTGTTCCTGAATTCATACCGGCCACTCGTAGCCAGCAAAAGAGAATTTTCAGGCAGGGTTTCACCGGTCAGAAAAGAGGCCACTTTCAGCATTTTTTCCCTGGCCAGTTTCCTTTTTATTTCAAATTCATCGCCGGAGGGAACAAAACTATCCTCAAAACCATTTGGGGTGATCACATCAACCTTCCTTTCGTGGAACTGCAGGCACTCCTTTGCAGTCAATTCACTGACTGTGGTGAATGCATCTGCATGAGTGGCGGCCAGTTTCTCCAGAGAGTGTTTGGAAACGATATTGAGCTCACGTGCCTTCTGATCCCCGTTCATTTGATTCATCAGGCTGTATAGGGACTGATTGTTTCCTGCAATGGAACGGCCCACCGAGGTGGCATGGGTTGTGAATACCGTTCCAACCGTGGGCTGGACCTGCTCCAGGTAGAGCAGGCCTGCTCCGGTTTGCCACTCATGAAAATGGGCAACGATATGTTGATCTTCCACATCGTAGTACCCGGAAAAATTCTCTATAACCTTTCCTGCGGCATAGCCAAACAGGGCAGGTTCTACATAGTCCCACTGGCCACTGATGGAATCCAGCCTGTAGGTCTCCCACAAACTTTTAAAGATGTCATTCTTCTGGTTGAAGAAGGTGGTAAAATCGAGCACAACTGCAATGGGACGTCCGGCTATTTTCCACCTTCCGATCCTCACCCGGATCCCTTCTCTGGCTGCACTTTCTTTCCAGTCCGGGAAAAGCGAATTGTCTTCTTCAAATTCCGGATGCTCCTGGGATTCGCGCCAGACATCCGGTCCAATGGTTATATACCGGTCACCCATCTCCTTTACGACGGAGAGTGCCTTGGTGGAGATCACTGTATGGATCCCTCCTATTTTATTGCATACTTCCCAACTTACCTCGAATAAATAATCAGGTCTGTTCATAGGTAATTATCGATTAATATTTTAAGTCTGATAGTTCTTTCCATGTCAATAAATGCTACCTCTAAAATGACAATAAGCAATTATTGTCATGGACGTTTCGAATTGATTGATATTTCTTGTAACAGTTTTACTTTTTTTGAGCGTTGCCCTTCCCGGAAGTTGTATTCCGTTTGGAGGTTGCTCCTTTTTTGGCGGGTGCGCTTTTTTTGGATTCAGCGACATTCTTTGCAGCCGCAGCCTTGCCCGCAGCAACACTTTTAGAAGTCGGACTCTTTTTCTCTGCCGCCGTAAGGCGGGATGCAGCAGCCGGCGATTTACTTTTCGCCCCTTTGGAAACAGTGCTGGTTTTCACCCCGGTTGAATCCTTATGTGCAGCGAGACGTTGTTCAAGTTTCAATAATTGTTCATCCTTCTCCTTGATGATCTTGCTCAGCCGGGCCACATCATTATCTACCGTAGTCTGAAGCGCTGCATTGACACGAATCTCGAAATCGCTCAAAATGTTCATGTAGTTAATGAATGCATCATAAGGGGTTTGATAGGGATTGAAATAGGAATGTACCTCGCCGTCAGAAAAGAACTTGGTGGACATATAATAGAAATGGTCACTGACCTGAAGATATGTGAAATCCTGTTTGATATCTTTATCTTCCACCGCATATACCTTTTCACTCAGGGAATAAAGCTTGTTAAACGCCTCCTGCTGCATTTCATTTCCCAACCACGCAGTCAGATCCCGCTCCTCATCAGCCCAGGAAATGGGATAGGGCACATTGGCAGCAGCTATTACCTGGAGTTTATCAGCCACTTCAGATGGGGTACTGAAAGAAAAGGGGGAATTCTTGAATACCACTCCCGGAAGTGCGGCGAGAAAATCAAAGATACCGGTCTCCTTCCACTGGTGTTCCCCGAAAGTTTCATAATCCATGAACAGGTTAATCACTTCCTCCTTTTTGGGGACCTGATTCAGCCATCCCACAAATTTATCCGCCGTGAGCGGGTATTCCGCCCAGCCTTTGTTGGAAAATCTGAATGCAATGTCGTCGCTGAGTTTGAAGTTTTTCAGCAGAAGTTTCAATTTTGGATTGATGGCGTTGCAATACAGGTAATTCGGACTTTTCCAACCCAATACATGTTTGGCCCCCTCGGTGAGCATCGCCTTGAATCCCATTTCGGCAACCATGGCGCCGATTTCATCTGAATAGATCAGCTCCGTATTCCTGAATACCTTGGGGTCATGGCCAAAATAGGTATTGATCTGTTCCCGGTGCTTCTGAACCTGCCTTTTAAATTCCTCGCCCCCGTGCAGGGAGCTGAGCGAATGAGCATAGGTTTCTGAGAGAAATTCCACCTGTCCGGTTTCCGCAAGCTTTTTAAAGCTTTCCAGTACCTCTGGTGCATACAGCTGAAATTGCTCCAGTGCGATCCCTGAGATGGAGAAAGAGACTTTAAACTCCCCGGGATACTTGTTGATCAGGTCCAGCATCAGGCTGTTGGCTGGCAGATAACATTTCTGGGCCACCTTATTGAGTATGGACTCATTGGAGTAATCATCGTAGTAGTAATGGTCGTTTCCAATATCAAAAAAACGATACCTTCTGAACCGGAAGGGCTGATGGACCTGGAAATATAAACAAATGGTTCTCATGTGATTCAATATAGATTTACGTAATAAACTCCTTATATACGGAATAGACTTTTTTACCCGAATTCTCCCACTTCATGTCATGAACTTCCTGAACACCATATTTTTTGAACATGGTTGAGAGAGAGGGGTAATTCAATAACCCGTAAATGGCATCCGCCATGCCATCCACATCCCAGAAATCGACCTTAAATGCATATTTAAGGATCTCGGCTACTCCCGACTGGTGAGAGATAATCGATGGCACGTTTGACTGCATCGCTTCAAGCGGGGAAATGCCAAACGGTTCCGATACAGAGGGCATCACATACACATCACTGATCGAGAACATTCTGAACACATCATCCCCTTTCAGAAAACCGGTATAATGGAACCTGTCAGAAATACCCAGGGCAGCGGTCCAGTGTATCATCTTTTCAAGCAGTTCGCCACTGCCTGCCATGACAAAGCGAACATTATCCATTTTTTGCAAAACCTTATGTGCTGCCTGAATAAAATATTCGGGGCCTTTCTGAAGGGTTACCCTTCCCAGAAAGGTAACCACCTTATCGTTGATTCCCCGTTTCAATTGCAGCTTCTCATGGTCAGGCAACGGTTCCACTGCGTTATATACGGTTACTACCTTATCAGGATGAATCCCATATTTTTCAATGACCGTGTTTCGGGTCAGGTTGCTCACGGTAATGACCTTATCCGCCAGGTGCATACCCATCTTCTCAATCTCGAACACGGTCGGATTGACGCTTCCCCCGCTCCTGTCGAAATCGGTTGCATGAACATGAATAACCAGCGGCTTTCCCGATGCCCTTTTTGCGGCAATCCCTGCCGGGTAGGTCAGCCAGTCGTGGGCATGAATGACATCGAACTCATATTTTAATGCGATCTCTCCTGCAACCACCGCATAATTGGCAATCTCCTCAAACAGGTTCGCGCCATACTTTCCGGTAAAATTGAGTTTCCCTCCCATGGTGGTCTCCACCAACCTTTTTCCTTTGTTTTCTGCCAGTTCAACCAGTTGTTCATACTCCTCGGGGGAGGTGTAGGGTACCAGGTTGGAATTGATCTCAATGTAGGACAGGTCTTTCAGGTACTGATGGTCCTTCACATTTCGCACATCCACTGTGACGTCACCGGCACCCAGAAGCCGGATTTTGCTCTGATCTTCATCCCCGTGCGCCTTGGGAACCACGAATAGAATCTCGAGCCCAGGGATGGATGCCATGCCTTTGGTGAGTCCGTAACAAGCAGTTCCGAG
>Ga0316578_10000747_pt1 | contig 11860 bp, 9 predicted proteins | sample J0NA_2_FD_203076 | JGI IMG/M metagenome (GOLD analysis project Ga0316578, IMG submission 203076) | Rhizosphere microbial communities from salt marsh grasses in Alabama, United States - J0-2_160517rDrC | ecosystem: Host-associated > Plants > Roots > Rhizosphere | place: USA: Alabama | collected...
GTCCACGTCGGAGCCTGGCTGATAACGCATCACGAAGCCGTTCCGGGTCAGCTCGCGTTCCACCGCCTCCATGGTCGCGCGAACCCGGGGATCGTCCGGCGGCAGGAAGCCCACCAGCGGAAGCATCAGCAGGCTCGCATCCAGGGCCTTGCCGCCGTATTCCTGCACGAAGAGGTTGCGGTCGGGATCGACGCCTCGGCTCAACACCTGTTCGTGGATCTCGTCGCGGATACCGGCCCAGCGCTCCAGGGGCCCGGAGCGGCCGAAACGCTGGACCGCTTTAACGGCCCGGTCGAAGGCGACCCAGGCCATGACCTTGGAATGGGTGAGCTGCCGGCGCGGACCGCGAATCTCCCAGATGCCGTCGTCGGGCTCTTCCCAAGCCGATTCGAGAAAGTCCAGCAGCGTCCGCTGCAGCGCCCAGACGTGCTCATGCGGCTGCACCCCCGCCCGATGCGTCAGGTGGAGGGTGTCGAAGATCTCGCCATAGACGTCGAGCTGGTGTTGGGAGTGGGCAGCATTGCCGATGAGCACCGGGCTGATATCCTCGTAGCCGCCGAGCCAGTCCAGCTCGCTTTCCCTGAGCCGCCGCTCGCCGGCGAGGCCGTAGAGTATCTGCAAATCCTGCGGCCGCCCGGCCGCTACCCGCAGCAGCCACTCCCGCCACGCCCGCGCCTCATCCAGGTAGCCCGAGATCAGGAAGGCGTACAGCGTGAAGGTGGCGTCCCGAAGCCAGCAGTAGCGGAAGTCGAAGTTGCGGCCGCCGGACCAACTCTCGGGCAGACCCAGGGTCGGCGCGGCAACGATCCCGCCGGTGGGCGAGTAGGTCAGCGCCTTCAGCGTCAGGAGCGAGCGTTCGACGGCGTCCGCGTAAGCGCCCTTATAGGTGGAGCGCTGGCTCCAGTCGCGCCACCAGCCGGTGGTCATGTCGCAGGCCGTGAGGGGGTCGATGGGGAGCGGCGGCGACTGTTCGGACGGGAAGTAGGTCAGCACGAAAGAGCTCGTCTGACCGGCCGAGACATCGAACTCGCACAGCGTTCGATAGTCCTCGCCCTTGAGCGGCTGCTGCGTGCGGAGCTCGAGGCAATCGGGACCGGCAGTGGCGACGATGCCGCCTTCGATCGACTGCACCCAGGGCACCACGGCACCGTAGTCGAACCGCATGATCAGCTCCATGCGCATCGGAACCCGACCGTCCAGGCCCTGAACCACCCGCACGACATCGTGGCGGCCGTCCCATTGCGGCATGCAGTCGGTGATGCGCACGCGGCCGGAGTCCGTCTCGATCTCTGTGTCCAGCACGAGGGTGCCTTTGCGATAGCGCCGCGTTCTCCGGCGGACCTCCCCCTTCGGTGCGATGAGCCAGCGGCCGTTCTCCGTGTCGCCCACCAGCGCACAGAAGCACGCCGGCGAGTCGAACCGCGGCAGGCAGAGCCAATCGATGGACCCATCTCGGCCCACCAGGGCAGCCCCGCGGGTATTACTGATCAGGGCGTAGTCTTCGATGGATAGGGCCATGCGGGGTCTCCCTGGGTAGAGCGGACATGGAATTCCCGGAGTCCTGCCGGGCCCGTGCCCGGGGTGCGCCAGCAGGGCTCGATGTCATCGGCGCTGCCGGAATTCGGTTGTTCGGAGACCGACCTGCTCGGGGCGTCGACTGGACCCCATGCAACAATCCCACCAGCCCCGTGCAACGTCCTCGCCAAGCCGGGTCACCCGCTGATGCGTCCGTTGGCGGCTCCGTTGCGCATGCGGCTGGCCGGGGCATTTGAGCCGATTCCTGGTTGAAAGTGACCAGCTGCAACCGACACCGGGGCTGCAGATTCCTGCACGTCTACGAAATCGAGCCTCCGTGCACCACTGGCAGTCAACGTGCATGACGAGCACGAACCCAAACTCGCTTCTTCAGACCGACGGAACGGGAGCGGCCTGCGCCACCCGTTCCGAGCCGGCCTTCGCCAACCTGGCGGCGGGCCAAGAACTTCGCCGATATGTATTGGTTCGTCACTTTGGCAGCATTGACCGAGATCGGGATCGCATGGGCGATGGACTACGCTCCGAAGGGCTCCCAAAGCGCAGAGCTTGCCTTTCTGACTCACATCGCGCTCGGCGTCGTCCTCGCTGTACTGGTCATCGTCGTTCCGATCTGGCGATTCTTCGCGTGGTCACCGGATGATCCAGCGACCGGTCGGCACTGGCTGCGGATCGCGCTGCGTGTCTCCCGGCTGCTGCTGTTGCTGCTGGTGCTCATGGCCGCGCTTACGGGCTACCTGGCCTGGTCCTTCGGCGGAGGATCGGAGCCGAGCTGGGCTCAGTGGCTGCCGGGCTCCGTTCCGGTCGGACCGCACACGGGTGCAATGCTCGGCCGTTGGCATGCGATCTCCGCAATCGCGGTCATGTTCCCGATCCTGAGCACGCTGCTGCTGATGGCCTGGAGCGCGCTCAAGGGGCACGGGGGCTCAACGCAGCGCCGGCGGGTGCTCATGTCACCCGAGCCTCCCCCGGCGCCGACGCCGGACAACGAGTCGGCGACGCGGCCAGAGCAAGAGCTGCTCGCCAAGGGACGAGGACTCGCGCGGCACCTGAAGATCTTCGGCGCCATCGCGTTCTGGACGCAGCTGTGCCTGGGACTGGTCGCCGCGTTGCTGCTGTTCGTCACCAGCTCGAGCCGCTACTACGAGGACAGCCTGCAGTCGCTGCCAGGGGGGCTCTCATGGGCGGAGGGGACCCTCTGGGCCTATCTCTCGCTGGGCGTGCTCGCGCTGACCACGCTGGGCTTCTATTCCGTTGTCGTGCGTGCGCGCTCGCTGAAGCGCGGCGAGGCGCCGGATAACGGCGGCGCGAGCGTGAAGCGGCTGATCTCGAAGATCAATCTGGGCAGCGCGCTGGGGCTGACCCTGGCCATCTTCGGCAACGCCTTGAGCATCGCGCTGCTGATCTCGAAGACGGTCTCCCAGCCGCCGGGCATCGCAATCACCAATCCTCAGGCGATCGTCCGCGCGGTGGACGTCTTCGTCCTGCTTGCGAACTTCGACATCGTCGTCGCGCACTTCATCGGCATTCTGATCTGTCTGTGGATCCTGAATCGCGTGAACAACTTCTACTGGTGGGCCAGGCCGGCCCGCGCATGAGTGCACCGCTCGAAGGTCGACCGGACTCGACACAACGCCAGTCGCTGGGAGCGCGACGACGAACGCGCATCATGCTCAGGGGCGTGCATGTGCAGGGACGTGATCGCGCATGGCCTGGAGAAAACCGCCGGGCTGCGGGCTTTCCCGGTTTAGACGCCTGTACAGGGCGAGCTTGGCGAGATCCTCGATCACGACCCAGACCAGGCAATAGGCCCAGATCAGCGCGATGTAGCTCCAGGGGATCGGCTCGATCAGGATGCCGAATCCGGCGATCAGGGCAGCGACGACCTGGGTGCCGAGGATGGCTCCGAGCAGCGCGGGCGCCGGGAATGGGCGGGTCCACATGGGCCGTTTGGTGCGCGCGACGAAGAGCGTCAGGTGGCCGGCGACCGACAGCTTCAGGAAGATGATGGTCTGCACCTGTGCCAGGTCGATATTGACCCAGGTGTAGGCGATGGCCAGCAGCAGGAAGGTCTCGACGACTCCGATGAGCCCCAGCACGGTCGCGATGGTCAGCACCCGATGCATCTGCCAGCGCACCGGCTTCGGGTCCAGCCAGGTGTTGTCGTAGGCGATCGCCATGATCGGGATATCGTTCAGCAGCGCGAGCAGGATGATCATGATCGCGGTGATCGGATAGAAGCGATAGACGAGCATCGCCGCGACCATGAAAAACATGATCCGGATGGTCTCGATCACCCGGTAGATGGCATAGGAGTTCATGCGCTCGAAGATGCGCCGCGCCTCCTCGACCGCACTGACGATCGTCGACAGCCCCGGCGCGGTCAGCACGAGGTCGGCCGCGGCCCGCGCCGCGTCGGTGGCGCCGCTGACGGCGATCCCGACGTCGGCTTGCTTCAGCGCCGGCGCATCGTTGACGCCGTCGCCGGTCATCGCGACCAGGTGATCCCGCTCCTGCAGGGCCTTGACGATGGCGTACTTGTGCTCGGGGAAGACCTCGGCGAAGCCGTCGGCTTGCTCGATGCGCTCGGCAACATCAGCGGAAACCCTGTCCGCCTTATCGGCACCCTCGAGCAGCTGCCGCGCCTTCTGGATCGCCGTGCCGAGCCCGAGACGGCCGGCGATCTCGCGGGCGATGGCGGTGTTGTCGCCCGTGACCATCTTGACGGCGATGCCGTGCGCCTCGGCCTGGCGGATGGTCTCCTCCGAGTCTTCGCGCGGCGGATCGAACAGCGGCAGCATGCCGAGGAAGCGCCACTTGCCGTCGGCATCGGTGCGGGCTACACCGAGGGTGCGAAAGCCCTTTGCGGCCAGCTCCTGTACGCGCTGGTCGGCGCGCTCGGCATCCGCGCCGGCGAGCTTGCTCAGCTCGACGATGACCTGTGGCGCGCCCTTGCTCACCTTGAACCGCTCGCCGTCGGGTCCCTCGATCTGGGCCTCGGTGCGCTTACCGACCGGATCGAAGGGCACGAGCTTCTCCTGTCGGTAGCGCGCCGGGGTATGCTCGTCGTCCAGACCGCCGATTACAGCCCCATCGATAGGGTCATCGCCGTCGGCGTCCGACGCCAGGGCACCGGCAAGGATCAGGTCTTGGGCATCGGCGGCCGAGAACACCTCGGGCTCGCCGAGGGTGAGCCGGTTCTGCGTCAGGGTGCCGGTCTTGTCGGAGCAGAGGATGTCGATGCCGGCCATCTCTTCGATGGACTGCAGCCGCGAGACGATCGCCTTCATCCTGGACAACATCAACGCGCCCACGGCCAGGGTGACGGACAGCACGGCCGGCATGGCTACCGGAATGGAGGCGACAGTCAGGATCAACGCGAACTGCACCAGGTCGAGCAGCCGGGCGTGATGCAGCAGCTGGGCGATGATCAGGATCGAGACCAGCGCCAAGCTCAGATAGATCAGATAGTCGCCGATCGCCAGCACTGCCTTCTGGAAGTGCGAGACACCCCCAGCCCCTTCCACCAGCTTCGCGGTCCGCCCGAAGTAGGTGTTTTCGCCCGTGGCCGTGACCACGGCGACCGCCTCGCCCTGCTTGGCGGCCGATCCGGAATAGACGATCTCGCCCGCTTGCTTGTCCACCGGCAGCGATTCGCCCGTCAGCGCGGACTGGTCGACGGACAAGTAGTCCCCCCGCACCAGCTTGGCGTCCGCGGGAATGACATCTCCGAGGCGAAGCCGAATCACGTCACCCGGCACCAAGCGGTCCGCGGCAGTCTGCTGCCAACGCCCGTCGCGCCGCACGCGGGCCTTCAGCGCGAGCTGACGCTTCAGCGCATCCAGCGCATTTGCGGCCTTGTGCTCCTGCCAGAAGCCGATCCCCGCATTGAACAGCAGCAGCGCCAGGATGATCGCGAGGTCGGCCCAATGGCGAACCAGCGCCGACAGGATCGCGGCGACCTCGATCATCCACGGAATCGGCCCCCAGAAGAACGGCAGCAGCCGCTCAAGCAGCGTCCTATGCTGCTCCTCGAGGGCGTTGCGGCCGTACTGCTCCAGCCGATCCTCGGCCTCGGATGTCCCAAGGCCCTGGTCCAGGTCGGTATCCAGCCGCTGCACGACCTCCTCGACGGAGAGCTCGTCGAAGTCTCCCGCAGTCGGCGCCGCGTTTTCCTTCGACGCCGCCTGCCGCTCCCTGCGGCCCTTTCGATATGCGTGGAGCAGGACGCCGACGATGAGGCCGATCACGGCCAGGATACCCAGCCAGTCCAGCCGCTCGTGCTTCGCCAGCTCCGGCTCGATCTCGCGCCAGAGGTGACGCAGCTCGCCGACTGGAGACGACGTGGTCGCGCCGGGCGGCTGCTCGGCGGCCGGTTGCGATGTGCCCGACGGCTGGGGCTCGGTCTCCGCGGCGGCCGGTTGCGATGTCTCCGACGGCTGCGTCTCGGTCTGCTCGCCGGGCGCCGACGGCTTCGCCGGCCGGGGCATGGGCGCCGGCGATGGCGCCACCTCGCTTTGGGCAGTCGTTGTCGTTGCTGCGGTTGTCGGCTGCGGCGGCTCCCGCGCGGCCTGGGAGGGGGCGGCCGACGCGGGTGCTGCCGTGCTCGGCCCCGGCCCCGTCGGGGTAGATACGGTCGGCGGGGCCGGCTTCGCTGCCTCGGTGGTGGGCTGTGTGGGCGTTCGCCCCGCCTCGCTCGGGGCAGCCCGCGCGCTTGCCTCGGTCGCTGGCTGTGCCGGCGTCGGACCCTCGGTTGGCTGCGGCATCGCAGGTGCCCGCACCGCTGGCTGGCTAGGCGTCGCAGCGGGCGGACACACCACAGGCTCGCCGCTGCGCCGGTGCTCTGTCCATTCCTGCAACTGCCGCTGGAACTCCCGGCGCGCGGCGTCGGCACTCAGTGCCGTGGCCTCTGCCGGCGGTGGGACCTCGAGCATGGCGCCGATCTGTAGTGGCGAGCTTGCGTTGCATGGGGAGCCGAACGCGTCGGGATTCGCCCGCAGCAGCGCGAGTATCGCCTGGTCGCGCGTGACCGTTTCGCCGCGATAAACCTCGCCCGCAATGGCCCAGAGCGTGTCACCCCGGCGGGTCGGACCGTAGGTGTCGCCGGCCCAGAGCGGCATGCTGTGGACGGTCAGCAAGCAGACGGCAAAGACAGCGAGCGATCGACTAGTCATTCCGGTGCGGCTCCCCCGCTGAAGGCTCTCCCTAGATAGCCTGTGACAGCACTCACAACCAAGAGGATGAAAACCAGGGATGCGGATACCCACGGCGAAATCTGAAGCCATTGGGGCCGATCAGATGAAAAGTCCGGTGTCGGGGCGCAGCGGCGCCAAATCGGAACAATGGCAACGAGGGTAGCCAGACCGACGCCCGGTACTATTCGGAGCAGTGACGCGATCTCGACGCTTCGGGAACCCTCCGCGAAATAGTCGAGCGACCACCCGAGACCGAGCGCCGCCAATGCCAAGAGCGTGATGATCCAATACATACAAGTGACCTGCTTAGGTCTGTTACGGCGGTGGGGCCCCCTGAGGGTGCGGCTAGCGCGCGTTTCACCGTCCCGCTAACGCGTTTAAGTATGTACCGCTGAGGGCATTTCGCCAGTCGGGGGCAGCGGCGGCAACCTCCGATTCTGGCCGAACGCCCGTTCAGCCCATTAGCAGTGTCAGATCGGCCTTGCGGCTGCAGCTGCCCAATCGCCGCTTGTGGCCGGACAACGCCGGTCGCCGACCGGCCCGTTCGGGCCGGTCGCTCCTTGCCCTACTTGCCTTCCATCTGCGCGGCGTCGCCTTCATCGACCGGGTTCATATCGCCGGAGACCTCTTCGGCATGAAACTTGGCGGCCTCTGCGGCTTCCATTTTCTCTTTCGCTACGGCCGACTCTTCCACTGCCTCCGCCGCTTTGGCCTCGGCCTCGGCGGCCTCGTCGGCCATGGTCGCTGCGTCTTCCATAGCTGCCGAGGACTGCGCGTAGACGGCGCCCCCGGAAAGGCCAACGGCAGCGCAGAGTGCGCCGGACGTCAACAGGGTTCGCATATGCATGGTCTAGCTCCTCAGGGTTGCGGGATGGGGCCAGGCCCCAGACTGCCCGGGCGGATATGCCCAGGCTCTAACTGCTCACGCTCCGTGGCCTCTTGAGAACGCGAGACAATCGTTGCGCTTATGGCCTCGACACTTCGTGCGCCTGTAGCAACGCCGGAACCTTGAGCTCAACGCGTCCCGGCTACTTCGTCTCCGACCGATGCCGCATCCTGGCACACCGCATCCTGAAAGTGCGAGCGCCTGGCGTTGCGCCAGACCGCGAGAGACTTCCGCGGCGATGACGTGACAGGCGCATCGTACTGCGCGCCGTGGGCGCATTCAGTATGCAAAATGCATGCACGCGCGGCGACCTCGATGCTAGTGTCCTCCGCGCGGGACCGGGGTGGACCCGGGTTGCCGCTCGCGCTCGGCGGGCTCGTCCTGTAGGTCCGTGCTGCTGCCGGTCAACGGCGGGCCGGTGCAAATCCCCGGCATCGACCGCTGCGAAGATCCCGGAAGCACCGGGGCATTTGACCCGGCCTCCCGGTTGAAAGGGACCAGCAGCGCCGGCATCCGGCGCCGGATGCGCTTCCGGGACGGTGCATGGCGAGCGGAGCTCGTCCGCGCGGCGGCCGTGAATCTCGATCCGGCCGTTGCAGCACGGAGTCGCCCTAACGGACTGGCTGGCACGAGTGCTGCATTTCCCTTGGGGCGAAAGTCTCTCACGCGAGCGAGGCCATGCCCGGCGACGACCTGCTCCCGCTATTGCTCTATACCGCGCTGGTGGTGCTCACCATCGGCGGCCTGCTGGCCCTGTCCTACGTGCTGGGGCAGCAGCACCATGAGCCCGCCACCGGCGCCCCTTACGAGTCCGGTATCGTCCACATCGGTAGTGGGTGGCTCCGGATTCCGGTGCGCTTCTACCTGGTCGCCGTGCTGTTCGTGATCTTCGACCTCGAGGCTGTCTTCATCTTCGCCTGGGCGGTCGCCGCCAGGCAGGCGGGCTGGGCCGGCTATATCGAGATCCTGGTGTTCATCGGCGTCCTCGCCGCCGCATTGGCCTATCTCTGGCGCGTCGGCGCCCTTGACTGGCACCAGAGCCCGGGCGCGGATCGACGTCGCCCGGGATGAACGACTCCGGTGCACTGTTACGCGAGGACGTCCGGGCTCTCGTCCCGGGCCGGGGAGGTCGGGCAGGCCCGATGTACCGCTGGCTGCTGCTCAGCGCGACTCTGCTGGCCTTTTGCGTGGTCGTGCTCGGGGCGACCGTGCGGCTCGCAGACGCCGGGCTTTCCTGTCCGGACTGGCCGGGCTGCTACGGGGCATTGACCGTGGGCGGGGCGCTCGCGATTCCATCGGCCGAGCGACAGCGGCGCTGGGCCGGCCAGCGGCTGGATGCCGCCCGCGCCCGAATGGAGATGCTGCACCGCTACGCGGCCGGGAGTCTGGGACTGCTGATCGTCGGGATCGTCGTGCTGGGACGGCATAGGCCGGCGATGCGGATCATGGGCCCGGCCTTGGTGGGTCTGGTGGTGCTGCAGGCCATGCTCGGCATGTGGACCGTCACATCGCGGCTTGAGCCGCTGATCGTAACCGCCCATCTGCTGGGCGGCATGGCAGTGCTGGCGCTGCTCGGGCGGCTCAGGCTGCAGGCGCGAGAAGCTGCCGTCGGCGCCGGGTCCCAGAACAACGGGCAGGACGGGCAATCCGCCGCATCAGGGTTGCGGCTGCTCGCGCGTGCCGGGCTGCTGCTGCTCGCCGTGCAAATCGGGCTCGGCGGCTGGGTGGCGGCCAATCATGCGACGCTGGCCTGCCCGGGCTTTCCGACCTGCAACGGAAGTTGGTGGCCGGCCGCGGACATCGCGGACGGCTTCGCCCCGCTCCTGGGACGGATCAGCGATGCCGGCATGTCCGGGCCGGGCCGTATCGCCATTCATTGGACCCACAGGCTGGTAGCAGCGGCCCTGGTGCTGGTCCTCGGAATCGTATCGGTGCTGACCGGCCGAATGCACCGGCCACGGTCTGTCCGTCGCGCCGGGCGCTTCCTCGGCCTGCTGCTGCTAGTACAGGTCGGCCTAGGCGCCAGCATCGTGCTCACGGGCGCACCGCTGGCACTCGCCGCGGCGCATAACGCCATTGCCGCACTGCTACTGCTCCAGCTAGTCACTCTGGGCTGTCGGCTCGGGCGAAGCGGCTTGCCCGTTGCGGATGCAGACGCCCCAAATTTGCCGCGCGGCCTTGCACCGCGAGGCATCGAGACTTGACGTGACCCAGCCGGGCGACAGCACGACCCGCGCGCTACGGGCCAGCGCCGTCGGTGAGACACCGACGCCCACCCGTCAATGCGCTCGCGCCGGGAGCACAGACGCCCGCTGGCGCGCCTATGTTGCGCTATGCAAGCCACGCGTCGTGAGTCTGGTGGTCTTTACCGCTCTGGTGTCCATGTGCCTGGCGGCACCGGACGCGTCACTGTCCTGGAACGTGATACTCGCCGGTGTGGTCGGCGTGACCCTGGCCGCTGCCTCCGCCGCAGTGCTGAACCAGGTGGCGGACCGGGACATCGATGCGCTGATGCGTCGCACCATGGGCCGGCCCCTGCCCACCCATCGACTGCATCTGGCGGAGGCCCTAGGCTTAGCCGCAGTGCTTGGCGTTGCCGCTCTGCTGGTGCTCGGGCTCGCCGTCAATCTATTGACGGCGGCACTGGCCATGGTGTCCCTGATCGGCTATGCGGTGGTCTACACCCGCTGGCTCAAGTGGCGAACGCCTCAGAACATCGTCCTCGGCGGCGCCGCCGGCGCGGCACCGGCCCTGATCGGCTGGACCGCAGCAACGGGCACACTGACCCCGGGTGCGCTCGCGCTGTTCCTAATCGTCTTCGTCTGGACCCCGGCGCACTTCTGGCCGCTTGCCATCGCGCGGCGCGCCGACTATGCAGCCGCGGGCGTACCGATGCTGCCACTGACTCACGGTATCCCGTTTACGCAAGGCCGGATACTCGCCTACACCTTGGCGCTAGTACCAGTGAGCTTGATGCCCTGCGTCGCAGGCGTGAGCGGCCCGCTCTATGCGGCGGGCGCGCTGTCACTGGGCGTAGTCTACCTCCACCGCGCCCACGCCTTCCGACGCTCCGGCAGCGGGACTGCGGCGATGGCGTTATTCCGCTGGTCCATTACCTACCTGACCGCGCTGTTCACGCTGCTGCTCGCGGACAGGTGGCTCGTTCTACTAGTCGGTGGATAACGCTCGTGTGTGGATCATCTGGCCCAATGGGCGCCAGATTGGGCGTCTACCGACTCTGAGATGCGCGTGTTTTTCATCGTTGCCAACTTCACCCTCGCTGGCGTGCTGCTCGTGGTCGGAGTGGCTACTCTGCGCCATGTCAGCGCGCCCGGCGAATACGTCTTCGCGACCCTGCCGCTGCTGTTCGGCCTGCACCAGTTCGACCAGGGCCTCGTGTGGCTGGGGTTGTACGGCGTGGGGAGCGACGCCACGCTGCACGCCGCAGCAACCGTGTTCGTATTCTACGCTCAGGCCGTATTGCCGCTGCTGGTGCCGCTGGCCGTCTGGCTGATCGAGCCACGCAGCACCAAGCGCATGCTGATCCTGGTGCTGGCGGTACTGGGCGGACTGCTCGGGGCGTACGTGGCCTGGGGGCTCATAACGGTGCCAACGCGGGTTTACGTGCACGACGGCTCGCTGGTGTACGACAATCCGGTGACCGAGCAGATCTGGATCGCCGTCGTGTATGTGCTCACGACCTGTGGCTCGCTCATCCTGAGCCGTAGCGTGAGCATTCAGATCTTCGGCTGGCTCAATCTCGTTGGACTGATTGCGGTCTTCGTGATCGCGCAATACTCCTTTACCGCGCTATGGTGCCTGTATGCCGCCCTGGTCAGCGGCGTGCTGTATCTGCATTTCGTCGAGCGCCGTATCAACGCGCTGCGCAGCCTGCGCGACCGCGAAAAGACGCTGAGCCGCGAAGCAGAAGTCGAGCTGGAGCGGCTCACTCGCCACGTACCACGGCTGCGCAGCTTGTTCTTGCACACGACCGAGTAACGCTGTCGTCTGTCCCTTCTGGCTGCCATGGCTGTGCGCGATGACATGTCCGGCACAATTCGTCGGCACGGCGAGGTCGAGGAGGCTCGAATAGGTCACCGGCAGCGGCTCCGGCGGCGAGCCGTAGGGGAGCAGGACCCGACCCGGGCCCAACCCCCAGCCCAGTACCCACTGGCTCAAAGCACCCCATGAGCGGGTCAATTCCCCCGCCCATTACCGGGCAGAGGCCAACGCCGGGCCTGCCATC
>Ga0316578_10000748_pt1 | contig 11860 bp, 10 predicted proteins | sample J0NA_2_FD_203076 | JGI IMG/M metagenome (GOLD analysis project Ga0316578, IMG submission 203076) | Rhizosphere microbial communities from salt marsh grasses in Alabama, United States - J0-2_160517rDrC | ecosystem: Host-associated > Plants > Roots > Rhizosphere | place: USA: Alabama | collected...
CAGGAGGCGTGTGAACAGCGCCTGGAGACGTCTCGCCGCCGAGCGGGTCCCTGCCGGGGATGGTGCGGGCGAAGGAACGATCAATGCGCTGAGGCTCGCCCAGCGCCCCGGGGCAGACATCGACGATATCGAGAGCCGGCTCCCCGGTGGACCGCTTGGTCTCGCGCCGAGGGAGCGCGAGGCTCTGGAGATCAGGCTGAAATACGACGGATATATAGGAAGGCAGGCGAAGACGGCGGAGAAGATGCGCAGGCTCGAGAGGCGGAGGATCCCGCTGCGATTCGAATATGCCGCCATCGGCGCTCTCAGCGCCGAGGCGAGGGAGCAGCTCGAACGTTTCAGGCCGCTGACCCTCGGACAGGCTTCGCGACTTGCCGGCGTCAGGGCATCCGACCTGTCGATACTCATGGTTCTTCTCGAAAGGGACTCGCGAAGCGGGGGAGCGGCATGAACCGGCTCGAAGCGGTACAAAAAGAGACGGAGACCGCGCTGCGGGCAGCCGATCCGGCACTGTCAGCAGACGCCGGATTCGTCGACGGGCTTCGGAAGTACCTCGCGGAGCTCGTCGAGTGGAATGAAGCGATCCATCTCACCGGCCGCGGGCGGTTCGCCCGGGCGGTCGCCGAACAGGTCTGCGATTCGGTGACGATGCTCCGTTGCGCCGAGGAAGCTATCTCGGAACGCGGCGAAACTGGAACGAAGAGGGTGGCCGATATCGGATCGGGGGCCGGGTTCCCGGGGATCATATGGAAGCTGGTCAGGCCAGACTGGGATCTGACGCTGATAGAGCGGCGCGAGAGGACCGCCGCATACCTCGCGCGCACCGTGGTCTCTCTCGGCCTGGAAGGGATCGCTGTCATAGAAGGTGATGCGCGCGCGATCGGAGCCGACGGCTTCGACATAGTCGTTTCCAAGGCTGCGGGGCGGTTCCCCGAGATCATCCCTGTCGCGCAACGGATCGCCAGGGCGGGTGGCTTCTATGTGACGGCGAAGGGAGACTCCTGGGAGGGGGAGCTCGCAGAGGCCCCTACCGGGGGATTCGAACCTGCCGGCGTCCGGGCGATGGGCTCCGGCCGTGGGTTTGCGATCGCCCTTCGTCTGCTCTCGCCGTGACCCCATGTTTCACGTGAAACTCGGGGGTGCGGCGTTTCACGTGAAACACCTCGCTATTCTGGCAAAATCATCGATCCGTCAATTTTTTTCGTTGATTTCCCCCTGAACGGTTCCTATAATCCCGCAGACCCCGCCACACCGCCCAGGAGGCGTCGAAAATGCACAAGTTATTTATTATCAGCGCGTTAGCGATTATTTCCACAGTTGTGCCGTTCTTTTCCGGCTGCGACGACACGGTCGAGTTCTCCAATACTCCGCCCGGGAGCTTGTCCATCACGCGTAATCTGTGTTATCTAGCTGTTGGACAAGCGGTTACGCTAACAGGTGAAGCCTCCGACGCGGACGGGGATTCTATCTCGTACAGCTGGAGCGCCGCAGAGGGGACCTTCTCCCCGCCGGACGGCAAGGGCGAGGTGGTCACCTGGACCGCACCGGCCGTCGCCGGAGTGTATCGGGTGACGCTGCGCGTGACGGACGGCATCGACCAGACGACAGAGGGGATCGACCTGGAGGTCGGTCCGAAGGTCGTCTATATCCCCGGCGAGATCGTACTCGACCGCACCGACGTCCCGTACTTCATAGACAGCGTGACGCCGCTGCTGGTCCAGTCGATCTCTACCCTCAGGATCCTGCCCGGCGTGACGCTCATCGTGAACAAGACGACAGGCGGGCTGCGCATCGAGGGGACGATGATCGTCGAGGGGACGGCGAGCGACCGCGTCACGATCAAGCCGAACGTCTGTCCCGGCGATGAGAGATCGTGGCGGGGGATCGTCTTCAGCGGCTCGCACGCAGTCGGAGACCTCTCGTATCTGAACATCGCGATGGCCGAGACGGGGATCGATGCGCGATACGAGGCGGTGGTGGCCTGCGACAACGTCTCCATCGAGGGCTGCGAGGGACCGGCGGTTTCCGTCATCGATTCGGCGCGCGTCGACATGGACCATTGCAAGGTCTGGGACAATGGAACGGGAATATACGTGGAGAACGGCATCATCGATTTAGCCTATTCGTCGATCCGCTACAACGGGGTCTACGGTTTCTACATGATATCGAGCGGGTACTCGCGTCCCTTCGATGCGTCTGTGGACTCGTGCGTCGTGGCCAACAACCTGGGCGATGGATTCGTCCTTTCCCAATATGCGGATCCGGTCATACACTGGAACTCCATCTTCGGCAATCAGACCGGCGCCGGGACCGGCTTCGCGCTGAAGCTGACGCCTTACAGCGAATACGCGACGCATACGATAGACGCGAGGTGGAATTACTGGGGAGTGACGACGGAAGCGGGCGTCATCGGACAGATCTTCATCGATCCCGAGGCCACGGCGACGGTTGATTATTCGGGGTGGCTGATGGAGGCGCCGGTCGGCGACTGACGCGGCGCCGCGCATGAGAGAGTGCGGCATGGGCAAGATCATAGCGATCGCGAACCAGAAGGGCGGCGTCGGCAAGACGACGACCGCTGTCAACCTCAGCGCGAGCCTCGGCGCCGCCGAGCAGCGCGTGCTGTTGATAGACGCCGATCCACAGGCGAACGCGAGCAGCGGGCTCGGCGTACGCGTCGCAGAGGACGAGGACACGATCTACGAGGTGCTGATCGGAGAGGTGGATCCGAAGCGCCTGATACGTCACACAGACCTGGCGGACCTCATCCCCTCGCATCCGAAGCTGACCGGCGCGGAGATAGAGCTCGTCCCGCAGATCGCGCGCGAGCGGAAGATGAAGAACGCGATCTCTGGGCTCGCCGGCGAGTACGACTTTATCATCATCGACTGCCCGCCGAGTCTCGGGCTGATCACCCTCAACACGCTGACCGCCGCCGATTCGGTCCTCATCCCTATCCAGTGCGAGTACTACGCGCTCGAGGGGTTGAGCCAGCTCCTCGGCACGATCCGCATGGTGCAGAAGCATCTCAACGCCGACCTGCGCATAGAGGGCGTGCTGCTCACGATGTTCGACAAGCGCCTGAAGCTCGCGGGACAGGTAGCCGACGAGGCGATCTCCTACTTCGGCGACAAGGTCTACGATACGATCATCCCGCGAAACGTCAGGCTCAGCGAGTGCCCGAGCTTCGGCAAGCCGGTCATACTGTACGATGTCCAGAGCGCCGGCGCGCGGAGCTATCTCGCGCTGGCCCGCGAGCTGCTCGAGAAGCAGGGAGGCGAGCGCGCAAAGGGACGTGCGCTCGGCGGCGCGAGCGTGCATGCCGGCGGAGGAGGGTCCTCATGATGAGAAAGAACGTGCTGGGCCGCGGGCTCGAGGCGCTGCTCTCTGAGGAGCTCAGGGAGTCGGTGACCGAGACGGAGCGCATCAGGGAGCTCCCTATAGAAAAGATCGACCCGAATCCTCACCAGCCGCGCGGACGGTTCGACGAGGAGCATCTGCGCGAGCTGGCCGAGTCGATCCGCCTCCACGGGCTTCTGCAGCCGATCGTCGTGCGACGCGCAGGTGACAGGTATCAGCTCGTCGTCGGCGAACGGCGCTTCCGCGCCTCACGCATGGCCGGGCGCACGACCGTACCGGCGGTAATCAGGGACGTCGGCGACGATGACACGCTTAAGCTCGCGCTTCTGGAGAACCTCCAGCGCGAGGACCTCTCCCCGATAGAGGAAGCGCGCGGATACGTGTCTCTTCGCGACGGCTTCGGGATACCTGTCAAGGAGATCGCCGCTGTCCTGGGCAAGGACCGGAGCACGGTGGCCAACACGATACGGCTGCTCGGGCTGCCGCAACGCGTGATTGAGCTCCTCGAAGAGGGCCGTCTCACGGCGGGGCATGCCCGGGCGATACTGGCCATCGACGGAGACGCGCAGCGGATCGCCTGGGCCGAGAAGGCGGCGGCTGGCGGGCTCACCGTCAGGGAGCTCGAGCGCGAAAAACCCGAGCGGCGAGCGCCTGCGAGGCGCCGGAGAGGAACGGTCGATCCGCAGGTCGCGGAGCTCGAGGCGCGGGCAGAGCTGCGGTTCGGCACGCGGGTGCGGATCGCGCGGCGCAGAAAGGGCGGCTCGGTCACCGTCGAGTTCTACAGCGACGAGGAGCTCGTCGGGATACTCGAAAAGATGGGCGTGGACACGGACCTGGCGTGATGCGGAGCTCCGCGGCGGGGCACCGGGGCGGTCGGGATGAACAAGAATACATTCTCTCTGATAATCGTACCCCACGACCACAGCAAGACCCGGACGTACAACATCCCGTACCGGCTCTTCTATGTCCTCGTCGGATTCCTCTGCGTGGGGACCGTCGCCGTGGTGATATTCGTCGCGACGTACGGCCGAGTCCTGATGAAGGCGCGCGAAGCCGCCCGGCTCGAGATACAGGTGGTGGAGCTGACGAAGCGGACCGAGCAGATAGGTGAGCTCCGGCGAAGACTCGCCGAGCTGCACGCGATGGATCTGAAGGTCCGTCAGATGCTCGGCCTCGACATGGCCCCGGACGACAGCATCGGACTGAGCAGGACACAGGTCGCAGAGGGAGTCCTCGTCGAGGGAGGGAACGAGAACGATACCGAACAGATGCTCCGGGCCATACCGAGCTTCTGGCCCGTTCGCGGATACATCACCAAGGGGTTCAACATCGCCGGGGGTCCGTCCGACGAGCAGTACCATCCGGGCATCGACATCGCCGTTCCCCGCGGGACACCGGTGAGGGCGGCGGCAGCGGGGTATGTGACGGAGGCGCGATGGGACGATACGTACGGATATTTGGTGCGCATCGACCACGGCTATGGTATAAAGACCGTGTACGGACATAACGACCGGCTGGCGGTTCACCAGGGCGAACGGGTCGGCAGGGGCCAGACGATCGCCTGGTCGGGGAACTCGGGGCGGAGCACAGCGCCGCACCTGCACTTCGAGGTCACCAAGGACAACGTGCAGGAGGACCCGCTGAAGTATCTGCTCAAGTAAAGGCGGACGGCGATGAAGAAGCAGCCAAAGAAAGGACAGGTCATGTTCGGGAAGGAAGGAGAAGGAATGATCACGGAGGGCAAGATGAATTCCATCATCGGCCAGGGATGCAAAGTCACCGGCACGATCGACGTCCAGGACGGCACGCTGCGCGTCGACGGCGAGTTCGACGGCACGATCAACTGTCCGGGCGGCACGCTCGTGATCGGAAAGGGGGGACACGTGAAGGCCGATGTTAAGGTGTCGAACGCGGTCGTCGGCGGCACGGTCATCGGCAACATCGACGCGAAGGAAAAGATCGAGCTCCAGGCAGGCTCGCGACTCGAGGGCGACATCAAGACGACCCGCCTCGTGATCGACGAGGGAGTCTTCTTCGAGGGCGCCTGCAGGATGAGCCCGGACGGCAAGTCGTCCAGCCAGTCCAAGCCGGCCACCCCCGAGGTGAAGAAGGATCAGAAGGAGCCTGTCGGCGCCTGGAACAAGTAGCGGGGGAAGGACGCGCGGCCGCATAAAAAAAGGGGGCGCACGAGGCGCCCCCGGGAGTGGTTCTGATACGGGCCCGCGTTTACTTGATCTTTACCTTGATCTCCTTCGGCTTCACCGGCTCCGCCTTCGGCACGGTGACGGTGAGCACGCCGTTGTCGTACGCCGCCTCGATCCCGTCGGCGTTCACGTTCTCGGGAAGGGTGAAGGCGCGCTGGAACGTGCCGTAGCTCCGCTCGCAGATCGTGTAGTTGCGGTCCTTCTCCTCCTTCTCGTACTTCTTCTCCCCCTTGATCGTCAGCACGTTCTCCTGGAGATCGATCCCGATCTCCTCCTTCTTCATCCCGGGTATCTCGGCCGTGATCTCGAAGGTGCCCTCGAGCTCCTCGACGTTGACGCGCGGGACCCAGTCGAAGGTCTGCAGATCGCTGCGACGCCTGTCGAGGCCGAAGAACGAGTCGAACATCCGCTCGAAATCGTCGTGCACCGGGGCCATACCGACCTGGGGTCTCCATCGTACCATCCTCATGACCATACCTCCTGTGTGTGCCGTACCCTATTGAAACTCACCGCCGCTCCGCCCTACCCTGGAGGGACAAAACGCAACGCGCGTGCCAGAACAGCGCTCGCCCGCCTAACTGTCTGTAAAATGGAAGATTATATCGTCGAAAGTGCTCCCCGGACGAGCTGTGGGGCCTCTAAATCGGTATCTGTGGAACCTCGATGATGCCACTGTGTCCCTTTATTTGGCGGGGCAACTGCCATTGTGGCAGGGCTATTTCCCCCCTGTGCGTACACTGTCGGTCCTGGCTGGAGGAAGATCCTGCTCCGCCGGGGACGGTACGGCGGTCGAGGGTACGTGGAAAAAGAATGGAACATGCGCGCCGATTCACGTATAACAGATAACGGGCCGGCGGCCGGGCCGGTCCGGATCTGCCCACGCGCCGTCACGACATGCGCAACTCGGCGGGCGCGCCCGCCGGAAGGAGGACCGATGGGACGCCCAGCCCACCGCCTGATACCGATCCTGCTCATCGCGGCGCTCTCCGGATGCGCCGAGGAGGGGGTCCGGCGCTACACGATAGAGCAGTTCCTCAATACCGTATCGGTGCAGGGGGGCTCGTTCTCGTACGATGATACAAAGCTGCTCGTGTCCACCGACGAGACGGGGATATACAACGCATACTCGATCTCGGTCGCCGACGGGACGATGCGGCAGCTCACTTGGTCTACGGGCAACTCGATCTTTGCGCTCTCGTACTTTCCCGACGACGACCGTTTCCTCTGCCTCGCCGACGAGGGCGGCAACGAGATCTTCCATATCTTTCTCTACGACACCGACGGAACGGCGACCGACCTGACGCCGTACGACGGCGCCCGCTGCATCTTCCACGGATTCACGCACGACGAACGTTCGTTCCTCTTCGGGAGCAACAGGCGCGACCCCCGTTACATGGACGTCTACCTGATGGACGTCGAGACCCTCACGCCGAAGATGATCTACCTCAACGACGCGGGGTACAACTTCGGCTGGATCTCCAACGACCAGCGCTATCTGTCGATGTACGTCTCGCACACTACGCATGATTCGGACGTCTATCTCTATGACCGCGAAACGGGGAAGCTCTCTCATATCACGCCGCACACGGGAGATGTCAACTTCGAGCCGATGGACTTCAGCGCCGACTCGAAGTACCTCTACTACCTTACCGACCGCGACTACGAATTCATGTACCTCTGCCGCTATGATATCGATGCGGGGGTGCACGAAACGGTCGAGCGCGCCGACTGGGATATCAGCTACGCGTACTTCTCATGGGACGGCAGGTATCGCGTCACGGCGATCAACAACGATGGCCGCACCGAGATGCGCGTGCATGACATGAAGGCCGATGCCCCGGTCAAGCTTCCGGAGATGCCCGAGGGAGTGATCAGTTCGGTCGGCATCTCGCGCAGTGAGCGCCTGATGCGTTTCGTCGTCAACGGCTCGCGTTCTCCGAACAACATCTACGTGTATGATTTCGAGACGGGGAAGTACCGGAAGCTGACCGATACGCTCAACCCCGAGATAGATCCAGACGATCTCGTCGATGCGAAGATCGTCAGGTTTCCCTCGTTCGACGGCCTCGAGATACCATCGATATACTACGAGCCGTACGGCGCCTCCGCCGAGCGTAAGGCCCCCGGGATAGTCTACGTTCACGGCGGGCCGGGAGGGCAGTCGCGCGTCACGTACTCATCGGTGATACAGTATCTCGTCAACCACGGGTACGCGGTGCTTGCAGTGAACAATCGCGGTAGCAGCGGCTACGGGAAGAGATTCTACTCGCTCGACGACCGGCGTCACGGTGAGGACGATCTTCGAGACTGCATCGAGGGAAAGAACTGGCTCGGAAAGACCGAGCGCGTCGATCCCGACCGCGTGGCGATCCTCGGGGGAAGCTACGGCGGGTACATAGTCCTCGCCGCGCTGACCTTCGCGCCGGAGGAGTTCGCCGCCGGCGTGGACATGTTCGGGATATCGAACTGGGTACGCACCCTCGAGAGCATACCGCCGTACTGGGAGTCGTACCGCAATGCGCTCTACCGAGAGCTGGGCGATCCGGCCGTCGACCACGAGTACCTCGTGGGGATCTCGCCGCTCTTCCACGCCGACAGGATCGTCAGGCCGCTAATGGTGCTCCAGGGGGCGAACGATCCGCGCGTGCTCAAGGTCGAGGCTGACGAGATCGTCGCGGCGGCACGGAAGAACGGCGTCGAGGTCGAGTACATCGTCTTCGACGACGAGGGCCACGGATTCCTGAAGAAGAAGAACCAGATCGAGGGCTACGGCGCCGTGCTCGAGTTCCTCGACAGACACCTGAAGTAGGCGCCCGAGCGGCGCGGGAGCATGATGGGCAGGGACGACGAACGGATCCTGCGCCGGTTCGGTGATGCATACGCGGGGCTGCGGCAGGGTATCGGCGCGGTCATCATCGGGCAGGATCGCGTCATAGACGAGCTGCTCACCGCGCTCTTCGCCGGGGGGCACTGCCTGCTCGTCGGCGTGCCGGGATTGGCGAAGACGCTGATGGTCTCCACTGTCGCCTCCTGCCTCGGGCTGAAGTTCTCCCGCATCCAGTTCACGCCGGACCTGATGCCGAGCGACATCATGGGGACTGAAGTCCTCGAGGAGGACAAGGCGGCCGGGCGGCGCGTCTTCCGCTTCATCACGGGTCCGGTCTTTGCCAACATCGTGCTCGCCGACGAGATCAACCGCACGCCGCCGAAGACGCAGTCGGCCCTGCTGCAGGCGATGCAGGAGTACAATGTCACCGTGGGAGGCGAGACGCACAGGCTCGAGCGTCCCTTCTTCGTGCTCGCCACGCAGAACCCGATAGAGCTCGAGGGGACCTATCCGCTCCCCGAGGCGCAGCTCGATCGGTTCATGTTCAACGTGAAGGTCGACTACCCCTCGGAAGACGAGGAGCTCAGGATCGTCGACACGACGACCTCGACGACGGCATCGCCGCCGCAGCAGGTGCTCGGCGCCGGGGAGATCGTCGAGATACAGAGCATGATCAGAACGGTTCCCGTCTCGGAGCGCGTCCTCTCCTATGCGGTAAGGCTCGTGCGCGCCAGCCGGGACCGGTCGGCGGACGGGATCGGACGATTCCTCTCGTGGGGCGCCGGACCGCGCGCCGGGCAGTACCTCGTGCTCGGCGCGAAGACACGCGCCGTCATGCTCGGGCGCACCACGCCCGACGTCGAGGACGTCCGCGCCGTCGCGCTCCCCGTGCTGCGCCACCGCCTCGTGACGAACTTCCGCGCCGAGGCCGAGGGGATAGGCGCCGACGACCTGACACGGAGACTTCTCGACACTGTCACCCCCTGACGGGTCGGCGGGAGCGGCCAAGTGGCCCGTGAGGCCCGTTCCCGCCGGGAGCTTGAGCATGTCCAACGAGACCGAGCGCACCAGCGAGTTCCTCCATCCCGAGGTGGTGAGCCGCCTCTCCGGCATGGACCTGCGGGCGCGGCTGATCGTCGAGGGGTTCATCGCGGGCCTGCACCGGTCGCCGTATCACGGGTTCTCCGTCGAGTTCGCCGAGTACCGGCAGTACAATGCGGGCGAGTCGACGCGGAACATCGACTGGAAGATCTACGCCAAGACCGACCGGTACTACACGAAGATATTCGAGGACGAGACGAACCTGCGCGGGACGCTCATGCTCGATCGCAGCGCGTCGATGGACTTCGCCAGCGGCCCGATCACGAAGCTCCGGTACGGCGCGCTCCTCTGCGCGGCGCTCGCCTTCCTGATGATCAAGCAGCGTGACGCCGCGGGACTGGCTCTGTTCGACGAGCGGCTCGGGGAGCTGCTGCCCCACCGGTCGGCGCGCGCGCATCTGTTCCAGATGCTGCGGGCGCTCGAGACTGTCGAGCCGGGGACGCGCACGAGGATCGGCCCCGCGCTGCATGAGACGGCCGAGCGCATCACCAGGCGCGGCCTCGTCGTCCTGGTGAGCGACCTCCTCGACGATCCGGACGAGGTGATCTCCGCGCTGAAGCATTTCCGCCACCGCGGGCACGAGATCGTCGTCTTCCATCTGCTCGATCCGCTAGAACTCTCCCTCGACGTCGGCGGGGAGAGGACGTTCGTCGACCGCGAGACGGGCGAGCGGCTCAGGACGCAGCCGTGGTTCGTACGGGGGGAGTACAGGCGGTCGGTCCGGGAATGGACCGAGCTGCTCGGCGGGCGGTGCGTGGAGAACGCCGTCGATTACAACCTCGTCACGACGGACACGCCGTTCGACAGGGCGCTCGTGACGTACCTCGAGAAACGGAGCCGCATGCGGTAGCGCCGGCCGCGTGCGAATGGGAACGCGATGAACCTGATCAATCCGGGATTCCTCTTCGCGCTCGCCGCGGCCGCGGTCCCGCTGCTGATACACCTGCTCAGCAGGCGCCGCGCGCCGGACATGCCGTTCAGCTCGCTGCGCTTCATCCGGCGCTCCGACCGCAGGAGCATGCGGCGGGTCTCCCTGCGGCGGCTCATGCTGCTTGCCATGCGGACCGCCGCGATAGCGCTGGTCGTGCTCGCATTCGCTCGACCGGTCGTCGAGGGACGGCTCGCCGCCCTGATCCCGGCGGGCACTCCCCGGACCGTCGTACTCCTCCTCGACGCCAGCTACAGCATGGGGGTGCTCGAGAGCGGCGGCATGGCGTTCGACAGGGCGAAGGCCGCCGCGCTCGACATCGTCGGCGGGCTCGATCCCTCCGACGAGGTCGTCGTCATCCTCTTCGACGAGGGGCAGCGCCGGGTCTACTCGGCGGAACGGGCCGGTAGGGAGTCTGCGGCGAGGGCGCTCGAGGCGGTCCGACCCGGGTGGAAAGGGACCGACCTCCGCGCGGCCCTGGCGCACGCTCGCCGGGTCGCATCGGGGAGCAGGCGCGGAGCGGCGGAGATCTTCATCGTCTCAGACTTCCAGCGGACCGGGATACGCCCGGCTCCGGCCGGACCGGACGTCTCCGTCCCGGAGCGTGTCTTACTCGTGCCGGTCGTCCCCGGGACGGGGGCAAACGTCGCCGTCGAGCGGGTCGTCGTGCCCCGCGCGGCGGTCCACCGGGGGGAACCGGTCACGGTAGGCGCCGTCCTCCGTGCCGGACCCGGTTCGGATGCCTCCGTGCCGGTCCGCGTCGAGGTCGACGGCCGGAGCGTGATCGAACGCGAGGCGACGGTGCCGGCCGGCGGCTCCCTGCCGCTCGAGTTCCGCTTCGAGGCGCAGCGCACCGGCTGGCTGCGCGGGAGCGTCGAGGTCCGAAGGGACCGCCTCCCCGCCGACGATATCCGCCTGTTCGCCATCGAGGTGCGCGAGCGGACCAGGGCCCTGCTCGTCGCCGGGGACGAGGCGCGGTTCTACCTCTCCCAGGCGCTCGAGCCCGGCGGGGCGGAGGGGGATATCGATCTGCGCTCGGTCGGATGGGACCGCTTCGAGAGCGCCGATCTCGCCGGGGCGGACCTCGTCGTGGCCGCACCGGGCGGGGCAGATCCGGCGCGCGAGGCCCCAGCGCTGCGGCGCTTCGCAGAGAACGGCGGGCGGGTCGTCGTCGTGACCGCTGCGGGGACCGAAGCGCTCGCCCGCGCGCTCAGCTCGCATGCGCCGAGGATCGAGGTGCCCGGGCCGGGCGAGGGATTCGCCCGCATCGAGAGACCCGAGGAGGGGAGCGGCCTTCTCGCGCCGTTCGGGCGCGAGGACCTCGACGGACTCTCGCGGCTTCGCCTGCACGCCGCAGCCGTGGTCCGCGGGATCCCCTCCGGCGAGACGATACTTCGATTCCGCGACGGGACGCCGTTTGTATGGCGCGAGACAGCCGGC
>Ga0316578_10000749_pt1 | contig 11859 bp, 8 predicted proteins | sample J0NA_2_FD_203076 | JGI IMG/M metagenome (GOLD analysis project Ga0316578, IMG submission 203076) | Rhizosphere microbial communities from salt marsh grasses in Alabama, United States - J0-2_160517rDrC | ecosystem: Host-associated > Plants > Roots > Rhizosphere | place: USA: Alabama | collected...
TCGGGTCGGCTCACCACCCACGGTCGGCTCGACGACCAGGTCGACGCCGCGCGCGTCGACGACGACTCCGTCGACGAGGGTGCCCACGGCGGGGGGCTGCACGTGGGGAGGTACGTGGAGGAGACACACACCGTCGACGTCGGGGCCCTGGTGGTCGGCCCGCCCGACGACGGTGCCCGGCTCGTCCGGGTCGTGCTCCTCCACCAGCACCTGGACCGCCTCGCCGACGCGCTCGAGGGCCCGTTGTGCCGTCAGCTCCTCGACGAGGCCGGAGAGGCGCTCCACCCGCTCGGCGACGACCGGTTCCGGGAGATGCCCGTCCAGACCCTCGGCCTCGGTGCCGTCCTCGTCGCTGTACCCGAAGACCCCGACGACGTCGAGCCGCGCCATGGTGAGGAACTGCTCGAGCTCCTCGACGTCGGCCTCGGTCTCGCCCGGGAACCCCACGATGACGTTGCTCCGGGTCCCTGCCGCCGGCTGCACGGCACGCACCCGTTCGAGGAGGTCGAGGAAGGGCTCGGTGCCCCCGAATCGACGCATCCGGCGCAACAGCCCGGGTGCCGCGTGCTGGAAGGACAGGTCGTACCAGGGCGAGACGCCGGGGGTCCCTGCCATGACCTCGAGCAACCCGGGGCGGACCTCCGCCGGCTGGAGGTAGGACACCCGTACGCGGTCCACGCCCTCGACGGCGGCGAGCTCGGGCAGGAGCTTCTCGAGCAGGGCGAGGTCGCCCAGGTCCTTGCCGTAGGACGTGCTGTTCTCACTGACGAGGAACAGCTCGCGCACCCCCTGCTCGGCGAGCCAGGACGCCTCGGCGAGGACGTCGGTCGGACGCCGCGAGACGAAGGACCCGCGGAACGCGGGGATGGCGCAGAACGCGCATCGGCGGTCGCAACCGCTGGCGATCTTCAGCGGTGCCCACGGCCGGTCGTCGAGGCGGGTGCGCACCACCTGCGCGAGGTGGCCGGGAAGGGCGACGTCGCCGGCGATGTCCGGACGGGCCACGGGAGAGAGCGGGAGCAGCCGGCGCCGGTCCGAGGGGACGTGGGCCTGAGGCGGACGGCCGTCCAGGACGGCGCGCAGGTGCGCCGACACGTCGGCGTAGGAGTCGAAGCCCAGCACGGCGTCCGCGTCGGGCAGCTCGTCGGCGAGGGTGCGCCCGTACCGTTCGGCGAGGCATCCCACGGCGACCACCGCACGGGTCCGGCCGGTCTGCTTGAGGTCGGCCGCCTCGAGGAGGGTGTCGATGGAGTCCTTCTTCGCCTGCTCGACGAACCCGCAGGTGTTGACCACCGCCACGTCGGCCAGCGCCGCATCCTCGACCAGACGCCAGCCGTCGGCCGCCAGCCGCCCGGCGAGCTCCTCGGAGTCGACCTCGTTGCGCGTGCACCCGAGGGTCACGACCGCGACGCTGCCCCGGGCCGCGCTGGTGGTCATGGCGCCACTCTAGTTGCGCGCCGGGCCGGCACCCCGCCGCCGGTAGGGTCGCGGCCATGACCGCGGAGCACCTGGCACGGGTCCGTTCGCTCCTCGCCGAGCATCCGGTTGTCGACGGTCACAACGACCTGGCCTGGGAGGCCCGGGAGCGCGCCTGGTACGACTGGTCCCGCCTCGACGTGGCGGCCGGGGGCGCGCCGACCCACACGGACATCCCCCGACTGAGGGAGGGCGGCGTCGGCGCGCAGTTCTGGTCGGTGTTCGTCCCCGCGACGCTCCAGGGCGACGGCGCCGTCGCGGCGACGTTGGAGCAGGTGGACGCCGTCCTCGAGCTGGTCCGTCGCCACCCCGACCATCTCGCGCTCGCCACGACACGTGACGAGGTGGAGGCAGCCTGGGCACAGGGGCGCATCGCCTCGCTCATGGGCGCGGAGGGTGGGCACAGCATCGACTGCTCGCTCGGGACGCTGCGGATGCTGTTCGCGCTCGGGGTCCGGTACCTGACGCTGACGCACAACGACAACGTGCCGTGGGCCGACTCCGCCACCGACGAACCCGCGCTCGGCGGACTGAGCGCCTTCGGGCACGAGGTGGTCCGGGAGATGAACCGGCTCGGCATGCTCGTCGACCTCTCCCATGTCTCCGCAGGCACCATGCGCGACGCGCTGCGGACGACGGAGGCGCCGGTCGTGTTCTCGCACTCCTCCGCACGAGCGCTGTGCGACCACCCGCGCAACGTGCCGGACGACGTCCTGCAGCGCCTTCCGGAGAACCGCGGGCTGTGCATGGTGACCTTCGTCCCGAAGTTCGTCTCGCCCGCCGCCATGGAGTGGGACCTCGAGGCCGCCGACGCCGCGATGGCCCGGGGCATCTCGCCGTCCGACCACGTCGCGTACACGGCGTTCACCGCCGAACGCCGGCGCGATCGTCCCGCCCCTGCCGCGACGATCGACGACGTCGTGGCGCACTGCGAGCACGTGCGCGAGGTCGCGGGCATCGCCCACGTCGGGCTCGGAGGGGACTACGACGGGACCGACGTGCTGCCCGAAGGGCTCGAGGACGTCAGCGGGTACCCGCGCCTCATCGCTGCGCTCGCGGACCGCGGCTGGAGCGACCCCGACCTCGCGGCCCTGGCCGGGGGCAACGCGCTACGGCTGCTCGCCGAGGTGGAGGAGCGGGCCGGCGAGATCGCGGCGACGCGCCCCGCCAGCCTGGCCAGGATCGAGGACCTCGACGGTCCCGTCACCTGACCCGGGTCACTGGCGAGCGCGCATCACGGTGAGCGCGACGAGGCGGGAGATGACCATCGCCACGTACAGCACGCCACCGAGCTGCTCGACGGTGACGACCGCCCGGGCCTGCGGACGGATCGGGCCCACGTCGGACAGGCCCACACTGGTGAGGTTGGCGCCGGAGAAGTACAGCAGCTCGAGGAAGGTGCGCTGCCCGGGACCGTCGAAGGACGTGAAGGACGCGGGCCAGATCTCCTGGATCGCGAGGTAGACGTAGGCGAACGCGAAGACGATCACGGTGAACGCCGCCCCCACGGCGAACAGCTCGTCCTTGGTGACCCAGTAGTCCTCGAACATGTAGGAGATGAGGGCGTAGGCCGTGTAGACGTAGAAGACGGCCAGGAAGAGATGGGCGAGGACGAGGATGACGGATCGCTCGTCGAACAGGCTCCAGATCTCGAACACGGCTGCGGGCAGCGCGAGGGTCGCCGAGAGCCAGGTGAGCGCCTGGGTGCTCCGTACCGTGAAGACCGCGAGGACGACCGCGGAGAGGCTCAGGAGCGAGATGGTCGCGCGGCCCAGACCGCTGCTGCCCGGGCCGGTGAGGAACGGAAGCAGCAGGATGACGAGGATCTGCACCCCGAGCAGCAGCGCCGAGGGCTGCTTGCGCAGCGTCGCTTTCCACCGCTGCCAGGTGGAGGGCTCCTCGCGGAGGTCCTCCCAGATCGAGGTCATGGCCACACCGTAGTCGGGGGTGATGGACAATGCTGGGATGCCGAGCGCCCTCCTGCTCCCCCTGCTCACGTGCTCCGCCGTGCTGCTCCTCAGCGGTGCGACCAAGCTCGCGAGCCCCACGAGCGTCGATGCCGCGTTCGGCTCGATGCGGGTGCCGGCGCCGCTCGACGCGGCCTGGGTCCGCCGGCTGCTGCCGTGGCTGGAGATCGCGCTCGGTCTCTGGCTGCTCGTGTCCGCGGGCGCCGCGCTCGTCGTCGTCGCCCTCGCCGTCCTCGTCCTCTTCCTCGCCTACCTGGCCCTCGTGGTCCGGACGGTCCTCGAGCCCGCCCCTGCCGACTGCGGTTGTTTCGGTCCCGTCGGGGACTCGCGGGTCACGATGGTCACCGTGTGGCGCAACGGCCTCCTCGTCCTCGCCGCACTGCTCACGGTCGTGGCCGGTGTCCGGGACGTATCGGTCCTCACCGACCTGCGCGTCGACGGCGTGTGGGCCTGGCTCGTCGCGGCGCTGCTCGCCGTCGCCGTCGCCGTCCTCGTCACCTGGCGCTCCCCTGCCGACGGGGAGGAGAGCCCGGCGGGCCACGCCACCGTCGACGACGACGGCGAGTACGTGCGCACGACGATCCCGCGGGCCCAGGTGCTCACCGAGGACGGACAGCTGGTCCTCGTCGAGAGCGCGGCCCGGCGCGCCGCCCATCTGCTCGTCTTCCTCAGCCCTGGGTGCGGCCCGTGCCGACGGATCGGGCCCGACCTCGCCGGCTGGCAGGCCGACCTCGATCCCGTCGTCGTGCGGGCGGTCGTCACCGGCAGTCCGTCCGTGACCGAGGGCCTGCCCTACCTCGCCGGGCATTGGTTCGACCAGTTCGGCGTGGCCCGGGATGCCTTCGCCATCGCGACACCCGGAGCAGTGCTCCTGGGAACCGATGGCCAGCTCGCCGGCGGACCGGTCCAGGGCGAGGACGCCGTGCGCGACTTCGTCGTCGAGGTCGGCGAGCACCTCCGGGCGGCACGCGAGGAGGCCGAGGCAGCCGCGCGCGAGGCCGTCCCCGAGCTGCAGCCGCTCAGCGACGACCGGTGAGCTGCCAGGCGTCCTCGTCGGAGCCGTCGTCGTCGGTAGCGTTCTCGACGTGCACGACGGGGACCTCGGCGGTGTCGTCGCGCGAGACCTCCGGCATCGCACCGGCCTCCTCCAGGGCGTGGGCGTCACCGTCCAGCGGCTGACCGTCGAAGGGGTCGTCGGCGTCCGGGACGTCCTCACCCCGCATCAGCGCCAGCGTCGTCGGGAGGTCGTCGGGTGTGACCAGCACGTCCCGGGCCTTCGACCCCTCTGACGGGCCCACGACTCCGCGGGACTCCAGCAGGTCCATGAGGCGGCCCGCCTTCGCGAACCCCACGCGTAGCTTGCGCTGCAGCATCGACGTCGACCCGAACTGGGTGGTGACGACGAGCTCGGCCGCCTGGAGGAGCAGGTCGAGGTCGTCCCCGATGTCGTCGTCGATCTGCTTCGAGGCCTGGGGCTGGGTCACGTCCGCCCGGTAGGTGGGGGCCAGCTGCTCGGTGACGTGCGTGACCACGGCGTGGATCTCCGACTCGGTGACCCACGCGCCCTGGACCCGCATCGTCTTGCTGGCCCCCATGGGCAGGAACAGCGCGTCGCCCTGCCCGATGAGCTTCTCGGCCCCCGGCTGGTCGAGGACCACCCGGGAGTCGGAGAGCGAGGAGGTGGCGAACGCCATCCGGGACGGGACGTTGGCCTTGATCAGGCCGGTGACGACGTCGACGCTCGGGCGCTGGGTCGCGAGGACGAGGTGGATGCCGGCAGCACGGGCGAGCTGGGTGATCCGGACGATGGACTCCTCCACGTCGCGCGGCGCGACCATCATCAGGTCCGCGAGCTCGTCCACCACGACGAGCAGGTACGGGTACGGAGCGATCACCCGCTCGGACCCGGCCAGCGGGGTGACCTTGCCGGCGCGCACCGCCTTGTTGAAGTCGTCGATGTGCTTGAACCCGTAGTGGGCGAGGTCGTCGTAGCGGGTGTCCATCTCGCGCACCACCCACTGGAGGGCCTCGGCGGCCTTCTTGGGACTGGTGATGATCGGCGTGATCAGGTGCGGGATGCCCTCGTAGGCAGTGAGCTCGACCCGCTTGGGGTCGACGAGGACGAGGCGGACCTCGTCCGGGGTCGAGCGCATGAGAATGGAGGTGATCAGCGAGTTCACGAAGCTGGACTTCCCCGAGCCGGTGGCACCGGCGACGAGCAGGTGCGGCATCTTCGCGAGGTTGGCGACGACGTAGCCGCCCTCGACGTCCTTGCCCACCCCCATGACCATCGGGTGGTCCGTCGACCGCGCGACCTGGCTGCGGAGCACGTCACCGAGGCTGACGTTCTCCCTGTCGGTGTTGGGGATCTCGATGCCGATCGCGGACTTGCCGGGGATGGGCGAGAGGATGCGGACGTCCGCGCTGGCGACGGAGTAGGCGATGTTCTTCGACAGGGCCGTGACCCGCTCGACCTTGATGCCCGGGCCGAGCTCGACCTCGTAGCGGGTGACCGTGGGTCCCCGGGTGAAGCCGGTGACCTGGGCGTCGATGTCGAACTGGTCGAGGACCTGGGTGAGGGAGTCGACGACCCGGTCGTTCGCGACGCTACGGGTCTTGTGCGGACTACCCGGCGACAGCAGCGTGGAGTCCGGCAGCGTGTACGTGACGTCGCCGGCGAGGGACAGCTGCTCGACCCGCTGGGGCACGGAGGAGGTGGTCGGCGGCGGCTCGAGGGGTCGCTTGGGGGCGGGGCCGGCGGGCGCCTTCTCGACCGCGGGCGACCCGTCCGCCGGGTCGGTGGTCGGGGCGGTGGGGCGCTTCTGGCCCGGCCGCAGGCGCTTCCCGGTCCCGGGGTCGACCGTCACGGCCTGCTCGAAGGCCTGGTCACCTTCCCTCTGACCGTCGGCATCGCCGGTGCGGCGGCGACGCCTGGTCGGCGCCGGGTCGGGACGGGCACCGTCCTCCTGTCCCTGCTCGTGACCGGTGAGCCGGTCGGCGAGCTGCCGCAGCCGCGTCGGCACCTGGTGGACCGGGGTGGCCGTGAGGACGAGGACGCCGAACAGCCCGAGCAGGACGAGGAGGGGCACGGTGCCGTAGACCGACACGGCCGCCTCCAGCGGACTGGAGGCGAGGAACCCGACGATGCCTCCGGCGGCACGCATCGGCTCGGCTCCCATCGGCGGGGTGGGGATGCCGTCGGCCACGTGGACGAGCCCGCATGCGGAGAACGCGACCGCGGTCGTCCCGACGACGTGGCGCGGGGTCGCCGACTCGTCCCGTGGGGCGCGCAGGACGTACAGCCCGAAGAGGAGCAGGACGACGGGAACGGCGTAGCCGACCGTGCCGAACGTGCCGGCGACCACGGCGTGCACGATGACCCCGACGTGGCCGGGCATGCCCCACCACTCGCGCGCGGCGACGACGACGGCGAGGGTGACGAGCAGCAGACCGAGACCGTCGCGACGGTGCTCCGGCTGCAGCTCGCGGCCGGTGTCCCCGACCTTGCGGGCGACGGCACCGGTGGCGTGCGCGAGCCCCATCCACGTGGACCGGGCGGCGCGCAGGGGCAGGGGAAGCCGCGCGGCCCGGGCACCCTTCCTGGCGGTCGGGCGCGGCCGGGGAGTGCCCTTGCGGTTGGCGGGCCGGCGGGACCCGCTCCGCGCGCGGGACGTCGAGGACGTGCGTGTCGCCATGGGCGCAGGCTACGCGAGAGTCACACCGGACTCACGTGTCACACGCGGCGCGCACGCAACTCTCACCCCACCCCGGGATTCCCGCCCCCGGCGAGAAGCCCGCAGGGGACACCGGAAGAGTCCCGATGTCACCCCTGGGGTTCCGATGCGATGCCCGGCACCCCACGACGGCTCAGGCCTCGATGACCGTGGGGAGGATCATCGGGCGGCGGCGGATGGTGCGCCCGGCCCAGCCGCCGACGGTCCGCCGGATCACTTGTTGCAGCTGGTAGCTGTCGGTGACGCCCTGGGCGGTCGCCTCGTCGAGTGCCTGCTCGATCTTGGGCCGGACCCCCTCGAAGACGTCGTCGTCCTCGACGAAGCCCCGCGCGGTGATCTCCGGCCCGGCCACGACCTTCCCGGTCATCGAGTCGATGACGACGATCACCGAGATGAAGCCCTCGTCGCGCAGGATGCGGCGGTCCTTGAGCAGCGTCTCGTCCGCCTCCCCGACCGAGGACCCGTCGACGTAGACGTAGCCGCACTCCACCGCCCCGGCCACCGAGACCCGGCCCTTCACGAGGTCGACCGCGACGCCGTCCTCGACGACGACGACGCCCCTGCGGTGCACCCCTGTCTGGACCGCGAGCTCGGCGTTGGCGACGAGGTGGCGCCACTCACCGTGCACCGGCATGACGTTGCGGGGCTTGACGATGTTGTACGCGTAGAGCAGCTCCCCCGCGCTCGCGTGTCCGGACACGTGGACCTTGGCGTTGCCCTTGTGGACCACGGTCGCCCCGAGACGCATCAGCCCGTTGATCACGCGGTAGACCGCGTTCTCGTTGCCCGGGATCAGCGACGACGCGAGCATCACCGTGTCGCCGGTGCCGACCTCGATCCGGTGGTCCCGGTTGGCCATCCGCGACAGCGCGGCCATCGGCTCCCCCTGGGACCCGGTGGAGATGAGCACGACCTGGCTGTCGGGCAGGTCGTCGAGTGCCTTGACGTCGACGAGCACGCCGTCGGGGACGCGCAGGTAGCCGAGGTCGGCGGCGATGCCCATGTTCCGCACCATCGAGCGGCCGATCATCGCGACCTTCCGCCCCGCCTTGTCGGCGGCGTCGAGCACCTGCTGCACCCGGTGGACGTGCGAGGAGAAGCACGCGACGATGATCCGTCGCTCGGCGTGACGGAAGACCTTGTCGATGGCCGAGGAGATCTCCCGCTCGGGGGTCGTGAAGCCGGGGACCTCGGCGTTCGTCGAGTCGACGAGGAACAGGTCGACGCCCTCCTCGCCGATCCGGGCGAAGGCGCGCAGGTCGGTGAGCCGGTCGTCGAGAGGCAGCTGGTCCATCTTGAAGTCGCCGGTGTGGAGCAGCGTGCCGCCGGGGGTGCGGATGCACACGGCCAGCGCGTCCGGGATCGAGTGGTTGACGGCGACGAACTCGCAGTCGAAGGTGCCCAGGCGCTCGCGGTCACCCTCGCGGACGCCGAGCGTGTACGGGTTGATCCGGTGCTCCTTGAGCTTCGCCTCGACGAGCGCCAGGGTCAGCTGCGAGCCCACCACGGGGATGTCCCGCTTCATCCGCAGCAGGTACGGCACGGCGCCGATGTGGTCCTCGTGGCCGTGGGTGAGCACGAGCGCCTGGATGTCGTCGAGCCGGTCCTCGATGTACGTGAAGTCCGGCAGGATCAGGTCGATACCGGGGTGGTGGTCGTCCGGGAAGAGCACACCGCAGTCGACGACGAGCAGCTGTCCGGCATGCTCGACGACGGTCATGTTGCGGCCGACCTCGCCGAGGCCCCCCAGGGCGACGACGCGGACGCCCTCCGCCGTCAGCGGCCTGGGCTCGCCGAGGTCGGGATGGGGGTGGCTCATCGGGTGGGCAGGGTCGCGAGAGCGCTCCGGAGGAGGTCGAGGTGTGCCGGTGGGGACTCGACGAGGGGCAGCCGGACGGTGGCGTGCTCGATGACGCCGAGCTCGACGAGAGCGGCCTTGGCCATGATCGCGCCCTGCGAGGGCCTCATGATCGCGTCGGTGACCGGGATCAGTGCGCGGTGGATGCCGATCGCGGTGCGCAGGTCGCCATGGTCGACCGCCTCGACCATGGCTCGGTACTGGTCACCCGCGACATGCCCGACGACGGAGACCACGCCCGTGGCTCCTTGGGCGAGCAGAGGCAGGTTCACCTCGTCGGCGCCGCTGAACCACAACAGGTCCGTCGCGGCCATGACCTTCGTCGCGGCCCACGAGTCGCCCTTGGCGTCCTTGACGGCACGGATGGTCGGGTGCTCCGCCAGCTCGAGGAGGGTCTCGGTCTCGAACGGGATCCCCGTGCGGACGGGGATGTCGTAGAGCATCACCGGCAGGTCGGTGGTGTCGGCGACCGCGCGGCAGTGCGCGACCAGGCCGGGCTGGGTCGGCTTGTTGTAGTAGGGGGACACGAGCAGGAGCGCGTCGGCACCGGCGTCCGCGGCGCGCCCGGCCATGTCGACGGAGTGACGGGTGTCGTTCGAGCCGACCCCCGCGACCACCCTGGCCCGCTCGCCCACCCGGTCCTTGACGGCCCGCACCAGCTCGATGCTCTCGTCGCTGGAGAGGGTCGCCGACTCCCCGGTGGTGCCGTTGACGACGATCCCGTCGTGGCCGAGCGCGAGAAGGTGGTCGACGAGACTGTGGACCCCCTTCTCGTCCACCTGGCCGTCGGGTGACATCGGGGTCACCATCGCGGTGAGGACACGGCCGAAGGGGGAGGTGCTCATGCGGGCCACCCTAGTCGCGACGCACCGGCACGCGGCCCCGGCGGGCGGCGACGGCGGCCCCGAGTAGGCTCGCGCCGTGCGCCGGTATCTCGACCTGCTCGACCACGTCCTCACCGACGGGGTCGACAAGTCGGACCGCACCGGCACGGGCACCCGGAGCGTCTTCGGGTACCAGATGCGGTTCGACCTCCACGAGGGCTTCCCCGTGCTCACGACGAAGCGGCTGCACCTGCGCTCGATCATCGGCGAGCTGCTGTGGTTCCTCCGCGGGGACACCAACGTCCACTGGCTGCAGCAGCGCGGGATCACGATCTGGGACGAGTGGGCCGACGAGAACGGCGACCTGGGGCCGGTCTACGGCCACCAGTGGCGCTCCTGGCCGACGCCGGACGGACGACACGTCGACCAGATCGCCAGGGTCCTGGACTCGATCCGCACGAACCCCGACTCACGACGCCACATCGTGTCCGCCTGGAACGTCGCGGACGTCGACGAGATGGCGCTCCCGCCCTGCCACACGATGTTCCAGTTCTACGTCCGGCCCGCGGGCGACGACGGACCGGGCCTGCTCGACTGCCAGCTGTACCAGCGCAGCGCCGACGTCTTCCTGGGCGTGCCGTTCAACATCGCCAGCTACGCCCTCCTCCTCATGATGGTGGCGCAGCAGACCGGTCTGCGGGCGGGCGAGCTCGTGCACACCCTCGGCGACGCCCACCTGTACTCGAACCACCTCGAGCAGGCGCGGCTGCAGCTCACCCGCGAGCCGAGGCCGCTGCCGACGATGCGCCTCACGCCTCGGGCGTCGATCGACGAGTACGAGCTCGACGACGTCGAGCTCGTCGGCTACGACGCGCACCCCTCGATCAAGGCCCCGATCGCGGTATGACTCGAATCAGCCTCATCGCCGCCGTGGCGAGGAACGGCGTCATCGGACGCGCCGGCGGGATGCCCTGGCACCTCCCGGACGAGCTGCGCCACTTCAAGGCGACGACGATGGGCCACACGCTCGTCATGGGACGGCGCACCTTCGACGGCGTGGGTCATCCGTTGCCGGGGCGCCGCACCATCGTCCTCACCCGTGACCCCGACTGGCACAAGGCGGGGGTGGAGGTCGCGCACACCTTCGCGGAGGCCCTCGCCCTCGCCGGCCCCTCGGACGAGGTGTTCGTCGCCGGCGGGGCGCAGGTGTACGCGGAGGCCATGCCGTACGCGCACCGACTGGTCATCACCGAGGTCGACGCCGAGCCCGACGGCGACACCTACTTCCCCGACTGGGACCGGTCGGCGTGGCGCGAGAAGTCGCGGGACCCCGCGGACGGGTGGACCCGCGTCGTCTACGAACGCGCCTGAGACGGCGTCGCCGGGACGTCGGCCACCGCGATCGCGGGTTCCATGAGGCTTCCGAGCCACACCCGGCCGTCGTGCTCGCGGACCCCGGTGCAGAAGTGCCAGTGCGACGCGTCGAAGGAGAGATCCTTCACGACGCGTCCGTCGTCGGCCAGCGCCAGCACGCGCGCGGTGCGCCGCGGCTCCGGTTTGAGACGTTCGGGAACCCGCACGGCCAGCCGGCGCAGCGCCTCCGGCCCCCGCTGGAGGACACGCAGCGTCGGGTCGGGTGGCGACGACGCGAGCGCCACCCACACCAGGCCGTCGCTCCCCAGGGCGAGGTTGTCGGGGTGACCCGGCAGGTCTTCGACCCAGGCGGTCACCTCACCCGGCTGCCCCTCGGGGAGCGCGACCCGGCGGATCCGACGGGTCGCCGTCTCGGCGACGAGCACTGCGTCCTGCGCGGGCGTCAGGCTGACCCCGTTGGCGAAGGCCAGCGCGCCGACGACCGTCTCGACCTCGCCGTCCGGCGTCCGACGGAGCAGCCGACCGCTGCGGGTGTGGGCGATGAGGTCGTCCCGCCAGTCCTCGACGTCGTAGAACGCACTGGAGTCGGTGAACCACACGGTGCCGTCGGGCCCGACGGCCGCGTT
>Ga0316578_10000750_pt1 | contig 11856 bp, 9 predicted proteins | sample J0NA_2_FD_203076 | JGI IMG/M metagenome (GOLD analysis project Ga0316578, IMG submission 203076) | Rhizosphere microbial communities from salt marsh grasses in Alabama, United States - J0-2_160517rDrC | ecosystem: Host-associated > Plants > Roots > Rhizosphere | place: USA: Alabama | collected...
CCGACGTGCAGTCGAGCGACATCGCGGTAGTGCTCGGCGTACCGCAGTGGTCGCTCCAAACAGCGCAGGATCTGCTCCGCCTCCCACGGCTGCGCATCGAGCAGCGCATGCAGATTGCCCCGCGGCTGATGCATGTGCAGGCCCAGGGCGTGGGCGATGGTCGCGCTGGTCATCTGCGGGCACGGCTCCAGTGGGCGGGTGCAGCGGGATTTGAATTGGCGCTTCTCTGCGCGGACTCCGCCGCTGATCCAAGGACGGGACCAAGCCCTTGGGTCGGGTCCCCGAATCCGGGCTGGACCTGCTCCGGTGTCGACGCGGTGCGGGCGGTAACCGATAATTATAGCCGATCCAAGCCATTCATCCGTTGTGGGTTTGACGGTTGCGTGGCGAGGCAGCGGCTTTTCGATTCCCCAGATGGCGTGGGCAGGTGCGCCAGGGTCACTCGGCATGTGCTCGGAGCGACACTCGGCCTCGGCGCCGGGCTGGGCGTCGCCCGCTGCCGATCGCGCGGAGATTGCTGACCGGTCAGGCGCGAAGCGGCAATCTGATCGGGTCCGGGAGCTCCGGATTGGCGCGATAGAGCGCGGCGACGTTACCGATACGCTGCACCAGCGCCGCGCCGGTCTGCTCGACGATCGCGCGCACCTGGGCATCGCGGCTGTCGCGATCACCGCCGCTGACGCGCACCTTGATGAGCTCGTGGTGGTCGAGTGCCAGCTCGATCTCGGCGAGCACGGCGTCGGTGAGGCCCGCCTGGCCCAGCAATACGATGGGCTTGAGGTGGTGTGCGCGCTGCCTGAGCGCGCGCCGTTGGTTGTTTGCGAGGGACTCGGTCATCGTGCAGCAATGGTCTGCTTCGCGGCTGGCCGCGGGTCGGCCGTCGTCGCTGCACCAGCCGCGATGGTGGCTTCCAGCACGACGACGGAGCGGCCCCCGACGCGAAGCTGGCCGGACTGCAGCGGACCTTGCCCCTGGGTCTCCGGTAGGTCCTCGGGGGGCTCGGCGGCGGTGTCGACGACCAGCCGCCATCTGCCGCCGGGCAGCTCGGGCAGCTGGAAGATCCGGGCGGCCTCGGCCATGTTCAGCATGATGTGCAGGGCCGGCTCGCCCGGCACACGCCCCGACAGCGTAAAGGCCAGCTCACGGGCCTCAGGGTCGTCCCAGCCGGGCTCGGCGAGCTCCGGCGAGTACCAGCAGATGTCGGGGCCACCGCCGCGACGCGTGCTGTCACCGCTGAGGAAGTGGCGACGTCGCAGGCTCGGATGGCGTTTGCGAAGCGCGATCAGGCCGCGGGTAAAGCGGAGCATGTGCTCGTTTCGGTCACGCAGCCCCCAGTCGAGCCAGCCCAGTGGGTTGTCCTGGCACCAGGTGTTGTTGTTGCCGTCGGCACCGCGCAGCAGCTCATCGCCGGCGTTGATCATCGGGATGCCCTGGCTGAGCAGCAGGACGGCCATCAGGTTGCGCGCTTGCCGGCGACGCAGGGCCTGGATCTCGGGATCTTCGGTGGGTCCCTCGACGCCGCAGTTCCAGCTCAGGTTGTCGTCAGTGCCATCGCGGTTGTCCTCTCGATTGGCCTCGTTGTGCTTGGTGTCGTAGGCGACGAGGTCGGCGAGCGTGAAGCCGTCATGGCAGGTGACGAAGTTGACGCTGTTGATGGGGTGGCGCAGGCTCGCCTGATAGAGGTCGCTGCTGCCGGCGAGCCGCGTTGCGATCTCGTCGATCAGCCCCGGATCGCCGCGCACGAACCGTCGAACACTATCGCGGTAGCGCCCGTTCCACTCCATCCAGCGGTACCCGGGGAAGGAGCCGACATGGTAGAGACCGGCCGCGTCCCATGCCTCGGCGATGATCTTGGCCCCAGCCAAGGTGTCGGACAGCTCGATGCCCCAGAGCGCTGGCGGGTGCTCCATCGGTGCACCGATGCTGTCGCGGGCCAGGGCGCTCGCAAGGTCGAAGCGGAAGCCGTCCACATGCATCTCGCGGACCCAGTACTCCAGACATTCGATGATGAAACGGGCGACGAAGGGGTGATTGGCGTTGATGGTGTTGCCGCAGCCGGTGAAGTCCAGGTACTTGGACCGGTCCATCGGGTCGAGCATGTAGAAGGTCTCGTTGCCCAGGCCCTTGAAGCTCAGCGTTGGGCCACCCTGGCCGCCCTCGGCGGTGTGGTTGAAGACCACGTCGAGCAGGATGCCGATGCCGGCACGGTGCAGGGCCTTGACCAGGTCACGGAATTCGCGCCGGGCATTGCCGATGGAATCGACGCAGTAGCCCGGGTGCGGCGAGAAGAAGCTGTGGGTACTGTAGCCCCAGTAGTTGCGCAGCCCGGCCTCCCAGGTTGCCTCCGGCACGTCCTGGTCGTCAAAGGCCATGACGGGCAGCAGCTCGATATGGGTGACTCCGAGGTCTTTCAGGTACGGGATCTTTTCGATGAGACCCAGGAAGCTGCCCGGGTGATCGACGCCGGCGGACGGGTGCCGCGTGAAGCCGCCGACGTGCAGCTCATAGATGATCATCTCCTCGGTGGGCATCCGCAGCGGCTCATCGCCCTCCCAGTCGTACTCGTCGGCGAGGACGATGCCGCGCAGGCCATCACCGGGGCGGGGACCGTCACGCAGCCGCCGGCGCCGGTCCCAGTGGCTGGTATCGACGGCGCGTGCCCAGGGGTCCACCAGCTCGACCGCTGGATCGAAGGTCCAGCCATGTGTCTCGGGCTCCCAGGGCCCCTCCAGGCTCCAGGTGTATTGGGTATCCGGAGGCAGGTCCAGCACCAGCACATGCCAGCTGAAAAAGGTGTGGTTGTGCTCAGGGTCCAGCTCGATGCGCTGGAACGGCTCTGTGCTCTCGGTTCCCGCGTAGAGCAGCAATGTTGCGCCGGTGGCGTGACGGCTGTAGAGAGAGAAGTTGACCCCCGAGTCCGTCAGTGTCGCGCCGGGCGGGTAGCGACGCCCAGCGGCGACGGCATAGAGCGGGGCGATGCGATCGCTGGCCGATGCCGGACTGGGGCGGGGGCTTGACGCTGACTCGGTCATCTCAGACGATGAAGCGGCCCTCGCGGAGCATCTGGGCCTCCATGATCTCGAGCTCGCGGGCACCGGAGACGACGACCTCGGGATCGGGGACGAAGTCGAGGTTGCCGTCGAGGCGCTGATAGGGGGCCGCGTTCAGGATGACCTTGATCGCATTCAGCCGAGCCTTGTGCTTGTTGTTGGAGCGGATGATGGTCCAGGGCGCATGCGGCGTATGGGTGCGCCGTAGCATCTCGTGTTTTTGGTGAGTGAAGTCATCCCAACGGTCCTGCGCCTGGACGTCGATCTCCGACAGCTTCCACTGGCGCAGCGGATCGGTCTTGCGCCGCTCGAAGCGGCGCGCCTGCTCGTCCTTGATCACGCTGAAGTAGAGCTTGATCAGGATGGTACCCTGGCGGACGAGGTCCTTCTCGAAGCCGACCACGCCGTGCATGAAGTTCTGGTACTCCTCCGGGGTGCAGAAGCCGAACACCGGCTCGACCATGGCCCGGTTGTACCAGCTGCGGTCGAACAGGACCATTTCGCCGCCGTGGGGGAACTGCTCGACATAGCGTTGGAAGAACCACTGGGTCCGCTGGTGCTCGGTGGGCTTGCCGAGCGCGACTACCCGGTAGTGCTTCTCGTTCATGTAGCGGGTGACACGACGGATGGTGCCGCCCTTGCCGGCGGCGTCGCGCCCCTCGAACAGGATGATCATCCGCCGCTGGGTCTCTTCCAGATACTTCTGGAGTCGGATCAGCTCGGCCTGATAGGGCTTAAGGCTCTTTTCCTCTCGGCGCTTGACCACCGCGCGGCGGTTTTCGTTCTTGAAGTGGGCGAGGCGCGCGCGTAGCTCGGACCGCTCTTCGAGCAGCTCGGTGACGTCGAGCTGTTCGCCGTTATGGGTGATGGTCCGTGGCCGCGGCGGGGGTTGCTCCGTCTCGGTCGTCGTCGTTGTTACGGTCTCTGCCGACTGGTCATTGTCCGTCATGCGCTGCCCCTCGTATTGCTGAGTACTGTCTCGTTGTCGTGCCGGAGGAATGGTAGCACGCCGGCGATAACGCCCGGGGCCTGGGCTCAGTCACCATCGGCGGCCGCGATCGACGAAGCCCCAGGCGGCTAGGGTGCCGAGCGCCGCGACCAGAGAGGCGAGCGCGAAGGTCGTAGCACCGCCGAGCGGCTCCCAGAGCCAGCCGGCCAGCAGTGCCCCGATGCCGCCGCCGGCGCCAAAGCTCAGGCTGCTGTAGAGGGCCTGACCGCGGCCTTGCGTGCGGCCTGTGAAATAGTGGTGGGTCAGATGGATGGCCGCGGCGTGGAAGCTGCCGAAGGTGGCCGCGTGCAACGCCTGGGCCAGGATCTGGATTGCCGGCCGATGGACGAAGAGCCCGATCAGCGACCAGCGCAGCGTCGCCAGGCACAGGCTGGCGATCAAGACCCGGCGGGCGCCAAAGCGCTCCAACAGCCAGTGCATGCGGATGAAGACCAGCACTTCGACGATGACACCGAAGGCCCAGAGCGCGCCAACGGTGGCGTTCCGGTAGCCCGCCGCCTCGAGATAGATCGAGTAGAAGGCATAGTAGACCCCATGGCTCATCTGCATCAGCATGCAGGCAACCAGGAAGAAGGCGATCTCGGGCTGGCGCAGCAGCCCCCAAAGCGAGACAGCCTCCTCCGCATGCGCGGCATGGCCCCGGTCCGGCACCATCAGTGAGCTGATCCAGATCCCGACATAGAGGGTGAGGACCGTGTACGGGATGCTTGCGGTGCCCAGCCAGTCCACCTGCAGGCCCATCAGACCGACGGTGATGATGAAACCGACCGAGCCCCAGACCCGCACCTGGGCATATCGATTGACGCGGCTGCCCAAGTGGTTGAAGGTGACCGCTTCCACCTGGGGCAGCGACGCATTCCAGAAGAAGCTGAATACCAGCATCGCCGTTGCGATCCCCCAGAACCCCTGGGCCCAGAAGATGCCGCCGAAGGCAAGTATCGACAGCAGTGATGCGAGCCGCACGATTGGCATCCGCTGACCGGTGTGGTCGGCGATCCAGCCCCAGAGGTTCGGTGCGACGACCTTGGTCCCCATCAGGATCGCCATCAACGAGCCGATCGCCGCGGCGCTCATGCCCCGATCCTTCAGGTAGAGCCCCCAGAACGGCACTAGCGCGCCGAGGGCGCCGAAATAGAAGAAATAGAAGCTGGAGAGTCGCCAGTAGGGCATTCAGAATCTGCTGATTGAACCGCCAAGACGCAGAGAACGCCAGAATCGACGAGGTTCCAGGAAATTCCTGGCGTTCTTCAGCTTGGCTTTCGAGTCGATACGACCTGGGCAATCAGCCATCGGACGCGACCTTCGGATTCCGATGACGCACGGGTGCGTTGTCGACTTCGGGCGGATCGCTTGCTTGACCATCGGGAGCCTAGCGCCCTTGGCGATCATTGGCACCCTGGGGACGAAGTTGACTGGGGCTCAGCCAGCCGCAGCGGGGATCGGTGCGAGCGGAGGAATGGCGGAGGCGTTTTGAGCGCGGTGGCGCAGGGCATGGTCGGCCAGGACCAGGGCGAGCATGGCCTCGGCGATGGGTGTGGCGCGGATGCCGACGCAGGGGTCGTGGCGGCCCTTGGTGACGATCTCGACGGGATTGCCGCTGGTGTCGATGGTGCGCCCGGGCAGGCGGATGCTGGAGGTCGGCTTCAGCGCGACGCGCGCGACGATGGTCTGCCCGGTGGAGATGCCCCCGAGCACGCCGCCGGCATTGTTGCTGAGGAAGCCATCGGGGCTCATCTCGTCGCGGTGCTCCGTGCCCTTTTGCTCGATGCTGGCGAAGCCAGCGCCGATCTCGACACCCTTGACGGCGTTGATGCTCATCATGGCGTGGGCGATGTCGGCATCCAGGCGATCGAACACCGGCTCACCGAGGCCCGGCGGAATTGCATCGGCGATGACGGTGACCTCGGCGCCGATGGAGTTGCCCTCCTTGCGCAGGGCGTCCATGTAGCTCTCCAGCTCAGGCAACGCATCGGGGACGCCGCAGAAGAAGGGATTTTGGTCGACCTGGGCCCAGTCGAAGTCGGCGTTCTCGAAACCGGGCAAGCGGATCGGCCCAAGCTGCGATAGGAAGCCACGAACCCGAGCCTTCCAAAGGGACGAGAGGACCAGCTTGGCGATGCCACCCGCCGCTACGCGTATCGCCGTTTCCCGCGCCGACGAGCGTCCACCGCCGCGGTAGTCGCGCCGGCCGTATTTCATCGTATAGCTGTAGTCGGCATGGCCGGGGCGGAATCGCTGGGCGATCTCGCCGTAGTCCTTCGATCGCTGATCCTCGTTCTCGATCAGCAGGCCGATCGGTGTGCCCGTGGTAGCGCCTTCGAAGACGCCGGAGAGGATGCGCACGCGATCGGACTCACGCCGTTGTGTGGTGTGGCGCGAGGTGCCCGGCTTGCGTCGATCGAGGTCGCGTTGGAGGTCGGCCTCGGTGAGCGCCAGGCCGGGTGGACAGCCATCGACGATACCCCCGAGCGCCGGCCCGTGGCTCTCTCCGAAGGTCGTGACGACGAAGTTGCGCCCGAAACTGTTCCCCGACATGGCTCAGTAGGACGGCGGTGGGACCATGTCGGCGTTGGTCAGCCAGGCATTGCCCTTGGCCAAGACGTCTCGGGTCAGGGTGCTCGTGGCCTGGTGGAGCAGGACGCCGTTGATGATGTAGTTGTAGCGGGAAGCCAGATAGTCGAACTCGGCCTGGAACAGGGCGCGCTGGGCATTGAGCACGTCGACCTGGGTACGAGTGCCGACCTCGAGTCCGGCCTGAGTCGATTCCAACGAGCTGCGCGCCGAGACGATCGCTGCTTGTCGGGCCTGCACGTCGCTGATGCTGGAGAGGATGCCGCGGAAGGCGTCCTTGACCTGCTGGATCACGGCTCGGCGCTGCTGGTCGAGGCGGTCTTGGGCGGCGCGAAAGTTATGGCCGGCCTGCCGGGTTTGCGAGGCGACCGCACCGCCCTGGTAAAGGGGTACGTTGATCGAGAGGCCGACGAAGGCGCTGTCGGTATCGGTGCGGATGTCGGCACCGGAGCGGTTCATGTCGTAGCCGGCGCTCATATCCAATGTCGGGTAGTAGCCCGAGCGGGCCACCTTGATCTCTTTCCGGGCCGCCTCGGCCGCCTCCTTGGCGGCGATGATGCTGTAGTTGTTGGCCAACGCGGTGGCGACCCACTGATCCATGTCGTTCGGCTGCGGTGGCGCGAGCGGCAAGCGGTCGCCGAGCCGTGCTAGGGGTACGGTGACCGGACCGACGATCTTGCGCAGGGCCTCCCAGGCGTTGTCGAGGTCGTTCTTGGCCCCGATCAGGTTGGCCCGGGAGCGGTCGTAGGCGGCCTGGCTCTCGTTGACGTCGGTGATCGCGACCAGACCGACGTCGAAGCGCTGCTTAGACTGCTCCAACTGCCGCTCATCTGCCGCGACCAGCGCCTCCTGCACGCGGACGAGGTCGGATGCCTCGAGCACGTTGAAGTAGGCCTGGGTCACGTCGACCATCAGTTGGATCTGGGCGTCGCGGTACTGCGCCTCGGCCTGGGCGATCGTGTTATTGGTTTGGCTGAGGCGGACCCAGTTCGCACGGTCGAAAACGGACTGGGACAGCACGGCGGCGGCACCGCTGGTCTGGTAGGTGTCATTACCGCGAAAGGTTCCCTGTCGTGTCTCACCCCAGGACTTGACGTTTTGATATTGGACGTCGCCGGTAAGACCGAAGTTCGGGAGCAGCAGCGAGCGGGCCTGCGGCTTCTCTTCGCGGGTGGCGTAGAGGTTTTGCTCCGCCTCGCGTAGTGTTGGGTCGCTGTTCACCGCCAAGTCGTAAATCTGCAACAGATCTTCGGCCGCGGTCGGCCCCGGGAGAGTCAGCAGTGCCGAGACCAGCATCGCGGCGAGAAGTAGACCCCGGCTGGCCGGCGTATCGGTCCTGAGGGTCGCCCGAGCGGATAACTGTCGGATCAAGCGTAGCATTGTGGACAGACTGGCGTGGTTTAGGTAGGCGCGGCGGCTGCGGTGACCATTGCGCGAGCGGCGCCTCGCCCGCGCTTGGTCGACGAGTATAGGCGACGTTGCTGCACTGCCACAACGACCGAGGCCGCTGATTCATTCAGGATAGACCATGAACGTAAATCTGGACAGATGGTTATGCGTTTTTTCTCGTTTTGTTTCGAGATCAGGCGTGTAAGCACACTGGTGGTCCGCAGGACGCGAGTGCACCAATGCTGAGATAAGGTTAAACCATCTTGCGCAGCTCGTACTCCAGTATGCCCTCGGCACCGGCGGCCCGGAGCTTGGGGATCAGGTCGCGGACGGCATCGGCGTCGACAATGCTCTCGACGGCGAGCCACTTGCGGTCGTACAGATGACTGACGGTGGGGGCGTGTAGGCCGGGGAGCAGCGCGACGACGGCATCGAGGTTGTCGGCGGCGACGTTGCACTTGATCGCGACCTTGTGGCGCGCCGCCAGTGCCGCCTGCAGCATCAGGGCGATCTGCTCGATGCGCGCGCGCCGCTCAGGATCTTGCATCGCCACCGGATTGGCAATCAGGCGCGTGTCGGTGACCAGCAGGTCTTCGACGATACGCAGCCCATGGGCGCGAATGGTGCTGCCGGTCTCGGTGATCTCGACCACGGCATCGACCAGGCCCTCGACGCACTTGGCCTCGGTGGCGCCCCACGAGAATTCGACCTCGGCGCTGATACCGCGCTCGGCGAGATAGCGGCGGGTGAAACCGGTCAGCTCGGTGGCGATGCGCTTTCCCGCCAGGTCCTGAACCGATTGAACCGGCGAGTCCTGCGGCACGACCAGCACCCACCGGCTGGGCCGGTTCGAAGCCTTGGAGTAGGTCAGGGTGCTGATCTGCTCGACTTGGGCCTCGGTCTCGAGGATCCAGTCCAGGCCGGTGAGACCGAGGTCCAAGGTCCCGTTCTCGACATACCGGGCCATCTCCTGGGCGCGCACCAGCGCGCAGCGGATGCCGGGGTCGTCGATGTCCGGGTAGTAATTCCGAGAGCGTGGCGAGATCCGCCAGCCGGCCTGGGCAAAGAGATCGATGGTGGCGTTTTCCAGACTTCCCTTAGGGATGCCGAGCTTCAGTTGGGACATGGAGGCTTCGAACGGTGGCGGGGTCTCTCGGGGTGGATGGGTCGGCTGAGGTTAAAGCGAACGATTGGTCGCGCACTGGGGTGGACGCTGCATCAGTGCTCCGTCGAGCTCGGCCGTGCCTAGCGCTACCCGGATGCCGTTTCTCGCTGCCCATATTCGTCGATACCGTGCTTGTCGGGCAAGGCCATCGCGCATCGACCGGTCCTTCGTGCCCTTCGTTGCCGCTAAGGCCACACAAGGAATCATGCGCTCTCAGTTTGAGGCAAGCTCGTCGCTGAATGTCAGCCCCGAGCCCGGTGACCCTCCGCAGTCTTTGTGGACGTTCACCGAGCCGCGACGGTGTCAATCCTGAAAAGTGAAGCTATGATTTGCAACAATTCCATCCGCGTGCTGAGAATATGAACCCCGAATTTTGGCATGCCCGCTGGGAGCGCGGCGAGATCGGCTGGCATCTGGACGAGATCAACACCCACCTGCTGCGCTACTGGCCGGCGCTTGCATTGCCGTCGTCCGCGACGGTCTTCGTGCCACTGTGCGGCAAGACGCTCGATATGCTCTGGCTCGCCGGCGAGGGTCATCGCGTGCTCGGCGTCGAGATCAGCGAGATCGCCGTGCGCGAATTATTCGCGCAGCATGGGCTTTCGCCGACGGTAACCGAGGCCGGCCGCTTCCAGCGCTGGCAGGCCGATGAGCTGACCGTCCTCCGCGGTGACTTCTTCGACCTAACGCCGGCGGAGCTAAATGGCATTGAGGCGGTGTACGACCGGGCCTCGCTGATCGCGTTGCCACCGTCGCGGCGTTCCGCTTATGCCGCGCACCTGAAGGCGATAGCACCGATGACGGCGCCGGCGCTCTTGATCACACTGGCTTACGATCAGCGGGAGATGCGCGGGCCACCGTTTTCGGTTCAGCCCGAAGAGGTCGCCGCGCTGTACGCGGACCGTTATGCGATCGGCCACCTCGATACCATCGATGCCCTGGCGGATGCTCCCGGCTTTCGCCGGCGGGGGCTGACGGCCCTGCGCGAGTCGGTCTGGCTTCTGCGGCCGCGCCCTGACCCTGGTGGATGATGCACCCGGTGCGTATGAACCGCAGCGTCCCCATTTTGCCCTTCGCGGGATACCCTTGTTCGTTTACGATTTGGCGGCGATTGGCCCTTCACCTCGGGGCGCATCTCGTACCTCGATCGATGCGCGGCGGAAGGCCCGTTTTGGGAATTGTTGGCCGATGACGAGGCGATGGCCCCGCCAGCCGCGCCCCCGGGGCTTGCGCCGTTCGTAACTGTATCTACCCGAATCACAGCAGATCCAACTAGCTCGGAATCCCAGATGAAGAATCGAAAAACCATCGCCCTCGTGTTGGCCTTTATCGGCGTGGTCATGACCATTGCCGGTCCCTTCCTCCCCGGTGGCACGCACTTGGTGGAGAACGACCCGCCCCGGGTTGGACATGTGACAGACTTGATCAGCGACGGTGCCGGCTCGGTCTATGCGGGTACTCAGGCGGGCGAGATCTGGCATCTGAGCCAGGGGGTCTGGCAGCCGGTCCAGCTCGACCTCGGCGGGCATCCGGTTACGGCGATGCTGACGGAGCCCGGTCCTAAACCCGTGGGGACAGCCGCCGGACTCTTCGCCTTGCCGCCGGGCACGCCTCCGCTGACCGGGCGGGTCAGCAGTCTGCTCGAGACCGACGGCGGGCTGTTGGTAGGCACCGGCAACGGCTTACGCCTGCTCGCTGACGGCACCTGGCAGCAGCCAGAAGCGGATGGGAACATCTACAGTCTGTTTGCGCAACGGCGCGGGAGCGAGCATTGGCTGCATGCCGGCACTATCGGAGCCGGTGCCCTCTACGCACTCGGTTCGGCGCCCGGCGGGGGGTGGAGTCCCAATAACAGCGGTTTGCCGGATGGTGTCAACGTCTTCAGCTTTGCCGCTACCGAAGGCGGGCTGCTGCTGGCGGGGACCGACGATGGACTCTATTGGCAGTCCGAGCCCGGACGGGACTGGACCGCGCTCAGCTCCGCCCTTGCCGGTCGTCGCATCCTGTCGCTGTACCGACAGCCCACGGAGACCCCGGATGAGCCGCAGCGGCTCTGGATTGGCAGTGACGACGGCCTGCATTGGCTCGACCTGGTAGAGGATGGCGCTGACCTGACGGTTCAGGGCGAGCTGATCGCGGCGGATGACCCCGCCCATCAGCCCCGCTTCGGGGTGAGCTGGATCGTGCCCACCGATGGCGGTGTCATGATCAGCGCCGGGCACGTCTATGCCTTCGGCGCTACCCGGGTGCCGGGCTGGTATTGGGTCTCGTTGGCGGGCATCGCGCTGATCTTGGCCGCCGGATGGATAATGCCGCGACCGCAGCCCACCGCTGCCAGCGTGGGCTGACAGACAACTGGCATGGCGCAGATCGGCAACGGCCGCGTGCATGATCGACCTCTACTGCGAGCGCACCGCCGCTGGGCTATGGAACGAGCCGCTGAACCTGGTCTCCAACCTGGCCTTCGTCATCGCGGCGCTGCTCGCCCTGCGGGTCTACCGTCGCCAGCCCGATCTGCTTCCCCGCGCCAGCTGGGACCTGCTGCTGCTGATTGGGCTGTTGTGTGCAATCGGCATCGGCAGCGGCCTGTTCCATGCCCTGGCGAATCACTGGTCGCTGCTCGCCGACGTCATCCCCATTGCGTTGTTCATCAACTTCTACCTGATCAGCTT
>Ga0316578_10000752_pt1 | contig 11845 bp, 10 predicted proteins | sample J0NA_2_FD_203076 | JGI IMG/M metagenome (GOLD analysis project Ga0316578, IMG submission 203076) | Rhizosphere microbial communities from salt marsh grasses in Alabama, United States - J0-2_160517rDrC | ecosystem: Host-associated > Plants > Roots > Rhizosphere | place: USA: Alabama | collected...
TCCATGGCGCTCCCGTCGTTGCCCCCTTTCGGTCTCCGCGATGTCGAAGGCGCCGACCAGGACGATGCACACGATCCGGGTGAACACGACCGGGCATCCCACTACCCGCCGAGTGTCGCAAGCCCGAAAAGCTGTCGCCTGCACCACCTTTCATCGGCGGCCTCCCTGCCATCGCCCGACAATGGTGGGAGACGCAAGGAGGTCGTGATGACCATGACAGTGCACAAGCGCAGCATCCACATCGACGCCCCCGTGGAGATGGTCTTCGACCATGTCCAGGACCCGCGCAACTTCTTCGCGGTGTTCCCCGAGAGGGACCGGGATCGGTCGGAGCTGACCAGCGTCGACCTCACCGATGACGGTGTCGGAAGCACCTACTCGTGGCGAGTCGGCTGGTTCGGCTTGCACATGCGGGCCAGCTGCACGCGCGAGGAGTACGTCGTCAACGAGCGCATCGTGGACCAGTCGTCGACCGGCCCGACGTGGACCTTCACGTTCGAGCCTGACCTCACCGGTACGACCCTGACGCTGTCGTTCGAGATCTCGAGCAAGGTGCCGCTGCTCGACCGGGTCGAGGACCGCCTCGGGTGGAACGGTGACGAGGACCTCGACAGGATGCTGGCCGGGTTCAAGCGGGCCATCGAGGAGTGAGCCATACCGGCCACGCGGCCGGTTGCGCCGAACGGCCGAGCGCTCGTCAGTACGCTCGTCGGCGTGACCGAGCCGGTACCGACGCTGCGCGTGGCGGATGTCGGGCGCAGCCTTGCCTGGTGGGCACGCCTCGGTTTCGGGGAGGAGCTCCGCCACCAGTTCGAGGACGGCCTGCCTCTGTTCGTCGGGCTCCGGCGGGATGAGTGCCGCGTCTACCTCTCCGAGCACCGGTGACGCGCCCGGCCCGCTCTCGTCTACCTCTGGGTCGACGATGTCGATGCCGTCGCGAACGAGTCGGGGTCGGGGTGGACGAGATGCCGTGGGCGAGGGACTGCGAGGTGACCGACCCCGACGGCAACCGATTCAGGGTGGCAACCTCGCGGGAGACGTGACCGCACCCGTCCCCCGGTCGTCCAGGGACTCGTGCGGCCCACAGCGACGGACGTGGGACGACCGGTCGGTCCCTAGCATGGAGCGCGACGACGACGAGGGGCGACGATGGCCGACCTGATGGTGGAGATCGCGCTGCACGTGCGCGCCGAGCACTCCGAAGGGCCCGTATGGGACTCGGCGTCGGCCCGGTTGTGGTGGGTCGACATCACCGGCGAGCGTGTCCACTGCTTCGACCCGGCGACCGGCGCGGACTGCTCCTGGGGCGTCGACGGCCAGCCCGGGGGCGTGCTGCTCGACGTCGACGGCACCCCTGTGGTCGGCATGCCCGACGGCCTCGCCGTACTGGACCGGGATGCCGGGACGACCACCACGATCGTGGGGGTGGAGGCCGACCTTCCGGAGAACCGCCTCAACGACATGAAGGCCGACGGTGCCGGACGGGTCTGGGTGGGCACCATGGCCTACGAGAAGACCGAGGACCACGCCGCCTGCTACCGGGTCGTCGACGGGGTGGTCACGCAGATGGTCGCCTCGATGACGATCTCGAACGGCCCGGCCATCGACGAGCGATCCGGGCGGCTCTACCTGGCCGACACGGCCCGGATGCGGGTGGACCTCTTCGACCTCGACCCTCGCGAGGGGCGACTGCGCGGCAGACGGCCGTTCCTCGACGTCTCGGACGAGCAGGTCTGGCCCGATGGGATGGCCGTCGACGACGAGGGCTGTCTCTGGGTGGCGCTCGGTCGCTCCGGCCAGGTCCGGCGTTACCGGCCGGACGGCGCGCTCGACACGGTCGTCGAGCTGCCCGTGACCAACCCCACGTCCGTGGCCTTCGGGGGCGAGGATGGCGGCGACCTCTACGTCACCAGCTCGTGGGCCGACCTCTCGGAGGTGGAGCGGGCGGAGCAGCCCCTCGCAGGCGCGATCTTCCGGTGCCGGCCGGGGGTGGCCGGGCCGGCCTCCCCACGCGTCAGTCCGCTGGCCTGACGCCGGCGACTCACGTCGGCGGACGTCCAAGGGGTGGTCGACGGCCGCGGGGCAGCGCTACCCTCAGCCCAGGTTCAGGCTCGTCGAAAGGCAGGGAGATGCAACGAGGCATCCCGATCCGTCCCTCCGTGCGTGTCGGCACGCTGCTGGCAGCAGTCGCAGTGGCGCTGTTGGCGGTACTCCCGACCTCGGCGGCCCAGGCGCAACCGCGGGGCGGAGGCGACCTCGTGGTGATGACCCAGAACCTCTACCTGGGGTCCAGCCTCGTGCCGGCTCTGCAAGCCACTACACCGGACCAGCTGGCAGCCGCCGTCGCGCAGATCTACGCCACGGTGGAGTACACCGACTTCCCGACCAGGGCCGAGGCGATCGCCGACGAGATCCAGGCACACGAGCCGGACCTCATCGGCCTCCAGGAGGTCTCCGTCTGGAGCGTCTCCGGCGACGCGTCGATCCCCTCGTACGACTTCCTCGAGATCCTCGGGGACGAGCTCGCCGCCCGCGACCTCCACTACACGGTCGCCTCGGTGTCGCAGAACGCGACCATCGGCCCGGCGCCGCTGGCGTTCCCCCAGTGCCTGACGCCCGAGCCGCCGTACGTGACGTGCACGGTGCAGCTCGACGACCGCGACGTCATCCTCGTCAACGACGACACGCCCGGCCTGACGTGGGGCAACGCCCGCAGCGGCAGGTACGCGGCCCAGGAGGTCTTCGACTCGCCGGCAGGGCCGATCTCGTTCGACCGGGGCTGGGCCAGCATCGACGCGCGGCTGAATGGTCAGCCGTTCCGGTTCGTCGACACCCACCTCGAGACCGAGGACTTCCCCGAGGTGCAGGAGGCCCAGGCGGCCGAGTTCCTCACCGGTCCGGCACGCGGCGGCACCGTCATCGCCGTCGGTGACTTCAACTCCGCCGCGGACGGGTCCACGACGACGTCGTACGCCCAGCTCACCGCGCCGGGACGGTTCCGCGACGTCTGGGACGAGGGCGAACTGGGATCGGGCTACACCTGCTGCCAGCAGTCGAACACCCCGCCGCTGGCCCCGGGTGCGCTCAACAACCCGGTGTCGACCTTGAGCAGCCGCATCGACCTCGTCCTCGGCCGCGGTGCCGCGCGCTCGCCGGGTGACCAGGCCTGGGTCGTGGGCGACACCCAGTTCCAGGCGCAGCCCCCGTTCTGGCCGTCCGACCACGCCGGGGTGGTGGCCCGCTTCCGCCTCTGACCGGCGAGGAGCCGGGCACCGGGTCATCCCGCAAGCCCCGGGGTCGCACCGGAAGGGTTCCGGTGCGACCCCAAGGCTTGTGGCACCGGGCGGGAATCCGGGGATGCGGTCAGGGGGGTTCGGGGTGGAACGGCTCGAGCGCGTCCGGGCCCGGCCGGACGACGCCGTACGACGACTCGGGGAACTCGACCCAGGCCCCCGGGAGGTCCCCCAGTGGCTCGGACACGATGATGCGGGTCTCGTCGCCCAGGTCTCGCAGCCGGGTGACCTCGGGGTGTCGCCGGCGGATGCTCGCCACGTCGGCGGAGTGGTAGAGGGTCCGGCTGCGCCCCTCGCTGGAGTACCGGAACGCCCACACACTCGTGCCGTCCGTCGTCACGACGGTCATCTGGAGGGGGTCGTCGACGCCGTGCGTCCGGCCGACGTCCTCGACGAGGCCGGCCATCCGGGCCACGGCGGTCACCGGGTCGGTCTCGAGGCCGAACGTCAGCGCGAGGTGGAACATCACCTCGGAGTCGGTCGAGCCTTGCAGCCCGGGGAAGAGGTCCGGGTCGATCGCGAGGCTCAGGTCGCGCCGCACGCGTGGCCAGTCGCGCACCGCCCCGTTGTGGGCCCACAGCCACCGGTCGTGGCGGAAGGGGTGGCAGTTGGTCTCCTGCACGGCCGTGCCCGTGGTGGCCCGCACGTGCGCGACGAACAGGCGTGAGTGGATGTGCCGTCCGAGCTCGGCGAGGTTGGGATCGGCCCAGGCCGGGTGAGTACTGCGGAACAGGGCCGGCACCGGGTCGCCCTCGGCGTACCAGCCCACTCCGAACCCGTCGGCGTTGAGGGCGGTCGCCCCCATCGCGGACTCGCGGCTCTGGTGGATCAAGGAGTTGTGCGGCTGCGAGAGCAGACTCTCCAGAGGGATCGCGCTGCCGGAGTAGGCCAGCCAACGACACATGACAGCCACCTCCTCGACGTCTGCCACCAACGGTACCGAGCCGTTGCCCGTACGGGGGAGCATTCGTGGGTGACGGCATCACTCCGGCCGACGGGAGGTCAGCGCCGTGTGATCCACGAGACGGCGGCTGGTGCCGGTCCGGGGGAGAATCGAGGTATGGCGGAGGACGTCGCCCGAACCACCGCCACCGGAGACAGACCCACCGGTGTCGAGCAGCGGCGCCACCTGTCCGGCGTCGTGGTCGTGGGCCTCGACGGGTCCGCTGCGGACGAGGCGGTCACCGACTGGGCCGTCGCAGAGGCCGAGCGCGCCGGACGCCCGGTTCGGCTCATGCACGCCGTGGAGCCCGGCTACCAGTTGACGCCCTGGGACGCCGTCCTCGGCGAGATGCCGTCCCTGTCGGAGCGGCTCAGGGCGGGAGGTCGAGCGGTTGTCGCCGCGGCTGCCGAGCGGGTCGCCGGGAGCCACCCGTCCCTGACCGTCGACCAGTGCGTCGAGTGGGGCTCACCGGCAGCCGCGCTCGTGGGCCTGTCGCAGCACGCCTCCTGGTTGGTGCTCGGCGCACCCCAGCGCCACGGGCTCGAGCGCGTGCTGCTCGGCTCGGTGGCCCTCGCGGCGACGAGCCACGCCCACTGCCCCGTGGCAGTCGTCCCGGCCGGTCGGCCGGTGAGAGTGCCACGCCGGGTCGTCGTGGGGGTCGACGGCAGCACGGGGAGCGCCCGCGCGGCACGGCTGGCGCTCGCGACCGCCGCCAGAACGGGGGGCACGGTCACCTGCGTCGTCGCGTGGAGCGTCGAGGTCATCGACGGCGTGGTCGTCACCGAGCCGGGCAGCGAACACTGGGCCGAGGTGGAGGCACGCTACGCCCGCCTCGTGCGCGACGTCGTCGACCCGATCGCCGCGGACCACCCCGACGTCCCGGTGGACGTCGTCGTGCGCCACGGCTCGGCGTCACGGACCGTCGTCGAGGTGGCTGCCGAGCGGGACGCCGACCTCGTCGTCGTGGGCAGCCGCGGGCGGGGCGGCTTCGCCGGGCTGCTCCTGGGGTCGGTGAGCCGTGGAGTCGTCGAGCGGGCCGGGACGGTCGTCGCGGTCGCGCATTGAGCCACCGCCCGAACCCGGGCGGAGAAGGTCTTGGGTGCCGGCACCCGGCGCCCGGAAGGAGGTTGCGACATGGATGACATCCGTACGAACAGAACTGGCGGGAACGTGGTCGCAGCCCTGGACGGCACCCCGAAGGACGGGGCCGTCGCCGCCTGGGCCGCGGCCCAGGCCCGACGCACGGGCTCCGCTCTGCGGCTGGTGTCGGTCGTCGACGCCGGTCTCCAGCTGACCCCGTACGAGGCGCTCGCGGCCGGCTCGCCCAGCCTTGCCGAGCAGGTGGACGCCGACGTCCACCACCAGCTCGACGAGCTCGCGCAGTCGCTCAAGGCGGCCACGCCGGAGCTGGAGGTCTCCTACGACGTTCCGTGGGGGTCGCCCGCGGCCGGTCTCGTCGAGGCCGCGGAGACGGCGCGGCTGCTCGTCATGGGGTCACCGGTCCACGCGGGCTTCGGCTCGGTGGTGGTCCCCGTGATGGCCCACGCGCAGTGCCCGGTCGTCATCGTCCCGGAGGGTTCGGAGGAGGAGCGACCGCGTTCGGTCGTCGTGGGCGTCGATGGCAGCGAGCCGAGTCGTCGCGCACTCGACTTCGCGCTCGAGATCGTCGAGCCCGACGGCGGGTCGGTGTACTGCGTGCTCGCCTACCGCCCTGAGGTCAACGCAGAGCTGCTCATCAACTACCAGATGTCCGAGCCGGTGTCCGTGATCGACGAGCGCTTCGGCGCGCTCCTCGACGACGTGATCGCCGAGACCTCGGCTGCGCATCCGGGTGTGACCATGACGCCCGCCGTGCGCCACGGCAGCACGCCGAAGCAGCTCCTCGAGGTCGCCGACCGCGTCGACGCCGACCTCGTGGTCGTCGGCAGCCGGGGTCACGGCGGCTTCGTCGGTCTCCTGCTCGGAAGCGTGAGCCGGCGTGTGGTGGCCCGCGCGGAGCTTCCCGTGGCCGTGGTCAGCTGAGCGGGCGGACCGGTCAGGGGTCGGCGAACGGCCAGCCCTCGACCAGACCGGGCTCACGTCCGGGCTCGATGTAGAACTCGGAGCCGAACACGGCGGCGAACACGTCCGGGGGCATCGCGAGCATCATCCCGACGTCCTCGGTCTGGCTCGCGTGGCACTCGAGCGCGGCCCGCTTGCGGTCCAGGCGGTCGCGGACGTCGACTTCCCAGTGGATCTCGGCCTCCGGGGTGCCCATCGGGTTCCCGTCGTCCATCGGGGCATCCGGGTCGAAGGCCTCCTCGCCGGCCGCCCCGGCGGCGTCGGCCAGGCCCCGCAGCGCGTCGCGGCTCATCGTCGACTCGAGCACGCGCGGCCTGCGCGCGGCACGTGCAGCGGCCCGATGGAGCACCCGGTGCACCTGCACGTGGTCGGGATGACCGTAGTTCCCGTGCCAGTCGTAGCCGACGGCGACATCGGCGTCCTCCTCGTCGAGGACCGCGGCGACACGGGCGGCTGCCTCGTCGACGTCGGCCGCGGCGAACGCACCCTCCTTGGTGTTCTGCTCCCAGCCCACCATCCCGGAGTCCGCGTAGCCGAGCCGGACCAGCCGGTGGATGCCGATGACGCGTGCGGCGGCATCGGCCTCGCGGCGCCGCCGGTCGACGACGGTCTCGCCGGGGGCCAGGTCGTGGGGGGCCGCGCCGTGGTCCCCGTTGGTCGCGACGACCAGGACCACCCGATGCCCCTCGTCGGCCGCGCGGGCCATCGTCCCGGACGTCTGCGAGGCCTCGTCGTCCGGGTGGGCGTGGAGGAACACGATGGTGGACACCGGGCCATCATGCCGGGCGCCGCCGACACCTGAACCGTCCCTCTGTGGACACCGTCCGAGTCGCGAGCGACACGCGGGCCCCGAGGGCCGAGGTGGCTGGAACGACACCATGGGCGTGTTGGCAGGATGGGCGCATGCCGCACTCGCCACCCTCGCCCCGGCTCGCCGAGCTCGCCGCCGCTCACGGGGTCGCGACCGACTACTGGGACTGGCTGGGCCAGCACGTGACGGTCTCGACGGAGTCCATCCGGGCCGTGCTCGCGGCGCTCGGCGTGGACGCCGGCACCGACGACGCGGTCGAGGCCGCCCTCGTCGCGCAGGCCGACCGACCGTGGCTCGAGACCGTCCCTCCGTCGTGTGTCGTGCGGCAGGGTGTCTCCGGCCAGGTGATGACCCATGTCCCCGCGGGCACCGGCATCAGCCTCACCGTCGAGCTGGAGGACGGGGGACGGCGTGACCTCGCACCCGTCGACCGCTGGGTACCGGACCGGGTGGTCGACGGCGTCGCACTCGGCGAGGCCACCTTCGAGCTGCCGGCCGACCTGCCCCTCGGGTGGCACCGACTCGTCGCCGACGTCGAGGTGCCGGCGCTACGCGCGGAGACGACGGTCGGAACCCTCGTCGTCACACCCCAGCGGCTGCGGCTCCCGGAGGCCATGGGCGACGCGCGCGCGGTCGGTCTGATGGCCCAGCTCTACCAGGTCCGGTCCGGAGGCTCCTGGGGCACCGGCGACCTGCGCGACCTCGCCGACCTCGCCACGTGGGCCGCCGCCGCCCACGACGCCGACTTCGTCCTCGTCAACCCCCTGCACGCCGCGGAGCCGGTCGCTCCGATGGAGCCGTCCCCCTACCTCCCGACCACGCGCCGGTTCGCCAACCCGCTCTACCTGAGGGTGGAGGACGTCCCGGAGTCGGCCACGCTGGAGAACGCCGGCCACCGGCGGCTGGCGCAGCTGGCGCAGTCCGCCCGGGCGCTCAACGCCGAGGACCGGATCGACCGCGACGCGGCCTGGGCGGCCAAGCGGGAGGCGTTGCGGCTCGTCTACGACGCCGGTCGCACGGAGGCGCGGGAGCAGGCGTTCCGGTCGTTCTGCGCTCGCGAGGGCGAGGGGCTGTTGCGGTACGCCACCTGGTGCGTGCTCGCCGAGGTGCATGGTCTCCCGTTCACGGACTGGCCGGCGGAGTACCAGGACCCGATGTGCGAGCAGGTCGCGGTGTTCCAGCGCCGACGGGCGCACGACATCGACTTCCATCGGTGGCTGCAGTGGCTGCTGGAGGAGCAGCTCGCCCAGGTCCAGCTGGAGGCCACCACCGCCGGGATGTCGCTGGGGGTGGTCCACGACCTGGCGGTCGGCGTGCACCCCACGGGGGCCGATGCGTGGGGACTCGGGGGCGCCCTCGCCCGCGGGGTCACGGTGGGCGCGCCCCCGGACCAGTTCAACCAGCTCGGGCAGAACTGGAGCCAGCCGCCCTGGCGTCCGGACCGGCTCGCCGAGCTCGGGTACACCCCGTTCCGCGACATGGTCCGCACCGTGCTGCGCGACTCGGGAGGCATCCGGGTCGACCACATCATCGGCCTGTTCCGACTGTGGTGGATCCCCGCCGGGGGGTCACCTGCAGAGGGCACCTACGTGCACTACGACCACGAGGCACTGGTCGGCATCCTCGCCCTCGAGGCCCACCGCGCCGGTGCCGTCGTCGTGGGGGAGGACCTCGGGGTCGTGGAGCCGAGCGCGCGCGACTACATGCTCGAGCGGGGACTGGTCGGGACGAGCATCCTGTGGTTCGAGTGGGAACACGACCGGCCCAAGCCCCCGGAGCACTACCGCGACCTCTGCCTCGCGTCGGTGACGACGCACGACCTCCCCCCGTCGGCGGGCTACCTCACCCTGCAGCACGTGGCGGTCCGTGAGCAGCTCGGGCTCCTGACCCGCCCGGTGGCCGAGGAGCGCGGGTTCGAGGAGGCGGCGATCGCCCGGGTCTGCGCCGTGATGGCCGAGCGTGGGCTGCTCGAGCCAGGCGCCGATGTCGACGCGACGATCGTGGCGTTGCACCGCTGGCTGGCGCAGACTCCCAGCAGGATGCTGGCGGTCGCACTGCCCGATCTCGTGGGGGACCGGCGCGCCATCAACCAGCCGGGCACCAACGACGAGTACCCGAACTGGCGGCTGCCGCTGGCCGGCCCCGACGGGCACCACATCGACCTCGACGACATCCGCCACGCGCACCTCGCCGAGGTGCTCTTCGACGCCCTGCGCGGCGGCGGGTGACCGGTCAGGGAGCGACGGCCCGGCGGACCGCCGCCTCGATCCGGCCCGGCTCCTGCTCCCGCAGGGAGTACCGGGCCCGGACCACCGGGAGGTCGACGTCGACGACCCGGCCCAGGTCGACCGGGGTCCCGGCGACGACCGCGTCCACGGCACCCGCTGCCGCCATCGCCCGGATCGTCGCCTGGAGGTCGAGGGTCTGCTCCTCGCCGTACCCCATGGCCGGGAGGACCCCCGCGGAGTTGGGATATCGCCGGTAGACCTCGGCGATGGACCCCACGGCGAACGGAGCGGGGTCGACCATCTCCGCAGCCCCGGCCGCGCGGGCGCCGACGACGCCGGCCCCGAAGGTCATCGACCCGTGGGTGAGCGTCGGGCCGTCCTCGACGACGACCACCCGCCGGCCGGCGACCGGTGCGGGGTCGTCGACCGTGACCGGGCTCTCGCAGCGCAGGATCTCCGCGCCGGGGTTCACCGCGCGTGCCGACGCCTCGACGGCCGCGATGTCCTCGGGCCGTGCCGAGTCGCACTTGGCGACGATGACCAGGTCCGCCATCCGCAGGTTCGCCTCGCCCGGATGGTAGGCCAGCTCGTCGCCGGGCCGGAGAGGGTCGACGAGCACGATGTGCAGCTCCGGCGCGTAGAACGGGATGTCGTTGTTCCCGCCGTCCCAGAGCACCACGTCGGCCTCCTCCTCGGCTTCCCGGAGGATGCGGGCGTAGTCGACCCCGGCGTAGACGACCACCCCGGCCTCGATGTGGGGCTCGTACTCCTCGCGCTCCTCGATGGTGCAGTGGTGTCGGTCGAGGTCCTCGAGGGTGGCGAAGCGCTGACACGCCTGCGCGGCGAGGTCCCCGTACGGCATCGGGTGGCGGACCGCGACCACACGCTGCCCGAGCCCGCGGAGCACCCCCGCCACGTAGCGGGTGGTCTGGCTCTTGCCGACGCCGGTCCGGACCGCCGTGACCGCGACCACTGGACGTCTCGAGACGAGCGTGGAGCGCCGGGCGCCCGGGATGACGAAGTCCGCGCCGGCGGCCACCGCCCGGGACGCCAGATGCATCACCGACGTGTGCGCCAGGTCGGAGTAGGCGAGGACGACGGTGTCCACCCGGTCAGCGACGACGAGGTGCTCGAGCTCGGCCTCGTCGAGGATGGGGATGCCGTCCGGGTAGTGCGGCCCCGCGAGGTCCGGGGGGTACGTGCGTCCCTCGATGTCGGGGATCTGCGTGGCCGTGAACGCGACGACCTCGGTGGTGGGGTCGTCGCGGTAGATGACGTTGAAGTCGTGGAAGTCGCGGCCCGCCGCGCCGAGGATGACGACGCGTTCGCGGGGTGCCGTGGCTGCCGGTGCGCTCATGGCGATTCTCCGTCGCGGCTGCGGTCGACCGCGGGGTGCGGGACCCGCCGGCACCCAGGCTACGCCGGGGCGGCGTTGCCGCCCGGTGGACGTGACGAAGGCGATGGTCGTGACGACCGGGCTCGGGCGGCGAGATCCGCGAAGCGGCGGGCGAACGGGCGCCACGCGACGCGGAGCTCGTCCCGGGCAGCTGCGACCGCCGCGATCACCGCATGCTCACGGTCCCCGAGCGGTGGAGGCGAATACGTGCGGATCCAGTCCTCGAAGTCCTCCGGTGGGGTCTCGGGGTGGAACTGCACGCCCCAGGCGAGCTCGCCGAGCCGGACCGCCTGCGGCATCCCGTCGGGCAGCCGGGCGAGCACGACGGCTCCCGGCGAGAGCGTGGTGACGACGTCGTCGTTGTAGTGGACCGCGAGCCGCCCGCCGAGGCCGTGGAGGAGCGGGTCGTCGTCCCCGGCGGGGGTGAGGCGCACCGGGACCACCCCCACGGTGCGGCCGTGGGGGTTGCGCTCCACCCGGCCGCCGAGCGCGACCGATGCCAGCTGGTGACCCAGACAGACCCCCAGGACCGGCACGGACCGGTCCACGGCGTCGCGGACGAGCGCCTTCGTCGGTGTCAGCCATGGGTGGTCGGCGTCGTCGTTGGCTCCCATCTCGCCCCCGAGGACCACGAGCGCGTCGTGCTCGACCCGCTCGGGCAGGGGTTCGCCGAGGTCGCCCCGCACGACGTCGACGGTGCAGCCGACCTCCTCCCACCACTCGCCGAGCCACGCGGTCGGCGCGTCCCACTCGTGCTGGATCGCGAGGATGCGCGCACGCATCACAGCTGGGTGCCGACGAGCGAGCCGATCGCGTAGGTCACCGCCATGGCGATCAGGCCACCGACCACGACCCGAATCGTCGCCCGTCGCGCGTCGGCATCGCCGAGACGGGCGCTGATCAGGCCGGTCCCGGCCAGCGCGAGGACCACGGCGACCACCGTCACCGGCACCCGGATGCTCTGGGCGGGCAGCACGATGGCCAGCAGCGGCAGCAGCGCGCCCACGGTGAACGCCACCATCGACGCCCAGGCCGCGTGCCACGGGTTGGTCAGGTTCTCGGGGTCGATGCCCAGCTCGACCTCGGCGTGCGCGGCGAGGGCGTCGTTGGCCG
>Ga0316578_10000753_pt1 | contig 11842 bp, 8 predicted proteins | sample J0NA_2_FD_203076 | JGI IMG/M metagenome (GOLD analysis project Ga0316578, IMG submission 203076) | Rhizosphere microbial communities from salt marsh grasses in Alabama, United States - J0-2_160517rDrC | ecosystem: Host-associated > Plants > Roots > Rhizosphere | place: USA: Alabama | collected...
GATGTCTTCCGAGAGAGGATCGGAGGTCAGGGGGCCCGTGGCGACGATGGAGGGGACGGAGGGGAGCGCTCTTCTCTCCTCCCGGATCACCTCGATCCCGGGATGCCTGGTGACCGCCTCTGTCATGCCCCTGGAGAAGCGATCCCGGTCGACGGCCAGTGCGGACCCCGCAGGTACGCGTGATTCCCGGGCTACTCTCAGCATAAGGGAACCCAGGGCGTCCATCTCCCGCTTCAGCTGGCCATGGGCGTTGGCGGGGTCCTCGCTCTTGAGAGAGTTCGTGCAGACCAGCTCGCCGAGGCGGTCGGTCTGGTGAGCCGGGGTCCCGGACACAGGGCGCATCTCCGCCAACCGGACCCTGTACCCCCGGTTGGCGAGAGAGAGGGCCGCCTCACATCCCGCCAGCCCTCCTCCGACGACCTCAACGAGCTTCGGCACCGCTCAACGCTTCTTCTTCCCGCCTCCAGGCTTCCGGCCTCCGTCTCCCGACCCACGGGAACCACCGCTCCTCTTCCGGCTCCGGCCCTTCCCCTTCCTGGCTCTGGCCTTTTCCAGAAGGTCCAAGGCATCGTCCAGGTCAACCTGCTCCGGATCCATGTTCTTGGGAATGGAGGCGTTCACGGATCCGTCCGTCACATAGGGTCCGTATCGCCCACTGAGGATCTGGATATTGGCACCGGAGTCGGAGTGGGGCCCCAGCTCCTTGATCACCTCCCTCCCCGGTTTCGTTGCCAGGAGGACCAGAGCCTCCGGGAGCTCCAGGTCGAAGAGCTGTGCCGCAGATTTGAGGTTCCGGTACGTGCTCCCCAGGCGTACAAAGGGACCGTACCGACCGATTCCCACCTCTACCTCCTTGCCGGTCCGGGGGTCCTTCCCCAGCGACCGGGGGAGGGAAAGGAGGAGTACCGCGTAGGTGAGGCTCAGCTCATCCAGGGCCATCCCCTTCGGGAGGCTCACCCTCTTCGGCTTCTCGTCGCCGTTCCCGTTGCCCAGCTGGACGTAGGGACCGTACGGGCCCACTCGGGCGATGACAGGAAGGCGTGACTCGGGGTCCTCCCCCAGGATCCTCTCCTGGACCTCCGGGGCGTCGAGGGGCCTGGTCGTCTGGCATTCCGGATACCCCGAGCACCCGAGGAACCGGCCGAACTTGTTCCAACGGACCAGCATGGGCCGTCCGCAGACTTCGCAGGTTTCCCCTTCCGCCTCCAGGAGCTCCTTGATGATGTCCTCGGACTGGTGCTTCCCCCGCTCCAGCTGGCTCTGGAACGGCGGATAGAAATCCTCCAGGAGCTCACGCCACCGGACCTCCCCTTCCTCCACACGGTCGAGCTCCCCCTCCATCCGACTCGTGAATCCCACGTCGAAGATGTCCGGGAACACCCGAACGAGGAGCTTGGAGACCGTGTCGCCGAGGGGGGTCGGGAAGAACCGCCCTTTTTCCAGCTCCACGTACCCCCGGTCCTGAATCGTGGAGATGATCTGAGCATAGGTGGAAGGTCGGCCAATCCCCTGTTTCTCCAACTCTCTGACGAGGCTGGCTTCGCTGAATCGGGGTGGAGGCTGAGTGAAGTGCTGGTTGGGCTGAAGTCCTTTGAGGCGACTGAGGTCCCCCTCCTCCATTCTCGGGAGGGGCACCAGATCGTCCAACCTCTTGTGATCTCCCGATTCGATGGCCTCCTGATACAGCCGTGTGTATCCCGGGAACTTCACAACGGAGCCGGTAGCCCGGAACAGGTATTTCCGCCCTGAGGAGCCCTCCAGGTCGAAATCGACGGTGGTGGTGTCGTACACCGCCGGGGCCATCTGGCTGGCCACGAAGCGGAGCCAGATGAGCTCGTAGAGATCCGCCTCGTCCCCCCCCAGGAACTCCCTGGCTTCACCCGGATGAAGATGGACATCGGTGGGCCGAATGGCTTCGTGGGCTTCCTGAGCCCCCTTCTGCTGCCTCCCGCCATACAGTTGGGGAGAGGAGGCAAGGAATGGCCGCCCCATCTCCTTCTCGATCCAGTCCCGGGCCTGCCCCACCGCGGACGCAGCCACCCGGGTGGAGTCGGTCCGCATGTAGGTGATCAGTCCCGTGGAACCCTGCGATCCCATCTCCACCCCTTCGTAAAGCCGCTGGGCGGTAGTCATGGTCCGCCGGGCAGAGAAGCGGAGTCGTTTGGCCGCCGCCTGCTGGAGGGTCGAAGTCGTGAAAGGAGGGAACGGGTTCTTTCGTCTCTCCCGACGCTTGACCTCGGTCACCACGAACGGGCGTTCCTGGAGGTCATGGAGGACCCCGGTGGCAGCCTCCTCGGTGCTCAGAGTGAAGGCCTTGCCATCCATCTGATGGAGCTTGGCCTCGAAGCCCTGGTCGTCCTTCTCCAGGAGCGCCACGATGGACCAATACTCCGCGGGGGTGAAGGCCAGGATCTCATCTTCTCGCTCACAGATGAGTCGGAGGGCGACGGTCTGGACCCGCCCTGCCGAGAGGCCCGGCCGAATGGGTTTCCAGAGGAACGGGCTGACCTGGTAACCCACCAGCCGATCCAGGATCCGTCGGGCTTGCTGGGCCTCGACCTTCTCCATGTCCAGAGCCTCCGGGTGGTCCAGCGCGTTGCGCACCGCCTCCCGGGTGATCTCGTGGAACGTCACCCGCTGGAATCGTTCCGGACTCTTGTCCAGACCCAGCTGCGACGCGACATGGTAGGCGATTGCCTCTCCCTCCCGGTCCGGGTCCGTGGCCAGCACCACCCCCTCTGCCTCCCGGGCCATCTTCTTCAGCTCCTGGAGGATCTTCCCCTTTCCACGGATGGTGACGTATTTGGGTTCGAACCCCTTCTCCACGTCGACCCCGAGTTCTTTGGCAGGAAGATCCCGCACGTGACCGACGGAGGCCGCCACCTCGTAGCCTCCACCGAGATAGCGGGCGATGGTTCGAGCCTTGGCCGGAGACTCGACGATGACCAGGCGTTTCCCTTTCGTTCCCTTTGCCATGCCCCTCACGCTGATGCGGACGGTGCGTTCTCCCGCCCTGTCGAAATCATGATTGTCTCGATCTCACGAGCCAACTCTTCAGGGGTCCCCCCCTCGGAGTCCAGAGCCCGGTCCGCCTTCCGGTAGAACCTCTCCCGATCCCCAAGGAGCTCCCGGGCCCGTTCCACGGGGTCCGGAACCGCGAGGAGGGGCCGCGTGGGACCCTCCTCCCGCGCCCGCCTGATGGCCTCCTCCGGGGTCACCTTCAGCCAGATGGTGAGGGTCCCCGGCGGAAGGGCATCCATGCGTCCGATATCCGCGGGCCACCCTCCTCCCGTGGCCAGGACGACCCGCTCCTCCTGAAGGAGCTCGGCACCCACAACCCTCTCCATTTCCCGGAAATGGGCCTCTCCATGCTGGCGGAAGATCTCCGGAATGGGAAGGCCCACTCGAAATCGGACCTCCTGGTCGAAGTCCCGGAAGGCCCACCCGAGACGTCGGGCCAGAGCCTGTCCCACCAGGGTCTTTCCGCTGCCCATGAAACCCACCAGAAGTACTCGAGCGATGGTTCCCGAGGCGGTCATGTCTCTCCGAACCCCCTCCCCTTCAGGTATGTGAGGTACCCTTCGAAGTTGCTCCGCAACTCCTCCACCGAGTCTCCACCGAACTTCTCCAGGAACGCGTCGGCCAGGACCAGGGCCACCATGGATTCCCCGATGACCGCTGCCGCGGGAACGGCACACACGTCACTCCGCTCCACGGCGGCGCTGGCGGCCTCACCCGTTCGAAGATCGACGCTGGCCAGGGGCTTTCGAAGTGTGGAAATGGGCTTCATGGCTGCGCGAATCACCAGGGGCTCCCCGGTGGTGACCCCACCGTCCAGCCCACCGGCCCGGTTGGTCGCCCGGCCCAATCCCCCTGTCCTGGGGCGTTCCGGTGCCCGAACGATGGCGTCGTGCACCCTGGACCCCTCCCGGACCGCGCCCAGGAAGGCATCCCCCACCTCCACCCCCTTCACCGCCTGGATGGAGACCACGGCCTGGGCCAATCTCCCGTCGAGCTTGCGGTCCCATGCCACGTGGCTGCCCAGCCCAACCGGGACTCCCCGGGCCACGACTTCGAAGACGCCTCCCAGCGTGTCTCCGGACTCCTTCGCCGCGTCGATGGCTGCCATCATCTTCGTACCGGCCTCGGAGTCCAGCACGCGGACCGGCGACGCGTCGGCGGATGCATTGAGCTCCTCCGGGAGAGACTCCGGCACGGCGGCGGAAACGTCGCCGATGGAGAGCACGTGGCTTTCCACCCGGATTCCGAACTCCGCCAGCAGGCGCTTCGCCACCGCCCCACAGGCCACCCGGGCCGCCGTCTCCCTTGCACTGGCCCGCTCCAGGATGTCCCGTGTGTCTCGCCGGGCGTACTTCAGTACCCCCACCAGGTCCGCGTGGCCGGGCCGGGGAAGGTACATGGGCCGGAGAGCCTTGGGATTCTCGTCCGCCGCCGGAGCCTCGGGCGCCATGGCTTTCTTCCAGTTCTCCCAGTCCCGATTCCATATGATCATGGCCAGGGGGGAGCCCAGCGTCTCGCCCAGGCGAACACCCGAGAGGATCTCCGCTCGGTCCGACTCGATCTGCATGCGGCGTCCCCGCCCGTACCCCTGCTGACGTCGGTGGAGCTCCGGATCCACGTCCCGATCGATGCGAAGCCCGAGTCCTGCCGGAACTCCCTCCAGGAGGGCCAGGAGGCCCCGTCCGTGAGATTCACCGGCCGTTCGAAACGACAGTATTCGGAGGCTCATGCATCTACTCGGTTTCTCTGGAAGGGGCCCCCGGCGATGCACGGGTCCTCCCGGTCTCCTTCAGCATCTCGGGCAGTGAAGGATAGGAAAAGGCCGGCTTCTGACCAAGGGCAAAGGAAACGCCCCCGGCGCGGGAGCCGGGGGCGTCCGCCCCTCAGAAGGGCGGGAGTGAGCGGATCAGTTCCCGCTCCGGTTCGGGTGGTATTTCAGGATGTCCGCTTTGCGGACCGGGACCACCACCACTCCATCGGTTTCCGTTACCCCGAAGAGGTTCACGACGATGCAGGCGTCGCTGGTGACTCCGGTGGGGGGAAGGGGTTGCGTGAAATCCTCCGCGTTGTAGAGGCGGACCGCGTTTCCGATGGAATTACCCGACATGTCCTGAACCGGGATCGTGCCACAGTTCAAGCCTGCGTTGTCTCCAGGAAGCGGCAGGGTAGCCCGGAGCGGCCCGACGATCCTGTCCCGGAGGGTGACCTGGCCGATGCGGGTGAACTTGTACGTATCGATGATGTCGATGGCGCCGTCGGCGGTTCCGGCGAAGGCCAGATGGGTATCGGGCCGGTAGACTCCAGTGAAGTTCTCCAGCGTCTTCTGGTTGGCATGGAGGGGGTGGAGCGCACCCCCGGCGCCGATCCCGCCCCCGGAGATATTCACCGTCCCGTTCAGCTGGAGCTCGGTGTCGAAGAAATAGGCGGCTTGTCCCCGAGCCATTCCCAGGCTGCCATCGTAGTTGAGGCCGACCCCCCGCACCACGTCGGAGGCGTTGATGACCTCGTCCCAGACACGGAGAGTCGTGGACAGGTCCGTCGTGTCCATCTGGGCGGCCCGGTACAGCATGACCCGTCCCGTGGGGGAGGTTCCCCCTTCCCCGATGACCACCCAGCCCCCGTTCCCGGAGGCACTCACGTAGGTGACGTCGGAGAAGCCGAAGCTGGGAATGTTCCAGCGGGCTCCTGGAGTGACGTAGGCGTCCGAACCCTGGGCGATCAAGTCCCCCCAGGCGTTCTCCACCGGATCGATGATGGAGGTGTTCGCGGTGGCCTGAATCACCTGCTCGGGGTAGCCCGGAACGTGGTCGAACAGGGTGAGTCCGGCCACGACGAAGACGTTGCCCAGAGTGTCCGAGGCGATGGTGTCCAACGCCGAGCCGATGCTGTCGACGTGGGCAAAGGCCCAGAAGTCGTCGGCTTCCAGATTGGCGCCGTGTTCCACGAAGAGCTTCACCTCCGACCGGGGAGCCCCCGATGGATGGTAGGCCTTGCGGGCCGTTCCGACATCGCCCACCCCCGTCGTCCGCGTGGAGAAGATGATGTTCTCGTAGGAGTCGACGGCGATGAACTGGGGCCGGTCGCTGAAAGAGGGCGAAAGCGGTTGTGGGTATTCCCGGATCACGAAGGAGTACCCCGAATCAGACTCCTTCAGCTCCACGTCGAAGATCACCGCGTCCGGGGCGAAGAAGCGCTGCTGCTCCAATTCCCGCTCCTGGTTCAGATCCACGACGGAGACGTTCGTTCCCCCTGAGTTCGCCACAAGGAGCTGATTCCCATCCCGGCTCAGGGTGAGGCCCCAGGGCTCGGAGCCCACGCCGATGGCCGGCCCGAAGGTCTCGGTCCCCAAACGGAAGACCTCGATCCGATTCCGCTCGATGTTGGAGAGGAGGAGATTCCCCCGGGCGGTGTCCACCGCCGCGTCCATGATCTCTCCGCCGGCGGGGAGGGCCACGGTGGCTCCCGCCACGATGACCCGATCGAGGCGGACGCCGGTCCGCCCATCCGCCGCTCGTTGTCCCCCCGGAAGGGTGCCGCAGGGCAGAGTCGACGGGCTCCCCTCCACCACAGCCGCCGAGCAGTTTCCTTCCCCGTCCACCATCCAGCCCGTGACCTCGAAGATGAGGGTATCGGGCAGGGCCAGCTCATCCACGTTGAAGGGGAGGAAGGTGAAGGTCGAAGTGAGATTTCCTGTCCGGGGAGGGGAAAAGGTCTTCTGATCAGTCCGCACCAGCGTGTCTCCCCGCTCCGGCGAGATGGCCTTGACCGTGTATCCCGCCGTGGCGACGCCGCTCCCCTGCGGGTCGTCGGACCCGGAGACCACCACGGTGATCACGTCGTCCACCTCGAGACGCTCGTTCGAGCTGGGCACCACGGTGACCGTGGGGGGAGTCTGGTCCGCTACGGTGGCGGAGGTGATCTCGAGGTTGATGGGCCCGTCCTGGCCTGTGACGTTCAGTCCGTTCCGGGCCACGGCCGTCACCGTGATCTCTCCGGTGGCCCCGGAGGGAATCACCAGGACCGTGTCCACCAGGACGCTGTCCTTCGGAGGAGTAAAGGTGTATTGGACGGTCCGTTCGAAGATCCCGGTGACCTGGAGCACCATGTCCAGGATCCCTTCAGGGTCAACGGCTTCCACCTGGAGGTTCAGACTGAGACCGGCCTGGAGCTGCTGGTCGTCTTCGATGGTGAGGAACTGGACCCTGGGTCCCCCGATGATCAGCTGCACGCTGTCAGACGCGAGGTTCCCGTGGGAGTCGTAGGCCACCGCGAAGAGGGTCGAAGTCTCCCGCGTGGTGTCCTGCGTGGCCGGGAGGTAGCGGCTGATAATGGTGTCCCTCACGGAAGTGTCGAATCGTACCATCTTCGAGACGTACCGGGGCACGATGGTATCCGTTCCCAGGTTCGGGTCCCCCCGGAAGGCGACCCCCAGGAAGAGAAGGGAGTCCAGCCCCACGTCGTCCACCGCCCGAGCCGTGATGAGGACCGAGTCCCCGATGGGCCGGGCGGCAGGCTCCCGGGGCTGCCGGATCTCCACCGTCGGAGGGATTCCACCCGGCCCACCACTCCCACTCCCGGTTCCCGGAGCGAAGACGTTCTTCCCGTCACAGGCCCAGAGTACGGCCAACGCGGCGATGCCCAAGGCCAGGGGCAGACCTCGCCCAAGATTGCGAATACGGTGAGACATCAGGTTCCTCCCGGGCCTCTTCTTAGTTCCGCTCACCCCCGACGATGGTCGGAGTGACGAGGATCATGAGGTCCCGCTGGATCGTGCTGTTCCTCGTGACCCTGAAAAGGGACCCAATGATCGGAATGTCCATCAGGAGTGGAATCCCGGAGCGCACTTCGCTGGTCTCGGTCACGGTGAGTCCGGCGATGACCACCGTCTCCCCGTCGTCCACCAGGACCCGGGACTGAGCGTTCTGCGTCTGGAAGATGTAGCCGGCATCGGATTCCGCTGGGATGGCTGCGGACCTTTCCGCGTTCAGCTCCAGACGGATCTTCCCATTCCCGACGACGTGGGGCGTGGCTTCCAGGATGATCCCCGTTTCCCGGGTGCTCACCTGGGCGGTGGGGATGGATCCTCCCGTGGCGCCTGCCTGGGCATCGATGACCCGGATGGGGGTCTCTTCACCTACCCAGATCCTGGCCTGCTGGTTGTCCAGAACCTGAACGCTGGGATGGGCCTGGATGTCACTCAGGTTCATGGACTCCAGGGCTTCGATGAAGGTGATGAGCGTATGGCGCCCCAGGATCAGGCTACTCAGGAGCGTCAGATTCGGATTCGGAATTCTGTTCCGGGCGTTCCCCAGGGCTGCGATGGAGTTCCCCCCCAGCGCCACGACATCGGTCCCCACCTCAACCAGGTCGTCCGGGTAGTCGATCACGCCGTTCCCGTTCTGATCCACGGCCCCGGGGGTGATCTGATTCAGCTGGTTCCCTTCCGAGTCCTTGAGGTCATAGGTGATGCCGAAGTCCTGCAGGTCGGTGCGGTTGATGAAGACGATCTTCGCCGCGATGGCCACCTGAGGGGTCTCCCGGTCCAGAGATCGGATCATGACCTCGACCTGGTCCAGGACCCGCTTGACGTCGGTGACGATGACGGTGTTGGTTCCGGCGTCCACCGCAACCTTCCCCCGTTCCATGCTCAGCAGCGCCTGGACGGAGGTCTGGAGCTCCGCCGCGTTGGCGTAGTTCACCTGGAAGGTCCGAGTGCTGGGCGCCTCCCACTGCTCCCGTTGCTGAAGGTTCTCCAGGTTGTCGACCCGGATGATTCCCGACACCGACTCCACCGCTACCAGGCCATTGGCCTCCAGGATCTCCCGCAGGGCCACGTCCCACGGCTGATCCCGGACTTCAGCCGAGACCACCACGTCCACCTCGGCGCCGGCCACGATGGATCGGTCCGCGAACTCCGCGAAGGTAAAGAGGACCTCCTGGATGGGCGTATTGCTGAACGTCACCGTTATGCGGGCGCCTTGCTCCTGCGGAGGGAGAAGGGCCCCGGGGGAGGACGCCACCTCCGGAGTCGGGGTGAGAGCAGCGTCGACGGGTACCGCGGAGACAGGAGCATACGCGGTGGGGTCCGCGAAATTCTGGGCCGCAGCGGCTGGGACCGTGCTCCACGGGGCGAAAGTGTCCCCAAGGTTCTCCAGAACGACCCTGAGCTCCCCGTCACCCTGGAGGATCTGATACCCCACGACCTGCTCCAGATCGATGACCACCCTCACGATGCTCGCCGAGTACTGGCTCGTCCGGATGGAGCGAACGCCCCCGCGGTTCAGGTCCAGGAAGTTCTCCCTGGGGAGAGCGAGCTGGGAGTCCAGGAGATCCACCACGAGGCGACTGGGGCCTTCCATGGTGAAATCACGGTACTCCGCCTGCCCGTCCATGGAGATGACCACCTCGGTCCGCTCCGGTGCCGGCTGGATGCTCAGCCCCGTGACCGGTCCCCCCATTGCGACGAGGGCACCTGCCAAAAGGTGAAGGAACGAGGTCATAGGGAGCCTCCTTGACCAGGTCGCTGCAGCTCCATGATGTGCTGCTCCGTCAGGCCGAATTCTTCAACTTCCACGACCACGCGTGTCTGTTGGATTTCCAGGATTCGAACGTTTCCGAGTGTCTCGCCCCGCCGGGCCCGATAGGTCCGCCGAGCCGTCTGCTGAGCCGCCTCACCCTGTTCACTCCGGGGACCGAAGAGGGCCACGGATCGGTCCGGATCGGGGGAGAAGATGACGCCGATGAGCCTGAGCTCCTCGTAACGAGGTCCGCCCTCGGCCCCCGATAGGAGGCGAACGAATGGATTCCGGCGCTCGTACTGGGGATAGAAGAACACCTCCCGCTCGAACACCAGGTCCGCCGTGTCCGGGGGGAGCGGTGGCGGCCTCTGGTCCTGGCTCTTCGCCGATGTCGGGAGGAGAGCCCCCAGGACGCCCAGCACCATCAGGGCTCCCTGTGTCGGTCGTCTCATGATCACCGTCCCTGCTGTCCCTGCCCACCCTCATCGGGAGGGGGGGCCACCGGAGTGGGGAGGATATAGGTCTGGATCTGAAGGGTGGCGGTCACGGGCGCTTGCATGTCCACGACCTCCCTGGCCCCCTGGAACCGGTTCAACTCCAGGTTCACCGGGGTGATGATCCGGGGAAGTGAGGCGATGGAGGCCAGGAATCGACCGATGTCGTGGTATTCCCCGTAGACCTCCAGAGCGTAACTCTTCCTGGTGTAGAACTCTCCCGTCTGATCCGCCTCCGGGCGCATGGATGCATTCTCCACGCCCGTCTCTCTGGCGACCCTGGATACATCGTTCAGGAGGGCTGCCACTTCTTCGCTGTGGGGAATGAGGGCCTCCAGATGGGAGACGTGCCGCTCGTAGAGGGCCAGGCGCTCCTCCAGCTCCACGCCCCCGCGGGTCGCCAGGATCTGGGCGCGCCGATTCTCGGAATCCAGCTGCTCCAACCGGGCGGCCATTTCTTCCACCTCTGTGTTCCTGGGAGAGTACCACCAGGACCAGAAGAAGTAGAAGCCCGCCACCACCACAATCCCGATGAGGAGCGCGTTCCGCTGTCTGGGTTCGTCAGGTATCAGGGCCATGGCTCAGGCGATCACCTTACTGTCCCGAGGGACCTGGTGCGAAGAGTGGGACGGTTTCGAGAAGCTCCGGGGGCGGTCGCTCGTACTCGGCCTCCAGCTCGAACCGGTTGACAATCCGATTGATCCCGCCGGTAGCCAGCACCTCCTGCTCCGTGGAGACCAGTTCCACATTCCGCACGAAGGGAGAACCCTCCAGGTTCTCCATGAACTGGGTCACGGCGAAGTTGTTCCCCGCCTGCCCCACGATCCTGAAGGTGAGGGGCTCTCCCGGCGAGGTCTGGAGTAGGTCCTCGAGCCAGGTATAGTCCGGCAGGGCCCGGGCCACCTCGTCCATGATGTGCGGCCAGACGTACCGGTCCCCGTCGATCTCCTGGATGATTCCGACTCGCTGGGCGATGGAGTCCCGCCGGGCGTTCAAGGCAGTGTTCTGCTGGATGAGGTCGAAGTAGCGGGCGGAATCGGCCACGGCAGCCTCGATGCTCACGGTCAGCTCTTCACGCCGGCTCGTGGTGGTCAGATAGAGCCAGGCCGACACCGCTAGAGCCAGAATGACCACCGCCGCCGAGCCCAGGACCCAGGGATCCCTGGGTACGCCCTCGACGGTGGGGAGCTTCAGGGAGAAAGTCGGCCGTCTCCCGGCTCGTTTCTTCCCACCCGGTAATAGATTGACCTCGATCAAGGCTCGATCACCTCTGGCCTAAGCCCTGAGGGCCAGGCCCAGGGGGAGGAGGAGCATGGGGGAGGCCTCCTCCAGGTTCAGGTTCACCGCCGCATCCGGCTGCACCGGTGTCCGCTCGAAGGGGTTGACCAGGTGTGTCTCCACGTTCATTCGAGAGGCGAGAGTCTGCGTCATCCCCGGGATCCGGGCTCCACCGCCGCTAAGGTAGATCCTCCCCAGACCCTCCCCGGCCTGGCGGGTCATGAGGAAGGCCGAGGCCCGCTCGACCCCCACGGCCACTTCGTCTGCGCTCTGCTCCACGAAGCGCGCCAGATCGGGAATCTCCCGCCGGCCCTGGACCACCTCCTCGGCCTGCTCCGCCGTGAGCCCCCGCTCCCGCTGCAGGTCCTCCCTGACCCGCCTGGAGCCGAAGGGGATATCCCGGGTCAGGATGGGAATCCCGTCCTCCAGGATGTTCACGTTGGTGGCTTCGTGTCCGACGTTCACCAGGGCCACGATCCCCTCCATGGCCTCCGGGTAATTGTGCTCGAAGGCGTTGTGGAGGGCGAAGGC
>Ga0316578_10000754_pt1 | contig 11841 bp, 9 predicted proteins | sample J0NA_2_FD_203076 | JGI IMG/M metagenome (GOLD analysis project Ga0316578, IMG submission 203076) | Rhizosphere microbial communities from salt marsh grasses in Alabama, United States - J0-2_160517rDrC | ecosystem: Host-associated > Plants > Roots > Rhizosphere | place: USA: Alabama | collected...
AGAAATAGTCCTGTAGTTGCTCTTTTGGCATATCCGCCGAGAACAGAATCTCCTGAGCCATGCTGGGCGTGCGGACCACGGGCAGCAGGCTCAACGTCAGATTGACTTTGACCACGGCCAGCGGATGGCGCAGGAACACGCGCACCGTGGCCGGGATCAAGCCTGTGTACGGCGCGGAAGCTAGCAGGATCGCGACCGGCGCTTGGTGCGATTCCAGGACCTTTTGGACGATCGCCCCTCCCATCGAGTGGCCCACCAGTATCGGCGTCTGCCCTAGCTGCTCGATAATCTGCTGCACGTCCGATACGTAATCGGCCATAGTGGTCCAGCGCAGCCGCTCGCGCCCCTCGCTGCCGCCGTGTCCGCGCAAGCTCATCGCGTGGACCGTGTATCCGTGTTGGGCAAAGTAGGGCAAGAAGTGCTCCTCCCAACACCACGCCGCGTGCCACATGCCGTGCACGAACAGGATCGGTGTGGAGCGGCTTGCGGACTGGGGTTCCTGTGTGATGAGTTCCAAGTGCATCGTAGCCTCCTTCGTTGTGAATAGTGATTGAAGAAATCAATGTGCCATCACATAAAGCTGATCAGCTTTTCGCCATCAGATCCTGGCGGCGCAGGATGAGGATCGCCGCCAGGGTCAAGCCACAGCCGTAGAGCAGGAGGATCGCCAGCGCCCGTCCCGGCTCGGCCAGGCCGTGTACTTTCAGCGCGCCCGCTAGGCTCAGGGTAGGGTCGGATGCGAACCAGCGCTCCAGCAGGCTGCGGGCGTGATAGATCACAGTATAGCGATGGACGTCTGTATCGGCTGTACTCAGGCTGCCGTAGTAAAAGTCGACCATGAAGGACCCCACGCCGGCGAGCATCCCCGTCCACGAACTCCGGCCTACTACCAATCCCAGCATCACGACGCCGGTGAATGCAAAGCCGGTCAGGCAGACCACCCCCACGCCTCCCAACGCGCGCCACACCAGGTTGGCGCCGGCGGCCTCGGCCAGCGGGACGTCGCTGAGGGCGGCGTGAGCGACGACGGTCGCCAGGTGGGCGCCGGATATGTAGGCCGAGCCGTTGACGAACGCGGCCAAGACGGTGGCAAAGACTTTGGAGAGGATGAACTGGTAGCGGGCGACCCCTCGGCTGAGGATGACGCGTACGGTCCCCAGCTCGTAGTCGTTGCCCAGTGTCATCACAGAGACCACGATGGTCGTCAGGGCGACGATGAGGAGCACCTCGTCGTTGAGCAGGAAATAGGCAACGCGGGGAAAGACTGCATCGCGCTGGGAGGTCGATACCAGCAACACCTCGGCCCCGATGGGAAAGATAAAGAGCGTTACGAGCGTCATCCAGGCGACGGATTTACTTCGAAACTTGAAAAGCTCGACCTTGGTTAAGCGTAACAGGGTTTTTAGCGCGTCCATCTTGAGCTTCTACCCCTTGTACGTTATGTCACGGTGGTGGAGGATCCACATCGCCCCGCCCAGGAACAGGATGGTGTAGCCTGCCAGGAACGCCGCCGCGCGCCAGGGGGAAGCGGGCATGTTGCTCTCGAGTCCTATCTTTCTGGCGGTCAGGGCTGCTTCGGTAAAAGCTTGCCCCCAGTTCAAAAAGATTTTGGCACTGTAGCCTATTGTCACACTAAACATGTGTGTCTCCAGGCGAAAGATCAGGGGCACGTCTGCGTCAGAGGCGATGAGGATCTCCATGATTGGAAGCACGAGCCCAGAGAGAATCTCCATAGCGCGCAGGCCGATCCCCACACCTAACGCCGGTCCGGCCTGGCGGGCCAGCACGACCAGGAACTGGGTCGCGGTGATATAGGGCAGGCAGGCCAGCCAGAGTCGCAGGGGGACGAGCAGCGCCTCGCCCAGCCCTTCCAGCGAGATGGGATCATCCGTCGCCTGCGAATGGACGTAAGGACCGCCGGCGACTGCCAGCAGCGTGACCGCAAGGACGCCCACCCCGGCCACGAGCCAAAAGGTCAGGCAGCGGGCCATCAGGTAGCGCCCGCGTCCGATTCCTCGCGTCAGCAGGCTGCGCAACGTCCCGCGCGTGAAATCTTCACCGCTCATCACGGCAGTGAGGAGGATGAGGAAAAACCAGCCAGAGTTGGTGGCGAGGCGGGTGGCGTAGCCGATAAAGGCGGGGTAGCGGAGGTTCTCCCGCAGCCACTCGGCCTCGATACGCCCGGCCTCTGCTGCGGGCGTTTGGGGTTCCAGAGGTGACCTCTCGATTTCGGCGCCGGAAGCCAGCGCGACTTCCAGTTCTGCCAACTGGTCTATTTTGCCGTTGATCTGAAGCACCAGGATCACGATCATCAGACCCAGGAGGGTCCAGGATAACCAGTAGCGCCCGGTCTTGAGCCAGTCGGCGGCGATGAGCCTATGCATCGGCTGTTTTCTCTGCGTTGTGGGTCAGGTCCAGAAAGACGCTCTCCAGCGTCGAGACCACGGGACGGACCTCGGAGGGAAAGAGGTCGTGGGCGGCCAAGGCGGCGAGGAGTTCCGGCGCGCGCTCCGGCGGCGCCTGAACGTGGAGCCGATCGCCCTCATGCTGGGCGTTCTGCACCCAATCCAGGCCGGCGAGTATGCCGGCTGCCTGTTCTGCGTCCTCGATGTGCATCTCGACCCCGTGGGCCTGGCTCAGCAGCTCGCCCACCTGGCCCTGGGCGATGACCTGTCCCTTGTTGAGGATTAGCACCCGGTCGCAGACCTGCTCGACCTCGTGGAGCAGGTGGCTGGAGAGAAAGACGGTCCTATTCTCCTCGTCTGCCAGGTGGCGGATAAAGACGCGCATCTCTTGCATGCCGGCCGGATCGAGCCCGTTGGTCGGCTCGTCCAGGATGAGCAGTTCGGGGTCGCCGAGCAGGGCGGAGGCCAGGCCCAGCCGCTGACGCATCCCCAGCGAGTAGGTGCCCACCTTGTCCTTCCCCCGGCCCTTTAGCCCGATCTGTTCCAGGAGGGCGGGAATGCGCGCTTCGACCTCGTCGCCCAGGATGCGGGCAAAGATGCGCAGGTTGTCGGTCCCACTCAGGTAAGGATAAAAGGCGGGGGTCTCTACAATGGCGCCCACCCGGCGGAGCGCCGCGCTCAGGTTGCGGCGGATGTCGTGTCCCAGCACCTCGGCGCTGCCGGCGGTGGGCCGTACCAGACCCAGCAGCATGGCGATGGTCGTCGTCTTGCCTGCGCCGTTAGGGCCGAGGAAGCCAAAGACCTCCCCTTGGTGTACTGTAAAGTTGACCCTGTCGACGGCGGTGATTTTCTTGAACCGTTTGGTGAGGTCGTATGTGCGGATGACGGCTGTGCTGGCGTTCATACCGTTCTCCTCTTATCTGGAAGATGAAATAGTGCAACTGAGCCATTCGGTATTCCCGAACCATTACCACCAGTGTCCCTCTTGCCAATTCCAATTGCAGTTGTCGCTAAACGGCGAACCGTGGTCTATGCCGCCATCGTGAACCGCGAGACGCTGTCGCAGCTGTGAAAGAAGACTGCTGGGAAGTCCGTGTAAACGCGCCCAAATACAGGCAAGAGAAGGTACTCCTGATCCATCCAAGAGATATCGGGCACCTGCCTCGCCAAAGCTCGGTTGATTGAGCTCCTTGGACATGGCAAATCGGTGCAGCCGCATGCATGCTCCCTTTGATAGTTGCTCAATAATCTGGTCGCCACCGTTGCTGGCGTAGGGGCCTGCGACCTCGAGTGCCACCAAGCGAGCTGGCAGGTCCGAGAATACCTCCAACCCACCCGTAGATTTCTCCCATCCTACCGAGAGTTCACTTAGGTGGCTGTGTCGCACTCCCGCCAGCGGAGCTAGATCCTCACTGGTTGCGCATCGGAAGCTGAGTGAGGAAAGGTTTGGAAATGCATCTCCTATGAGCGCTTCCACCGTTCTGGCAGTGATACCAGTCCACATTGACCAGGTGTTGAGCTTCTCAAGGTTCTGTAATGCTGTGCTCCTTGTGAGTCCGCCGATCAGTTCGTCAGGGTTCGCGGTCTGGCTGTCAATGAAAAAGGTGAGGTTTCTAAGCGAGGTCGGTGTTGTCTCTTCTGTAAACATTCGCAAACTCTTGTCCCAGATGCGCGCTGCTTTGAGTTCTTCAAGTTGAAAGAGCAGAGGACTCATTTCCAATAGGGATATGGACTCTACCTTCACACGTTTGAGCGACGGTGCATGGCGAGGTGTGATAAAGTTCGGGAATTCCAACTCCTCTAGGTGCTCGAGCGCGAGCGCGTCGGAGAGTTTCTCGATATCGCGCTGTGAGAATCCTCCTTGTCGTGCCACACCAAGATGTTTGACACCTGCCAGTCCCGCTGAACTGAGCAATTCAAGCAGTGTTTTCACGGATGAAACCGAGAGTTTGAGGGTCGTCAGATGAGATAGCAGCGGTGAATTGATCAACGCCTGCACTGGTTTGGGACCAAGGTCCTTTGGAAAATTAGATGGGTCAGCCGCTTCCCAATTCATTTCCAGGTGGCGTACCGACGAAAGGTGGGGTGAATTGAACAGGGCTGTGGGAGCCGTCGCTGGGCGAATGATGATGCCTAATCGAACCACCTGTCTCAACCACCGTTTCTCGGCGAGTGCATCCAATTCTTCATCGTTTGCCTTGAGGAGCAGTAACGATGTAATCGGCACTTTAGTGAATAACGCATCACCTTTTGCAAGCAGCGTCTTGGCGGTGGTTGTGACATGACCGACGAAACCCCGTTCGAATCGCCACCCGGGTCGGTATTTTGGGTGTTTGAATCCGAGTTCCTTCATTGGCGAGCTCCACGCCTCATCTGGCTCGATTTCCATCAACGCTTTCTGAATTTGACTGCGCTCGTTTGCGTCGTTGGCAGCACTCAAACTCACTTGAAGTCTAATGAAGCGGCCATAGGGGGCGTTTTTAGCCTCGAGGTCCTGTGCTAATTCCAGACGAGGCTTATCGTTATGTGGCTCTGCGACCACAGTGCTCACATCAAAGGGATACAGGTCGGTCATTGATATTCTTCTGAGGGGCACTAACGTGTGATTATGGAGACGCCTTGCCTTTTTCGGCAATGGCTGTGGCATTTGGAGCGTTTTGCCGTTACTGTCCCCGGCTTGAAGTATATGGCTAGATTTGATGGCTGTCAAAATAGGCGCGGGTGCTCATGTCGGTGTGATGACGTAAGACTCGCCCTCTACCACCGCGAATTCGGCCACAGTCGCCCCAGGCCTGTGCACCGAGAGTGCCTGGCCTTTGCACGAGACCTCGAAAGGCAGGCTCGCGCGGATGCGGCAGGTGGTATCCCGCCCAGCGCGGAGCGTGGCGCGCGTCAGTTTGCCCTCTTTCCACCGCACATCTGCCTCGAATCCACCGCGGGCACGCAGCCCGCGCGCGTGACCCTCCGGCCACGCCTGCGGCAGAGCGGGCAGCAGGGTGATCTCGCCCGCGTGGCTCTGCAGCAGCATCTCGGCGATGGCGGCCGTGGCGCCAAAGTTGCCGTCGATCTGGAACACGTCGGGCGGATGGGTGTCAAGCAGGTTGGGGAAGGTGCTGTTGTGCAGCAGTTGCTGCAGCATGCCGTGCGCCTCTTCGGGCCGTTCCAACCGCGCCCAGAGCGCGACGAGCCACGCGGCGCTCCAGCCGGTGTGGCCGCCGCCGTGTGCCAAGCGCCGCTCCAATGTCTTGACCGCTGCCTTCGCCAAATCTGGGGTGCCCCGCAGTGTGATCTGCGCCGAGGGGTAGAGGGTGTATAGGTGGGAGATGTGGCGGTGACCCGGTTCGACCTCGTCGAAATCCTCCAGCCACTCTTGCAACTGGCCGTGCTTGCCGACCTGATAGGGCGGCAGGCGGTCCAGCGTGCGTTCCATCTGCTCCCGCAGGTCTCGATCCACGTCCAGCAGGCGGCTGGCCTCGATACAGTGGGTGAACATGTCGCGGAGGATGGATACATCCATTGTCGGTCCAGCGCAGATAGCGGCCTCTTGACCATCGGCGGTGCGGAACTGGTTCTCGGGCGATATGGAGGGGCAGGTGACCAGCCAGCCGTGCTGCGGCTCTTCGACCAGGAAATCGAGGTAGAACAGCGCCGCCTCTTTCAGCGTGGGGTAGAGGCGCGCCAGGCAGGCGCGGTCGCCGCTGTAGAGATAGTGATCCCACAGGTTCTGGCACAGCCAGCCCGCCCCGTTGGGCCACAGCCCCCATTGGGCGCCATCGACCGGCGCGGCCGCGCCCCAGATATCGGTGTTGTGGTGCAGAAGCCAGCCCCGGCAGTCGTAGTGGGCACGCGCGATGGCCTGCCCTGCCGGGATGCGCGCCTCGAGCATGTCGACGAGCGGCTCGGCGCACTCGGCCAGGTTGCACACCTCGGCGGGCCAATAGTTCATCTCCGTGTTGACGTTGATCGTCCACTTGCTGCCCCAGGGTGGGTCGAGCCGGTCGTTCCAGATGCCCTGCAGGTTCGCCGCCTGCGTCCCCGGGCGGCTGCTGGCGATCAGCAGGTAGCGCCCGTACTGGAAGTAGAGTGCCTCCAGGCCAGGGTCTATCGCGCCTCGCCCGACGGCCTGGAGCCGGCCGTCCGTGGGACGGTCGTCGGTGGGGCGGTCGTCTGCCGGGCTGCCGAGATCGAGCTGGACGCGGCCGTACAGCGCGCGGTAGTCGGCGACGTGCGCGGCGCGCAGTTCGGCATACGGCTTGCCGGCAGCCTGCGCCAGATGTGCCGCGCACAGTGCCGCCGGGTCGCCGGAGATATCCAGTGGATTGCGATAGCTGGTGGCCGCTGCCAGGAGCAGCATCACCGCGTCGGCGTTCTCGATACGCAAACCCCCGTCGGTCGCGTTCAGCTGGCCGCCCACGACCTGTGCTTCCAGCATCGCCTGAAAGCGGATGCCCGGCCCCTCCATTCCGGCGACTAACCCGCGGCTCTCGCCGTCGCCCACCCACTGTCCAGTCAGGGTCAGGCTGCCGTCCCGCGATACGATTTCGTGGGGATGCGGCGAAGCGAGTGCCACCTCCAGCGAGAGCTGGCCGGGTCGGTCGCACGCCAGGCGCACGGCGATGACCTGATCGACGGCCGAGGCCAGCACCTCGCGACAAAAGGTGGCCCGGCCCACCCGGTAGCTCACCCGGACGACGCCATCCTCCAGGTCGAGCTCGCGCTGGTAGTCGGTCGCCGACGCGTGGCCGGGGAAGCGCAGCCACAGGTCGCCCAGCGGCTGATAGGCCTGCAGGTGAATCGGCACGCCCATCAGATATTGGTCGCACATCTCCTGCGCCTCGACGTAGCGGCCGGCAAAGATCAGCTCGCGAACCTGGGCCAGGTGGGGCAGCGCCTCGGGGTTGGTGTGGTCGCGCGGACGGCCGGACCACAGCGTGTCCTCGTTCAGCGCCAGCTGCTCCTGCGCCACGCCGCCATAGACCATCGCCCCCAGCCGCCCGTTGCCCACGGGCAGGGCCTCGTTCCACGTCTGTGCCGGCTGGCGGTACCACAATCGCAGTTTATTGTCGGCGGATGCTTGCGCGTTCATTTCGCTTCTCCGGTTTCAAACAATCTCCCCGTTGAGTGTTGATAGGAGTTTTTCATCGCAAAGCCGCCAAGGCGGGCGGGCACGCCCGAACGCCAAGCTTTTTTCTTTGCGCCTTGGCGATTCAATTTGGGCAAAGCTTGCCACGAATCTCACGAATTGACACGAAAATAATGGGACATTAGTGGAATTCGTGCAATTCGTGGCTCTCAAAGAATTTGCTTCAGGCGCTCAAAGACCATATCTGCGTAGATGTGGTTCCCCGCGACGCTCAGGTGCGCGCCGTCCTCGGATACCAAAGAAAGGATGTCGATCTGCCGCTCCTGCATGATGCGCGGCAGGTCGATTGTCGGGGCATCCAGCTCTTCCGCTATCTGCCTGGCTGTCTCGTTGTACGGGGCAAAGTTGGCGCTATAGGTCTTGCCATTCGGGGCGACGTGTTCGTCTGCATCGCGGGCGGGCGAGTGGTTCACGATGAAGGCGCACCGGCTCTCGTGGGCGACGGCGATGCGGTGGAATTCGCGCAGGTTCTTGCAGTAGTCCTCAAGTCCCACCCGCGATACCCGGCTCCAGGGACGGATGTTGCAGTCGTTAAAGCCGAACTGCACCAGGAGGAATCCCGGCAGGTACGGCAGTACGTCATCGGCTACGCGCTCCAGGCCCTGCGCCGTCGTGTTCCCGCCATTGCCCCGGTTGTACACCTTGTACGCGCCCGGCTGCCAGGCGTTCAGCTTGAACTGCAGGATCGTCGGCCAGCGGTCGCCTTCCGCAAAGGCCCTGGCGTGAGTGATCGAATCACCAAAGCAGATGATATTCATCGTTGTCACCTCTCATGCATCCTGCACGTTGACCACGACCTTGATGGTATCAGGGCCTTCTTGGTCGACCTTGTCAAAAGCCGCCGTGATCTCGCCCAGCGCCATCTGGTGGGTGACGAGCAGCTCGGGGTGCAGCAGCCCCTTGGCCAGAAGCCGTATCGCGCGCGGGAACTCGCCCAGCGTCACGCGCGAGGCGATGATCTGCGCCTCTTTCAACACCAGCGTCTTGAAGTGGACGGATGAGTGCTGCTCACCCATCCCAGCGGTGACGACGCGCCCGCCGCTGCGGATCATCTTGACCGCCTGGGCTAGCGGCGCTTCCTGCCCCTCGATCAGGTGATAGTGACCCACCGCCTCGATCACACAGTCCAGGCCGACGCCGTCGGTGAGATCCATCGCGCGCGCGACCGGGTCCTCTTTGGTGATGTCGATGGCGTAATCCGCGCCCAGCTTGCGTGCCGTCTCCAAGCGAAAGGGCTGCAGGTCGGTGATGAGGGTCAGGGCCGGGTCGACGCTGTGGCACAGCACATCCAGGATCGCCAGCCCCAGCTTGCCCGCGCCCAGGATCGCCACGCGCTCTCCCAACTTGACCTGGCCCCGGCTCAGGACATGGAGTCCTAGGCTGAACATCTCGACCATCGGCGCGTAGGTCATGGGGATGGCATCGGGCAGGGGATAGAGATGGCTCGATGGCACGGCAACGTATTTGCCCAGGCCGCCATCCAGATCGACGCCCAGTAGCTTTAGCGTGCGGCAGGCGTTGATGTGGCCCGTGAGGCAGGTGGGGCAGCTGTGGCAGGAGATGATGGGATCGATCACCACCCGGTCGCCCACGCTGTAGCCCTGGACATCGCTGCCGACCTCACGGATGACGCCGCCGAACTCGTGGCCCAGGATGGCGGGGAACTTGACCCGCTCGTGGAACTCGCCGCGGTAGATGTGCAGGTCGGTGCCGCAGATGCCCGAGTAGCCGGATTCGACCAGCACCTCGTTTGGCCGGATGCGCGGTTCGGGCGCTTCGCCGAGGCGGATTTCTTTATCGCTGTAGAGGATGCCTGCTTTCATGCGTTTACTCCTTGCAAAGATCTTTTTCACCGCAGAGGCCTCTGTGTGCTCTGCGGTGAAATTTCTGTATAGGTCGGAAATCTATTGGTAAGGTCAAGGCTCGACGAGATAGATGTTCACCCGCCCGTCGACGTCGGAGGCGTACAGAATCCGGCTGCCGTCCCAGCTCCAGGTGGGGTGGCAGTGGGCGCTTTGTGTGTGCCACGAGGTCTTGTGGTTGCACAACACCTCGATCGTGGCCTCCTCGCCGGAGATATCGATCAGCACCAGGTCGTCCACGTCGTCGCCGACGAGGATGGTGTTATCCGGATTGGCGTGGTAGTGATTGCAGTAGTAGGGCAGGTCGATGCGGCGCACCACGTTCCCGTTGCGGTCGGCCAGGCCGACGAAGGGGATCATCGTGCTCTCCTTGACCACCACGTCGGTGGCCACGGCCTGCGTGCGGCTCGAGGTGATCGTGCCGTCGTGGCCTGGGCCGCGGTCGTCGAAAAAGACATAGCCGTCCTGCGTCCAGAACTCGTGCCCCACCGAGTCCTCCTCGTCCTGGCGGAAGCACGGCTTGGCCTCGCGCGAGACGAAATCGAGCAGCCAGATGCGCTGCGCCACCAGGTGCCACGGTCCCTCGTGACAAAAGGTCGCCAGGGTGGGGTCGTCGGGGCAGAACTGGAAGTGGCCCAGCCAGTGGGTGTCTTTGAAGACGTCGAACCAGCCGGAGCCATCCAGGTAAGCCAACGTGATGCGCCCATCCTTGATGCGGTAAAAGCTTTCCTTGAAGCCGGTATAGTTCGGCCCGCGGGGCACGTCCACTTTCTCGTTGCGGCAGAAGGCGATGTAGCGCCGGTTGGCGCTGATCGAGGGCGCGCCCACGCGGTGGTTGCCGGTCTCCTCGTAGACGGTGGTGGTCTTGCCGGTCTCGGTATCGAGTGCCTTGATCGTCTGTCCCACCGCGTAGACGATGAGGCGGCTGTCGGGCGTCTTGGTCACGTTGTGCACGCCCTGCGCCTCGTCGGTCAGTTGCACCACCTCGCCACTGCCGAGGTCCATGCGGAACAGGTTGTAGCGCGGGTCCTCGTGCGGCGCCTTGTCCTCACCCGACGCGCGGTCGGAGACAAAGACGATCTCGTTGCGGTGCAAGTCGAACGAGTTCTCGGTAAAGTAGAGGTGTACGTTGTTGCCGGTGGACGTCAGTTGCGTGACCGTGCGTCCCGTCTTTTCGTCCGTGAACCGGCGCATCTCCGATGGCCATGTTCTTTTGGTCATATCATCACCTCCATTCTATCGTGCCAGTAGGTCGCGCTTGCAGCGCGACGAATCGTTGTGCCGTCGTCGTCACGCTGAAAGCGTGACCTACGTGCGCTCCGCGCCGCGTTATCGGCCGCGCGGGTCGCTTGCAGCGCGACAGTTCCCTATACCATTGCCCGACCTAGCGCCGATCTTTATCGTGCCAGCCAGCCGCCGTCGACGGGCACGATCGCCCCGTGCATGTAATCGGAGGCAGGCGAGGCCAGAAACACGACGATTCCCTGCAGATCAGCGGGCTCGCCCCAGCAGCCTGCCGGGATGCGGGCCAGGATCGACTCGCTGCGTTGCTTGTCGGCGCGCAGAGGGGCGGTGTTATCGGTGGCCATGTACCCCGGCGCGATGGCGTTGACGTTGATGCCTTTGGCTGCCCACTCGTTGGCCAGCGCGCGCGTCAGCCCGGCCACACCGCTCTTGGCTGCGGTGTAGGAGGGGACCAGGATTCCACCCTGGAAAGAGAGCATCGAGGCCACGTTGACGATCTTGCCGCCGCCGCGCTCGACCATCACCCGGCCCACAGCCTGGGAGAGGAAGAAGAGCGCCTTGAGGTTGATCTGGATCACGTCGTCCCAGTACGCCTCGCTGAACTCGAGCGCGGGCTCCCGGCGGATGATGCCGGCGTTGTTGACCAGGATATCCAGCCCGCCCAATTCCTGCGCCACCTGTCTCGCCAGCGCGTTGAGCTCGTCGATGCTGGCATCGTGCAGGTTGCAGTTCGCTGCCAGGAAGCGCCTGCCGAGCGCCTCCACCTGGGTCTGTGTCTCCTCGAGTGGGATGACGTCCAGGCCGGCGACGTTCGCGCCGGCCTCGGCCAACCCGATGGTCATAGCTTGCCCCAAGCCCCGGCCCGCGCCGGTGACCAGGGCGACCTTGCCGTCCAGTCGGAATGCGTCCAAGATACCCATTTTAACCTCCCAGTTCCTTCAACATAGGCACCGTGCGGCTGACCCAGCCGGTGGCGGGATCGTCGGCCACGGCCTGCACGCGGTGCTCGCCGCCCAGGAACCACAGGTAGTAGGTGGTGTACCCCGGTGCGCTGACGACCGAGTGGTAGCCGGAGGGGGCCATCAGGGCGGTGTTATCGCGGATGGTAAAGTTCTCCTCCACGCCGTGATCGTTATAGTAGCGGCAGATGCCAAAACCATCGGGCGGGTTGACCTTGAAGAAGTAA
>Ga0316578_10000756_pt1 | contig 11837 bp, 11 predicted proteins | sample J0NA_2_FD_203076 | JGI IMG/M metagenome (GOLD analysis project Ga0316578, IMG submission 203076) | Rhizosphere microbial communities from salt marsh grasses in Alabama, United States - J0-2_160517rDrC | ecosystem: Host-associated > Plants > Roots > Rhizosphere | place: USA: Alabama | collected...
GCGACGAGGCGAAGAAGCTCTACATCCGCCAGGTGGAGGTCTTCGCCGCCTACGTGGCCTACAACGACCACGAGATCGGCCGCGTGATCCAGGCCTTCGAGGACTTGGGAAAACTGGACAACACGCTCGTCATCTACATCAACGGCGACAACGGCACCAGCGCCGAGGGCGGCCCGGAGGGCACCTTCAGCGAGGTCGCCTTCTTCAACGACGTGCGCCCGCCGGTGGACGTGCAGATGAAGTACTTCGATGCCTGGGGCACCGAGTTTGCGTATAACCACATGTCCGCCGGCTGGTCCTGGGCCTTCGACACGCCCTTCGACTGGTTCAAGCAGAACGCCTCCCGGCTCGGCGGCGTCAACCAGAACATGGTCATCGCCTGGCCGAAACGCATCAAGGACAAGGGCGGGCTGCGCCAGCAGTTCATGCACGTGATCGACGTCGTGCCGACGCTGCTCGAGGTCACCGGCATCGCGGCGCCCGAGTATGTCGACGGCATCGAGCAGAAGCCGATCGAGGGCACCAGCTTCGCCTACACCTTCGACGCCGAGAACGCCGACGCCCCGTCGCGCCACAAGACCCAGTACTTCGAGATGATGGGCCAATGGGCCATCTATCACGACGGCTGGCTGCTCAGCACCAAGGTCAACCGCGCACCCTGGCAGGCGTTCCAGGAAGCCAACGCGGACCCGCTCAACAACCAGGTGTTCCAGCTCTACAACCTGAACGAGAACTTCAACCAGTCCGAGGACATCGCCGCAGAGCACCCGGATAAGGTCAAGGAGATGCGTGCGATGTTCCTGGAGGAGGCCAAGAAGTACCAGGTGCTCCCGCTCAACGCGTCGGTGGCGGCCCGCGTCGCCGCGCCGCGCCCGAGCCTCACCGCCGGCCTGAACGAGCTGGTCTACACGCGGCCGATGACCGGCGTGCCGCAGGGCGACGCCCCGTACCTGCTCAACACCTCCTACACCATCACGGCGGACATCACGGTGCCGGAGGGCGGCGCCGAGGGCATGATCGTCACCTCCGGCGGGCGCTTCGCCGGCTGGGGCTTCTACCTGCTTGACGGCAAGCCGGTGTTCAACTGGAACCTGCTCAACCTCGAATGGGTGAAATGGGAGGCCCCGGAGGCGCTGCCCCCCGGCCAGCATACCGTCGAGTTCGACTTCGAGTACGACGGCATGGGCCTCGGGACCATCCAGTTCAACAGCTTCGCCGGCGTCGGCAAGGGCGGCACCGGTACGCTGAAAGTGGACGGCAAGGTGGTCGCCGAGAAGCGCATGGAAAAGACCATCCCGATCATCCTGCAATGGGATGAGAGCTTCGACATCGGCTCCGACACCCTCACCGGCATCGACGACGCCGACTACCTGCCTCCATTCCCGCTGACGGCGGAGCTGAACAAGCTGACCATCAAGATCGACCGTCCGCAGCTGTCGCCGGAGGACATCCAGAAGCTGGAAGCGGGGATGAAGAAGGCTTCCCTCGGCATTCAATAGCCCTCTTCCAGCGGTGAGCCCTTAGGGCCGCTCCGGCCGCGGAGCGGCCCGCCGCTGCTCGGTCGAGAAGATCGAGTCCATGCTGAACTTAAGGCGGCTTCGTTATCACACACACCAGAGGCGGACGCAACGACATGCAAACTTCATCGCACTGCCGCAGTTCGGCAAAGAAGGCAGCGCTGGCGGTCCTGGGCCTGTCACTGGTTCTCGGGCTCGCGACCGTTCAGGCCGCTGACAACGGCCCCCGGCGCCATGCGGAGGGTCAATACAATAGCGCCACCGATACCTATACCGTGGCCGAAGGTGACGACCTGGGCGCGATCGGTGAGCGCTTCGATGTCTCCGTCGACGAGCTCAAAGCGCAAAACAAGCTCGCCTCGGACGGCATCGAGATCGGCCAGAGGCTGATGGTCGGAACCAGGCCGGCGGAATCATCCGCGGCGGGCCAGTTCAAGATGACCACGCCCATCGCACCGGGCGTCGCCACCCCCGATACCCTCGAGACCTCCATCGGCACCCTGCACCTGCGCGACGGCGTCCCGTCGGCCGAGAGCATCGAGACCATCTACGACAACCTGGATCGCTCCCGTGCGCTGCAGGCCTATTTGCTCGGCATCCCCATCGTCAACCAGGCGAGCATGCGCGAGACGCTGAAGGAGTTTGGACCTGTCAACCAGACTGACGTCATTTGGGAAGAACTGGTCGACTCCAGGACCGTCGAGCTGACGGCGAACGACAACACGATCTACAACTTCATCTGGATCGATACGCACGACGGGCCGGTGGTGTTGGAGGTTCCGCCCAAATCCTTGGGTGCCATCGACGACTTCTGGTATCGCTGGGTCACGGATATCGGCATCACCGGCCCGGATAAGGGTGAGGGTGGCAAATACCTGATCTTGCCTCCCGGATACAAGGGGGAGGTTCCGGAAGGCTATTACGTCGTACGCCCAAGCACCTATGGCAACTGGGCACCATTCCGCACCTTTCTCGTAGATGGGTCGCCCAAGCCGGGCGTCGAGTCGGTCAAACAGCATCTAAAGATCTACCCGCTTGCCGATGCGGCCAATCCCGCGCCGACGAAATTCGCGAATGCCTCTGGTATCCCGTCGAATTTCGTCTTTCCCGGCGACTACAGCTTCTGGGAACTGCTGAACCAAGTCGTCCAGGAGGAGCCGAGCACAGGCTCGGACCCGACCACACTGGGGCTCTTCGCCGCCATCGGCATCGAGAAGGGCAAGTCGTTCGAGCCCGACGCGAGGATGAAGGCCATCTTGGAAGACGCCGCGAAGATCGGCGCTGCCACCGCGCGTAGCTTGGCGTTCAAGATGCGCGAGAAGGATGCCTACTTCTATCCGGACAGCCAGTGGCGTCTGCCGTTTTTCGGCGGCTACAAGTTCGAGGTCACGCCGGGCGTCGCCAACCTCGACGGGGCGGCCTTCTTCTACTTCTTCGCCACCGGGGTGACTCCCGCGATGGAGGAGAAGATGATCGGCAAGGGCTCCCAATACCCTTGGACCGCGCTGGATGCCGACGGCAATCCGTTCGACGGCGCCAAGACCTACAAGCTGCACCTGCCGCCGAACATCCCGGTCAAGGACTTCTGGTCGGTCATCGTCTACGACACCCAGACCCGCTCCATGCTGCAGACCGACCAGCGCTTCCCGAGCGTCAGCAGTCAGAACGAGAATCTTCAGGCCAACGCGGACGGCTCGGTGGATGTCTGGTTCGCGCCCAAGGCGCCCGCGGGCAAGGAGAACAACTGGATACAAACCATCCCCGGCAAGGGCTGGTTCATGATCCTGCGCCTCTACGGTCCGCTGGAGCCCTGGTTCGACCAGACCTGGCGGCCGGGCGAGATCGAACTACAACCCTGATCCAGACTGGCGCGCCTCGGGGCGCGCTCTCATCACGCAACCAGAGAGAAGAGACCCATGCAAATCCGAACCCTGTTGACGTCCGGCGTGTTGTGCACCGCCCTGGGCCTTTTCGGAAGTTCTGTCTACGCGCAGTCCGCAGCAACCATGGACGACGCCGCGATCCAGGCCGACGAGGCGGCCGAGGCCGAGGCGCTGGAGGCCGAGGCCGTAGAGGACGCCGCCGTTGTGCTCGACGAGGTCGAGGCAGCCGGGGAAGCGGAGAAGGCCAAAGAAGCCGGGCAGCGAGGAGAGAAGGCATTCATGGAGACCAAGAAGTAGCCACCCGGTTTTGGGGCCGCTACTGGACTTCGACGGGAGCCCTGTGGCATCACGTCGCCAAGCTCGGCGCCGTCACGTGGTTGCGCGTACTGAAGTCCGAATGCATGGAGCGGCATACGGAGAGCCCGCAGAACTCCCCGGCGGGGATTCATCGACGGCCGAGCCGTTACGCGTCCAACCGCCGCGCCCCGTTGAACCAAGCCGGTACTTCCGGGATGAAGCGACCAGCCTGCGGATGCCGACACGCGCTTCCCGGACCGCATCGGGCATCCCCGTGTCAGTGGATCCTGGAGGACTCCAACATGAAGAACCTTTGCTTGCTCTGTTTGTGTCTGCTGCCGCTATCGACCCTCGGCGAGGAGGATCCGAGCGCATTGCAGTCGCTCGAGTTATCAAGCGACCTTTCCGGTCGTGATTGTGTGGCCACTTGCGAGGCAAACCTCTCTGCGTGCAAGCAGCGGTGCCGGGACGCCCGCGCCCGTGCCGACGTGGAGCACTTCGACGAACCGGATGTGTCGGTACCGGCCTGCATCAGCGACTGCGAAACCGAAGCATCGATCTGCAAGCAGGACTGTTGACCGAAGGAGGCGTCTACACCATTGCTCCGGGAGACGACCTGCTGGAGATCAGCCGTCGCTTCGGCACCACCGTCAAGGTCATCCAGGAGCAGAACAACCTTACCGGCACCGAGATCATCGCCGGCCAGACTCTGCTCATACCTGGTGGCGAATAGTCCGACGAGCGCGAACCTGAACAACGCCGATAGCACGATCTGCTGTTGATTTGCGCGACCGCGACACGCGCGCCAAGATGGCGCCATTGCGGTACGCGCACCGTTCTGAGATGGCGTTGCCCATGCGTGGGGCATCCAGTGGGTCCGCGTTCCCGGCCGCGAGCGCTGAGTAGTGCGCACGCAAGCAGACCGCATGTCTCGTGGTCTCTCGACTAGATGAGCCACGTGCATTGGGAGCCCGGCCCGTCCGCCCGGGCAGCTTGGGGCGAGCCCCCATCACACAACCTCGAGGAGGTTAGCCATGCAGATCCGAACCCTGTTGACGTCCGGCGCGTTGTTCGCAGCCCTTGGCCTTTTCGGAAATGCTGTCTGCGCGCAGTCGGCAGCAACCATGGACGACGCGGCTATCAAAGCCGATGAGGCGGCAGAGGCCGAGGCGAAGGCGGCGGAGGCCGTCGAGGAGGCGGCCGTCGCGCGCGAGAAGAAGGAGGCCGCAGAGGGCGCCAAGTTTCATTCCGAAGAGGTGTCCGGGGACATGAATCCGGTGGACGAGGGTGACGCGGCGCAGATGAAGGAACCGAAGTAGCGTCGTCGCGCTGGCCCCGCCCCAGGGTTGGGGCGGGGCACCATTCGGAGATTTCAACGAGGTCTCCTTCGAGCAGTTCGGTGTCGTCTCCCGATTCGTCCGTTAGGACGGCCGGTTCATGGTCCGCACCGATGGCCCGCACGGCGCGTTGCAAGACTATCCGATCGAGTACACCAGCGGTTGATCAGCTGGTGCGGCAGCCCTGCGCCCCGTAACGCGCGGAGGCGGCAGCCAACGGTTCGCCTGACGGAGTATCCATGCGTCGCCAGAGAAAGGACCTGACCAAGGGCACACCGCTGTTGGCCATATCGGTTCTCGCGACGGCCATAGGTGCCGGGACCAATGACTGGGCTTCAGCGGCCGGGTCGGCGCCGCCTGCCACAGAGACGCCGGCGCAGTCGGGAGCTGTTCGCAAGGCAAAGGGCGCGGCGCAGGAACATGGCCTGCATTTGCGTTTCGATGCGGCGCTCTACGACCAAAGGGCCAGCGATGTTCTGATGGGCTCACGCAATCTCGGCACCGTCACCTGGCAGCTTGCAGGCCACTGGCGCCTGCTGGACGATGGCGGCTGGGGCACCGGGTCGGTCGGCTGGAGCTTTCTTGGCAGCCAAAGTATCGGCGCTGGCGCCACGGACGAAACCCTATCGGGCAACGTCGGCTCCATCTCCGGCCTCAATGCCAACGTGGTGCCGAACGTAGCGGCCGTCGATGAGCTGTTCTGGCGGCATGAGGCCGCAGACCGACGCTGGGCGCTTCTCGTCGGCCGGGTCGATCAGGCGAGTCACTTCGATGCCAATCGCATCGCCAATGACGGCTATAGTCAGTTCTTTGCCTTAGCGTTTGAAAACAACCTTTCGATTCCATGGTCGACCTACGGCGGTTTCGGGGGCGTGTTACGCGTCGACCTCGGCGGCGGCCGGTATGTGCTCGCGTCCGTCGCCGCCGTAAACAACGAACCGCGCGTGCCCTGGTCCGCCGCCGGCCACGAGGGCTGGAATCAGATGCTTGAGATCGGCACTACCCACACCCTACCGGGCCTGGGCCGCGGACATGTCCGCGTGACGCCTTGGCACAACAGCATCCCGGGCGCAGACGGCTTCGGTGTGGCCATCAACCTGGACCAGCAACTTGGCTCTGGACCGACGTGCAACGGGCCCGGCCCATCGAGCGGGCAATGGATCGGATTCTTCCGCGCGGGTGTCGGTGACCCAGCCGTCACGCCGGTACGTGCGTTTGCCTCCGCAGGCGTTGCTCTCCAGGGACCATTCGGTCGGACGCAAGACCGAATGGCAATCGGCATAGCCTGGTCCGACGCGAGTCCCGGAGCTGGGGCCCGCGACGAGACACTCATCGAGGCGTACTACCGCTTCGCACTGTCGCCGGCGCTTTCGCTGACGCCGGACCTGCAACTTGTTGTCGACCCCGCCCTTGACCCCGACGCGCAGGATACGGTCGTCCTCGGTCTGCGGCTTCACCTAACCCTGTGAGTGCAGGGTCAGCCTATGCGGCGATCGTCGGTAAGGCGACTCCGCAGTTGATGCCTTTGGATCCTGCAAGAGGGGCTGATTCCGCGGGCCGTGCTGATCAGTTTGTTGTCTCGTCAGAAGAAGAGATTCAGTCCGGTCACCAGCACATTGCGATTGGCCCAGTCTTCGCCGGCGCGGAAGCGGTTCCACCGGTAGCCGAGCTTGACCTTCACGCCTTTGGCCGGGCGCCAGGCGAGGCCGCCGCCGAGCCAATTGGCCTCGAAGTGGCCGGCATTGGTGCTGTAGAAGACCTCCTCTTCCAGATAGGGCCTGAGCTTCAGCGGCGTCAGCTCCCAGGGCGCTTCGACGGTGATCTCGTTGCGCAGGCGAACGTCGTCGTCCCGCCAGTCGAAGAAGCGAAATTCCACCCGAGCCCGGTTGGTGACCCGGAAGCCATGAAAGCGCTGGGCGAAAAAGCCCTCCAGGTAGCCCCGGTTCTCGGGCTGCCAGTCCTCCCCAAAACGGAACCAGGCGCGGCGGTAGCCCGCACGGATGCTGAAGGTGGGCGTGAGTTGACGGCCGAGCCCGGCGCCGGTGTAGCCGAGGAACGGGTCGCCGAAGTCGTTCCGCGAGGCCAGGTTGGAGCGCGAGATCAGGAACCAGTCCCCGCCGAGGCCGGCCTTGATCAGAAGGTTGTAGCTGCCGCCGGCGTCCTGTTCGGCGATCGCCGGCAGCGCCGTGAGCAGGGCGGCAAGGACAGCCAGCAGCCGCGGCAGCGGCCTCGGCGCGGCGGCCGGGGCAGGTGATTGGGGCGGGATGAACATCGGGACTCCAGGTCGGCAGCGCAAGGGGCGCAGATGGGGCCTGCGGGAGCAAAACCGGACCGTCGCCGGTGTTGCTTGTGTGCCGCGATGCCGCATCTCGGACCAGAGAACGAGCCTGTACGGGGTGACGACATGCGCGTGGAACGAGTCTGCCGGGTCTGTGGGCGCGGCATCAGCTGGCGGCGCAGGTGGGCCGCCGAGCGGGAGAGCATCGAATACTGCTCGGACGCCTGTCGCGACCGCGGCCTGACCCGTCGCGACCTGGACGTGGAGGAGGCCATCCTGGAACTGCTCCAGCAGCGCGCGGTGGACGGGACGATCTGTCCCAGCGAGGTGGCCCGGACGCTGTTCGCCGACGGCGACTGGCGCGCCGAGATGGAGCGGGTGCGCATGGCCGCCCGGCGCCTCCAGCGCGCCGGCCGCATCCAGATCACCCAAAGGGGCCGGGTCATCGATCCAAGCCGCGCCCGCGGGCCGATCCGGCTCAGGCTCCGTCAGTTCGGCGCCATCCAAGCTTAGGACTGACACGGCTCCGCCGTCGGCGGGCCGAAGCCGCTCCCAAACGACGGCCCTTGATTGGGTCGACGGTTATTCGGCTCAGAGCCACCGCTCCGGTGGTGATCGCACGGCCAGGGGCCGGTAGCGGGGTCTCAACCCGCGGTGGTGCACCGCCGCGGGCCGCTAGTCGATCCTTCCGTGGCCATCTCGGGCCGCCCCCTCTCGCCGCGGAACGGCTGAAGCCGCAACTGTCGGATCTGGGTGGAGCCTTTGGGCTCCATGGGCCGGCTCTCGAATGCGCTTCGTGTCCTTGCGCGGAACCGACACCATCTCTATGCCCCCGTTGCTTTGGGCCAAGTCTCGATCACCGAGCTGGTGCGCGCGCTAATAAGACCGCACGAGTGCGCCCAAATGTCTGCAACGTTTTGGAAAATCGGCGGCCATCGTCCCGCGGGGCTTCAGGCGTCCTCGGCAGCCAGCTCCCGCAGGAGCTCGAGGGCCGGCTCCAATAGGAAGGACTCGGCTGAGGTTGGATAGACGACATAGGCCGGAAGGCGAAACACGGGACTGTCCGGCGGGCAATACAGGCGCTGCTGCTCGAGGTAAGGCGCGGCGACGCGCTTCGGTACGAAGCAAGCTCCGCCGCCCTCGAGGATCAGCTGCAGCCCGAGCCAGCCAATGTTCGCGCGCAATGCCGGGCCTTCCAGGCCCGGGTACGCCGCAGTGTGCTGGGCATAGAAGGCGGGGCCCCAGTCCACGTAGACATAGCTGTCGTCCGGCCGGCGATAGTCCGGATCACTGCTGAGCAGGATCACGGTCTCGTCGAACAGGTGCTCCACCTGCACACCCATGCCGTACTGCGGCGTGTACATCAGCGCCAGGTCCATCGTGCCCTCGACGATGCGCCGCATCAGGTCCTCTTCGAATCCGATCTCGGTGCGAATGGACACGTCGGGCGTCCGCTCTCGCATACGACGAATCCACTTCGGCAGGAAGCCGTCCCATAGGGCGATCCGTGCGCCGATCCTGATGCTGGCGCGAAAGCGGCTGGGCAGACCCACGTCATGCTTCGCCTGTTCGAGCGTCAACAGCAAGGATTTTGCGTGTCTCAGAAACCGCCGTCCCGCCGGCGTCAGTACGGCACCGGACCGGTTGCGCGTGAACAACCGCGCGCCCAGAAAGCCTTCCAGCGCCTGGATACGTGCGCTGACCGTGGACTGCGTGACGTGGATGCGCGTTGCCGCCTCGAGGAAACTGCCGTGGGCGGCGACGGCGACGAAGGTTCGTACCTGCTCGGTATCCATCGTGGCCGGAAGCTCGGGTTCATGAACCGGTCGGAACGGTCCCGATGCAGGCCATTGTGTCGCGCATCTGCTGCCCCGCCGCCTTGATCTCGCTCATGCCGGCGTCGATCCCGACCGGCACGGCACCTGCCCGTCGGGTCGCCGGCGGCCATGGGTGCCGACCGCGGCTAGAACGCAACGCCGTGCTGCGCGCCGACCATGAACAGCAGCATCGGCAACGACAGCATCGCGTTGATCCGTCCAACCTTCGCGACCGTGGCCTTGGCCGCCGCGATCTCTGCCGCCTCCAAGTCCGGCACCAGCCCCAGCACCTTTCGCTGATTCGGCCAGATCAGCAGCCACACATTCAGGAGCAATATCGTCCCCAGCCAGGCGCCGATCCCCATCCGGAATCCGTAGTTCCCATCGCCGTTCGCCGCCAGCCCCAGGCTGAAGACATTCAGCAGTTGCTCACTGAGCCCCAGATACAGCATACCCGCCACCCAGGTCACCACCGCCGACCACCGGAACCACAGCAGCGCCCGTCCCAGTAGGTACCTCTGGATGCAGGCCGGACCCGGCCCGCCTTCGTCGGAAGCCGCCGCGGCAACCGCCGGTGCCTGGACAAAGATGAAGAAGTACAAGAACCCCACCCAGAGGACGCCGGCAACGATATGAATCCACCGGACCAGGGCGAGCGTATCCACATCGAACACGCCTTGTCCGGATATCACGTTGTACGTCAGGCCAAAGAGGACCGACAAGAGGATGCCGCCCAGCCAGATACGCGCCGGTGTGCTGAAGAACTGCATCGTGCGATACCTCCCACGGGGTTACTGACGTCTACTGAACCTTCAGTGGCAGGGCATCGCGGTTCACGGCCGCCCTTGTCAACTGCCGCAGCAGGCCCACGAAGGCGAGGGTCCAGGCCGCGAGCGCCACATAGACCGAGACCTTCGGAATGACGAGCAGGAAATCGGCCCCCAAGGCTTTGGCCAATTGATAGGTCGAGGCGGTGTACATGCCCATTGGAAATACGGCGCCCCAGAATTGCGGATTGTAGGTCATGGGGACCCGCCGAATGCCGTAGGTCCACACGGCCAGGGCCACCAGCAATGGAATCCACCAGGTCCCGGCCGCCCAGAAGAACAGTGTGAATCCCTTCAAATACGGAAGCAGGTCGGTCAGCAGCATGGAACCGCCGGCATGAAGCATCAGGGTCGCGCCGGCGTGGGTCGTGATGGCGGTCGCCCCCATGTTGATCCAATACGGAGGCGTCATCTCCTGTGGCGCGAGACTGACGAAGCATAGTCGGTAGAAGATCAACGCGATGATCAGCAAGTAGAGCATGCATCCCATCAGGAACAGCACCAGGCAAAGGAACAGCAGGATTTCCGCCTGGGCCTGGAACCGGGAAGCGATCAATGCCCCCAGTCCGCACACGGACTGGGTCGCCACCGCCGCGATCAGCCAGATCCCGCTCAGCCCGGCGCCGAGCCCAGGCTTGTGCTTTGCGGTGATGACGGCGATGAACACGGCATAGGTGACCACAAGCCACAGCAGCCCTGCCAGCGCCCACAGCCAGAGCGCGATCCGGCTGCTGCCGGTCAGCGTGAACACCTGGACGCCCAGGACGCTGGTACCGGCGACCAGCGTAAAGTAGCCGAAGCTGCGGCCATGGGCCGTCAGGTCGAACAGCATCCGATCCCGATAGATGAGCGCCCTGAGCCCGGTCAGCAGCCAGAGCGTGAAGAAACAGCCGATATTGACGTAGAAGAGTGCCAGGGCGATGCGCGGCATCCCCAGCAGATCGCTCGCGATGGAGACGATGCCGGTCGCCATCACCAGCGAGAAATACGCCGGGGGGAGATCGGCAATGCCGTGCTTCGCCAGTCGCCGCAGCGTGTGCGCCACGGCCTGACGCCCGATGGCATCGAGCTTGGTATCGTCGAGGGCCATGATCGCGATTCAGACGGGTCGGCACACTGTTCGCCGGGGGTCAGGCAGGTCGTAACCGAACTCTCGCAGTTGATTGGCAAAACGACCCACTTTTTTTGCCGTTGTTCGCGTGCACTCGCGGAGTTATCTGCTTCCGGGCTGAAGTGCCGAAGGGGACAAAGGGGCTTCCATGCCCGACGCAGACGCTTTCCCGTCGCGGCGTCTTCTGATGGTCCTGTCAACGAGAGGCGACCTGGCCGGCCGGCAAGACTTCTTCTTCCAGGTAAGAGATGAGAGCCCAGATGCGTTCCGGTCCGAGATTGGCGTACTGCGGCATCAGCCATTCGCCCGGTGCCCGCGGTATGCCGGCCGCGATCCGATAGTAGAGCTGCCGGGGACTCGCGCCGCCCTTCAACGGGCCGACCCTCAGATTGAGCGGTTGAATGATGCGCCCCGTCGAATCGGTTCGTAGCTTCATCAGCACGCCGTCGCCCTCCCCCTTTTCACCATGACAGGTCGTGCAATAGTTCGCATAGAGTTCCATTCCCTGCGAGACCATCTGCGGCGTCACGGGCGGACGCGGCGGGACCTGCACCCGCTCACCGGGCGCCGGACGGTCCCTCCAGAAGTGGCCGACGGTCTCGACCAGGGATTGCACCTGCACGTCCGAGAGCGCGCTGAAGGACGGCATACCGGTACCGGACAGCCCGTGGACGATGGTGCGCCGGATGTCCGCGTCGGAGGCGATGCCATTGCTCGTCGAGACGAACTGGAAGTGCCCCTCGGCCAGGTTTCGCGGCACCGTGCTGAAG
>Ga0316578_10000758_pt1 | contig 11818 bp, 12 predicted proteins | sample J0NA_2_FD_203076 | JGI IMG/M metagenome (GOLD analysis project Ga0316578, IMG submission 203076) | Rhizosphere microbial communities from salt marsh grasses in Alabama, United States - J0-2_160517rDrC | ecosystem: Host-associated > Plants > Roots > Rhizosphere | place: USA: Alabama | collected...
CGCATGTGTGGGGGCTCGCGGCTCTCGCGTCCGCCAGGTTGTGAACGAGCTCCGGGGCGAGAAAGTCGACATCGTCGAGTGGCGCTCCGACACGGCCGGCTTCATCGCCGAAGCCCTCAGCCCGGCTCGTGTGAAGGAAGTCCGCCTCAACGAGGCAGAGGGCGTCGCCGAGGTCGTGGTGCCGGATCATCAGCTCTCCCTGGCGATCGGCAAGGAAGGCCAGAACGCGCGCCTCGCAGCGCGGCTCTCCGGATACCGCATCGACATCCGATCGGAGAGCCAGGACCTCGGTCTCGACATCGAAGACGACGGGGTCGACGAGAGCCGGTCGGACGCCGGCCCCAGCGCTGAGCCCGATGATGCTCCCGCGACGACGGGCGATCTGACGGCCGACGACGAACGCGAGGATGACGAGGCCGGGAGCGAGGCGCCCGAGGCCGAGAGCGTGGAACAGAGCGAGGAGAACTGAGTGGGCAAGCAACGGGTCTACGAGCTCGCACGAGACCTCGGTCTCGAGTCGAAGGAGGTACTCGAGCGTGCCCGGGAGCTCGGCATCGAAGTGAAGACGGCGTCGTCCGGCCTCGATGAGGAGTCGATCGAGCTCGTCCGCCTCTCCTTCAGCGAGAGCGGCGGCGAGGCGGCCGACGACGGGAGGCGAGCTCAGGCCGAGCCCGAGCCCCAGGCGGAGCCCGAGCCCCAGGCGGAGCCCGAGCCCCAGGCGGAGCCCGAGCCCCAGGTGGAGCCGGGGCCGGAGCCCGCTGAGGACACGGTGCTGCTCGTCGAGCCGGGCCTCACGACGCACGAGCTCGCACGCATGATCAAGACGCGCACCGTCCTGATCGTCCAGGCGCTCATGGAGATGGGCCACATGGTCCCGGCAGGGGGGACGATCCCGGTCGAGGCCATCGAGTCGCTCGGCCGGACGTTCGGCTACGAGCTGCTCGTCGCGGAGCCCGACGAGGAAGAGGAAGCAGCCGCGCCCGCCCGCCACGTCGTCGAGTACGAGGACGACCCGGCGAGCCTCGAGCCGCGCCCCGCCGTTGTGACCGTGATGGGGCACGTCGACCACGGGAAGACCAAGCTGCTCGACACGATTCGGAAGGCGAACGTCGTCGCCGGCGAGGCGGGCGGCATCACCCAGCACATCGGTGCGTATCAGGTGAGCGCCGGCGGCAACCTCATCACCTTCATCGACACGCCGGGCCACGAGGCCTTCACGGCGTTGCGGGCACGCGGCGCGAACGTCACCGACCTCGTCATCCTCGTCGTCGCGGCCAACGACGGGGTCATGCCGCAGACGATCGAGGCGATCAACCACGCCAGGGCTGCGGACGTCCCGATCATCGTCGCGATCAACAAGATGGATCTCGAGACGTCCGACCCGTACGCCGTCCGGGCGGCCCTGACCCAGCACGGCGTCGTCGTCGAAGACCTCGGCGGTGACGTCCCGGCGATCGAGGTCTCTGCACTCAAGGGGACCGGCATCGACGACCTCCTCGAGATCGTCGCGCTCGTCGCCGAGGTCGAGGAGCTCACCGCCAATCCAAAGGCACCTGCGGTCGGGACGGTGATCGAGGCGCAGCTCGAGGTGGGCCGCGGGCCGGTCGCGACCGCGATCGTGCAGCGCGGCACGCTCAAGCGCGGCGACGCCATTGTCGCCGGCACCGTGCCGGGCCGTGTCCGCGCGATGTTCGATGAGCGGGGCAAGCAGTTGAAGAGCGCCGGGCCGAGCACGCCGGTCCTCGTCTCCGGGTGGAGCGAAGTTCCGCTCGCCGGTGACATGTTCCAGGTCGTCGCCAACGAGCGGGTCGCTCGGAAGTTGGCCGAGGAGGAGCTCGCCCGCAAACGCGCCGACGAGCTCGTCGTCCCCACCGCGACCGAACGGTTGACCCAGCTGCTCGAGCAGCTCCGGACCGCCGACCATGCCGAGCTGCGCATCATCGTCAAAGCCGACGCGCACGGATCGCTCGAGGCCATCAAGGAGGCGGTCGCGAAGATCTCCCGTGAGGATGCGTCGATCTCGATCGTCCACGGCGCCGTCGGAGGGATCACGGCGAACGACGTCATGCTGGCAGAGGCTTCCGAGGCTGTGATCTACGGGTTCAACGCCCGACCGGACGCCTCGGCGCGGTCTGCCGCCAAGGACGCCGGCATCGACATCCGCACGTTCTCGATCATCTACGAGCTGCTCGACGATCTCGAGGCGATGCTCGTCGGTGAGCTCGCACCGGAAGAGGTGGAGGCGTTCCTCGGAGTCGCCGAGGTGCGCGCGACCTTCCGGGCGCCGCGGTACGGGATGGTTGCCGGGTGCTACGTCACCGAAGGGACGATCAATCGGAATGCGAGAGCACGGCTCGTGCGCGATGGTGTCGTCGTCCACGACGGCCGCATCGCGTCGCTCCGCCGGTTCAAGGAAGACGTGCAGACGGTCCAAACCGGGTATGAGTGCGGTATCGGCCTCGCGAACTTCCGTGACATCAAGGAAGGTGACACGATCGAGTCCTACGAGGTCAAAGAGATCGCCAGAACCTGATCGCACGGCCGCGACCGCTAGGGAGGCACGGGATGCACGTCGCTGTGCTCCGGGTCGAGCTCAGGATTCGGGGCGCCCGGTCACTCAAGGAGAAGCGTCGAGTGGTCAAGAGCATCGTCGCCGACATCGGCAGCAGCTTCCCGGTCGGCGTTGCAGAGGTCGACCATCAGGAGGTCTGGCAGCGGGCGACGCTGGGCATCGCCGTCGTGTCGGAGTCCCCGGGTCACGTCGATGCCGTGCTGGACCACACCGAGCGGGGTCTCCGCTCCCGTGCCGACATCGAGGTGATCGAGGCCGTCCGATCGTATCTCGAGGAGAGCCAAGCATGAGTCGCCCGGACAGCCCGCGGATGCGCAAGGTGAACGAGCTGATGCGCGAAGTCGTCGCGGACGCGGTCGCCGACCTCAAAGACCCGGGACTCGGTTTCCTCACGATCACCGGTGTCGACACCGCTCCCGACCTGCGCACGGCATTCGTGTATTACTCCGTCCTCGGCTCCGACGAGGAAGCTGCGGCGACGGCCGCCGCGCTCGAACGCGCGGCACCCCACATCCAGGCGGTCGCCGGGCGACAGATCAGGATGAAGTACACGCCCAAGCTGACCTTTCGGGTCGATCCCTCCATCGGCGAAGGGCTGAAGATCGACCGGCTGCTGCGTGATCTCGAGGCCGAGCACGAGGACGACGATGCCGCCGACTGAGCAGTCTTGGCACGAGGCGGTTGCCGCGCTCGAACGCGCCGGCCGCATCGGTGTGGTCGGTCACGTCCGACCCGACGGGGACGCGCTCGGCTCGGCGATCGCACTCGCACTCGCTGCACGTGACGCAGGCAAGTTCGCCGTCGCGTCGTTCGGTGAGCCGTTCGCGATCGGCGACGAGTTCCGGTTCCTCGACCAGAGCGTCCTCGTGTTGCCGGCCGCGTTCCCAGCCGACCTAGACCTCGTCGTCGTCTGCGACACGGGAGTCGTCGAGCGGGTCGGCTCGCTCGCCCCTGCAGTCGTCGCCGCCGACGAGGTGCTCGTCGTCGACCATCATGTGACGGAGTCGGATCTCGACGCCCTCAGCGTCGTCGACCCCGCAGCCGCCGCTACCGCACAACTGGTTCACGAGCTCCTCATGCGCGCCGGGTGGAGGATCACGACGCCGATCGCAGAGGCGCTCTACACGGGGCTCGTCACCGACACCGGGCGGTTCCAGTACGGCTCGACGACGCCGGCGGTCCACCGGCTCGCCGCCGAGCTCCTCGCATCCGGGGTGGAGGTCGCTCCGATCGGCCAGATGCTCTACGAGGAAGCACCCTTCGGCTACTTCACGGTGGCCTCACGCGTACTCGGTCGGGCGAAGCTCGACGAGCGAGTGGGGCTCGTCTGGTCGGTGCTCTACCGGGAGGACCTTCGCGACGCCGACATCACCTGGCCGGCGGCCGACCCGCTCATCGATCTCGTGCGCCTCGCGCGAGAAGCCGGTGTGGCATGCCTCCTCAAGGAGACCCACCCCGGAATCCTCAAGGGGAGCTTGCGTTCGCGTGGACCCGTCGACGTCGCTGAGATCGCGGCTGCATTCGGCGGAGGCGGCCATCGCGCCGCCGCCGGGTTCACGACCGACCTCGGCGTCGAGCAGGTCATCGACCGGATCTCGGGCATGCTCGCATGAAGCGGCCGGGCGTCGGCGATGGCTTCCTGCTCATCGACAAAGAGCAGGGCTGGACGAGTCACGACGTCGTGGCGAAGGTCCGCAGGCTCCTCGGCGGCAAGGTCGGGCATGCAGGGACGCTCGACCCGATGGCGACCGGCCTCCTCGTGCTCGGGCTCGGCAGGAGCACGCGCCTGCTCCGCTTCGTCCAGGGGTTCGAGAAGGAGTACCGGGCCACCGCGCTCTTCGGAGTCGCGACCGACTCACTCGACGCGGACGGGGCGGTCATCGACCGGTCTCCGCTCCCGGTGACGGTGGAGATGGTCGATGAGGTCGCTTCACGGTTTCGCGGGCGCATCATGCAGGTACCGCCGATGGTCTCGGCCCGCAAGGTCGAGGGGAGACGGCTCTACGAGCTCGCCCGCGAGGGCTCCGTCGTCGAGCGCGAGGCGCGCCCCGTCGTGATCTCCTCGTTGACGATCACCGATGTCGCCCCTTGCGACTACCCGGAAGTCTCGTTCGACGTCGTGTGCAGCACCGGAACGTACGTGCGCACACTCGCCGACGACATGGCACGCGCGCTCGGGGGGCGCGCCCATCTCGTCGAGCTCCGGCGCGTGCGGAACGGGTCCCTGAGCGTCGACGACGCGCTCAGCGTCGCGGAGCTCGAGGGCGCGGCCGCCGAGGGGGCCGTCGCGTCGCTCATCCTCCCGCCGCGTGTGGCCCTCGGCGCCATCCCGCAGCGAACGGTCGATGCGGCCTACGCGACGGCAGCACGCCACGGCGCCGCGATCCCGACGGCGGCGCTCATGGGCTCTGAGGCAGCCGTCGAGGGGGGCCTCGTGCGTCTGTTCGCAGACGACGCCATGGTCGGCGTGTTCCGCATCGACGGGCCGGAGGCGAAGCCGGAGGTCGTCACCGCGTGATCATCTACCGGGGCGACCCGCTCGCATGGGAACCGCCGGCGGCCGGCGCCGCCGTCGCGATCGGCGTCTTCGACGGGGTCCATCTGGGGCATCGGCGCGTCTTGGGCGCGCTACGCGACGGAGACGACCACCTCGTGCGGGTCGCGGTCACGTTCGGGACGCACCCGGCCGCGTTGCTGGCACCCGAAGGGGCCCCGCCGCGCTTGAGCACGCTCAAGCGGAGGCTCGACCTCCTCGCCGAGGCCGGCATCGAGCGCGTTGCGGTCTTGGAATTCGACGATCACCTGCGCACGCTCTCGCCTGAGCAGTTCGTGGAGCGGTTCCTCGTCGCGGGGCTCCGGGCGCAATGCGTTGCCGTTGGCGCCGGATTCCGCTTCGGTGTCGACGCGAAGGGCACGACGTCGACGCTCGAGGAATTGGGAGGGCGTTTCGGGTTCTGCGTGAAGGTCGTGGACATCAGGTGTGACGACGGCACGGAGATCCGTTCGACGGCGATCCGGGAGGCAGTCGCCGCCGGCGACATGGCCCGGGCCGCCGCGATGCTCGGGCGCCCCTACGAGCTGGAGGGGATCGTCGTGCCAGGTGATGGACGGGGCAGGGAACTCGGGACGCCGACGGCCAACGTCTCCTTCCCCGCGATGCTCGCGGTCCCGCTCCACGGCGTCTACGCCGTGACGGTCACGATCGACGGGATCGACCACGAAGCGGTGGCGAACCTCGGGGTTCGCCCGACCTTCGGGGAGGCCGCTGAGGTGCTCGAGGTGCACGTGCTCGGCCTCGACCGGAACCTCTACGGGAAGCAGGTGACCGTCGCGTTCGTCGAGCGGATTCGCGAGGAGCGGAAGTTCGATGGCATCGAGGCGCTGAAGGCCCGGATCAGGGAGGACGTCGCAGCGGCACAGCGCGTCTTCGCCGATCGCGTCTCTTGACGCGGCGCCCGCTCCGGCGCATCGTGGCGTCGTCACCCGCACTCCCCGGGGAACGGAGATCCCCGTACTCGCCGCGCTGATCATCGCTGGAGGGCTGCTCGTCCCGCTCGCGCTCGCCGGGGCGCCGGGGCCCACGACGAGCGGCACGGTGAGCGTGAGCACGGGCGACACGGGGGCCGTCATGCTCGCACCGGGCGCCGGGGTTGGCCTCGCACCGGGCGCCGGGGTTGGCCTCGCACCGGCCGTTCCCGTCCCCGGTCGGACGGCTTCGATGCCGACGCCCCTCGGCGCCGCCGGTGGAGCAGGGATCGGCGCCGTCGCCCTTGCCGGCACGGTGGCCGCACGCCGTCGTCGCAACGGCGCCGGGGCGGTGTCCGAATCGCCGCTCTTCGTGTATGTACCCGGCCACGGAGGGGATCCCGACGGCTTCGCCGACCTGGCCGGCCGGATGGGCATCGGGCAGGGCGACATCCGGGTGTTCGATTACCGCTGGGCATGGCCCCACGACGACCCGGTCGAGGCGTCGCGACGGGCACCGACCGAAGATGCGGCCGACGCGCTCGGCGCGTACCTCGCGGCGCTCGGGGCCGACGGTCGGGCGATCTACGTGGTCGGCCATTCGAAAGGGGGCGCGGTCATCACGGAGGTCGTCAGCCGCTGGGATGCCCATCCGGAGATGACCGTCGAGTCCGTGACGGGAGCCGCCATTCTGGACCCGCCGATCGCGACGGGGCCGCTCGGGATCCTCCAGAGCCTGGGTTGGTTCCACGGAGCCACTGCGGACGACGGGCTCTTCGAACCGGTACGGTGCGACTTGGGCGGTTGCGTCGACGTGCGGGACGGCCTCGGGCAACGCGCCGGTGTCGGCGTCGTGATCGTCCGCAACCCCGATGCCGGCTTCACGAACTTCTACGGCCGGCCCGACGGCGTCCGCGTGTTCGACCTCGACGACGGCGGGGGGAGCGTGTTCTCCCGCGTGCCCGACCCGTTTGCGATGCTGCGTCGGATGAGCGAGGCCCACAACTCGGTGTTGCACAGCGACACGGTCGCCGACTGCATCGCCGCCGAGTCGCGGTCGACCGGTTCGTGCGCCTGGCCGGAACCGCGCCGCGTTGCGATCACGTGGGGGAGAGGCACGTCGGGGATCGGGCCTCTGCTCGAGTAACCACACCGGGGCGCGAAGCCGATCGCGCCTTAGCTCCAACCGTTGCTATCATCGGTCCCCGGGCGATCGCCCGCGTATTCTGTCGCGAAGGAAAGACCCTCGTGAACGACACTCAAACCGTCGTCGATGAGTTCGGCACGCATGCCACGGACACCGGCTCGCCGGAGGTCCAGGTGGCGTTGCTCACCGAGCGCATCAACCATCTCACCGAGCATCTCAAGGTCCACAAGAAGGACCACCACAGCCGCAGAGGGCTGTTGATGATGGTCGGCAAGCGCAGGCGACTCCTCCGGTACCTCCACGACCAAGACGTGGAGCGCTACCGGTCGCTCATCGCGAAACTGGGATTGCGCCGATAGCGCAGATGGAGGCGGCTTTCGGGCCGCCTCCGGCGTACCGGCGCCCCATCGCACGCAAGAGCGTGGAACCAGTTGTCAGTGGATGGGCCTCGGCGCCGTCGAGACCCGCCCACTGCCAATTGGTCCCCGCATACACGAAGGAGAGATCCAATTGGCTGAGACCGCCATTAGCGGGCTCGTCGGAGACGTGGAGATCGAACTCCGCTCCGGCGAACTCGCCCAACTCGCCGACGGCGCCGTCACGGTGCGCGTCGGTGACACCGAGGTCCTCGTCACCGCAACCGCTTCGAAGCGGCTGCGTGAAGGCGCCGACTTCTTCCCGCTGACCGTCGACGTCGAAGAGCGCATGTATGCCGTGGGGAAGATCCCCGGCTCGTTCTTCCGTCGTGAGGGCCGCGCCACCGAGAAGGCCATTCTCACGTGCCGCCTCATCGACCGTCCGCTCCGACCGAACTTCGCCGACGGCTACCGCAACGACACCCACGTCGTCGCGACCGTCCTCTCGGCCGACCTCATCAACGCCTACGACCTGCCGGCGCTCAACGGCGCCTCGGCGGCACTGACGCTCAGCTCGCTGCCGTTCGACGGGCCGATCGGCGCCGTGCGCCTCGCTCTCATCGACGGTGCGTGGGTCCCGTTCCCGACGTACGAGCAGCTCGAAGGCGCCGTGTTCGACCTCGTCGTCGCCGGGAAGCGCAATGAGTCCGGTGAGATCGACATCGCCATGGTCGAGGCCGGGGCCACCGAGAACGGCTACCGCCTCGTGCAGGACGGCGCACAGGCCTCCGACGAGGAGACGGTCGCCCGGGGCCTCGAAGAGGCAAAGGCCCACATCGCGACGCTCATCGACCTTCAGCTCCAGCTCCGCGACGCCGTCGGGCCGGCGGCGCCGGCGGAGTGGCCGATCAACGCCGACTACACGCCGGAGATGTACGCGCGCGTCGAGGCGGTTGCGAAGCCGAAGCTCGAAGCGCTCGGCACCATCGCCGACAAGACCGAGCGGCTCGCCGCCGAGGAGGCGACGAAGGAAGCCGTGATGGCCGAGCTCGGCCTCGCGGAAGACGACACCGAAGGCCAACAGGGCGCCGCCAATGCGTTCCGCAAGGTCCAGAAGAGCGTCATGCGCTCGCGGGTCGTCAACGAGGGCGTTCGCCTCGACGGCCGGGGGCTCACGGACATCCGGGAGATCGACGTCAAGGTCGGGATGATCCCCGAGGCTCACGGCTCCGGGCTGTTCCGTCGTGGCGAGACCCAGGTGCTCAACGTGACGACGCTCGGCATGCTCAAGATGGAGCAGATGCTCGACACGATCTCGATCGAAGAGTCGAAGCGCTACATGCACCACTACAACATGCCGCCCTTCGCGACCGGCGAGGCCGGCTTCATGCGGGGCCCGAAGCGACGCGAGATCGGCCACGGCGCCCTCGCCGAGAAGGCGCTCCTTCCGGTGATCCCGGACGACGAAGCGTTCCCGTACGCATTCCGCCTCGTCTCCGAGGTCCTCATGTCGAACGGCTCGTCGTCGATGGCGTCGGTGTGTGGGTCGTCGCTGTCGCTCATGGACGCCGGCGTTCCGATTGCCGCCCCGGTCGCGGGCATCGCGATGGGGCTCATCAACCACGACGGCAAGTTCGTGACGCTCACCGACATCCTCGGTGCTGAGGATGCGCTGGGTGACATGGACTTCAAGGTCGCCGGCACGAAGGACATGATCACGGCACTGCAGCTCGACACGAAGATCGAGTCACTCCCTGCGCAGGTCCTCATCGACGCGATGAACCAGGCGAGAGAGGCGCGCCTCACCATCCTCGGCAAGATGACCGACGTCATCGCAGCTCCGCGCCCGGAGCTCGCCCCCACCGCTCCGAAGATCGAAGCGATCTCCGTCCCGAAGGACAAGATCGGCGAGGTCATCGGTCCGAAGGGCAAGACGATCCGGGAGCTCGAGGAGGAGACGGGCGCCACGATCGAGATCGAGGACGACGGGACCATCCGTGTCGGCGCCCCCGATACGTCGTCGCTCGAGCTCGCGAAAGAGCGGATCCTCGCGATCGGCTATCCGCCGGAGGCGAAGGTCGGCGAGACGTACGAAGGCGAGGTCGTGAACATCACGAAGTTCGGCGCCTTCGTCAACATCCTCCCCGGCCGCGACGGCCTGCTCCACATCTCGAAGATCGGCGGTGGCAAGCGCATCGACAAGGTCGAGGACGTGCTCGCGCTCGGCGACAAGGTCGAGGTCGTGGTCCGTGAGATCGACGATCGCGGCAAGGTCAGCCTCGATCTCGCCAACGCACCGGAGCCTTCGGGCGACGAGGGCGGCGAACCGGGCAACGACGAGCGGCGCTCGGACCGTGGCGAAGGCCGGCGTGACCGGGATCGCGGCCGGGACCGTGACCGTGGGCGGGATCGTGACCGTGGGCGGGATCGTGACCGTGGGCGGGATCGTGACCGTGATCGCGGCGGCGAGCCGAAGCCGGGGCGCACGGTCGTCTCGTTCGAGGACGATTTCGAGTCGGGCCTCTGATCCGACCCAGCCGTACGGGAGGGGGCCCGGCATCGCCGGGCCCCCTCTGCTATTCGCCTCCATCGCTCAGTGCGTTTGCCGGTCGAGATGCGAACGCGATCGCTGCGTACTTCGCCGACCGTTCGTCGATCACGGCTTACACCGGCGTGAGGGTGTCGGGCACGGCGGATGAGATCGGCAGGCGTACGTGGACTACGGCGCGATCGTCGTGACGTTGACGGGTTCGCCGGTGATCAGCGGGGATGGTGCTCGGTTTGCCGCCGTGGAGCCCGCCAGTGCCTTCGGACACACGGGATTCCCGGCGGCGAGGATCCGAGTGGTCGACGGGGTGTACCTCATCGAGGACATCAACTGGTACGCGCCCTGACCTCCAAGGGGAGATCTGAGATGGCGAGAAGCCCCGGGGAGCCCCCGGGGCTTCTCCGTGTCCTCTGCGGAGCGGTCAGTCGTCGAGCACGAACGTCAGCTTCATGTCGACGCGGAAGTGCTTGATCGTCCCGTCCTCGGCGAGGATGACCTTCTGCTCTGAAACCCAGGCACCCCGGATGCCGTCGATGGTCTTCTGCGCCTTCGCGATGCCCTTGCGAATCGCGTCCTCGAAGCTTCCGGGGGATGTGGAGGTGATTTCGATCACCTTCGCAATCGACACGGACCGTCTCCTTTCGTCGGTGCCTGGGGGGAGGTTACTCGACTTGTGGATCGAACATATGTTCGATACGATGGCGGGCCCGACGGAGCGCGATTGATGGGCATCGAGCAGGTCGAAGCAGCAAGGAACGAATATCAAGTGCCCAGTGCCGGATACCGAGTACCGGATACCGAGTACCGGATACCGAGTACCGCTCACGGCCTTCCGGCCGTGGGCCCCGGCCGGGTCGCGGTCCTGTCCGGCGATCCGGGGCTCGGCATGACCCGCCTCGGGCTCGTCCTGCTCTCCGAGCATGCCCGTACCGGCCCGGTCGCGTACCTCGACGTCCGGGGATGGCTCAGCCCGCTCGCCGCCTGGGAGGTCGGGATCGAGCCGGACCGTCTCGTGATCGCGCGCTGCAGCGAGGCGACCCGCTGGGGGAGAGCCGCCGCGACGCTCCTCGACGGGGCATCGGCGGTGCTGGCCGAGATCCCTTCCGGGGTGGGAGACGCGGCGATCCGGAAGCTCGCAGCGCTTGCACGGACCAGAGCCACGCCGCTCCTGTTGCGGCCCCTCGGCCGGCGAGCACCGGCCGGGATCGCCTACCTCACGCTCGAAGCGGCCGATGCCTCCTGGAGCGGAGCGGATGCCGGCCACGGCCGGATCGAGCACAGGACGCTGCGGGTCATCGCCTCGGGGAAAGCGATGCGGGGCATGACGCGAACGATCGAGATGGAGGACGATGGCTCGAACACTCTGCGTGTGGTATCCGGAGTGGCCGCTGCGGAGACCCGGGGTGCCGCAGGATGAGCCCGCACAGGCGGTAGGCCCCGGCAACCTCATCGAAGCGGTGAACCCGGCGGCGTACGCCGCCGGTGTCCGGCTCGGGATGCGACGCGGTGAAGCGGAGGGGATCTGCCCGCTCATCGTCACCGTCGAACGGGATCGGTCGGCCGAGATGATCGCATTCGAGCAGGTCGTCGACGTCGTGGAGGATCTCATCCCGAGGGTCGAAGTCGTCGAGCCCGGTCTCATCTTCGCTCCGGTTGCAGGCGCCGTCGGCTACTACGGGGGAGAGGCCCCGCTGGTCGAACGCGTCGCGAAGGAGATCGGCCGGACGGGT
>Ga0316578_10000760_pt1 | contig 11809 bp, 13 predicted proteins | sample J0NA_2_FD_203076 | JGI IMG/M metagenome (GOLD analysis project Ga0316578, IMG submission 203076) | Rhizosphere microbial communities from salt marsh grasses in Alabama, United States - J0-2_160517rDrC | ecosystem: Host-associated > Plants > Roots > Rhizosphere | place: USA: Alabama | collected...
AGACCAATTCTTGCGCCGTATCAGCGCCGAAACGAGGGCTTCGCAGTTCGATGGCCGATCGCGCCGACCCTCGCTTGGTGGCTGACCAGGGCCAGGTTGCGGCCGTGCAGGCGTTGACCGCGGGGATCATTGCCGCACGCGCTGCCCCATCTGACGCCGATCTCTTTCCGCAGCCCATCCCCTCCTATCCCGAGCTCGACTGCGTGCAGCATCTGCTGACGCCCGCCGCCCTCGCTGCGGTCGAGCGCCGTTCCCGCGCGCTCGGCGTCACCGCCGATCACGTCCTGCTTGCGGGCGGCTTCATCGACGAGGAAACCTATGTGCGGGCGCTGGCCGACCGTCTCGGCCTCCCCTTCGAACCGCTCAACACTTTGTCGCGCGCTCAATGTCCGCTCGACAATGACCGGCTGATCGATGCTCAGGACGTGGGCCTTCTGCCGCTTGCGGCGGACGATGATGATGATGCGTTCACGCTGGTGATCGCGCCGCGCGGAGTCGCAGCGCGCCGGCTGTTCACGCTGATGCAGGCTTCGCCCAACCTGCGCCGACGCGCGGCTCACCACCGAGCAGCGGCTGCGGCAATACATCGAAGGTCATGACGGCGGCAAAGCGCTGGGGGAACGCGCCGCCTTCGCGCTTTACGCCAAAGCCCCGGCCTTTTCCGCCGCCCCGCGGCATGGCCACGGGCGCTGGCTGAAATGGGTCGCGGGCGCGGTCCTCCTCATGCTCGCCGTGACCCTGCCCAACCTGGCCGTGGCCGTTGCCAGCGTTGTCGTGTCCGCGATCTTTCTCGCCTGGGCAGCGCTTCGCTTGCTCGGCGCCGCGACGGCGCCGTCATCCGCGAAGGCTGTGCCGCGGCGGCACGCCGAAAGCTTGCCGGTCTTCACCATCATTGTCGCGCTCTACCATGAGGCCAGCGCGGTGCGCAGCCTTGTCGCTTCGCTCGACAGGCTCGACTGGCCGCCCGAAAAACTCGACATCAAAATGGTGCTCGAACCTGACGATGACGAAACCCGCGCGGCCCTCGAAGCCATGCCGCTGCACCGGCCCTATGAGATCCTGATTGCGCCGGGCATCGGTCCGCGCACCAAACCGAAGGCGTTGAATGTGGCTCTTCCATTCGCGCGCGGCAGCTTCGTCACGGTGTTCGACGCAGGAGATCGCCCCGAGCCGGATCAGTTGCGGCATGCTTATGAGGCGTTTATCGCAGCCGGCGATCGGCTTGCTTGCGTTCAGGCCCGGCTGACCATCGACAGTACCGACGACAATTGGCTGACCGGGATGTTCACCGCCGAATATGCGGGACTGTTCGATGTCCTGCTGCCGGCACTCGCGCGCAGCAGACTGCCGCTGCCGCTCGGCGGATCGTCGAACTATTTCCGCACCGCCGTGCTGCGCGCGGTGGGCGGCTGGGACCCGTACAATCTGACCGAGGACGCCGACCTCGGTATCCGTCTCGCCCGCTGCCGCTACCACAGCACCGTCATCGCATCCTCGACCTATGAGGAGGCGCCGGCCGCGCTGGCACCCTGGCTGCGGCAGCGCCGGCGCTGGTTCCAGGGTTGGATGCAGACCTGGCTCGTGCACATGCGCGCGCCTCGCCGCACCTGGCGTGAGCTCGGACCGGCGGGCTTCCTGACCCTGCAATTGGTGGTGGGGGGAACCGTGCTGTCGGCTCTCGTCCATCCGCTGTTCCTCATCGGCTTTGTGGTCAGTGCGGGAGCGGGGGGAGTGCTCGACAGCCAAGGGTTTCTCGGGCTGACGATAACATTGATCAGCGGAACCACCTTCGTCAGCGGGTACCTTGCGACGGCGGTTCTCGGCTTTGTCGGTCTCGCCCGGCGGCGGCTGAAGTCGCGTGCCTGGGTGCTGCTCCTAGTCCCGCTGCACTGGCTGCTGCTGTCGCTTGCGGCCTGGCGGGCCGTCATCAAGCTCCTCCGCGATCCCTATCGCTGGGACAAGACCGAGCATGGCTGCGCTGCCACCTCGCGATCAGCCCAGAAGGCGCGCGCCGCCGCGATGTCGCAGCCGGCCGGCGAACATTTCGCCGCCGGAAATATCCGCCTATCATCTGCGACATCCGGGCCTGCCTGATCCTCGCCGCATCCGCGGCTATAGTTCGGGAAATCGGTGAGGCCTCCGCCTGCACCAGCACCGAGGACGATGGGATGAACGGGTTTTTCCGTTTGCGCGTGTTGGCGACCGCAATTGGCGTGTTTTTCAGCCTGTTGGTGACGGTTCATGCCGCCGATGCCGTATTTCCGATGGCATCGCGGATCGGGCTGGTGCCATCCGCAGAGTTCGCAGCAAGCGATCGATTCCCGGGATTCGAGGACAAGAAGACGGGCGCTTCCATCATCCTCCTCGATATGGCGAAGCAGTCCTATGCCGACGCCGCCAAGCAGCTGGGACGGGAATCTCTAAAGAAGCAGGGCATTACCGAGGTGAGACGGGAGGATTTCTCGTCCGCCAGCGGCAAGGGCACGCTGGTCGTCGGCTCCCAGGAGGGCGAACGAAAAGCACACAAATGGATTCTGCTCAAAGCGCTGGCAGACGCGACGGCTTTCGTCATCGTCGAAGTTCCCGATGACGCCAAAGACGCGTATGCGGACTCCATGATCCGGTCGATGCTGGCCTCGCTGACGATGCGCGACAGCATTCCCGTCAAGGAACAGCTCAGCCTGCTGCCGCTCAGCTTCGACGAACTGGCCGGCATGCATCCGGTGCGCGTCATCGGCCGTGCCGGAGCTATCCTCACCCATGGCCCCAAGGACGCCCTGGAACCGACCGAGCAGCCTCTCCTGATCGTCTCAATCGGCCGCGGCGGCCCGGAAAGCTCGCGGGGGCGCGAGACCTTTGCCCGCAATCTGCTGGCCGGCATTGGCAATCTGAAAAATGTCCGGGTCACGGGCTCGGAGACATTGCGGCTCGGCGGCGGCTTGAAAACGCACCAGATATTTGCCGAGGGCGAAGACGCCAAGAGCGGCACACCGATTAAGGTGGTGCAATGGGTCCGGTTTGGCTCCGGCGCCTTCCTGCGGGTCGTCGGCGCGGCCAAGCCCGCGGACTGGTCGGACGCCTTTCCCCGCTTTCGTGCCGTGCGTGACGGCGTGCATCCGCGCAGCTGAGCATTTTCAGACGAAGTGGCCACCGGATCGCCGTCCGAAAATACGGCGATCCGGGACGCGGCGCGCAGATCGAGCGCGCCGCGCTGGCCTAGAAAAATGTAATTAATACAAACACTTGCGCGACAGGCCGAGCCGATCAGGCCGTGCGCCGCGCCAAGTCGCTTTCAAGCCGCCCGTCCCCGTCCAACAGTAGCGTCAGGCCGAAGTGTCCTGGCTCTCCTGCTCGCTGGAGGGACCCTGTCCCTCGGACGGGGTGAATCTCGGGCCGCCCTTCGCCACGCCGACCAGCGCCGGCCGCAAGACCCGGTCCCCGATCATGAATCCCGCCTGCACGACCTGAGCCACGGTCCCCGCTGGCGTACTCGGATCGGGCACTTCGAACATGGCCTGATGTACGTTGGGATCGAACTTCTCGCCCATCGGATCAAACCGCCTCACCCCGTGCTTCTCCAACACCTTCAAGAGCTCGCGCTCGGTGAGCTCGACCCCTTCGACAAAGGATGCCATCGGCGGCGCCAGCGCTGCGCGCGCGTCCGGCCCGATTGCCTCAAGAGCGCGGCGCAGATTGTCGGAAACGCCCAGCAGGTCGCGGGCAAAGGTCGAAATTCCATAAGTCCGCGAGTCAGCCACCTCACGCTCGGTGCGCCGGCGCAGGTTCTCCATCTCGGCAAGGGTGCGGAGCAGCCGGTCCTTGAGCTCGGCCACTTCTTTCACCAGCGCTTCAGTCGCCGGCGACGACGCTTCCGCGCTGGCGTTGGCCTCTGCCGAAGCTGACTCGAATGCCCCTTCGGCGGACTGAGGGGAGCGGGCGTTGTTGTCCGTCATGATCCTGGTCCGTCGTATGTTTTTGCTTCCGTGCGCTTCGGATATCGCCATCCGCGGCGAGAAAATCAAGGCGCTTGGTCCAGCGCGATTTACGAGGCGTTACAATCTGCGGCTTAACTGGTTACCCGCTCAGCAGCTTTCCGACTACCCTGGCGGTATAATCCACCATCGGCACGATGCGGGCATAGTTCAGCCGGGTGGGGCCGATGACGCCGAGCACGCCGATGATCCGGCCGGCGGCGTCGCGATAGGGCGCGATCACGGTCGACGACCCCGACAGCGAGAACAGCTTGTTTTCCGACCCAATATAGATGCGGACGCCCTCGGCGCTTTCGGCCCGGCCGAGCAGATCAACCAGGCCCCGTTTGGTCTCGAGGTCATCGAACAGGAGACGCACGCGCTCAAGGTCCTCGACGGCCTTGAGGTCGTCGAGCAAATGGGCATGGCCGCGGACGATCAGCTTGCGTTCGTCGCCATCGCCGCCTGACCAGCTCGCTAGCCCGGTCGCGATCATCTTCTGCGTGAGCTGGTCGAGCTCGGCGCGACTCGCTTCGAGCGCTTTTTCGAGTTCGTCCTTCGCCTCCATCAAGGTCAGGCCGCGGATGTGCCGGTTCAGAAAGTTCGAAGCCTCGATCAGTGCCGAACTCGGCAGGCCCGCCGGTAGCACGACAACCCGGTTCTCGACCTGCCCCTCCTCGGAAACCAGCACGACGAGCGACCGCTCGGGCTCGAGCCGCACGAATTCGATGTGCTTGAGGCGCACATTGGACTTGGTCGTCAAGACGACGCCGGCGGCTCGGGTGAGGCCGGACAGCAAGCCCGTCGCCTCGTTGAGCATGTTATCCATCGACTGGCCTGCCGCGGCGACCTTCGACTCGATGGTGAGGCGCTCGTCGGCGGCGAGATCGCCGACCTGCATCAGCGCGTCGACGAAGAAGCGCAGCCCGAACTCGGTAGGTAGCCGGCCCGCCGAGGTGTGCGGCGCATAGATCAGGCCGATCTGCTCCAGGTCCTGCATGACATTGCGGATCGAGGCTGGCGACAAGGTCATCGGAATCAGGCGCGACAGGTTGCGCGAGCCCATCGGTTCGCCGGTCGCAAGATAGCTCTCGACGATCTGGCGAAAAATCTCGCGCGACCGCTCATTGAGCTGCGCAAGGCTGATCTCACCGGAAAACGGATGGCTGGCGATATCCTGGGCCACGACAAGCAACTCTTCAGCACAGACTACGCGACGACTGTTGACCGAAACGCGCACCGGTCTCAAGCAAGAGAGAATTGTCTATGTGAGCGCCCAAGTTCAAGGCGCGAAATCATCCCGCGGCAGCCGGAATGCCGCAAGGGCGGTCTTGCCGGTCTTCGCGCGGCCACTTACAACGATTCTTCAATCCCGATGGCGGCCGGCCATGGGTCCGCCCGCGGAGAACCATACCATGCGTCCGAGTCACCGAGAATCCGACGAGCTGCGTGCCGTGTCGCTCGAGCGGTCGGTGGTGAAATATGCCGAGGGTTCCTGCTTTGTGAAGTTCGGCAATACCCATGTGCTGGTGACGGCGACGCTGGAGGATCGGTTGCCGCCCTGGCTCAAGGGCCAGGCGCGCGGCTGGATCACGGCTGAATACGGCATGCTGCCGCGCGCGACCAGCGAGCGGACGCGGCGTGAATCAACCACCGGCAGGCAGACCGGACGGACAGTTGAGATCCAGCGACTGATCGGGCGCAGCCTGCGCGCGATCGTCGATCTCGAAGCGCTTGGCGAACGTCAGATCACCGTCGATTGCGACGTGATCCAGGCCGATGGCGGCACCCGCACGGCCTCGATCACTGGTGCCTGGGTCGCGCTTTATGATTGCATGAGCTGGATGAAGGCGCGCGACATGTTGATTCGCGGCGATATCATTCGCGACCATGTGGCGGCGGTATCCTGCGGCATCTGCCAGGGCAGCGCCGTGCTCGACCTTGACTATGCCGAGGATTCCGAAGCCGATACTGACGCGAATTTCGTGCTGACGGGCGGCGGCAGCATAGTCGAGATTCAGGGGACGGCGGAACGCACGCCGTTCAGCGAGGCGGAGTTCATGGCGCTGCTCGCGCTCGCCCGCAAGGGCGTGGGCCGCCTCGTCGAATTGCAGAAGATGGCGGTGATGTGATCGCCAGCAACCATCGCAGGATCAGCGGACGGCTCGTGATCGCGACCCACAATGCCGGCAAGCTTGCCGAGATGCGCGACCTGCTCGCCCCCCACGGCGTCGACGCGATTTCCGCCGGAGCGCTGGGTCTTGGCGAGCCTGACGAGACGGGAACGAGCTTTCGCGCCAATGCGCTGATCAAGGCAGGCGCTGCCGCGCAGGCGGCCGGCTTGCCGGCCTTCGCCGACGATTCCGGGCTCGTGGTCGACGCTCTCGACGGCGCGCCGGGGATTCACTCCGCCCGCTGGGCCGGGCCCGATCGCGACTTTGCCGGTGCCATGGCTGAGATCGACCGGCAGCTTGTCGCTCTTGGCGCGACCACTGCCGAAGCAAGGCGCGCGCATTTCCTTTCAGCATTGTGCGTCGCCTGGCCCGACGGCCATATCGAGGAATTCGAAGGCCGAGTCGACGGCACCATCGTCTTCCCGCCACGCGGCAGCCAAGGGTTCGGCTACGACCCGATTTTTCTGCCGGACGGATTTGACCGCACCTTCGGTGAGATGCCGAGTGCAGAGAAGCATGGCCTACAGCCGCGCGGCGGTGGTCTTTCGCATCGCGCCCGGGCCTTTCTCAAGCTCGCGGAGGCCTGCCTTGCGTGAGACAGCGGGAGTCTCCACCCCCGACACGCGAGCGAATACCGAACGGACCCCGCCGAACGACTTCGCCGTCTATATCCACTGGCCATTCTGTCTCGCCAAATGCCCCTATTGCGACTTCAACAGCCATGTCCGGACCGGCGGCTATGACGAAGCGCGATTCCTGCGGGCGTATTTGAGCGATATCGCAGCGACGGCTGCGCGGGTGCCGGGCCGCACCGTCTCCACCATCTTTTTTGGCGGCGGCACGCCCTCGCTGATGCAACCGGCGAGCGTCGGTGCGCTGCTCGACGCGGTCGGCCGGCATTGGACGATCGCGCCCAATGCCGAGATCACTCTCGAAGCCAATCCGACCAGCGTCGAGGCGGCGCGCTTTCGGGGCTTTCGCGATGCCGGCGTCAACCGCGTCTCGCTTGGCGTGCAGGCGCTCGATGACGATGCGCTGCAAACGCTGGGGCGCCGGCACAGCGTCGAGGAGGCGCTCGCCGCAGTCGCGCTCGCCCGCAAAACCTTCCCCCGGCTCTCCTTCGATCTGATCTATGCGCGGCCAGGCCAATCCGTCGAAGCGTGGCAGGCCGAGCTGTTGCGCGCCCTTGAGCATGCAGACGATCACCTGTCGCTCTACCAGCTCACCATCGAGCCCGATACGCCGTTCGCGGCGCTGCATCGTGCCGGCAAGATGCGGGTGCCCGACGAGGCCTCGGCGCGCTCGCTCTACGATCTCACGCAGGACATTTGTACGGCGGCCGGGCTTCCCGCCTACGAGGTGTCGAACCACGCCCGGCCCGGCAGCGAGTGCCGGCATAATCTCGTCTACTGGCGCTATGGCGAATATGCCGGCATCGGGCCCGGCGCACATGGCCGCCTCGATATCGCAGGCAGGCGCCACGCCATTGCCGCGGAAAGCAGCCCGGAAGCCTGGCTCGCCGGCGTCGAGCAGAACGGCCACGGCCTCGTCGAGGACGAGCGTCTGCTCAGCAGTGAGCAGGCCGACGAGTTTCTTCTGATGGGGCTGCGGCTCGCCGAGGGGATCGATCCCGGCCGCTACGCCGCCATCGCCGGCCGGCCGCTCGATCTCGGCCGCATTGCCGACCTGATGGGCTACGGCTTTGTCGAGACGATCGGCCAGGGCCGCCTGCGCGTTACTCGCGCCGGTTTTCCGGTGCTCGATGCGGTGGTGGCCGACCTCGCGGCATAGCGATGCGCGCTGCGATTTTCCCTCTTCCTGTTCGCCCACACTCGAAGGATCACGGATGCTGAAGCCAAGCTTGTTGACGATCATCCTTTTGATGGCGGCAGTGCCGGTTCATGCGCAGGACGTGCCGGGAATCGAAATCTGCACCGCCGAGCGCGACATGGCGCGCCGCACCGGCTGCCTGCAGGCCAATATCAGCTACCTGCACAAGCTGATCACCCGGAACAACGCGGCAGCCCAGCAGCAGCTCGCTGCCGCGAATGCCGAAATCGCCGCGCTGAAAGGGAGCATCGCCGCGCTGAAGGCAAGCGTGGATAAACTTCAGGCCGCCGGCGGAAAATCGGACTCCACCAAGACGAACTCCGACAAACCGAAAAGCAAATGAGCTGGCGAAGCCGACGTGACGGCGGGCGGGGTCGCCGTCACCCGAAGCTCTTCGGGGCGCCGGAAATCACTTCGCCGCCGGAAGGCGTCACCTTGTGAACGGCAAGCCCGCGCTCATTGGTGCCGTCGACGCGGAAACGGAACACGCCATCGATGCCGGAGAAACCCGACGGATTGGTCAACATCGCGGCCGTGATCCGCTGGCCCGGCGCCGCCTTTGCGAGCGCGATCATCAGCGCGACGGCATCATAGGCGAGCGTGGCGGTACGCGCCGGCTCCTGGCCATATTTCGACCGATAGCGGGTGACGAACGCCTTGTAACCGGAGCTGTCGGGGCCGGCGAACCAGCTCCCTTCGAGCGTCGTGTCGGAGAAGATCCGCGGATCATCCCACAGGCCGGTGCCGAGCACCTGCAGCCGCTTCATGTCCACGCCGGCCGCGGCGAGCTGCTTGGCCACTTGCGGCACGGCATCGCCGCTGTCCGGAATGAACAACGCATCGGCGCCGGCCGCGGCCTGCGCGATTTGCCGGATCGCTCCCTGCATGTCGGCATCACCCGGGCGATAGCGTGCGATCGCAACGACGCGACCGCCTTTGGTGGGAACAATCTGCCGAAACGCCGCTTCAACCGTGCTTCCATAGGCATTATCCGGCACCAGCGCAGCGAAGGAATGCCGACCCTGGGAGGCGGCGAAACTGACCACCCGCTCGACATCGCTTTCCGGCAGGAAGCTCAGCAGGAAAACCCCGCGGGTGGCGACATTGGAATCGGTGGAAAAAGCGATCACCGGAACGCCCCCAGCGCGCGCGATGGGAGCAACAGCCGCGACCGCGCCGGCAAACAGCGGCCCGAGAATAACCTGCGCCCCCTCCTCGATGGCCTGCCGCGCCGCGGTCTGCGCACCCTGCGTGGTGCCCGCATCATCCTTGATGATGAGCTGGACGTCCGGATTATTGAAATCGGCGAACGCCATCTCGGCAGCATTGCGCATCGACTGGCCCGCGGCGCCCGCATTCCCGGGCGCCGACATCGGCAGGATCAGCGCGATCTTGGTCTGACCCTGGCCGATGGTGCCAGGGGCGCCGGGCGTCCCCTCGGGGGTCAGCGCGCCGTCAGGCGGCGGATTCGCACTGCTGGAAACAAGGTCGCCGCCGAGATTGCCGATGCCGGAACAGGCCGAAGCGAGCGCCGCCGCGCCAACGCCCAGCACGCTCACCATGTGCCGCCGCGTGAGCCACCGTTTCAATACTGCGTCGCGCCTGCCGGCCATCAGTATATCCTGCGCTGCGGCATTCCTGCCGTGCGGGAAAGGACGGGCGGGAATTCGCCTGCCGAAGCCGTATTCTAGCCAAGCCTGCGCTGAGGGCTAGACTTAAAGCCATGAGTGATTCCGACCCCTTGCCGCCACCGCCGCACGCGCTGCGAGAGAAGGCACCACCAAACGACCCGCGCCGCTTTGTCCTGCTGCGCGAGGCGCAGCAGTGCCCGGCCCTCGCGCCCGGTCTGTACATCGTGGCGACCCCGATCGGCCATCTCGACGATGTGTCGCTGCGCGCGCTCGCGACCCTCGCCGGTGCCGATCTCATCGCTTGCGAAGATACCCGGGTGACCCGCAAGCTGCTCGACCGCTATGGCATCGCCCGACCGCTCGTCGCCTATCACGAGCATAATGCCGCCAGCGCCAGGCCGCGCCTGCTCGCGACGCTCGGCGACGGGCGGTCGGTCGCGCTGGTGTCGGACGCCGGCACGCCGCTGATTTCCGATCCCGGCTATCGCCTCGTGCGCGAAGCGGCCGCCGCCGGTCACGTCGTCACTACGGTACCTGGGCCATCAGCGCTACTTGCTGCGCTCGCGGTCGCGGGGTTGCCGACCGACCGCTTTCTGTTCGAGGGCTTTCTGCCGCCGCGCGGGAGCGCCCGGCGGGCCCGGATCGTGGAGCTCAGGGCGATTCCAGCAACGCTCGTGCTCTACGAGGCCGGGCCTCGCATCGCCGCGGCGCTCGCTGATCTCGCTTCGGGGCTGGGCGCGCGCGAAGCCGCCGTCTGCCGTGAGCTGACCAAATTGCACGAGGAAGTCCGGCGCGGCCCGCTGGCTACGCTGGCAGAAGACTACGCGCGAGGCGCGGAAACCCGCGGCGAGTTTGTTCTCGTCATCGCGCCGCCACCGGCGGAAGCCGGCACCACCGATGCCGCGCAGGTCGACGACCTGCTGCGCGACGCGCTGAAACATTCCTCACTCAAGGATGCAGTCGAGGCGGTCACCGCTGCGACCGGGCAACCGCGCCGCGCCGTCTACCAGCGCGCGCTGGCGCTTGCCAAAGCATCATCCGAACCGCGCGGCGATGCCGATGTCTGAGCCTCCTGCGCCACGGCATGCCCGCGGTGCGCGCGCGGCACCTGCACCGAAACGATAGGCCGCCCTGCGTTTCGGCCTCTCGGCCGAAAATCGCGCCGCGCTGCTGTTGCTCGCCAAGGGCTATCGCATTCTCGCCCGCCGCTACAAAACCCCGGTCGGCGAGATCGACATCATCGCCCGGCGCCGCGGCACGCTGGTCTTTGTCGAGGTCAAGGCACGGGACAATTTTGACGCTGCGGCCGAAGCTGTGACGGCGCGTCAGCAGGCGCGCATCGTCAATGCCGCACAATTCTGGCTTGCCGCTCACGCTGGAACCATGGAATGCCCGATGCGTTTCGACGCCGTGCTGGTGGCGCCGGGCAAAATTCCGTGGCACCTGGAGAATGCATTTGCTGCGAGGGAGTAGAATACGGAACGCCGGCTGGGACAGGCCGGGCGGCGGCGCCGAGAAATTGAGAGGGAGCCGATATGTGGAAGGATGATCGGGGCAATGGCGGCGGCGGCGGCCGCGCGTCACGCAACGTGCTCGGTGAAAAGCTCGAACTCTGCTCGATCAGCCCGATGACGGGTTTTTATCGTGACGGCTGCTGCGAAACCGGCCGGGAAGACATCGGCAGCCACACGGTCTGCGTCGTCATGACCGCCGAGTTCCTTGCCTTCTCGAAGTCGCGCGGCAATGACTTGTCGACGCCAATCCCGGAATTCGGGTTTCCGGGGCTGCAGCCCGACGACCGCTGGTGCTTGTGCGCGCCACGTTGGCAGGAGGCGCTCGAAGCCGGCCAGGCACCGCGCGTCGTGTTGCGCGCGACGCACGAAGGCGCGCTCGATTACTGCGCACTTGCCGATCTCAAGCGCTTCGCGGTGGATCTGGCCTGACAGAACAGGCACGCTGCCGCTTCACCGTCCGCCTTATCCCCGCCTTCCGCCGCCGCCCGTGCCGTGCTAGAGCGAATTCCGTTCTTGGAATTCGCCCCGTCTATTCTTGAGCGGTCGCATTTTCTGCGGCGAACCGGCTTCCACTTCGCCGGAAAATGCTCTAGGCCCGCGCAGCCGGATCACGTCTCACCCAAACGGAACCCCATGTCGCTTCTCGTCGCCGTCCAGATGGATCCGATCGAGCGGATCAATATCCGCGG
>Ga0316578_10000761_pt1 | contig 11809 bp, 9 predicted proteins | sample J0NA_2_FD_203076 | JGI IMG/M metagenome (GOLD analysis project Ga0316578, IMG submission 203076) | Rhizosphere microbial communities from salt marsh grasses in Alabama, United States - J0-2_160517rDrC | ecosystem: Host-associated > Plants > Roots > Rhizosphere | place: USA: Alabama | collected...
TAGCGGGACGCAGCAGCTGGGTAAGCTGTTCTGCCACAGAGGCCGCCTCCTCGCCTCCGTTAAAGCTGATTTGTGCTTCCGGATCAAGAGTGTAACTACCGGCTTTATGCTCAAGGTTCACGGGCAGGGGTATTATCGCTGTCACAGGGCTCTGCTTCGAAGAACATCCTGCAAGCATCGCGGCAACTGCCACGACAAATAGAAGAGTTCTGAAATCCATGTGGTGCAGATTTATTTTATCAATTCCAGATCAAATATTTCATGTCTGTCAAACTGGTGCCAGTACTGTATGGCCTTCTGCCTGACTAGCTCCCAGTAGATATCACTGTCAAGCCCGTATATGAAGTTTATTTCCTTCAGGTCTGAAGCTATCCTGTCAGCGAGTTCTTTCTTAAGTGTAATACGCAAGACATGGTTTTTGTGAGTAAATTCTACTGCAGGATAAAAAGGTGGCTCGGAGCTTACTGTCAGGAGTCCGTGACCCGGAGTGGCGCCGGTGCTTACCTGGACACCATCATTCATGCAGCTCAGGGGTGATACTGTACCGGCATGGGTGGTGGCTTGCAGATCGTCAACCCCGGTCATAAAATACTCAATGGCCCTTATGCCCATCTTGACTCCTATAATTGCATAGACTCCCAGATGACGGTGCATCTCATTGGCAAGGATGCCGGCTGTCCATTCATCATGGCCGTATTTTCTGATAATATCATCAACGTAAGGCTGGATGTCGGGCCTGTAGAATGAAGTGTCATCAGGAAAATCTTTCACTACCTGCATATCCTCAATCGTTTCACCCCGGAGGATTTTCACGGCAGCCTGCCTGAGGGTATCAATGTCAGCAGGTGCATAAAATGATGCCTGCTCCCGTGTGCCTGACAGGCTGAACAGCTTCGGGTAATGAAGAAACAAAGGCACCATCTCATCAAAAGCCGTATATACAAATGAATGTGAAGGCATTGAGCTGATGAGTTCTTTTGCCATGGCAGCATATGGAGTATGGATACTGTCTATCCGCGCAAGGAGGGCTTCATCATAAAAATTATCCCCGCCTGCCCCGATCACAGTCACCGGAACAGGTCCGGAAAGCACCTTCTCCGCAGCTTCAGGCGCTGCCCTGTAGTTAAATCCCTCGTTATCCTGAAGACCGCTGTTGCTCCAAATTATCTGTTTAACCCTGTCAACAAACGAGGGTGATCTCTCAATAGCTTTTGCAACTGTTGTGAGAGGCCCGAGAGCAATAAATTTCACAGGCATCGTTTCGGAGGAGAGTGCCTTTTCAATTAGTTCTGCGGCATTTTCACCCGTGGCTATCGGTAACCCTTCATGCCAGAGTCCGTCTGCCAGGTCCCTTAATTTTTCATAGGCTATCGTAGCATTGAAATAACCATCAGATGCGGTGATAGCAAGTATTCTCACATCAGGAGAAGCCATGAGCATGCATATTGCTTTAAGGTCATCGATCCCTCCGTCGCTGTCAATTATCACATAATGCCGGGGCTTCCAGGGATGCCCTCCGGCAGGAATTATCAATAGCAGTGACAGCAGAGCAAGTAGAAAACGTCTCATTATTCAAGTTTTTTCAAATGTAATGATTTTGATGATCAGGTGACGGATAAGGAGACAAAGAGTGTCAAACCTCGGGCTGCTCCGTTGATATTTGATCATCTTTTTGCTATCTTAAGCCACTTAAATTTTTCTTAAGTGGGAAAAAAGCTCTGGTTGTGGTTTATTTCCGGTGTGCTGGCTGGTGTGCTGATTTTATACGGCACCGACAGGGTGGTGGAGGCCACTTCAACGAATGATTTCTGTGCATCGTGTCATGTTCATCCGCAGGCCACTGCCAGCTGGAAGCAGGGCGTTCACTATGCCACGCAGTCTGGTTACCATGTGGCCTGTACGGAGTGTCATCTGCCACCAGAAGGCGAGGGATACCTTATTGAGAAGGCAAAGACAGGGATGCGTGACCTCTGGAGTCACTGGACGAAAGACACTTCGGAATTTGACTGGGATGCAGCTTCAACACTTGAGAGAGCTTCGAGGCATGTATACAACTCAACGTGCATCGGTTGCCATGAGAATCTGTTCCCTGCCACCCTGACCCGTGATGGTTCAGAGGCTCATCTTTATTATAAGCAGATGATTGACCGGGGTGAGCAGTTGCAGTGCATCAGTTGCCATCTTAATGCAGGACACTATATAAAAGACTATGTTCATGGAAGCAACACCGGTTTTGGGGCTGTGGCGGCCACGCCAGATACGGTATTTGATACTCCAGCCGTTGTTACTGCCTTTGCGGATTTTACTGAACAGATACCGGCATCAGGAGTTACATTCCGCATGATCGCCATACCCGGAGGAACCTTTACGATGGGTAGTCCTGCAGATGAGCCTCTGCGTGAAGCAGACGAGATCCGGCACGAAGTCACTGTTGATTCCTTCTTCATTGCCGAGGTCGAGGTGACATGGGATGAATACATGGAGTTCTACAGGCAGACGGCTGCCGAAGGCAGGACGACCGATACGGAAGGCTCCCGCCTGAAGGATGATGACGTTGATGCTGTTACAGGTGCCACCCCTCCCTACGGCAAGCCCGATCAAAACTGGGGTATGGGGCAGCGACCGGCCATCTCTATGAGCTGGCATGCTGCCGAAACATATTGCCGGTGGCTTTCACTCGTTACAGGTAAGCATTACAGGCTACCGACCGAGGCCGAGTGGGAGTATGCCTGCAGGGCAGGAACACAGACACCGTATTTCTTTGAGGGTGATCCGTCCGGTTTCGAAAAAAGGGGGATCTTTGGAGGCAAGCCCGATACAGCAGTTATTAGCACATATGTCATCTACCAGGGCAACAGTCCCTCCAGGACGCAGGAGCCTTCGGCAGTAAAAGCCAATCCGTGGGGATTGAAGAACACCAGCGGAAATGTTGCCGAGTTTTGCTCTGACATTTATGAAGGGACAGATGAGCATGTAATCAGGGGAGGCTCATACCGTGACGGTGCTGCCGGTGTCAGGAGTGCAGCCCGCGATTACACACGCACGACAGACTGGCTGATAACTGACCCGCAGATGCCGAAGAGCATATGGTGGTACTCTGATTGCTTTTATGTGGGCTTTCGGGTTGCCATGAGCAATGAGCACTTGTCTCAGGGCTCAGAGCGCAAGTCAGGGGGAAAAGGGATAAATAGTCCGTAGTCCTTGTAGTGTAGGATTGACTGCACTATTGTTGGAATGATTGGCTGCAGGCCATTAAGTATTGATGCTTATGGTTGAGTGAACAAATGAACAGACGAAGTCAGACATGAACCGTAAACGAAAAATGATGAACCGCACAGGCCTTCAGACCTTTGGACCTTTGGACTAACCAGGGGAAGGATAAAATTGTAAATTTGAACATATACATAAATAAATCGTTATGAAAAAATCCTCCTATTCTCGAAGAAATTTTCTGGGTGCGGCCGCTGCTGCAGGAGCAGCAGGTATAGTCGTACCGGCGCTTTTAACATCGTGTACATCTAAAAAGCGCAGTAAAGTGGTATTGCCGGTAATGCCTGACGAGGCTCCTGACGGACCCCTGCTCAAGGCCGGATTGATTGGCTGCGGCGGCAGAGGCACGGGTGCAGCTGTCCAGTTCATTCATGCAGGTCCCAACCTGACCATCTCGGCTCTCGGCGATGTGTTTTCTGACAGGATAGCCTCATGTCGTGAGCGTCTGGCACAGGACGGTGTTGAGGTGGCTGATGAAAAATGCTTCGTCGGGTTTGATGCTTACCAGAAAGTTATTGATTCCGGTGTTGATGTTGTGCTTCTTGCGACTCCGCCTTTTTTCCGCCCGGAACACTTCGAAGCGGCAGTATCAGCAGGCAAGCATGTGTTCATGGAAAAACCTGTTGCCGTGGATCCGTCAGGCATCAGGCAGATCCTGGCAGCCGGTGAAAAGGCAAAAGGGATGGAACTGACTGTCGTCACCGGAACGCAGCGTCATCATCAGCATGACTATGTGGCCACGTGGGGTAAGGTACAGGAAGGAATGATAGGCGACATCGTAGCCGCCAACTGTTACTGGAACCAGGGACAGCTGTGGTACCGTGAACCTAATCCCTCATGGACCGAGATGGAGTATATGATACGTGACTGGGTCAACTGGTGCTGGTTATCCGGAGATCATATAGTTGAGCAGCATGTTCATAATATAGATGTTATTAACTGGTTTACGGGAAAGAGGCCTGTCTCGGCAGTTTCATTCGGGGCACGGCAGAGGCGTGTGACCGGCGATCAGTACGATTTCTTCAGTACTGACTTCATATACGAGGGAGATGTTCATGTGCACAGCATGTGCCGCCAGATCAACGGCTGCGAAGGAAACGTATCGGAATGGATCCAGGGAACTGAAGGAAGAAGCAACTGTCAGAATACCATATGGGATGATGCCGGAACACAGCTCTGGAAATATGACGGCTACAAGCTTGATGAGGAAGGTAAGATGACAGACCAGCTTATCAGGAGTCCGTATGACCAGGAGCATATTGACTTTGTCACTGCAATCCGCACAGGTAAGACCCTCAACGAGGCTGAGTTTGTTGCAGTATCTACCATGGCTGGAATAATGGGACGCATATCGGCCTATACCGGCAAGAAGGTAACATGGGATGAGATGATGAATTCAGAGCTCAAGCTTGGTCCGAAAGTGTTTGAAATGGGGCCAGTGGACGTATCCAAAACAGTACCCGTCCCGGGCGAGTAAAAATTACAGGAATATGATCAATACAAAATCCAGGCGCAGTTTCATTAATTCGACTCTTGCTGCGGGGGCTGCTTTCTTTGCCGCACCGGTGCTGCTCACCGGCAGAAACCGCACAGGATTATCTGCGGATGCCGCCAAACCATTCAGGATGGGATATGCTCCGTCGATAGGCATGTTCAGAGACCTGTGCGGCAGTGACGATGCTGTTGACAACATAAAGTTTTGTCATGATACCGGTTTCCGTGCTGTTTTTGACAACGACTTTCCGAAACGTCCGGCAGATGAACAGGAGCGCATAGCTGCTGAAGTCCAGCGGCTGGGAATGATGATGGGGCCATGGGTACTCTATGCTGATTTCGGCAAGAAATCCTTTGTCCTCGACCACCGTGAGGTGCATGATTTCCTTAAAGCCAAAATGGAGACGGGCATTGAGGTGGCACGCCGAACAGGCTTCACAATGATGCTGATGGTCCCGGGACGATATGATGAGAGATTGCATCCGGATTACCAGCGTACTAACGTCATAGAGAATCTTAAATACTGTGCCGAACTGGCAGAGCCGGCAGGTGTCACAATAGTCCTGGAACCGCTTAATACTCTGCGTGACCACCCCGGCTTGTACCTGACGGGGATGCCGCAGGCCTTCCAGATATGTGAAGCAGTAGGCAGCCCCTCAGTCAAAATCGTCGATGACCTGTACCATCAGCAGATCACCGAGGGTAACCTCATACCGAACATCGATGCATGCTGGGATCAGATAGCAGCATTTCATGTAGGCGATAATCCAGGGCGTAACGAACCTACATCAGGGGAGATCAACTATAAAAACATCTTCAAACACCTTTATGAAAGAGGCTACAAGGGGGTGATATGCATGGAACACGGCAGAAGCATTAAAGGGGCTGAAGGTGCAGTGAAGGTCATTGATGCTTACCGTGAATGTGATTCTTTTTAAACGATAACATAAAACAATTTTTTCTTTTGAATAAGGGAGGAACCACGATCAGCGAAAAGTGGATCAAAGCATCCATTATCGGTACTATCTGGGCTGCGGCCGAAATAGTGCTGGGGAGCTTCCTCCATAACCTGCGGGTACCTTTCAGCGGCAACCTGCTGACAGCTATTGCGCTGGTGATACTTATCGCCGTAAGTTACAGATGGAGGGAGCACGGCCTCTACTGGAGATCAGGTATTATATGTGCCCTGATGAAGACAATGTCTCCAAGCGCAATAATATTTGGCCCGATGATAGCCATAATAATGGAATCACTGCTGCTGGAGACATCGGTAAGGCTTTTCGGAAGGACATATATGGGATTTATCATCGGCTCGATGCTTGCCATGTCATGGAACCTTTTCCAGAAAGTATTCAACATGATAGTTTTCTATGGTGGCAACCTTGTAGATATTTACTCCAGTATTACAGATTATGCATCAAGACAGCTGAACCTTCACTTTGATGCGTTCTGGGCTCCACTGCTTTTGCTCTTATCGATCTATGCCCTATTTGGTGCAGTCACGGCTGTGATCGGTATCATAACCGGTCGACGTCTTACCGTATTGCCCCCCGCAGAGGTGAAGGATATTAAAGAAAATTACGGGCCGGCAAAGCGGAAAGAATCTCATCCATTCAGATACTCACTCACATGGCTGGTCGCTGACATACTGCTGGTAGCAGGGTCGCTGGTCGTCATAAGCCTGACAGAATGGTTCTTCTGGGTGATTACAGTAGTGCCTGTTGTCATCATCCTGGCACTGAGATACCAGCGGGCGTTAAGGCAACTGTCGAAGCCCGGATTCTGGATCACTTTTGTTCTCATCACCATGCTTTCAGCTCTTGCTTTCAGTGCCTTGCAACCCGAGAAAATAGACCTTGCAGAAGCAATACTTATTGGAATACAGATGAATTTCAGGGCAGTGATAATCATAATGGGCTTCTCGTCACTGGGAACTGAACTGTATAATCCGAAGATACGCAGTTTCTTCAGCCGCTCCCGCTTCAGGCAGCTGCCTCTTGCCCTGGAGCTGTCGGCGGCAAGTCTGCCATCGATGATAGCTGACATGCCCGACCTGAAGAGTGCCATGAAACATCCGGTGTCGATACTGAACCGCATGATGACGCGCGTTGAGAGGAGACTGGCTGAAGTCAGGGACGCCAGGAACAGGAAAAAGAAGGTTCTTGTCGTAACCGGGTCGATAGGAGAAGGCAAAACCGCATGGCTGGTGAAACTGACAGGATTGCTTAAAGAAAAAGGAATAATAACAGGAGGGATACTGGCCCTGCGGATCATAAATGACGATGTGACCACAGGATATGATGTATCGGATATCAGGTCAGGGGCCAGGACACCCTTCCTGAGACTGACGGGTACAGAGATCATGGGCGTTGAGAGATTCACGATGATAAGTAAGGGTTACAATGCCGGCCAGAATGCTCTTGATCCTATTGCTATAAGCGATTGTAAAGTGGTGATTGTTGATGAAGCCGGGCCCCTGGAACTCAGAGACCAGGGCTGGAGCAACAGGATTAAGGAACTGGTGCAGGAAACCGGAAAGACGTTGATCATAACAGTAAGGAACAGCCTTGTTAAGGAGGTAACGGAAAAATTCGGCATTACTGATGCTCAAATCATTGATGTCGGCAGCTACAATCCGGCGACCCTGGCTGAAGAGATAGCTTCCGTGCAGGCAGGTTAAAAACGAATAACATGAAAGAAATACTTGAAAAAGTGAGGAGCGAATTACTGGCGGCTTCCGACATAAAGGCTAGGGAGGCAGGGGAGAGGTACTTCAGGGAAGAGGTTAAACTGTACGGGATAAAGGCAAAGCAGGTCAGGGAGATTGCAAGGGACAACTTCATGGCTGTCAGAAAGCTTGACAAGGCGCAGATAATGGATCTGTGCGAAATGCTGTGGCAGTCAGGGATGATCGAGGAGTCTATTGTAGCCTGTCTCTGGACAGAAAAGCTGACCAGACAGTTCACACCTGCTGATTTTGAAACGCTTCAGAGATGGATCTTTCGCTATGTCAGCAACTGGGCTTCATGCGACACCCTGTGTAATCATACCGTCGGTGATTTCATCCAGATGTATCCTGCATACCTTACTGAGCTCAGGAAATGGGCCAGGTCTGGTAACAGGTGGGTACGGCGTGCTTCTGCTGTCACACTCATCGTTCCTGCCCGAAGAGGGAAATTCCTTGATGATATCTTTGAGATAGCGGGGATACTTCTTGAAGATAAGGATGACATGGTGCAGAAAGGCTACGGATGGATGCTAAAGGCTGCCAGCGAAGCACATCAGCAGGAAGTATTGGAGTTTGTCATGAGGCATAAAGCCTGCATGCCGCGTACTGCTCTCAGGTATGCCATTGAGAAAATGCCGGCCGATCTCAGGTCACAGGCAATGGCCAGGTAAGACTACCTGATGTCTTCTGTCCTTTCCTTCCAGAATTCATTGAAATCCATGGCCGGTTGCCGGCACAGGTACACTCCTGCACCATATTCCCGTGCATCAGGGTCTGATATCCTTCCGATGAGTTTGATGTTCGTGAAGAGCAGTTTCACATCATCCCCCATCTCATGATTAATGTAGATTAGTGCTGTTATTTCCCTGGTGAATGTATGAGGAAACCAGTATTTGAAGCTCTCATTGAAACTTACAGCTTCAGGCAAGCCGTATTTTTTCCCTATAACTGTTATTGCTCCGGCCATGCCATAATTTTCAGCATATATTACAGATGCTTCCTTATCTTCAATCATACTGTAGGCACTGTCAGCCAGCGAGGTGAGTTCCTCCCACCCGATCATATCGGCATAATCCTGGGGTAGTGAGTGAACCGTACCATCCTCAAATCTTCTTCCAAAGTCCAGCCCATATTTTTCTTCCACTTCATTGAAATAAATTTTCAGACCTTCTTTATCCCAAACCGGCAACCCGGCAGGTATGGCAGGGATGGTAAGAAGAATGGCAAGAAAAGGGAGCAGGATCCTTAAAGGAATTCCCGGGAGCCACCTCTCATAAGCCACGCTTCCGGCAGCGACAAGTAGTGGGAATATCCCAAGGGTATAATAACTTTTACCTTTCAGGAGCAGAAGAGCTATGATGACAAATAGTGCCAGGTAACCAAGAAATCTGAATTTGACGATTCTTTTTCCAGTAAGTAAATAGATCAGACCTGCAACAACAAAGAATGACCCGATAAACGGATTGATAAGCTGCTCTGTCAGGAACACCTTTACATTCATATGCACAAGCTGAGTATCATAAAGTTCAGTCATATGATTAATTACCGGGAATCCGTTTACTGCCTGCCAGACCAGGTTAGGCAGGAAGATTAAACTGCCTGTTATAATGGCGGTCCAGAAATATTTCTTACTGAAGACAAAACGATACCGGGTAAATGGAATCAGCAGTATAAGTCCTGTAAATAAAAGCCCTGAAAGATATTTGTTAAGCAAGGCAAAGCCTGCAGCTATACCAAAATAGATAAGGTATCTGGGTTTACCGGTATTGATGAATTTAATAATCATCAGCAGACATAGTGTCCAGAGAAATATATCAATATGAACCGGGTGAAAAAGGAAAAACGATCTCATGAAAAATATTGATACAGTCAGACCGATAGCTGCGAGGATGGTGCTGTAGCGAGTGCCTCCCAGCTCCCTGGCCATTGAAGCCACGATAAAGATCATCACTCCGCTTAGCAGGGAGGGTAATAGCCGGACGGCAAACAGGGTATTTTCAAAAATATGCTCCAGTAACCAGGATATCCATCCTATTAGCGGAGGGACCGTAGCATATCCGAGATCCGGATGCAATCCCAGGGACAAGTATAGCAGCTCATCACGGTGGTACTCAAGGTTATTGTAAACCAGTAACCTTAATGCTATGTTAAGCAGGGCGATGCTTAAAATTATCGGGTCGATGCTTTTGAAAACCTTTGTTTGCATAGAGGACTGTCAGTTCTGATTATCCGCCTACTGGCGAGTACTATTCCCCTGTCCATTCAGAAACAGAAAGAACAGTAGCGTAGCTCTTAAGTGTTGCAAGTGTTTCGGCATGCACATCAGCGGCCGTCACGTGCCTGTCACTAAATATAATGTTGCGGCTGGCGCAGGCATCATGCAGTAGAATGACGTGGTAACCAAAATCATGGGCTGCACGTACAGCCGCCTCAACACACATCTGTGTCTGCATCCCGCACACTACAAGAGTATCAATGCCTGATTTATCAATATAATCCTTCAAACCGGTACCCAGGAAGCTGTTGACCTCTTCCTTGATGAAAACAGCTTCACCCTCTTCGGGCCTGACAATATCATTTATTTCCATTCCTGATGCCGACCGGTGCTGTACATAGATGACAGGTTGACCCGACTGCCTGGCATGTTCTATCGCCGCAGCTGCTTTCTGCGCAGCAGGAATGGGATCAACCAGTTCTGACCGTCCGCCGGGGAAGTAGAAATTCTGGATATCTATTACCAGAAGTGCATAATTCTTTTGCGCCTCAGAATTATAAAGAACAAAGACAAGCAGTAAACAAATAATTGTCTTTTTCATTGATAGTTTTTTAGAGGTTCAAAATTAGGTTATAAATGTCATCAATGAACGCCGGAGATCTTTTTGATCAAAAAATATGATAATTTGCAGAATTGCAAAACAGCGGAAATGATGACCAGATTTTCTTATTATCTAATTGCCACAGTTCTTTTTTTATTAAGCGCCTGCAGCAGCTTCAATTCAGACAGGGATAAGCCATATGTGGTCATGGTGTCACTTGATGCCTTCAGGTGGGACTATGACTCCATCTACAGTACTCCTGTGCTTGATGATATAGCTGCGAATGGAGTGATAGCTGAAAGGCTGATCCCTTCCTTCCCGACAAAGACTTTCCCTAACCACTATACCATTGCCACCGGACTTTTTCCGGACCATCACGGTATTGTAAACAACAGTTTTTATGCACCTGATCTTGACCTGGTTTACAGGATCGGTGACCGTGCCATGGTAAGCAACGGTGCCTTCTACGGTGGTGAGCCATTGTGGGTCACTGCCCGTATGCAGGGGATGAAAACGGCATCATTCTACTGGGTGGGATCGGAAGCACCGATAGAGGGGATACAGCCTGATTACTGGAAAGCATATGATGATGAAGTACCTTTTACAGACCGTGTTGATACAGTTTTGAAATGGCTGACCCTTCCTGCCGGGGAGCGGCCTCACTTCATTACACTCTACTTCGAAGAGCCTGATGCCGTCAGCCACGTATACGGACCGGTATCAACGGAGACAGGTCATGTGGTAAGAAGCCTTGACAACCTGATGGGTGATTTGCGTTCAGGGCTTGCCGCACTGCCAATTGCAGATAAAATAAACCTGATAGTGCTTTCTGACCACGGAATGACAGAGGTAGACAGGTCACGGTACAATTATATCTTTGACACCCTGCCTGAAGCTATGGTATCAAGGATAATAGGAGGCAACCCGGTCTGGGCTGTGGAACCCGTGGAAGGAATGACTGACAGTGTAGTTTATTACATCAATCAGCAGCACGGAATCAAAGCATGGAAAAAGGAAGACCTCCCGGCACATCTTCATTACGGAACGCATCCGCGGATACCGGCAGTAGTTCTTATAGCTGATCCGGGGTGGATGGCCGGAGTGCAGGCAGAGCCACCAGGATACAAAAAGGGTGACCACGGGTACGACTGGAAATGCAAGGATATGCAGGCCATCTTCTATGCCGAGGGTCCTGCGTTCAAGCAGGGCCTTGCAGTGGATACTCTCTTTAATGTTGATATTTATAATATTGTGACGGATATACTGAGGCTTGATCCAGCCCCGAATGACGGAAACATGGACAGAGTGTTACCGCTTCTCAGGTGACTTCGACTCAATAAAGTCTATTGTCTTTCTGATCTTCTCCAGGCCGGCGAACTTCATGGCAGAGGTGGCAAAGATATTGTCGAATTCGTCATTCGTCATGGTAAGCCATTGCTCACGCGTGATACCGTTAACGTCAAATGAAGCTTCGAGCTCCTCATCGATACTGTCTGCCGGA
>Ga0316578_10000762_pt1 | contig 11800 bp, 7 predicted proteins | sample J0NA_2_FD_203076 | JGI IMG/M metagenome (GOLD analysis project Ga0316578, IMG submission 203076) | Rhizosphere microbial communities from salt marsh grasses in Alabama, United States - J0-2_160517rDrC | ecosystem: Host-associated > Plants > Roots > Rhizosphere | place: USA: Alabama | collected...
ATCGAGGCCGCCTTCCGGGAGATGCTCCGAGCGGAGTACCCTGCTCGCGACAGCGAACCAAGCCATTCCCGTACCTGGGAAGCGGAGATCCCGGAGGCGTCGGGCGGCGTACCCATGCGCGCCTCTACGTGGGCGCTGAACTGCCTGATATCCCCCTCATAGGCCCGGAGGGTCGCATCGGAGGCCCGACGTTCCAGGCCGAGATACACGAGGTACCGTTTCACAAGCTGGTCCATCATGGCGGGATGGTAGCATATCGACCGGGGGCGGGCAAGGGCGCGGCTGCTCAGACGCCGGGGAAGAGAGAGGGATGTTCCTTTACGAACCGCTCCATCGAAGAGATAGCCCGCTCGGCCTTCGCGGCCCTCCTGGCCGCTCTCCCTCCACGCGCCGGCGGGAGCAGCCCGAAGTTCGCGTTCATCGGCTGGAAACGACCTTCCGACCTGCAGAGGCTCCTCCGGAGGCCGCCCGTCATCGTATCGGCGGGCTGCAGCGGGGCCTGGGCGCCTTCCAGAAGGCATGCCGCCGAGATCCCTGCAAGGAGTCCGTGAGCTATAGATTCGACGTACCCTTCCACCCCCGTCAGCTGACCGGCGAAGAAGAGCCCGTCGCGCCTGCGGGACATCTGCCTCTCGTCGAGCAGCCGCGGCGAATCGATGAACGTGTTCCTGTGGATAGCCCCCCATCGGAGGATCTCCGCGCCGCCGAGCCCCGGAACGAGCTCGAGGAGCCTGCGTTGTTCGGGACGGGTCAGCCTCGTCTGGAAGCCGACGAGGCCGTACATCGAGCCGTCCGCCTTCTCCCTGCGGAGCTGGAGGACTGCCCACGGCTCCGTGCCGGTGCGGGGGTCCGGAAGCCCCTTCGGCTTGAGGGGGCCGTAGCGCAGTGCGTCCTCCCCTCGCGATGCGATGATCTCTACGGGAAGGCAGGCCTCGAAGCACAGCGAGCTCTCGAAACCCCTCGGCTCGACGGTCCGGGCCGACGAGAGGAAATCGACGAGGCGCAGGTACTCTTCCCGGTTCAGCGGGATATTGAGATAGTCTTCTCCGCCGCGTCCGTAGCGCGACGCGCCGAACGCCGCTCCGTGTTCTATGCCCTCCGTGTCTATCGAGATCGATATCGCGTCGTAGAAGTAGAGCGAATCCGCACCGAGGTGCTCCTCTATCGCCCGGCAGAGCGCCCCGGATGTCAGCGGCCCTGTCGCCACTATAACGCAGCCTGTCAGCTCGAGATCGGTCTGCTCGCTCCGCCGGACCGCGATCAGCGGCTCCGCGTCGACCGCGGCGCCGACAGCGTCCGCGAAGATCTCACGGTCGACGGCGAGGGCGTGTCCGGCGGGGACGCTGCAGCGGCCGGCGATCTCGAGCAGACGGCAGCCGAGCAGGCGAAGCTCGGCCTTGAGGATCCCCGAGGCCGTCAGCGGATCGTCAGATTTGAGGGAATTGGAGCAGACGAGCTCTGCGAGCTGTCCCGTGCGGTGGGCCGGCGTCGGGACCGTCGGACGCATCTCTATCAGCGTCGTCTCGATCCCCCTGCGCGCAAGCTGAAGCGCGGCCTCGCATCCGGCGAGTCCGCCTCCGATCACCGTTGCCCCCGGCATCAGTCGGAGACCTCGTGCTTGCAGGAGGGGCAGCGGTAGAAGAGACCCTTGCGCTTCGAGTTCTTCTCGGCCATCCAGGGATTGCCGCATTCGGGGCAGGGACGGGCGACGGGCTTGTCCCAGCTGGCGAATGTGCATTTCGGATATCGGGTGCAGCCGTAGAAGGTCCTTCCCCGCCGTGTCTTCTTTTCCGTGATCTCTCCGTCACACCCGTTCTCCGGGCAGGGTATACCCAGAGAGACGGCCTCCGTGTACCGGCACTCCGGATAGTTGCTGCAGGCGATGAACCTGCCGAACCGTCCGTTCTTGTAGACGAGGGTACCGCCGCATTCGGGGCACTGCCTGTCGATCTCCTCTTCCTTTTCGAGCGATCGGGAGTACCGGCATTTGGGAAAACCGGGGCAGGCGAGAAACGGGCCGTTCCTGCTCCATTTGCGGATGAGATTCCGGCCGCAGTTCGGGCAGGTCTCGCCGGTCTGTTCCTGCACGGCGCTGACCAGTTCGGCCTTCTGCTCTGCGAACCGCCCGAGATCGATCGTGAGAGGCTCGTAGTAGAACGATACGACCCGCTGCCACTCTTCGCCTGCAACCTCTATCTTGTCGAGCTGCTCCTCCATGCGCGCCGTGAAATCGACCTCGAATATGTCGTTGAAGAGTCTCGAGAGCGACTCCCAGACCCTCTCGCCGAGCTCTGTCGGCATCAGGGCGCGTCCGTCCTTTTCCACGTACCCCCGGTCGAGGATGATCGAGAGGATGCTCGCATAGGTGCTCGGCCTGCCGATCCCCTTGTCCTCGAGTTCCTTGATCAGGGAAGCTTCCGAGAAACGCGGCGGCGGCTCGGTGAAATGCTGTGTCTTGCGGATGTCCCGGATCCTGGCAGTCTCTCCTTCGTGCAGCTCGGGGAGCCAGTTCTCCTCCTCCGTCTTGCGGTCGGGGAAGACGGCGAGGAATCCGGGGCTCAGCAGCCGTCTGCCCGAGGCCCTCAACAGATACCGGTCCCCCGCCTCGATGTCCACTTCGAGCACTTCGTAGACTGCGGGGGCTGCGAGCGAGGCGAGGAACCGCCGCCAGATGAGCGAATACAGGGACCGCTGGTCCGCCGTCAGATATCTGCCGACATCGTCCGGCGTGCGCCCCACATCGGTAGGGCGGATCGCTTCGTGTGCATCCTGCGCGAGCTTGGCAGAGGCGAACCCCCTTTTGCCGCCGACGGCCTCCTCCCCGATGTTGTCCCGGAGCCAGCTCCTTCCCTGCTGCGCCGCCTCGCTGCTGATCCGCGTCGAGTCGGTGCGCATGTAGCTGATAAGGCCTACGGAGCCCTCGGGGCCGAGCTCTACTCCCTCGTAGAGCTGCTGTGCGACGGTCATCGTCTTCTTGGCCGAGAATCCGAGACGCCCCGCCGCTTCGCGTTGAAGGGTGCTTGTTATGAACGGCGGCTGGGGCTGCCGCTTCTTCTGCTTGTCGGTGACGGCGGAGATCCGCAGGTCGGAACCGCCGATCGATTCGAGGTGGCCGCGCGCCTCGTCCTCCGTCCCGATCTCGGGATTCTTGCCGTCGACCTTGTGCAGGCGCGCTTCGAACTCGCGGTCGCCGTCCGCGGCGAGGGTAGCCTCTATCGTCCAGTACTCGCGCGGTGTGAATGCGCGGATCTCCCCCTCGCGCTCGCATATCAGCCTCAGACCCACCGTCTGCACACGCCCTGCCGAGAGCCCCCGGTAGAAGATCTTCCACAGGACGGGACTGACCAGGTACCCGACGAGGCGGTCGAGGATACGTCGTGCCTGCTGTGCATCGACCTTGCGAAGATCTATGTCGTGAGGATGTTCGACTGCTTCCAGTATCGCCTGTTTGGTGATCTCGTTGAATATGATCCGCTTGATCGGGACCCCCGAGCTCTGGAGAAGCTCCTCGAGATGCCAGGCGATGGCCTCTCCCTCGCGGTCCATGTCCGTCGCCAGCAGGATGCGGTCGCTCGAGCCGGCCTCGCTCCGAAGCTCCTTGAGGACCTTCGTCTTGCCCCTGACGGTGACGTAGGTCGGCTTGAATCCATTCTCTATGTCGATGCCGAGCTCGCGTTTCGGCAGGTCGCGCACGTGCCCGACCGATGCCTTTACGCTGAAACCCCTTCCGAGGTATTTCTTGATCGTCCGCGCTTTGGCGGGGGACTCGACGATGACGAGTGTCCGTGCCACAACGGTCCTTCCCTCAGTTGCAGCAGTCTGCTCCGGGAGCGCTTCGCTCCCCTCTTCCAGGGGTCACCGGCACGTAACGTGATGCGATCTCCATCACCTCGGCCAGCGTCGCCGGCGCGCTGCATTCGATACCGGCGCTCTCTATCACAAAATTGAGCTGGTTCGCGCCCAGCCGTCCCGTACGGTGCATCCAGAGCAGCCAGCCCTGGGCATCCACGCACAGCAGACTCCGCTCGATGCCTGAAAACACCCTGTTGGCGATAGCGAATCCGCCGTCCGGCCCCTCGATGTCGATCGGTGAATCGACGTCGAGCAGAGAGAACGCCTGCTCGATCTCTTCGCCCGAGTAGCCGAGGTCTTCTAGCGCAGAGATGATCGCTCCCTGCTCGAAGAGTTCCTCGTTCCCGTTTTCTATGATCCAGGAGATGATCTCCCGTATTCGCTGTTTCATGATCCGTCCCGTCCCGTATCCATCCCCGGGCTCCGGCCGTCTCCATGACGCCGGAAGGGTTGAATATCGGCTATCAGGCGTTCTTCCCGCAACATTTTTTGTATTTGCGCCCGCTGCCGCAGGGACACGGGTCGTTCCTGCCGACCTTCGGCTCCTCGCGTTTCAGCGGCTCTGAGCGCGGAGGAGGCTGAGAGGTCCCGGGGCCGAGGGGCCCCGCCGCGTGCGGCGCTTCGGCAGGAGCCTGCGCCTGTGCCGAGTGGTAGGTGTCGACCGTTCGGTGGACGGCCGTGCCGGCGGGGGCGGAACGTCGTCTTCCCCCGCGCTCGGTGGGCTCGACACGGGCGTGGAAGAGGGCCCAGAGGACGGAACGGTCGATCTCGTCGACCATCTCGCTGAACATCTCGAACGCTTCCTGCTTGTACTCGACGAGCGGATCCTTCTGCGCGTAGGACCTGAAATGGATCCCCTCCCTGAGGTTGTCGAGCTCGCGGAGGTGGTCCATCCACTTGTCGTCGATGCTCTGCAGCATGATCATCCGCTCGAGCTGTTGCATGATATCGGCAGGGATCATCGTCTTGCGGACCTCGAAGGCCTCGCGTCCGATTTCCCTGAACCGGGCTATCAACGCCTGCTCGCTGCCTTTTACCTCCTGCGGAATGGACGCGACGTCGATGGGGTACAGGAACAGGCTCTCGAGCTCGACAGCTATTCCCTCGAGATCCCATGTCTCGGGAAGCGATTCCGGTGGGAGGTACTTGTCGGCGATCTGATCGATGACGTTGTCTATGAGCCCGTGGACCATGGCGTCGAGGTCTTCAGTCTTCAATATATCGTTGCGGCGCCCGTAGATGACTTCGCGCTGCTTGTTCATCACGTCGTCGTATTCGAGCAGGCGCTTCCGGATCCCGAAGTTATACAGCTCGACCCGCTTCTGTGAACGCTCGATGGCCTTCGTGATGAACGAGTGCGTGATCACCTCTCCCTCTTCGACCCCGAGACGGTCCATGACCCCCGAAATCCGCTCCGAACCGAAGAGGCGCATCAGGTCGTCCTCGAGAGAGATGAAGAACCTGGAGGCGCCGGGGTCTCCCTGGCGGCCGGCGCGGCCGCGCAGCTGACGGTCGATACGCCTGCTCTCGTGGCGCTCAGTGCCGATGATATGGAGCCCGCAGGGAACGTCCTCGATGCAGTCATCCCTCCTCCCTCCCGTCGGGCATTCGCCGCAGGCATCGGGCGTCTCGCAGAGGATACAGCACCGGGGGCACTTCACGATCCCCTTGTCCAGTTTGATGTCCGTGCCGCGCCCAGCCATGTTGGTGGCTATCGTCACAGCCCCCTTCCGTCCGGCGAGACGCACGATCTCCGCCTCGCTCTGGTGATGCTTCGCGTTGAGGACGTTGTGCGAGATCCCCTCGCGCTTAAGCATCCGGCTCAGCGTCTCGGATACCTCGACCGATACGGTCCCGACCAGCACGGGGAGCCCCGCCTCGTTCAAGCGCCTGACTTCCTCGATGATAGCCGAGTACTTCTCGCGCTTCGTCCTGAATATGACGTCGTCGTAATCGACACGTCGCACCGGACGGTTCGTCGGGATGACGTGGACCTCGAGCTTGTAGATCTTGTGGAACTCCTCTTCCTCCGTCTCGGCCGTTCCCGTCATGCCGGCAAGCTTTTCGTACATCCTGAAATAGTTCTGCAGGGTGATCGTGGCGAACGTCTGTGTCTCGCCCTCGATCTTGACCTGTTCCTTCGCCTCGAGCGCCTGGTGGAGCCCGTCCGAGAAACGCCGTCCCGGCATGAGCCGCCCGGTGAATTCGTCGACGATCAGCACGCGCCCGTCCTGGACGACGTACTCGACGTCCTTCTCGAAGAGGGTGTACGCCTTGAGAAGCTGGGAGAAGTTGTGGATCACCTCACTCTTCTCCGCGTACCGGCGGAATGCCGCCTCCTTCCTTTCGATCTTCTCCTTCGGATCGAGGGAATCGTCGGATTCGATCTCCTTTATCTGGAGGCTCAGGTCGGGGAGGATGAACATCTCCTGGTCCTCCCGGGACAGGTTGCTCCGCCCCATCTCCGTGAGGTCCGCCGTATTGGCCTTCTCGTCGACGACGAAATAGAGCTGCGCGTCGAGCTCGTGGAGCCGCTTCTCCCTCATATAATCGGCTTCGCGGCGCTGCATCAGCTTCTCGTACCCGGGGGTCTTGCGGATCTTCATGAACTTCTTGTTCTTGGGATCGCCCCGCTGGGCGAGCAGGAGATTGTCCCCGGTCTCTCCCGAGATCGATTCGGCATCGTCGCCGATCTCGCGCTCCACCTGGACCATGAGATCGTTGACGAGGCGCTTCTGCTTCCTGACGAGCTCGTCGACCCTGCCGCGGAGGAAGGCGAAGTTCTCATTGGACGACGATCCGGGAACGGGCCCCGAGATGATCAGCGGCGTGCGCGCCTCGTCGATCAGCACGGAGTCGACCTCGTCGACGATAGCGTAGTTGAAGCCCCGCTGCACCTGGTACTCGATACTCTGCTTCATGTTGTCCCGGAGGTAATCGAAGCCGAACTCGTTGTTCGTGCCGTAGGTGATGTCGCAGGCGTAGACGGTCTTGCGTTCCTCAGGTTCCATCTCGTTCTGGAGATAGCCCACGGTCAGTCCGAGAAAACGGTATATCTCCCCCATCCACTCGGCGTCGCGCCTGGCGAGGTAATCGTTGACGGTGACGAGGTGCGCGCCCTTTCCCGTAAGGGCGTTGAGGTAGAGAGGCATCACGGCTACGAGCGTCTTGCCCTCGCCGGTCGCCATCTCCGATATCGAACCCTGGTGCAGGACGATGGCGCCCCCTATCTGGACGTCGAACGGGACCATCTCCCATGACGTCTCATGCCCCACGACCTCCCAGGAACGTCCCACATGACGCCGGCATGCCTCATAGACCAGCCCGAACGCCTCCGGGAGGAGATCGTCGGTCGATGCACCCCCCTCGAGGCGCCGGCGCAGATCGGCTGTCTTGACGGGGAAGTCCCCGTCGGCGAGTGAGCGGTACTGCTCGGCCTGCGTCTTCACCTCTTCTATCAGAGGGGTGAGGCGCTTCATCAGCCGGGTCTTACGGTCACCGACGAAATGTTTGAGCAATCCCTGCAGCACGGATGAAACCTCCGGTCGTGATGCAAGATACTATACCGAGGCGTTTCGTGCAAGGACGCCGCTTGGTGTTGAAGGGAACAACGGGCGCTCCGCCCGTCCGCCCGTCAGCCCTCGGTGAACGAGACGTTCGGGGCGTGCAGAAACCCCCCGTTCGAACCGAAATAGATCCTTCCGTCATGGTATGCCGGAGAGGAGTAGAGCGGCGATTCGGCCCGGTAAGAGCCGGCCGGATGCCCGTTTTCGGCGTCGAAAGCGGAGAGCATTGAATTGTAAGTGGTTACGAATACCACTCCATTGACCACGAGAGGTCGGGATCGTATCGCCCCGCCGACATTACGCTTCCACATCTGCTGCCCCCCCGTATCGACGGCGATGAGTTCCCCCGACTCTGTGCCGACGAAGATCCTGCCTTTCGAGAAGGCGGGGGCGCTCTGGATCTTCGACCCCGCGGCGAGGCGCCATTTCAGGGAGCCGTCCTTGAGGGAGTATCCGAGCAGGTATGAATCCTCTGTCCCGACGACGACGAGATCGTCGCTCTCGACGGTGAGCGGAGAGGAATGTATCGATCCGCCGGGCTCGACGCGCCAGACCACCGATCCGTCGCCAGAGAGCCTTACTAGGGAGCCGTCAGTGCTCGCCGCGATGACATAGTCATCCCCCGTCGCGGGAGTCGCCCAGACCGATTCTCCTATCTTCTGGCTCCATATACGCTCTCCGCTGCCGGGATCGAGGGCGATCACCCGTCCGCCCATCGTGCAGACGATGATGCGGCGCCCCGACGAGCGCGGGCTGCTCACGATACGCTCCCCCGACCGGTAGTTCCAGACGGGATGGCCGTTTGCCGCGTCCAGGCAGAACACGTTCCCTTCGTAGTCGGCGTCTATGACGCGCCCGTCCACGCACAGAGGCGATGCGCCTACGCCTTCCTTCGCAGCGTAGGTCCATCGCAGCGTGCCGTCATCCGAAAAGGCGTAGAGCTTCCCGTCGCGGCATCCGAATGACACCATGTCGCCGCAGACGGCCGGCGAGGATGTCACAGGAGCGTCGAATTTCTTGCGCCAGCCTTCGGCGAGCACGACACCGACGTCCTGCGCAGGAGGCTCGTCGACGGCCTCCGGCACCGCTTCGCCGTCCCCCGCGACTGCCGGGACCGCGACGTCACCTGTTGTCTCCCCCGCCCCGAGCAGGACGTCCTCCCGCTGCCTTCCCTGCCTGTCGAACGGATTGAATATCAATATCACGGCGGCGATCAGCGCCACGGCCCCGGCGATGATCGGTGCTGACCTCTTTATCATCTCTGAACCCCTCCTCCGTTCCTTTCTCGTTGCTTCCGTGCTTCCGCCGTATCGCCAGTGGATCGCAGGGAATACGGCGTTCGTATCGATCTTGATCTCTCCTCCGGCGGGGACCTCGAACGACGGGAAGAGGATGCTGTCGAGAAGCACTCCCCGGTACCGCCTGACGAACTCCCTCGACGGCGTCATGAGTATCGTATGTTCCCCGGGCGGCATGGTGAACCGTTCGAGGACGAAGTGGTCCTGCGCCTGCTTCGCGAAGAGCTCACCCTGTCTTCCCGGCCCCTCGAGCGGTATCTCGCGCCTGCCAGGCAGCGTATCGACCGTATCTTCCCGGCCGGTCGCCGCGTCATACCGGACCGGCTCGATCCGTCGGTTGCGCAGGATCCAGTATTCCTCGCCGAGACGCATCACGACCAGTATCATCGATTCGACCATGTGCAAGTCGTTTCCGGAGGCGCCCGGAAGCGAGTTCATCCCATCGACGATACCCTCGAAGAAACGGGCCGGATGCCCCAGGCGGGAAGACGAGACGATACGCCGGAACAGCTCGCGCAGCGGAGGATCGTGTTCCGCAGCGTCCGGCCTGATGAAGACAAAGAACTCCTTGCGTCCGGTCCGGCGCGAAGTCTCGTGGTAGGTGAGCGTTGTCGTGTCCTCGCCGCGTCCCGCGGCGATGAAGCAGGTACGTCCCATGCCGTCACCTCGGGGGGGAGCGTACCGGCGCATCGCGGAAAAATCAACAGAATTCGGGGGATCCCGCCGCGCTTCGTCAGGACCGGCCGATCGTCCTCTTCAGCCCGGAGAAGAGCTTGTCGATCGGTCCCTGTTCCTTCCCGCCTGCCGCGGCCTTAGACATGAACTTGCTCGCCACGGGATGCTTGGGGTCCCATTTAAGGGCGTCGCTGAAGTGCTTAACGGCGAGGTTCTTCAGGCCCGCCTTGAAGTAGACGAAGCCTAGATTGGCATGGTAATCGGCGCTGTAGAACTCCATCTCGATCGCTTTCTTGCAGGCGTCGCGCGCTTCGTGAAGGTTGCCCCCGTTCATGGCGAGGCAGAACCCGTACCAGCTGTGGTACGAGGGATTCGTCCCGTCGGCCCGTATCGCCTCGCGAAGGAGTATGGCGGCCTTGTCGTACCGTCCGGCCTTTATCGCCTCACGCGCGTGCTGGTACGAGAGGGTGGCCGTCTTGCGGTCCTCCTCCTTCATCGCCGACGCGTCCTTGGAATCGCTCTTCTTCCGGAGCGTCTCGTCGTATTCACGGCGCTTCTGCGGATCGATGAGCACGCTGTAGGCCTCGTTGATGAGCTTGAAGCGCTCCTTGCTCTCGGGGGTGTTCCCCGCGACGTCCGGATGGTACAGCTTGGCGAGGCGGAAGTAGTTCTTCTTTATCTCATCAGCCGATGACTTCGGCCACGCCTCGAGGACCGAATAATAATCTGTCTGCGTCTGCTGTTTCACTGTCATCTACCTCGTGCTTGTCATCGGGCTGAGTTCATGCAACAAATTTTTCGCCAATTCGTTCTGCGGATCGACTTCGAGAACGCGATCGAGCTGGCGTCTGGACTCCTCGTTCGCTCCCTTCTCGTAGAGAGACAGGGCGAGGTTGAGCCGGGCCTTGAGATAGTCCGGATGTATCTTGAGCGCAGTCTCGAATTCCATGATCGCATCGTCCGTCATGCCCGTGTTCGCGTATGCTATGCCGAGAAGGTTGTGCAGATCCGGGTAGTTGGGATGCATTGAGATCGCCTTGCGTAGCTCAGCCATGGCGAAATCGTAATCGCCGTTCTGTATCGACTCGAGCGATAGCTGCTTGCTTACCTGTGCCGAAGACGGACGTTCCTCGAGCAGCCTGCGGAAGATCTCGGCCCCTTCGTCGCTGGCCGGGTCGGTTCGCAGGACGCCTATCAGATCGCGAACGGACTCGATGAAGAAGGTCGGGGCGGACGCGATCGCCTCCGTCAGCTCCGAGCAGGCGCGGTCGTTCTTACCATCGAACCACCAGCTCCTCGCGAGCATGACCCGTGCCTTGAAGTAGGCAGGATTGAGGGCGAGTGACCGCTTGAGACTCTCCCTCGAGTTCGACCGGCGCCCGACGCTCTCGTACAGACGGCCGAGTCCGTAGTGGATGTCGGCGTATGCAGGCTGAAGCGCGACGGCCTTCTCGAGCTCGGACGCCGCCGAGGCGAGCTCCCCTTCCTTCTCGAGCTTCCTGCTGTATTCAAGGTATGATTCGACCATGTACATACGCAGGAGCTCCTGCTCGCGCATGGCGCCGTCGTTCCCGAGGCGCTCCATGTGGGCCTCGAATTCCCGGGACGCTTTGCGGTAATCGCCTTCATTGAAGTAGGCAAGCGCCTTTTTAAGGCTGTTCCGAGGCAGCAGCCGTAAGAACCTGTCGATAAACATGCCTGAATCCCTTCTCGTCTTCTCGTTGACGTCGCTCTGTGCGTGCATGACACCCGGCACCTTCGGGCTTTGCAATTCACAGGCCAATCGGAGGCCTGCGCAGGGTTGGTGACGCAGTATGGCAATATTGCGGTACTTATAATAATACAATGTATTACACGAATTATGTTAGGCGCTTTATGAGGGCTCTCCGATCCTGTGCGTTTGGGGCCGGAGGGCAGAGCGCACAAAGATCTGCTGGGGCGGTGCAAATTGCACCATCGGGGAGGACGCGCTTCCCTCGACCGCCTGCGGCAGTCTCGGGATTTACTCCCACTCTATCGTGCTGGGGGGTTTGGAGCTGATGTCGTAGACGACCCTGTTGACTCCGTCGACCTTGTTTATGATCTCGTTGGAGATATCCTGCAGGAATCCGTAAGGCAGACGGGCCCAATCGGCCGTCATCCCGTCCATGCTCGTGACGGCTCTCAACACGGCGGCTTTCTGGTAGGTCCGCTCGTCGCCCATCACTCCCACGCTCCTTACGGGAAGGAGCACCGAGAACGCCTGCCAGACCTCGTCGTAGAGCCCTTCACGCCTCAGGCCGTTGATGAAGATCCGGTCCACCTTGCGTAGCAGATCGAGATCCTCGCGGGTGACGGCGCCGGGAACGCGCACGGCTAGTCCCGGGCCCGGAAACGGGTGCCTGCCGATCTGGCGCTCCGGAAGGCCGA
>Ga0316578_10000763_pt1 | contig 11797 bp, 6 predicted proteins | sample J0NA_2_FD_203076 | JGI IMG/M metagenome (GOLD analysis project Ga0316578, IMG submission 203076) | Rhizosphere microbial communities from salt marsh grasses in Alabama, United States - J0-2_160517rDrC | ecosystem: Host-associated > Plants > Roots > Rhizosphere | place: USA: Alabama | collected...
GTTCGATCCGAGTTGGGTGGCCAGACGAACCCGCTGGGCCTCGCCGCCGGACAGGGTTTCTCCGCTGCGTCCCAGGGAGAGGTAGGAAAGACCGAGTCGATTGAGGAGATCGAGCCGGATCCGCAGTTCCTGTAGGATCGGATCGGCGATGGGCTTTTGCGGCGCATCGAAGTCCAGTTTACCGAGGGTGCGGGCCAATCGATCCGCCGGTTCACGCACAAGGTCCCAGATCGTTTTTCCGCCGACCTTTACCGCCAGAGCCGCCGGATTCAGGCGGCTGCCGCCGCAGGCGCCGCAGACCTCGGCCTCCGTTTCCGGTTCGTCGGTTTCGTTCACATCGACGACGCCTAACCCGTTGCACTTCAGGCAGGCTCCCTGCCGGCTGTTGAATGAAAACAGCCGGGGATCGAGTTTTACGACACCGATACCGCAGGACGGACAGGTGCCGTGGACGCTGAAAATTTCTTCACAGCCCGCCGGATCCCATATCATGAGGCTGCCCTCGCCCTCCTCCAAGGCCTGGGCGACCAGCCCATCAACCGACGTCCGCTGATCCTTCAGTTTCCCGACCACCAGGTCAATGGTGTGTTCGTGGTAGCGGCTGAGGCTCATTTTCGGCTGCAGATCATGCAGACGGCCATCGATGCGGGCGCGTGTATATCCTTTTTTGAGCGCCTGGGCGATCACTTCCTTGTGAAACCCTTTTCGCCCTGAGACTTTGGGAGCCAGCACCAAGGAGGAGCGACCGCGGTAGCGACGGCGGACTTCGGCCATGATATCTTCGGCCGACCGGGCCGTCAATTGACGACCACAACCGGGGCAATGCTGTGTGCCGAGTTTGCTGAACAGCAGCCGCAGGAAATGATAGACTTCCGTCAGGGTGGCGACCGTTGAACGGCGGCTGGCATAGCTGACGCGCTGTTCGATGGCAACGGTGGGCGAAAGTCCGGAAACCAGATCGACATCGGGCCGTTCCAAAACCTTGACGTATTGGCGGACATAAGGCGCCAGACTTTCGAGGTAGCGCCGCTGCCCCTCGGCAAACAGGATGTCGAAAGCCAGAGTCGATTTGCCGGATCCGGACACCCCGGTCAGAACCACGAGTTGATTGTGCGGAATCAAAAGGTCGAGGTCTTTGAGATTGTGTTCGCGTGCACCCTTGAGAGAGATGACGCTCGCGTCGCTCCGCGGCACAAAATCGACTACCGGTTCACTGATTTGCGGGACGTGGGGGGCTGTCTTGAGGCGCCCGCGGCCTGCCAGATAGTGCTGCAGGTATCGTCCGGTATGTGAGGCGCGATCTACCGCAACCTTTTCGGGGGGCCCGGTCACCACGACCCGGCCGCCGCCATCCCCTCCTTCCGGGCCTAAGTCGACGACCCAGTCTGCGGTTTTGATCACATCCATGTTGTGTTCGATCACCAGGACGGTGTTGCCTTCGATCACCAGGCGCTGGAGGGCCTTGAGCAGGGTGGCGATGTCTTCGAAGTGCAGGCCCGTGGTTGGTTCATCGAAGATGAACAGTCGCCCGGTGCCGGCATCGTGTTTGAGGTACCGGGAGAGTTTGAGGCGTTGGGCTTCTCCTCCCGAAAAGGTGTTGATCGGCTGCCCGAGGCGGATATATCCCAACCCGACATCGGCCAGCGGTTGGAGGGCTTCACGTATGGCACCATGGCGCTTCGACGCCCGATCGAAAAACTGCAGGGCCGCGTCGACGGTCATGGAAAGGAGGTTATCGATGCTGCGGTCGCGATAGGTGACGGCCAGGATTTCGGGTTTGAACCGCCGACCGTTGCATTGCGGGCATGAGATGAAAACGTCCGATAGGAATTGCATCTCCACCTTTTCGTACCCGTCCCCCTTGCAGGCCTCACAGCGCCCGCCTTCGACGTTGAACGAAAAGTGGCGCGGTTCGAGTCCCTTTTCGCGGGCGGCAGGCGTAGCGGCTAACAGATGGCGGATCGGATCAAGGGCTTTAGTGTAAGTCAACGCGTTGGCCCTTGGCGTCCGTCCGATCGGTCGCTGATCTACCAGGATGACCTCCGTGAGGTTTTCCAATCCGGATATCGACCGATGGATGCCGGGCCGGGCCTCGGCCGTTCCCAGGAAACGGCTTGCGGCGCGGTAGAGAATCTCCTCGGCCAAGGTCGATTTACCGGAACCGGATACTCCCGTCAGGCAGACGAACAGGTCGAGCGGGATGCGAACATCGATTGATTTCAAATTGTTGGCCGCGGCACCCTTGACGGTGATCCACCGGCCACGTTGAGGCCGGCGACGGTTTTGCGGCAGGGGGATGCGCCGCACACCTCTCAGATACTGACCGGTCAACGATCCGTCGACACCGGCGGTGGGTCCGGAGTACATGACCCGGCCGCCTTGTTCACCGGCGCCGGGGCCGAGGTCAATCAAGTAGTCGCTTTCGCGGATAATCTCCGGATCGTGCTCGACCACGACAACCGAGTTGGCCCGATCCCGCAGGTCTTTGAGGATGCGCGCCAGGCGGTGAGTGTCGCGGGGGTGCAGGCCGATGCTCGGTTCGTCCAGGATATAGAGGGTGTTGACCAGGGCGGCGCCAAGGGAGGAGGCCAAGGCGACCCGCTGCACCTCGCCGCCGGAGAGGGTCCGGGACTGGCGGTCGAGGGTCAGGTAGGCTAGTCCAACGTCTTTGAGGTATTTCAGTCGGTTGTTGACTTCTTCCAGGATCAGCTGACCGGCTTCATCCCCCTCGGGCAGCTTTAGGTCATTGAAAAAGGCGGCTGCTGCGGTCACATCCATCGCATAGATTTGCGCAATGGTGCAGTCGGCTAAACGGTAGAGGAGGGTTTCGACCTTGAAGCGCGTGCCGTTGCAATCCGGGCAAGCGTCGTAGCTCCGATAGCGCGAGAGAAACACGCGCACGGGCATTTTATAGGTTTTGGTCTCCAGCCACTTGAAAAACCCCCTGATGCCGTAATAGCCTTCGGTTCCTTCGATAATGAACCGTTTTTGGGATTCGTTCAGGTGGTGGAAGGGAATATCGACCGGTATCTTACTTTTGCGGCAGAAGTCGATCAACTCATCGTATTCGTGGCGCGGGTTCGAGGGATTGCCCCAGGGCTTCACGGCCCCTTCGGCAATAGAAAGACCCGGATCGGGTATGACCAGGTCCAGGTCGATGTCGATGGTGCGTCCGAAGCCGCGGCAGGTCTCACAGGCACCGATGGGGCTATTGAAGGAAAACAGGTTGGGCTGGGGTGGCGTGTAGCGCGTTCCGCAGTAGGCGCATTCCAGCGTGCTGCTGACGGACAGGTGCTTTTGGCGATTGATCCAGATATCCATCCGTCCGCCACCGAACCGGAACCCCAACTCGGCCGAGTCGATGACGCGGTTGCGGTCATCGGGCCGCAGCTGAATACGGTCGACCAGAACGGGCAGGTCTTCCGCGTCACCCGTCGGCTGCCACTCCGTCGTCGCTCGAATTTCCTTGCCGTCGTACCACCGGTCGAAGCCGATCCGTGCCAGTTCGGCCCGGATGTGCTTGGTCGGGACCGCTTCTGTGGGATAAGGAAAAGTCAGAATCACCTCTGCACCGGTCGGTTGGGCCCGAACCAGCTGCCATACGTTTTGCGGGGTTTCCGCGTGCACCGGTCGCCCGCACTCTTTGCAGTGCAGTTGCCCAAGACGGGCGAAGAGAAGTTTGACGTAGTCGGTGACTTCCGTCATGGTGCCCACGGTCGAGCGTGAGGTGCGCACCGGGTCCTTGCGGTCAATGGCGATTGCCGGTGGAATCCCCTCGATCTTGTCCACCTGCGGCCGGTCCATACGGTCCATGAACTGTCGGGCGTAAGGCGAAAACGTCTCGACGTATCGCCGCTGGCCCTCGGCGTAAAGGGTGTCGAACGCCAGGGAGGATTTGCCTGAGCCGCTGACACCGGTGACGACGGTGATCCGGTTGAGAGGGATCTGCAGATCGAGGTTCTTCAGGTTGTTCTGACGAGCCCCGTGGATATTGATGATATGTTTTTGGTGCATCGTAAATGATAAGCATTCAACGTGTGGAATAAAGATCCCGTATTCGATATGATGCGGGGTCGGTGCAGAGACGGAGCGTCTGCCCGATGCAGCGGACAAATCGGGCAGACGCCGATGGTGACGTGGGAACGGTCTATTTTTTGATGCTGCGCGGCAGCAGCATCTGGTGCTGCGGGCAGATCGACCTTGGGTTCTGGTAGGCGGCGCCGGCAAAGGCGATCAAATACCGCCGGATTTCGGTCATGGCGGCGACCTGGTCCACGAATCCCTTGCGGGCACAGTAGACAGGCCGTGAATTGTCGTAGTACTCCTGCACCATCTTGTTCATGTTCTCGATGACCTGGTCCAAGGGGCGACCGGCGTCTTTTTCCTTCACCAACCGCCGTGAGAAACTGGCGGCGGCGGCGGTTTCGCCGTGCATGACGTAGATTTCGGTAGTGGCGACCCCGAGGGTGAAGGCGTTGTGGCGGTTGGCTGTGGGGCCGCCCATGACGTAGTGCGCCGCCGCGGTCCCCTTGCGCAGGACCACCAGCATCATCGGCACGTCGGTCTGTTGGATCGAATAGATCAGGGACTGTCCCAGCCCCAGCAGTTCCGCCTTTTCGGCCAAATCGCCGACATCGATGCCGGAGGTGTCCTGAATCCAGATAATGGGCACCCGGTCGCGCCCGCAAAGGGTCACGAACTCGTTCATCTTGATCAGCCCCTGGCGGTAGAGCTTGCCGCCGATGCCCGGATAGGGCGCATACTCCGGATAGTCCTCGCCCAGATATCCCTGGCGGTTGCCGATGAAACCCACCAGAAAGCCGTCCACCTTGCACAGACCGGTGTAGACTTCGGGGCCGTAATCCGGCCGGTATTCCATGTGTTCGCTGCCGTCTACCAGGCGTGACAGAACTTCATCGAAATCGTACATCTGTTTCTGGTTGAAGGGCACCAGGCAGTAGAGGTCCTCGCCCGCAAAACGGGGGGGCTTGGGGTCGGCCACCCGGAAAAATTTCGGGTTGTAGGCCGGCATATCCCGCATATAGTCCTTGATGCCGTCGAGCACCTGGGTCTCGTCGTCGTAAACGTATCGGAAAAAACCGGTTTCATCGTGGTGGATCCTGGTCGAGCCGGGCGGTTCTTCCTTGTACTGCTTGGCCGTCTTGATCAGCTGTTCGGCGCCTTCCAGATCGAAGAAGCCCTTGGGAGACATTCCGCTCAGGATGCCGCCGCCCCCGACGGCGATGTTGCTGTCTTTGTGGGCAAACAGGACGGTGGGGCTGATGCCCTGGTAGCCGCCGCCGGCCGGGTTGGTCCCGTAAATGGCGGCCAAGATCGGAATCCCCATCTGCTCAAGTTCGGCGTGGCGAAAGAAGGTGGTACCGCCGCCGCGCCGGTTGGCATAGAATTTTTCCTGCTCGGTGAGCTTAACACCGCTGCAGTTGACCAGCCAGACCAGCGGCAGGTTCAGGCGCTTGGACAAATCGGTGACCCGCAGAATGTTGTCGTACTGACCGGGCAACCAGGCACCGGCAAAGACCTTGTTGTCGAAACCGATGATCACGGCCCATTTGCCGGAGATCTTTCCCAGGCCGTCGATGACGTTGTTGGTGCCTTCGACGTTGTCTTCGGGATTGTAGAGCGTATGCAGCGGACACCAGGTCCCGGGGTCCACGAGATAGCGGAGCCGTTGCCAGATGGTCATCTGGCCCCGGGCGTTGATTTTCTCTTCCGGCAACCCGACTGTTTTGACTTTTTCGACCTCTTTGCGGATTTTTTCCTCGACCTCCTTGATCTTCTGGACGTTTTCTTGGTTGCTTTTGATTTGCCCCGGACTCAGATCGGTGCCGAAGTCCTTCATTTTTTCGAAGTAAGGTCTCATGATGTCTCGCTCCCGGTTTCGTCAGCGGTTTTATCTGTTCTGCTCGATCGGCCAAAGCCCTTTTTCTTTCAGGACCGACCGCAGCGTCTTCAGGGCGGTGTTGACCGTAGGGATACCCGCGTAGGTGAAGGTCTGGAAGATCGCCTCCGCGATGTCCTCCACAGGGCACCCGACATTCAGAGCGGCCTGGATGTGGAGCCGGAGTTCTTCCGGGCGGTCGAGGACCGTCAGAACGGCGATGGTGATCAACTGCCGCGTCTGATGGGGTATCTTTTCGCGAGCGTACAGTCTCCCCGTGATAAACAGCGACAGTTCCTTGCCCAGTTCCCTGTCGAAGGCCTGCCAGAGCTCAAAGGGTTTTTCTTCCGTAACGCCCCTGAAGTAGAGCGCGGCGGTGTTTTTTGTTTTTTCGATCAGGTCCTTATCCAATTGCCGCGGTCTCCTCATTGCTGGTTCATTCGTGGACGCTGCAAGGCGAACCTCAGCGGTTCGCCTTGCGGATGCCCAGTTGGTCCAGGGCGATGATCCATTTGCAGATGTTGGCCGATCCCTCGACCATCGTGTAGGTGGGGGTGTCGCGGTAGAAGCGGGCGACCGGATATTCGGTTGAATATCCGTAGGCGCCGAGAATCCGCATGGCGTAGTTGGCGCACTTGGTGACCACCTCGCCGGCAAAATACTTGGCCTGGGCCACGTCCAGGCCGTTGTTGAGACGGCCCTGATCCTTGGCCCAGGCGGCCTTGTAGACCAAGAGACGGGCGGCTTCTATTTCAGCCGACATCTGGGCAATCATGTCCTGGTTCATCTGAAACTCGCCGATGGGTTTGCCGAACTGTTTGCGCTCGCGGCAATATTTTACAGACGCATCGAGGCAGGCCTGAGCCACGCCGACCGCCCCCGCCGCGGCCGATAAACGGGTCTGGTTCAGAGAGCTGAAGACAATTTTAGCGCCGTCGCCGGGTTGCCCGAGGATGTTTTCCTTGGGGACGCGGGTGTTGGTCAGAAAGACTTCGCCGGACGGTGAACTGTGAGACCCCATTTTTTCGAGGGTGGTTGTCCTGACACCGTTGAAATTCTTCAACTCGACCACGAAGGCCGATAATCCTTTGGACCCCTTTTCGTGATCCGTGTAGGCATAGTAAAGGATTACGTCGGCGATGTTGGCATTTGAAATCCAGGTCTTAGAGCCGTTCAGCAGCCAGTGGTCGCCCTTGTCTTCGGCCGTGGACTGCATCGACATCACATCGGAGCCGGCGTCCGGCTCGGTGATGCCGAATCCGCCGATGTATTCGGCATTGACCAGTTTGGATATATATTTTCGCTTGACCGCATCGGCGCCGTAGCGATAAATAGTGTAGGCACATCCAAGGGTCTGCATGTTGACCTGAACCCTCAGGGAACTGGATGCCCGCGCAATTTCTTCGGTGACGATCATGGCCGCCAGCCAACCGGCGTCCATTCCTTCCCCGTCGTACTCTTCCGGTATGACCGTGCCGAAAAAGCCGAGTTCGGCTATCGGCCTGATGGCCTCTTTATAGGGGAAATAATGCTTGGCGTCCCACTCGTCGGCATAGGGGGCGATTTTTTTATCAGCGAACTCACGAATCGCTTTTCTCAGCATTTCAAGTTCTTTGGTCAACGCAAAATGCATCTAATGTCCTCCTCAGCAATTGGCTCGGTGATATTCTTAAATAGCTACCATATAGCTATACTGCACCCGCAATGTCAAGCGCTTTTAAACCGTTACCCACTGCGACTTCGGGCGTTCGGGTCGCCTTTTCTCAAGCGGGGGCCATCCTTCGTCGGTCCGGCCGAGAAAACAAAACCGCTTGACAATCGAGAAAAACTGGTTTGAGTATCTTATACTGAGAATTTTTCTGCAGTCGCGGAAGAGAACCTGAGCATCCCTTTCACAACGGTGGTGATTGTGTTTCAAGGAACATCAGATGAACAGCGAACACAACAAGGTCATGGATCTGAGAACGGCCATCCGGCGTTTTGTCAATGCCGACGCGCACATTTCGATCGGCGGGTTTACCCTCAACCGCAACCCGATGGCGGCGGTGTATGAAATCATCCGTCAACGCATAAAGGGGCTCCATGTTTATGCACACTCCAACGGTCAGGGCGTGGATGAACTGGTCGGCGCCGGCTGTGTGTCCCGACTGGAGATCGCCTATGCCGGCAGCGGTCGCTTTGCACCGACCTGCATTCGGTTCCGGAAAGCCGTTGAAAACCGATCGCTCGCTGTGGAGGACTACTCCAACTACCAGATGACGCTGCGGTTCATGGCCGGTTCCATGGGAGTTCCCTTCCTGCCGACGCGCTCGGGACTCGGCACCAGCATCATCGACAAGTGGGGGTTTCCGGCCGAGCTGAGAAAAACCGATCCCAAGATTCCGAATCAAAAACTGGTCGTGATGGAAAACCCGCTCGACGGCTGGGGTGACGCCGACCGGGTCGTTCTGGTACCGGCCATCAATCCGGACGTGACCATCCTGCACGTTCAGAAGACCGATGCCCAGGGCACGGTCCGCATCGAAGGACTCACATTTGCCGATGTCGAGCAGGCCAAAGCGGCGCGGCATCTGATTGTGACCTGCGAGGAATTGGTCGATGTCGATGACTTGAGGGCGGCACCCGATCAGAACCAAATCCCCTTTTTTTGCGTCGACGCGGTCGTGCCGGTCCCCTGGGGCGCTTTTCCCACCGCCTGCTACCGTTACTACGATTACGACCCTGTCTATCTCAACCAATACCGTCTGGCGGCAATGGACGACGAGCGGTATCGGACGTACTTGGAGATGTTTGTTTATGGCGTTCCGGATCATCAAACGCTGATCGAGAGGGTCGGCCCTCGGCGAATCGAGGCCATCAAGGCCGACCCGCGGACCGGCTATGCGGTCGATCTTGACCGCCGTTAGCGAAATTTAAGCTTCAGAATGACGGGAGTTATTCGAGTCATGGCAGAGTATACCCTGCGCGAAATGATGGCGATAGCCGCGGCGCGGCAGATTCGTGACAAAGACATCGTTTTCTGCGGCACCGGGATTTCGATGCTGGCCGCCATGGCGGCCAAACACATCAGCGCCCCCGACAGCGTGATTTTTTTCGAGACCGGAGCCATCGATTCGCAGCTGGAGGAGGTTCCCATGGCGGTGGCCGACCCGCGCGTCATGCACTGGACTTCGGTCAACGGCAGCTTGGCGGATGCTTTTGCCTTTATGCAGAATCGGTCCACCGGCCGGCAGGTCGTCGGCATCATGGGCGCCGCACAGATCGACCGCCACGGCAATTTGAACTCGACGGTCATCGGCGACTATTTTCGTCCCCGGGTTCGACTTTCCGGCAGCGGCGGCGCCTGTGACGTGGCCTCCTTTGTCGGCCGCACCATCATTTTCATGCAGCACGAAAAGCGCAAATTCGTCAATCGCCTGGATTACCTGACCAGTCCGGGCTGGCTCCAGGGGGCCGGTCGGCGTGAGCAGGCTGGTCTTGGGCCGGGTGGTCCGTCGGTGGTGATCACCAACATGGCGGTTATGGCCTTCGACGACACCACGCGGGAGATGTATTTAAAAGCGGTTTTTCCCGGTATTTCGCCGGCGCAGGTGCTGGATCACATGGAATTTAAGGTGGATATCACGCGGGCCGAGGCCTTTCCGCCGCCATCGGCTGCAGAACTGGCCATTCTGAGGGAAAGGTGCGACCCCCAGCGGTTGATCCTCGAATGACCACAACACCCGTTCGCCCCTGGCTGATTTTCTTTTCATCCGCCTCCCTTTTCGTTCTGTCGCAGTTCTACCGGGCGGCTGTGGCCGTGATAACACCCCAACTGATCGCGGACGTCGGACTCGATGCAAAGGGCCTGAGCCTGCTGTCGGCCGCCTTTTTCTACGGCTTTGCCTTCACCCAGATCCCGCTTGTGATCTATCTGGACCGGATCGGATCCCGCAAATTCATGACGGTTCTGAATCTGGTTGCCGTTGCCGGCGCCGCGCTCTTTGCCGCAGCCGGTTCGCTGGAAGCGCTGGCTGTTGCCCGTCTGCTGATCGGTATCGGCATGGCCGGCAATCTAATGGGGACCTTCAAACTCATTTCTCTATGGTTCGAACCCTTGCGGTTTGCCACGCTGAGCGCGCTTGTTTTTTCCATGGGTACGGTTGGCAATATTTTCGCCACTTCGCCGTTGGTGCTTCTCGCGGAGACGGTTGGATGGCGGCAGGCTTTCCTTGTGGTCGGTGCGCTCAACCTTGTGCTGACGGGTGGGATCTTTCTGATCATTAGCGATGCACCCGGTTCGACGTCTTCAAAGGGCGACTCCCATTCCGGTTCCGTCAGTATGGGAGAGACGCTCAGCGGCGTCCGACGGTTGTTTAAAACAAAGGATTATTGGATTATTTCCCTTGGACGCTTCTGCTACTACGGCGTCTATGCAGCCATCCAAACGCTTTACGCCGGTCCCTATCTCATGAAAGCACACGGCCTGTCAGCGGTCAGCGCCGGCAACATCATTTTGCTGATGAATATCGGGTTTGTCTTTGGAGGGCCGCTTTTCGGATGGGTATCGGACCGATTATCGGGAACCCGCAAGTGGCTGGTCATGCCGGGGCTGACCCTGATGGCACTGATCGTTGCCGTCCTGGCTTCCTTGCCGACCGATGCCGCGACCTTTTGGTTGGCGATTCTTTTTTTCAGCCTGGGAATGGCCGGCAGTACCGGTGGCATCATGTATGCGCACATTAAGGAGCGGATGCCCGCCGAATATGCCGGCACGGCCATGACCGGCATCAATTTCTTCACGATGATCGGACCGGCCGTTTTTCTGCAGGGACTCGGCAGCCTGATGCAGGCCGTCTATCCCTCTGCTGCTCTGGGCGCCCCGGCCTTCAGGAGCGCTTTTTTTCTCTGTTCGGGGTGTTTGGTTACCGTGGCATGTCTTTATCTGGTGACGGACGATACCCGTCGTCTCAGGCGGGTGTGAGAAATCGAACGAAGAATTACGCTGACCCCTTGAACGGTCGGAACTTCTGCAGCGCGATCGCCGATATGAATGCGAGCAAGCCCACAAGGTCCCCCCATGCCTGCGGCCAGAATAGACCGGCGGCACCTAAAGTGAACAATCCGGTTTCCAGCCAGGTGGCCCGGCGGATAAAATAACGCTCCAGGGCCGAGGCGAACGCCACCAGGCCCAGGGTGGTGGTCACCATGGTGAAGACCACCTCCCAGTGCAGCAGTTCATAATTCTCTCCCATGCCAAGCAGCGGTCGGTAGGCCATGATGAGGGGGATGATGTAGAGTCCCTTGGCAAGCTTCCAGGATGTAAAAGCGGTCCGCATCGGATTGGCCCCCGCGATCCCGGCGCCGGCGAAGCTGGCCAGGCTCACCGGTGGCGTTACGTTGGCATCCTGCGAATACCAGAAGACGATCATGTGGGTGACCAGCAACGGGACACCCATGTCGAGCAGGGCCGGGCCGGCTAAGGTCGCCAACACGATGTAGCTGGCGGTCACCGGCAGGCCCATCCCGAGCACCAGCGAAGCCGCCCCGATCAACAGGATCGCCAGGGCTTCGATACCGAAGCTCAAATCGAGCACCAGGCTTGAAAATTTGAGTCCCATGCCCGTAAGGGTTACCATGCCGACGATAATACCGGCCGCCGCACACGCCACCGACACCATGATGGCATTACGCGCGCCTTTCTCCAGTGCCCCGAGCGTTTGTTTTAATTCCTGGAGGCCGAATTGCGCCAGGCTCAGGCGATCGGGATCATCGTGGGGGTGACGACGGGCGCTGGTCGCCCAGCGGATGCTGTTGGCTGCCAGACTCGCGGCCACAGTGCTCAGCACCGCCACGAAACCGGCCATCATGGGTGAGTAGTTGGCCATCAGCACGTAGATCAAGATCACGACCGGGATG
>Ga0316578_10000764_pt1 | contig 11796 bp, 12 predicted proteins | sample J0NA_2_FD_203076 | JGI IMG/M metagenome (GOLD analysis project Ga0316578, IMG submission 203076) | Rhizosphere microbial communities from salt marsh grasses in Alabama, United States - J0-2_160517rDrC | ecosystem: Host-associated > Plants > Roots > Rhizosphere | place: USA: Alabama | collected...
GAGAACAGACGTGGGAAGGGCAGGGCTTTGTGCGTGTCACCAGCTTTATGCCACAGCGATTCTCCGTACAGATCGTCGTCTTTGAGAACTCGGGCTTGGTCACCTTCCACGACTTGGCGCTGGATGCCGAACAGAGAGGAGAATGGGAAATCGCAGACTTTGGCAGGGACGTACAGCAGGTGGTCATGGTCATCAGCGGCATGACGCCGGTCACCACAGAGTGGGCGTATTACGAATACGCAGCAACGCTGGAGTAAGCAAAAGCCCGGAAGCGACATCTGGGCTCTTTACGCCGGTGCGACACTACCCCACCCGTTTCAATATTCTCAGCACCAGGAACGTGAGCCACGGCGAGGGGTTCCTTTTGTCTGCAAACGACCAGCCCTTCCACGCCTTGTACATCGAACCTGCGGTGTAGCGCCCTACCCCATCTGCCTGCACGACGATCATATCTACCATCTCGCGGAAGCGCACATCTCGACGCACAAAGGGAAACCGGCTCAACACGTCGGTCACGTGCAGGATGTCGTACCACACAAAGGGGTACTTGAGCTTGCGAAAGTCGGTACCGATGCCAAACAGGTACATCTTGCGCTCAGCCCGATGCTCCCAGTGGGAAAGCAACATCTCGGCACCTGTGTAAGCAGCAGGGCTGTCGATCAACTCCGGCACTTGAGAAAGAGCCTTGAGCGCATAGACGTTGGCAATGGGGCAAGGGTCCTCCCGTCGCCCCGGGCCCTTGAACTTGCCCAGTTCCGGCGCAGCCCTACAGCGCCAGCCGTTGTCGTCCACCAGGCCAGCAAGATGATTGACCGCCTTCCGTACGTGGGGATCGTCACCCAGGCCCAGAGCCAGCAGCGCGTAGAGCAGCGTCGGCGCATCGCACACGACCCAGGTCCACATATCCTCCCCCGTCCCGCCGAACGCCTTGGGAATGTTGATCGGCGTCTGGAACGATCCCTCCTCTGACTGATGAGCCAGCAGCGCCTCGACAGCAGTCTCCATACCAGGGTCGCTAGCGCGCACGCCAAAATCGGCCAGCGTACTGAGCTTGTAAAGGGAGTGGCCCGCGTCGTTGTGCCGCTTGAGGGCATAGCCGGGCCAGGCGGCGGCCCGCTCGATGAGCGACTGCACTTGTGGATGGCCTACCATCTCAACACGGGCCACCTGCACTTCCGTATCACCCTCGGGCCGATCGAGCAGGTCGACCAGCGTGTGGCAGCGCGTCCACGGCTCGTCGCTTTCGAGTAGCCACTGGATCAATTCACTCTTCATTCCGCGTCATCCTTTCCAAACCACGCAGCAAAGAACCAGCGCAGCCCCTTTTCTCCGGGCCAGGAACAAGTGATCAACTCCCCATCGTACACGACGTTGAACTCCGCCCACGGTCACACACGCGCGTCATTCAGAGCGAGAAATAATGGGAACGATCAACGTGTAAAGAGGTAGGACGATGGCCCCAAACGCAGGCTGGTACCAGTCGAGCAGTTTGAAAGGACCGCCCAGGGCAAACAACCAAACGGGAAGAGAGAGCGTGGAGATGACGACCTGAGACACGCGCCGCACACGCATGACGCGCCACAGCCACAGCGGTGTGAGGATCGTCAAAGCCACAAAAACAACCCACAACAGCACCTGCAACGTCTGGCGCTCCGACCACACGTTGGGGTCATACGTGGTGCGCAGCACGCCGTCGACAGCTACGTAAGCCATCACGATCTCGGAGGGAATGAACTTGAGCACCCGCGACATATATGTGTCGGCACTGTTGATTACGCGTGACATGACGCCTCCTTGCACTACGCCTGCAGCGATTCGACGAACGCCTTGGCCTCTTTCAATCCGGCACCGGTCTTTTCCCTGTAAAGCCTGATCGCCTCTTTCTTCTTGCCTCTGCGAATCAAATCGACGATCTCGGGAGATGAACCGGGGTCCAACTCTTCGCCAGGCTCTAGCCCGACCTCCTCCATCAGACACGCAACCAGGTGCTCCAGCTTTTCCACGCGCCGTCTGAGCGCGGTGTACTCGTAATCGGCATACGACATATCACTGTCCTCTTTCACTCTAGCGCACGCGTAAAGGGCGTGCGAATGCCCGGCGGCAGAGCCTCGCCCTCTAAAAAGCCCTCCAGCCGCTGAACCTCGTCGGCGAGAAGCCCCCGCTCTGCATCGCCCATCGATTCAAACAACTCGTGGAAAATCCGCCCATCCTTGTGCTGTCCCCACACACCCACCACCCGGCCATCGACCCAGACGGTAGGCACGGCATTCCCTGCCCGATCGAATACCTTCTTGCGATGCTCGGCTGCCAGGAACCGGCAGCGGTCGCGATAACCCATTATATATGGATCGAGGCTCGGAAGCAAAAATACGTAAGGATCATCCGGTGGTGTGAAATCGCGCAGCCCCTCAGCATCTTTGGCCAGCATGAGATGCGCATCATCCAACCCATCGATAGTTACCTGCGCCACCTCGGAAGCGATACCGCCAAATGCCTCTTCCGTCTCACCTTTGGTCAGCCCGGTCCACCACTGCACGTCGTCGAGCGTCGCCGGGCCAAAGGCCGACAGGTAGCGGCGCAACAGCCAGACTCGTGCCTCATCCTGGGTGACCGATTCCAAATCGACGTCCGGCAGCCAATCGGAAAGGGCCGCGTACTCGTAGAGACTGCTGCGCCAGGAACCCCGCGGCCGCGTGCGGACGAGCAAGCCGCGCATGCACATGTCCCCCACCAGGCGCGAGCCAATGCTGAACTCGCCCTCGTAGGCCTTGCCCACGTCGTGGTGAATCTTGGCCGCGAACTCGGGCACCTTCTGTCCGATCTGCTGCGTCGTCATTGGGCCTTCATCGGCCACCACGGCCAATACCCGTCGGTGCAGGTCTGCTAACAATGCCGGCGCTTCCTCCCCACTACAAAGCCCGGCGTACGAGAGTAGTCCCCCACCCCGGAACTCGATCGGCATCGGGCGCTCGAAAAAATCCACGGGAAAGGCGCGGTAGAAGAAAGCCACCTCGTCGCTGACCGCCACGTGCAGCGTCACCCGCATACAGAGCCACTTGACCAGTGAGTGTTGCTCGTATAAAGCAGCCTCCAGCGCCTGACGCTGAAAACCGCTCACGCGGGACCACAGCGAAAAGTACGGCCCGGTCGCAGCGGTGGCGTGCAGGGCAACCATGTCGCGCGTGACCTGTACCACGTCATCGCCGCGTGAACCGGGCAACAGATGCTGTTTGTGAGCCAGATAATCGTTGACCTGAGGTATCCTCACTTGCAGATTCGCCCCGACCGAAGGTCGACATTCTCCTTAGCAACCGCAACGCGCCCAGAGTGACCCACTTACTGGGCCGGTTGCGCTTTTCCAGAGGCCATGTACGGGAAACAGAGCCGCAGAGCCAGCGCCCCTGCTCGTCCTGGCGGGCCAAGACAAGGTCGAGCAACGGCCCAAAGCGTGGGTCCTGGCCGTATCCGTGGGCAGCCAACACCCGCAGCGCGCTGAGCAAATCCCACACCCGCGGCACACCGAAGGTGAGCCAACGCTTGTGCTCCCCCTCAAAATCGTACTCGGCATCCAGCAGCGCGTCAGCCAGTCGCCGCACGACCGCCCTCGACTCTGACGAACGCATGTCCACCGGCAGCACTGCCAGGCCGTCGAGCGCGGCGATCGCGCCCCAAAGGCAATCGCGGTGCTGATAGCACCCGCAGTCGAGCGCGTCACCTCGGGCCATATCTTTGATCACAAACTCGAACGCCTGTCGCACGCGGGGATCATCTCCCAGGCCAAAGTAGAGTAGCATCGGCAGGTGCACCCCGGTGGTGCAGGGGAAAATCCCACTGCGGCGCGTCTTGACCATCGAAAAGCCGCCGCATTCGTTCTGGCAGAAGCGGAGGAAGGAATCGCAGCCGACGGCGGTGCGCCCGTCAGGCTCGACGCCGTGCATGTACAAAAGACCCAGCACCCCCAGCGTGCCGGCAGCGGTCATGGGCTTGGTCTCGTCGTCGCCCCAGTCGCCGCTAGGGTGCTGCTTGGCAAGCAGCTCTTGTACCAGCGGATGCTGCGCAATGGCCGCACGCACCTCCTGAGCCTCAGCAGGCCGGTTGAGGATATCGACCAGCGTCCAATATCGCACCGAGGGATTGTCCGGCTCCAGCAGCCAATCCGTTGGGTTGGCCTTGAGCAAACTTTTCCATTTACCCATTCGCTGCCTCACCCATCCGTTTGAGCACGCGCAGAATGTCCAGCGTCAGCCACTTGTTGGGCTCCCCCACCCGGCCAAAATCGAGCGGCGGGCTGGGCCAACTCTGGTCCATGGGCCAGGTGCCATCTGGCATCTGCCTGCTCAGCAGATACGCCACCGCCGCGGCGATTCTGGGCTCCTCCGCAGTGTAGCCCAGCTGCGCCAGGGCGTCAAGCGCACTGATGACGCTGAATCCAAAATAGGGGTACTTGAGCGCCTCCCAGGTACCCCAGCCATCGCCAACGTGATAGCGACTCATACACGGCTCCATCAGCAGATCGCTGACGCTTTCAGCGCCGCGGGCGATCCCCAGCTGGGCCGCGGTGTCGGGATCCAAGGCCGCAACGCGCAACACGTCTATCGTAGCCCGCAGGCAACCCCGCCGCCCCTCGCCCCGGCATAGCCACATCCCGTCATCTCGCTGAAGCGGCAGGAGCCAATCGATGGCCCGCCGCACGCGCGGGTCTTGGGCATAGCCGAATTGTATCAGGAAACGCACGATGCGCGCGTGGGTGCACGGCTCACCATGCGCTTCCCACACGATTCCCTGCCCCGAAATCCTCCGCCGGCGGCAGAATTCGCCATTCTCACGCTGATGCGCGAACATAAAGTCGCACGCCCGCCGGATATGCTCGTCCTCGGCCGTCAGCCCCAGATCAGCCAGCACGGTCAGCGCCCAAAAGGTACCGTGGCCGGTTCTAGGCAGGTAATAGTCCGGTTTGACCCAGTAGCCGTCGCGCTCCTGAGAGGCCAGCAGCTCCGCCACAGGCGGCCAGGCAGGGATCGCCGCACGAGCCTCCCGCACCTCGGCGTCATCGTCAGGCCGGTCGAGGATATCGACCAGTGTCCAGTACCGCACCGGCGAGCTATCAGGCTCCAGCAGCCAATCTATCGGATCAGCCTTGAGCAGGCTCTTCCACTCGCTCATTCGGTGCAACCTTTGGTTGCCATTCGCTTCAGCACCCGCAGCACCCGCACCGCCCGCAGCGTGACCCACTTGCTGGGCTTGCCCTTTTCTTCAACGTCGATCCACATCTTGCCATTGTAAGAGTACTCCATCGGCCAGCGACCCTGCGCGTCCTGCTTGGAGAGCACCAGCTCGATCGCTTCATCCAATCGCGAATCGCCGCCGCAGCCCGCCTCGGCCAGCGCCTCCAGGTTGAGCAGCACGTCGGTGACATACCCCATCGGGTAGCCAAACTTGAACCAACTGGAGTTGACGCGCTCCTTGTAGGGATAGTCAGCGCGGGCCACATCGCAGCTGAACAAAAAGTCGACACCAGCCTCAATAGCCGCCTCGATGACGGGCGTGCGCCCCGCAGCCGGCACCGCGTTGAGCGCCCACAGCGCCCGCACCGCGCCCCACCCGCACGGCAGGTTATAGTTGCCTGAGCAGTAAAAACCAGGGGCCTGGACGCCCCCTTTGCGGTACCAATCGTAGCCATCGCCGGTGATGGAACGGGCCATCTGCTCGATCGCATAGGTCAGCCGCTCGTCGCCCCAATAGCCCAGGTCGAAGAGCGCGCGCACCACGTTGCCCCACAGGCAGTAGATGGCCATGCTTGGCGCGCCGTTGATGGCAAAAGCACCGCTCTCCGCCTGGCCGTGCTCGAAAACGTACTCGACAGCCCCGCAGATGCGCTCATTCTTACCACTAGCCCCAAGCTGGGCCAAAAAGATCACCTGCCAGACGGTGCCGCGATACTTGGGAGAGTAGATCGGGTCAGGCTTCATCCAGTAACCCGCAGGGTATTGAGCATCGAGGATAACGGGCACAGGGCCGGTGCGCATCACCGCGTCTTGAGCAGCGATTACTTCCGGATCGTCGACAGGCCGGTCGAGCAGGTCGCGCAGGGCAAAATAGCGCACGCCGGGGTTGGCCTCGTCGGGCTCAAGCAGCCAGGGGAGCGGGTCAGTGGTGAGCAGCGATTTCCAGGTCATATCCTCCTCCGCAGCAAGTGATAGATTCGATAGAGATTTTAGCATAGCTGGGCAGGCGGTACAAATCTACCATAGCACTTGGCAGCGCACACTTTCGGCCTATAATGCGCATCTAGGGAGACGAGACAAATGCCTAAATCTGTCGGCCTATTCTATTTCTCTGGCACCGGAAACACGCAGGTCGTCACGGAGCTACTTACAAAAGCACTTGAGCAGCACGGCGCGCGCGTCGAAACCGCGCGGATCGAGCACGTCCTGCAAGGCAAGACCCGATTCGAGCCTGAGGCATACGATCTCGTTGGCATCGGGCATCCCATACACGGCTTTGACGTGCCACGCATCGTCTACGACTTTGTCGACGCGCTGCCCCCTGTAGAGGGGAAGCGCACGTTCATCTTCAAGACCGCGGGCGATTTCATCTCGGTGAACAACGGCGCGTCCAAGACGGCGATCAAGCGGCTGAGACGCAAGGGGTACGACGTGTTTTACGACCGCATCGTCTGCATGCCCTCCAATTGGTCCATGAAGTACGCCGACGAATTCTCCAAGCAACTCTGCTACGTCGCCATCGCCAAAGCGGAGCACATGGCCGGGGAGGTGTTGGCAGGTCGAGAAAGGAAACTGGGAATCAACCCGCTTCTCAGATGGATCACAAAGCTGACCTCCCGCGGCGAGGACCTTGGCGCTCGACTCTTTGGCAGGATGCTCACTGTTTCCGATGCGTGCGTTGACTGTGGTATCTGCGTCGACAACTGCCCCACGGTCAATATCCGCCGCAAGGATGGCAAGATCACCTTCGGGCACAACTGCGTGTTTTGCATGCGCTGCATCTACGCCTGCCCGCAGCAGGCCATCACGCCCCGCTTTGGCAAGTTCTGCGTGATCAAGGACGGGTACGACATCAGAAGCATCATCAACAATCCAGACCTCGAAGGGAACTTTATCACAGAAAAGACCAGTGGATTCTACAGACACTTTTGGAGGTACATTCGCAATGCGGATGTGTAGCCGATGTTATTGCTGAAGGAGCCATCTATGCCGTCACACCAGAGCCCCAACCTGATTTGGCGAGGGGAATACACCATCCGCTCGTACGAGGCAGACGCCCAGGGCAAGGCGACGATGCCGCTGCTGTGCCGCTTTATGCAGGAATCGGCCTCGAATCACGCCGAGCGCCTGGGCTTTGGCATCTCGTGGCTGGCCGAGAACAATTTTGCGTGGTTCCTGACGCGCCAACTCATCGTCATGGACGCTTACCCTAAATTGGGCGAAACCATCCAGGTCCTTACCTGGCCCAAGGGACGCGACCGCCTGCTCTGGTACCGCGATTTCAAGATCCTCGATAGCAACGATAGCGTCATCGGCAGGGCTGTGACCGCCTGGCTGGTGATCGACCTGGACAAACGCAGGCCCAGGCGCACCGATACCCTGCCCCCCCTCCATCCGCCAAACGACGTCGAGTCTGCACTCCCGCGCCGGCCGGGAAAGATCGCCACCCTGAATGAGAACACGCCCAGCCATTCCATCCGCGTCGGTTACCAGGATCTGGACGTCAACGAGCACGTCAACAGCGCGCGGTACGTCGAATGGATTCTGGACGCCTTTGACGCAGAATTCCACAAATCCCATCAATTGAGGGAGTTGGAGGTCAACTACCTGGCCGAGGCGCTGTACGGCGATGAACTCTCCGCGCATCACGAAAGTGTAGACGGCCAGACCTTCCTCCACAGCCTGGCGCGCGTCGGCGATGGACTGGAGCTTTTTCGCGCCAGAACCCTTTGGGAACCCACGTGCTAAAAACCACGTCCACAAAATTCCTCGTTTTTTCAAAACCGCTTGACAAGCTCCCATATTTGAAGTATACTGCATATATCCCGAACAGTCGGGATATATGAAACAAAGGAGCGATGGCTACAATGTCCATCCTGCTAGCCCCCGGAACAGTCGACGTCAAGTTTGCCCTTGATCCCGTGTACAACAACCTGGCCAGCCTGTACATGCTCACGCTTTCCGAAACCCCCGGCGTCAACGAGTGGGTCAAGAGCACCGCAGCGGCCCTGTCCGCAGCGCAAATGCGAACGCACCGCGTGATCAAGATCGTGCTGTACAGCGCCTACGAACCGGACGAGGACTGGCCCAGCTTCCCGGCCTACCTAGACGCCCTGGCCGAACGGGACCCCACCCTGCTGCGCGCCCGGTTCCTAAGACACATGTTCCCCGATATCGGCGAGGAATACGCCAGCCGCGGTCAGATGATGGACTTGGAGACATTCATCGGCAGGATCGACCGCAGCGAACTCGATCACGAGATCGAGCATGACCTGTTTGCTGAAGCACACACACTATTGAGCGATCCGCCAGCTCTGCGCGACACCGTCGTCTCACACCTTACGGCGATGTGGGATGAGCATTTGGCCGCGGAGTGGGAGCGCAACGAAGCGACTCTCCAACAGATCGTCGCCGCCTTTCAGAGCCACACCTACGCCGGGATGACCGCCTACGAGGCGATCCGGGCCGTGACCAGCCGCGAGGCGCATGGCAACTGGCAGGAGATGCTAGCCAGAACCGAGACGCTCATCTTCATCCCCTCTCCTCACATCGGCCCCTACCTGATGCACTACGCTTATCCTCCCGTGACACGGGTGCTGTTCGACGCCCACCTGCCGCCAGCGGCACGCGGTGCAGCCGATCTCACCCAGACCGAGCTACTGGTGCAACTGCGCACTCTGGCCGACGAGACGCGCCTGAGCATCCTCGACCTGTTGCTCCGCGAAGGCGAGCTATGTGCCCAGGATATCATTGCCCGTCTGGATCTGGCCAAATCCAGCGGGTCCCGCCACCTGAGCCAACTCAGCGCAGCGGGATATCTGCGAGAGCGCCAGGGCGTGGGCAAGGCCAAATGCTACGCCATCAACCCGGATCGCTTTCGAGAAACGCTCCGTTTCCTCGAGCGCTATACCGAACCGGACTAGCCAATGTCCCGACGACAGACCAGCCTGTGGCGCGACGCCGACTTCGCCAAACTCTGGCTAGGACAGACCATCTCCCTGCTTGGCTCCAGGGTGACGATGCTCGCCCTGCCCCTCACAGCCGTCTCGGTATTGAGCGCAACGCCAGGCCAAATGGGTATCCTGGAGGCAGTCGAAGCGCTGCCGGCTTTGCTGCTGGGGCTGTTCGCCGGGGCTTGGGTGGACCGCCACCGCCGCCGCCCCATCCTCGTCGCGGCCAACTTCGGACAGGCGGCGCTTTTGTCACTCATCCCTCTCGCCGCGATCACGGGCGTGCTGCATACTGAGCATCTGTACGTACTCGCTTTCCTACTAAGCACGTTGGGGCTCGTCTTTGGCGTGGCTTATGGACCCTTTCTTCTCACCTTGGTGGGGCGCGAACGAATCGTAGAGGGGAACAGCAAGCTCCAGATAGGTCGCTCGGCGGCGGAGGTTTTTGGGCCGGGTTTGGCCGGAGGATTGGTGCAACTGGTCACCGCCCCCATCGCCATCGCCGCCGACGTGATCTCACGCCTGATCTCTGCCCTTCTCCTTTGGCTGATCCGAGTTCCAGAACCCACCCAAAAACCAACGGATCAGCAAGAAGACGTCTGGCATGAAATTGGCAAAGGGCTCCGTCTGGTGATCGGCAACCCATCGCTGCGCGCCATCGCCGGCTGCTTTAGCACGCTCAGCCTGTTCAACAGCGCCCTAGAGACCATCTGGCTGCTCTACCTGACGCGGAATCTGGAAATCGCGCCGGGGTTACTGGGCTTGATCTCTGCATGCGGAGGCGCGGGATTTCTAGTCGGAGCGTTGCTGCCTAACAAGGTTGCCCGCCGCTTTGGCCTGGGGCCTTCCATAATCGGCGGTGTCCTGCTGTTGGCCCTCAGCGACCTACTCACTCCCCTAGCAGGAGGATCCATCCTCGCTATCGTCGTGATGCTTACCGCCTCGCAGTTCTTCTTCGGCATTGGGTTGACAATCTTTGACGTGGGCCAGACGAGCTTGCGACAGATCGCCACACCCGACCACCTGCAAGGCCGCGTGAGCGCCACGATGCGCGTGATCGGACTAGGCATCGCGCCGCTGGGAGGACTGCTTGGCGGCGCATTGGGCGAGACCATCGGCCCACGGGCGACCCTGCTCGTGGCAGCTCTGGGCGAAATCCTGTCGGTGACGTGGTTGCTGCTCTCTCCCTTGAGGTCGCTGCGCGAGCAACCAGAGACGGCAAGCTGATCTCACCAAAACGCCCGCCGCATCCGCTCGCAGTAATACTGCACGTTCTCCCACTTGGCATCGGGCGGGATACGGTGATCGGGGCAGGGGATGTAGCCGCCCAGGTCGACCAGGGGCTTGAGCCGCTCCACCTCGGCGTCGACTGCGGCATAGTCGCGGGCAAAGACGCGCTTATCCATCCCGCCCACGCCACGCAGCTCCCGGCCGTACCGCTCCCGCCAGGGCGCGATGCTGGCCCCCCACGTCCCCACCTCGATGGGGAACATGGTGTTGACGCCGTTCTCCAGCCAGATGGGAACCAGGGCGTCGATCTTGCCATCGCAGTCGAGGGAGACGATGTCGACGCCATGACTCAGGAGCAGGTCGGTGATGCGCCTGTAATGGGGCCCGATCTTTTCGCGGAACACCTTGGGGTTGATCAACGGGCCGCTCTTGAAGCAGATATCTTCCCAGAAGTGGGCATAATCAAACCGGGCGCCGGTATCCAGCGCCACCTTGGCACACTGATAGCACAGCTCCGCGACCGTCTCGATCATCTCGTCAAAGAGCGCGGGATCGTCGACCTGCAGGTAGGCCGAGTTCACCAGTCCCAGGTAATCGCGAATCTTGCCGTACAGGCTGCCGACCGACACGCCGAGGGGGGATTCCCACTCTCCCCGGCGCAGGTACGCGAGCTTCTCGTCATCGACGACCAACCGCTCCGCGGAGAACTGGAGTCGGTGCAGGTAATGTTCCTCCCACTCCTTCCGGCCCTTCAGGATGTGATCGACCTCAGAGGGAATACCGGTCGCGTCATCTTTCTGGATGATGATCGCCCCATCGGCGTTGAGCACCTTGCGCGAGCCATCGGGAAGCCCCTCGATCACCCTCTCCTCAAACGGCGGCATCAGCTTGGTGTGCGCGCCAAAGCTAGGCGACCACTCAAAGTCAAAGCCCAGCTTAGCGGCGACAACATCCCAATCCCCCGCCCCCTCCTGCGGGATGTGACCCTCCGCCGCCCACTTGTACGGGGTCTCGTCCCAGAATCCAAAGTGCACCAGCGGCAGCCGGTCATAATCCTCGTAATGCAGAATAGCCCACGTCCTTTCTCGGTCGTTCATCTTTGTTCTCCTTCGTCGTTTTCCGCCGCCAGCCACTTGGCGATCTGCGCGGCAATGCTCTTGCCAATCCCCGGCAGCGCCTGCAATCCCGCCTCGCCCTCGGCTGCATAGATGTCGCCGATGGACTGGCCCAGCTCGTCCACCGTCCACGCCGCCTTGCGATAGGCCCACAGGCGGTATTCCTTCGCCTGCTCCAGCTCCAGGTCGTACGTCTTGAGGAACGATCGCTCGGCGATGCGCTTGTTGACCGCCAGCGGCCCTGGCGCGATGTAGCGCGGCATACGGTCGAGGATA
>Ga0316578_10000765_pt1 | contig 11795 bp, 9 predicted proteins | sample J0NA_2_FD_203076 | JGI IMG/M metagenome (GOLD analysis project Ga0316578, IMG submission 203076) | Rhizosphere microbial communities from salt marsh grasses in Alabama, United States - J0-2_160517rDrC | ecosystem: Host-associated > Plants > Roots > Rhizosphere | place: USA: Alabama | collected...
CGTGCAGGGCCCTCTCCCACAGCAGCCCCTGAGGCACGCCGCCCTTGCTGATGTCCTCGGCGAAGTCGTCGTGGTTGCCGCGCAGGTAGAACACCCGCTCCGGGAAACGCAGCTTGAGGCGGAAGATGAGGTCCATCAGCAGCATCGAGTTGTCCATCTCCTCCTCGTGGCCCGGGGTGTCCGGATGCACCGCATCGCCGACGATGATCAGAGCGGCACTGCCGTCGATCAGCCCCTCGAGGAAGCCGTTCTGAGTCAGGATCACGAGCAGATTGTCGATGCACGCGTGCAGATCGCCGACGAAGATGGGCGTCGGCCGTCCGGGCAGCCGCAGCAGCCCGCCGGGCCGGCCGTCATCGGTGAGCAGCCGGTAGGGCTCACGCTCCATTCGCGCATTGACCCGTTCCAGCAGGTCCAGCGCGGCATCCCGCGGCAGGGCGTCGATGGGCGCGTCGAGCACCTTTGCGAGGCATTCGATCTTGGACTGGCGCCAGCGGATCATGCGCTCGGCATCGGCCGCCTCGGTGACGGGCGCGACGCAGGCACCGCGCCCGAGGGACTTGCACTTGAGCGCCAGCCCCTTGTCGGAGAGCTTCAGGCGCAGATGCCTGGCATCCACGAGCTTCGGATAACCCAGCAACCGCCGCTGCAGGACATCGTCGCGCCCGAGGGTCAGGGAAGCGCCGGCGGTCAGACGCAGAAAGCCGCTGACGCCGTCGAAGAAGTTGGCGGGATCGAACAACAGGTAGTCCCCGCTGCGCCCGAAGCTGCCGTCGGCGTGTACCACGAGTTCCGGCTCCAGCTGCAGGCAGTAGCCATCGTCGCTGCCCAGCGAGAGCCTCAGCGGCAGCGCCGGCTGCGGCACGCGGATCTTTTTCTCGCCAAGACGCACGGCATCGGCCAACTCCAGATCGTCGCACTCCTCCATCTCCTGGATCAGCTCCTGGAAATAGCTCAGGAAGCGTTTGCGGGATTCAGTCGAGGCGTAGGCCATGGTCTGGACAGCTTTCGTTAAAGGCAACGACCGCGCCGGCTGAACCGGCGCGGCGCATGCGACCCGCCCACTCAGGGTGGGGTTCCGGCGCGCGGGCCGGCGGCGAACCGTAGCGGCCAGTCGGCCACCCGCTGGCGCAGGTAGACGTTCATGCCATGACGGTGGAAATGGGCGGCGACATGGCCGAACAGGCGGACCTGTGCACGAATCTGTTCCAAATCGATGTTCCTGTCCACCGGGTGCGTACCTTCGAGCGCCCGCTCGCGACGGTCGGCGTCGATCAGCTCCGGCGCCGGCAGCAGGAACTCGAACACGAAGCGCCGGCGCCAGTCCACGGCCAGCGGGAAGCGCTTTTCCGCCGGTAGGATGATACGCGCGGGCTCCAGTTCCAGACGGTCCCACGCATGCAGCCAGTCCCGTTCGAACAGGGCAAGCCCACGCTCGCAGCCGGCGAACGGAAGGCCGAGATGGACCTCGCGCGGGCGCACCGCCAGGGCCTGGGCGCGCCACCAGCCCTTGCGGCTGATGTCCACGTAGCCCTCCTCGGGCCAACCCCCGAGGCGGCGGATGAACGTGGACTTGCCCGCTCCGGGCGGCCCGGTGACGATGATCTGGTTGAAGCGTACGCGCCGGGCGACCGGCACTTCGCGGAAGTTCCGCACCTGCGCCACCGGCACCAGATCCAGTTCCGGCAGTGCGGCAATCAACGGCGGCATCTGCAATCCTTATCGGCGCTTGAGAACAGGCTCGGCCGACGGGCGCCGTCGGCACCGGCGGCGCCCGTCGGACGTCAGCCGAAGATACCCTTGAATAGATAGAAGAAGACAGCCGCCAGCAGCGCGCCCGCCGGCAGCGTCACCAGCCAGGAGACGACGATGTTGCCGATCACGCGCAGATCCACCGCACCGATGCCACGGGCCAGACCAACCCCCATGACCGCACCGACGGCGATGTGGGTCGTCGATACCGGCAGGCCGGTCTTGGAGGCCAGCACCACGGTAGAAGCGGCGGCCAGGGTCGCGCAATAGCCGCGGGTCGGCGTCAGCTCGGTGATGCGGGTACCGATGGTCTGCATGACGCGGTAGCCCATGGTCGCGAGGCCGATGACGATGCCGACACCGCCCAAAACCAAGATCCATAGCGGCAGCGGCGCCTTCTGCCCGACCAGGCCGCCGCTATCGACGATGGACACGACGGCGGCCATGGGACCGATGCCGTTGGCGACGTCGTTGGAGCCATGGGCGAAGGCCATGGCGCACGCGGTGAAAATCATCATCGGCGTGAACACGCGCTCGACGCTGGCGAAGTGGAAGTTGCGCTCGGCCTTCTCGTCCACCTTGACGCGGTCGATCATGAGCCGGCCGATGACGGCGATCACGACGCCGATGACGGTCGCCGCGATCAGGCTCTGCCACCCGGTCAGATGCAGGTCGAGATGCTTGAGGCCCTTGAACAGGGTCACGAGGCTGACGATCCAGCCCACCAGGAAGATGTATACCGGCCCCCAGCGCTTGGCGCTCCGGAACGGATGGTCGGCATCGAGGATCAGCTTGCGGATGCTCAGCATCAGCAGCAGCGCGATCAGCCCGCCCAGCACCGGCGAGACGACCCAACTGGCGACGATCTGGCCGATCTTGTCCCACTTCACCGCGTCCATGCCGATACCGGCGATGGCAAAGCCCACGATGGCGCCGACGATGGAATGGGTCGTGGACACCGGCCAGCCGCGGGTGGTGGCGATCATCAGCCAGATGGCCGCGGCGAGCAGCGCCGCGAGCATGCCGTAGACCAGCAGTTCCGGGCTGCCGGCGATCGGTGCCGGATCGATGATGCCCTTGCGGATCGTGGACGTGACCTGGCCGCCGGCGATGAAGGCGCCGGCAAACTCGAAGATGGCGGCGATCAGGATCGCCTGCTTGATGCTGATGGCACCGGAGCCCACCGACGTACCCATGGCGTTGGCCACGTCGTTGGCGCCGATGCCCCAGGTCATGTAGAAGCCGAAGATGATGGCGAGGACCAGGAAGACGGTCCCGTAATTGGCGATGATTTCCATGGTTTCTCCAACAGGACGAGCTGTGCCGCCGGACGCACGCGCGGGCCCGCAGGCCGCCGCGGCGCCTTATCAGAGGCGGACGAGTTGTTGTGGGTGGATCGCGCTTGTCAGCGCGCGATCAGCAGCAGCAGGCGGTCGCCGACCTTTTCCGCGTTGTCTGCGATGTTGCCGATCCACTGGATCAGCCGGTACCAGAACATTACGGAAACCGGGCTCATCGCGTCTTCCTGCTGGAACAGTCTCTGTGCCAGCGCGATCGCCAGGTCGTCGGTCTCGGTCTCGATGCGGTTCAGCTCCTCGACCATCTCCTCGACACGGTCGGCCTCGGGGCCCCGGAAGCCGGTCTCCACCAGCTCGTCGAGCTCGCCGATGATGGCCTTCGACTGGGCACAGGCATCGACGCACCGGCGCACCAGCTGGATCAGGTCGGCCTGCATATCGTCGGGGACGGTCATCTCGCGCTGCAGCAGCAGGCCGGCGATGTCCTGGGCGGTGTCGGCAATCGCATCCTGCACCTCCAGCACCTCCAGCAGATCGCGCCGGTCCACCGGCAGGAACAGACTGCGCGGCAGATGCAGCCGGACATCGTGCTTGATGCCGTCGGCCTCGTGCTCCTTGGCGAAGATCGCCTCCTGCGTCTCGGTCAGCGCCGTTTTGTCGCCGGCGATCAGTGCGTCGAACAAAGCGGGTGTCAGGGCCACACAATCGTTGACCACGTCCATATGTTGCTGCATCGGCTTGAACGGCGAGCGCGCGAACAGGCCCGCGATGGGATTTTTCGATTTCATCGTGACTCCTCCAAGGCATCTGGAGAGCTGTTGGGAGCGATCAACCGCGGCGCGCCGGGGCCGCCACGGACCTGAGCCGCTCTAGTCGGTCCGACAACTGGCGGCGCTATGGTGTACTTGTGCTCGTGCCCAACCCTGGCCCGGAGCCTTGATAACAGCACTGACACGAAACCGCAAGAATCTCGTAACATTTAGCCCCGCTCGGCCGTCAGCCGAGAGCGGGCGGCGCGGTGGCCTCGCACCAGGAGACCGCCGTGCTCGCAGTCGCCCCCGTCTCGGTGCTCAAGAGACACTGACTTATCGGCCATCCTCGCGGAAAATTGTAGAAACAACGAATATGGGTTTCCTGCTTTTTCAGTAGCTTATCAGCCGATCAACAGGGTGCGGCATTTGATGCCCCGCACCGGAGCCGCTGAAAGATCAGCCCTTCCGCAAGAACACAAGATAGGCGAAGACAACGCCGGCTGCCGGCGCCGGCAGACCCGCGCAGCAACCGCCACTCCCGCGGGGCGCAGCGCCCCGCCGGCCACCGTCACGAGGTCCGTAGCGTTGAAGAAGCTCGCAAACCGTTTCCGCATCGGCGAGAAGATCATCCTCGGCTTCGGCGCCGTGGGACTGATCTTCCTTGGCGTCATCTGGCATTACCACACCAACCTACGGGACATGACCGATGCCTACCGCGACCTGTCCGCGGTCTACGGCGCCCGCCAGGCCCGAGCCTTTGCCATCGAGAGCCATGTCGCATCTATGCGGGCGGCCGCAGACCGCTTCCTGCTGACCCGCGATCTGGCCTTCGCAGAGCAGACCCTGGCGCAGGCGAAGGAACTGCGGGCGCAGGCCGATGCCCTGGCCCGCGAGGACGACGCCTCGGCACGCACCGCCGCTGCCATCCGCGGGCTGGCGGACGAGTTCGCCAACCGCTTTGCAGCCATCGTCGAGGCCTGGCGCATCCGCGGTCTGGATGAGGACTCCGGCCTCCAGGGGGCCTTCCGCGACGCCGTGCACGAGCTCGAGGCACGCGCCGGACACTACAACGTGGACCGGCTCTACCTGCTGCTGCTGCAGGTGCGCAGGGGCGAGAAGGACCTCGGTCTGCGCCGCGAGGCCCGGTACCGTGAGCGAGTCAACGGCCTGCTCGACGAGATGCAGACCGAGGTGGCGACCTCGACGCTGCGCGACGACACCAAGCGGGCCCTCGACGCCGAGATCGACGCCTATCGCGAGCGCTTTGCCCGCTACGCCGACGAGGTCCTCGCCGGCGAGCCCACCGGCGGCGGCAAGGGCCCCTTCCGGGACCGAGCCCACCGCATCGAAGACCTGCTCCAGGCGCATTACATCCCGGACCTGGAGAGCGCCGTTCTGCAGATGCGCCGGCGCGAGAAGGACTATCTGCTGCGCGGCGACCAGCAGTACATCGACATGGTGGACGCCATCGCCGACGACATCGCCGCACGCGTTGCCGCCTCCTCCGTTGCCGCCGATCAGCAGGCGGCCCTGGTGGCGCTGCTGGACAACTATCGCCGCGACTTCCACGCACTGGTGGATCAGAACGACCGCATTGCCCGGCTCACCAGCGAGATGTATGAGGATGCGGCGCGCATCAACCCGCTGGTGGAGGGCAACCTGGCCGAGGCCAGCGCGACCATGGCCCAGAAGACCGCCGAGATCGCGGACAGCTCGGCGCAACGGTCGCGCTGGAGCCTGCTCGTGGCCGGCATCGCCCCGTTGCTCGGGCTGCTGCTGGCCATCGTCATCACCTCGCGCATCGTGCGTCCGGTGCAGCGAATGGTGGGCCTGCTGGACCGCCTCACCCGCGAGGTACCGCGCGAGCGCCTGGACACCGACCCGACCGGCCGCGACGAGATCAACGCCATGGCCATCGCCCTGAACACGCTGGCGGACCACCGGGCACGGTTCTCGGAATGGTGGCGCAGTTCCATGCAGGCGGCCGTGGCCTGCCGGGACTTGGGCGACATGACCGATGCGGACGAGCGCATCGAGGCGGCGCTGGAACTGCGCAAGGCGGCCAGCGCCCGGCTGGCCCAGCTCGACGCCGAGCGCGCGCGGATGCTGGATGAGGCCGGCCGCCTGGAAACCCTCGCCACGCGCCAGCCTCGCGGGGCCCGCGGCCGGGCCGGCGCCGTCGAGCTGCGCGGCATCGCCGGCAACCTGCGCACGTTCGCACGCCTCATCCAGGGCAATTGAGAAAAACCAAGCAAAAAAGTCGTGATTTTCTTCGCAGAAATTAGGTAGCATTACGGATATCGCTCACGCAGCCGAGGTCGCCCGCGATGTCCGCCGCCGCCTGCTTCCCCGATGTAGACGATTTTCCAGGGCCGGTGATCGCCGCGGTCACCTTCGACGCGCGAGGCGGACACTGCCTGCGCCAGGCCCTGCTGCGGGCCGCCCATACCAGCCAGCCGGTCATCGCACTGCACATCCTGCATGAGACGGCGCGCACGGCGGGCCTCTATCGGTGCAATGACCGGGGCGAGGTGCTGAGACCAAATGCAGATGTTGCACGCCGGCTGCTGGGTGATTTCAGCGCCGAGATCGTCGCCGGCATCCCCGAGGCCGGCAGCGTTGCGCTGCGCCAGCTGATCGTGGAAGGCACCCCGCAGCGGCGCATCCCCGAGGTCGCAAGGCTGACCGGCGCCGATCTGGTCATCATCGGCGGGGACACCGTCAGGCCGCTGCTCGCCCGGCTACTGGGACGCAACACCGCATCGGCCGTGCAGCGCCGGGCGCCCTGCCCGGTCGTGGTCATCGACCGAGACGGAAACACGACAAGCGCACAGGGCTTTCAAGAGGGCCGCCTCCACCGGCCTTTGCCGTCGGCGATGCAGGCGCACTGAGCCGGCGCCGCTTGCCACAATCTGCCCCTTCCCTCCGGCGCCACGACCTGCGTATCGCCCCCATCGTCCCCGACCGCCCGCATCGGGGCCCCGCCCTGACGAGACCCGCTGCCACCACCCAGCTTCGGCTGCTATGCTTGGCCGGGATCGGTTCCGGGCAACGAGCGCATGGGGAACACCGATGTCCAAGCTGCTGACCGTCCTCTACGAGGTCGCCGAGATCCGCGTCGGCTGCCAGCGTATCCACGACGAGCGCTTCGGCCTGTCGCCCCGTAGCGTGTTGCACGCCCTCGCCGGGCGGCCCCGGGATGCCGTCGCGGCCCAGTGCGCGGAGCTCCGGCGCCTGACCAACCGTCTGCACGAAGTGCAGCGACGTCTGGATGAGCTGGACGCCGAAGATCTCGCCATTCGGCGCGGACACGAGATCGACGCGACGCTGCGCGATTATGTGGCGGCGCTGGACCGCTCCCTGGGCGGTCTGGAACGGCTTTGCCGGCACGGACACGCGGCGCCCGCCGCCCCGGCAGGCGACGACTCGGTACCGCTGAAGGTGGTCTACGACGACGCGCTGCAACAGCAGAAGCGGCTGGCGGTCCGGCTCAACGCCCTGATCGCGACCCTCTGAAGGCTCCGGGTTCCTGGAGCGGCTCCCGCGGGGACGGCGGGCGCGAGCGGCCGCCGCGGGCGGCGATCAGGTACCGGCGGACTGCTTCTTCCACCAGGGATGCTTGGCCTCGACGAATTCCTCCCAGTACTCGTCGAAACGCTCCAGCAGGTGACGCGACTCGCAGCTGCGCCAGCCGATCATGCCGCCGGCATAGACCAGCACGTCATGCTCACGGCTGCCGCCGAGCAGGTCGTCGAGCAGGCCGCGGGTCACGGCGACGTCGTTCATGACCCCGAGCAGGTCCTGCAGGCCCTTCATGTGGCCGATGAAAACGTCCATGCCGTCGAACAGCGGCCGGAAGAACTCGGCGGCGTAGCGCAGCTTCTTGCACTCGATGCGCAGCCGGTGCATCTCGGCGGCATCGTTGCGGTCCACGTGAGTGCCGGCGGACAACACGCGGCGCTCCTGCTTGTCCAGCAGCGAGCGGGAATAGCCGACGATGCCGGCATGCAGGCGTTTGGCCTGCTTCTTTTTCAGCGTCGCCTGCTCCCAGCTCCGGTCATCCAGCCATTGCGTAAAGCCTTCGCAAAAGCGCTGGAAACGCTCGCTGTCGAGCATAGGCACGACCCGCTCATGGTAGATCTGGGCACGGCGCTGCTCGGCCAGCTCACAGAGCCGCTCGGCGCCCGGCAGCGGCAGAGCCGCCGCGGCCGGCCCCAGCGCCTCGTCGATGAAGACGTCCAGGTCGCGGGCGGTCCCGAGCTCGCCGGCGATCCACCGCATCTCCTCGTTCCAGGCGTCCGTGGCCTCACGCGGGACGGCATCCCGGAACAGCGACAGCGCGGAGCGCATGCGCCGGAAGGCAACGCGCACCTGGTGCACGCCCTCGATATCCTCCCAGCCATGTGCGGCCTCCTGCCAGGTGAGCATGTAGTCGTAGTTGTGGCGCAGGATGGTCGCGAAGGCTTCGCTCGCGGCCTGCCCGCTGGTGATGGGCGGTGGGGCTTTGGACTTGGTCGGCACGGCTGGGAGCTGGCCTCGAATGCACGGCGCCGGTAGGACCGGCGTGGTTGGTTGATAATAGCCGCCGTCCGAACGGGCGGCCAATGACGGTGTGATGACGATTCCATGACGACCGCCCGCATGACCAACGGATACGGCACGACCCTTCGAAAAATCCTTTTCGGTATCGAAATCGGAATCGAGGACAGCACCATCACGCCGCAATCCATCGCCGCCCCCGATCCCGCAACAGGGGATGCCGCGCCGCCCTCCACATCCAGCGGGCAACGGACGCCACTTGGCCGGGACGCTAGGCGATCTGCACCACGATGTCGTGCAGCACGCCGCCGGCATGCTCCAGCCGGTCCGCGGCATTGGACAGATGGCGGTACAGCTCGCGACGCTTGAACATCTCGATGACATAGGCCATGGCCTTCGCCTCTGCGTCGTCGGCCCGGTTCTTCTTGCTGAGCTCGCTGATGTGCTCCTCGGCGTCGAACAGCTGCTTCAGCGCCGCTCGATAGACCTTCTCGGTGCTGCGCTCGGCCTTGCGCGCGGCGGCCGCGTCGCTGTCGGCCCCGGCCGGCGACGTCGACAGCTTGGCATAGCCGTCCCGCAGCGAACGGCTGCCGTCGCGGATCAGCCGGGCCATATCGGCCATGTGCTCATCCGGCTCGACGCCCAGCGCATCGACCTCGCGCACCGTGGTCTTGGCGTAGTTCAGGATCTCGTCGATGGTCATGATCGCGCGGTAGATGTCCTCGCGGTCCATCGGCGTCGCAAAGGCGCGGCTCAGCACTTCCATGTTGCGGGCCTTGAGCTCGTCGCCGTCCTTCTCCATCGAGCGCACGCGCTCGCCGAATTGCGGATCGCCGGTCTCCATGTAATGGACGAACACGTCCATGGCCTCGCAGACCAGGTCGCATTGGGCATTGATCAGACCGTAGAAATCCGGCATGCGCGGAAAGACGCGGTCGACGATACGGCTGACGGCGGAATTGCTGCCACTCATGGGAAGCCCTCCTCGGGTGCAGGGTTAAGGTCGGGGAATCGCGGCCGGACGCGGGTGCCTCAGTCCAGGTCCAGCAGCAGGTCGACGAGCAGATAGGTCAGTACCGACACGGTGCCGGCGCCGGGGATGGTGATGATCCAGGTGCTGACGATCTCCTTGGCCTTGGCCCAGCGCACCGCCTTGGGCCGCTCGGAGGCGCCGATGCCCATCAGCGACGAGCTGACCACGTGGGTGGTAGACACCGGGGCACCGATCACCGAAGCGCCGAAGATGACTGCGGCCGAGGTCAGCTGGGCGTCGAAGGCATGGATGGGCCTCACCTTGAAGATGCCGAAGCCCACCGTGCGCACGATCCGCCAGCCGCCGGAGAGGATGCCCAGCGTGATGGCCAGGGCGCAGGAGAGGATCACCCAGAAGGGCACCTCGAACGTGGTCAGGAAGCCGCCGTTCAGCAGCACCAGCGTGATGATACCCATGCTCTTCTGGGCGTCGTTGGCGCCGTGGGAGAAGGCCAATCCGGCACAGGACAGGACCTGGATGCGCTTGAAGAAGCGATTCACGCCGGGCTTCGCGCCGCGCATCAGGAAGAAGGTCAGCCGGTGGATCGCGAAGCCTACCCAAAAGCCGATGATCGGCGACAGGATCAGCGCCAGCAGCACCTTGGTGACGCCGGTCAGGTGGCCGTGCATAAGCTGCTCGACGCCCCAGATCACGTGATCGGCGCCCACGCCAACCAGCACTGCGCCGGCGAGTCCGCCCACAAGGGCATGGGACGACGACGACGGAATGCCGAACCACCAGGTGAGCAGATTCCAGAAGATGGCCCCGGACAAGCCGCAGAGAATGATCCCGACGGACATCACCGCAGCCACGTCATCGAGATTCACGAACTTGCCGATGGTGTTTGCCACCGCGGTCCCGCCCAGGATCGGACCCAGGAACTCGAAGATAGCGACGATGGTGACGGCCTGAATCGGCGTCAGGGCGCGGGATGCGATGGGCGTGGCGATGATGTTCGACGCATCGTGGAAACCATTGGTGTAATCGAACAGCAGCACGACGACCACCGCTACCACGACCAGCACAGTAAGCAGATCCATCGGCGATTTCCTCCGGGGGCGTTGTTGTGGCAGGCCTGCCGGGGCGCCGCCGGCTGGCCATGTCACCGGGTCGGTCCGCAGACCTCACGACGGCAGAAAAGGCGGCGCCACTGACAGGCATAGGCGAGAAAACCGGCCGCACCGGCGGCCGGCCGCAAGGGGCGCTGCGGGCGGAACCGCCGGCACCCCCGTCTCCGGGATCGGACCCGTCGCGGACAAGCGGAGACATCTGAAACGACACTTGACAGACGACCTTTGATCGTCCGCGACTTGATCTTTGTCCCGATTTTGTCATTATTCGGTCACAGTATAGTCATCTTTCAGTAACAAAACACTCCCCGCCGCGTGCTGTTGCGCGGAACCCACAGGCTTGAACCGATTCGGCGGGAGATGAGCCCGGCGCAGCGGCACCTCCTCCACGCACGCCCGCCCGCTGTCCGTCAGCCGTCCACAGGGCGTCCAGCCACCACCACCAGCGGAGACAGCCATGACCATGACCTACGACACCGCACGCCCAGTCAGCACCGCGGGCAGCGACGACGACACCGCCGACGATCTGATGCTGGAGAAGGAGGCCCTGGCGCAGGAGCGCGCCGACGACGGCGCGCCGGACAAGGACGCAAAGCCCAAGCGCGGCCGCAAGCCGGCGCGCGCCCCCGTAGCGGAGCTCAGCTCCAGCGGCCGCGATGCCGAGGAGTACAAGCTCAAGCAAGCGAAGAAGGCTTCGACCCGCGAGGGCCCGCCGGACGACCTCGCCGGCAAGCTCGGCAAGCTCAGCGGTGCCGACTATCTCGACCTGATCATGCCGCTGCACGCAGAGCTGCTGAAGATGCAGAACTGGGTCAAGGAGCAGGGCCTGCGTATCCTGGTCATTAACGAGGGCCGCGACGCCGCCGGCAAGGGCGGCTGCATCAAGCGCTTCGTCGAGCACATGAACCCCCGCGGCGCCCGCGTCGTCGCGCTGGACAAGCCCAGTGACCGCGAGCGCACCCAGTGGTACTTCCAGCGCTACATCGCCAACCTCCCGAGCGGCGGCGAGATCGTCTTCTTCGACCGCAGCTGGTACAACCGCGCGATGGTGGAGCGGGTCATGGGCTTCTGCGGCGGCGCCGAAGTAAAGGAGTTCCTGCGCTCGGTACCGGAGCTGGAGCGCATGCTGATCCGCTCCGGGATCATACTGTTCAAGTTCTACTATTCGGTCAGCAAGGAGGCCCAGGCGCGCCGCTTCGCCAAGCGCGTAGACGACCCGCTGCGCCAGTGGAAGCTGAGCCCGGTCGACCAGGAGTCCCAGGACAAGTGGGAGGAGTACACCAGGGCGAAGGAGGACATGTTCTTTTTCACTTCCACCGCCGACGCGCCCTGGACTATTATCAAGTCCGAC
>Ga0316578_10000766_pt1 | contig 11795 bp, 9 predicted proteins | sample J0NA_2_FD_203076 | JGI IMG/M metagenome (GOLD analysis project Ga0316578, IMG submission 203076) | Rhizosphere microbial communities from salt marsh grasses in Alabama, United States - J0-2_160517rDrC | ecosystem: Host-associated > Plants > Roots > Rhizosphere | place: USA: Alabama | collected...
ACCCTGGATCGCTGTTGGGGCTGTAGCGCAGTCCGGTAGCGCACCTCGTTCGCATCGAGGGGGTCAGGGGTTCAAATCCCCTCAGCTCCACAACCCGCAGCACCCAGTCGGACCCGTACCGGCAGCCTGCCGTGCCCCTCGCCGAGTCGCTCTCCGCGTCAGATCCAGCTGTGCAGCCACATTCGGTCCAGCCAGGCCTGGTAGGGAATGGCTTCCCCGGTCAGGACGGGCAGGACATAGGCGAGGTTGGCCACGACGAGGACGACGTACCCGGCGGCTGCGAAGCCGACGACCAGCCTGCGGCGGCCGACCCGGTCAGGGGTCGCCGGTCCGAGCGCGTACCCGATCGTCAGGACGGTCGCAGCGATCATGAACGGCAGCGCGGGCAGAGCGTAGAAGGCGAACATCGTCCTGCCGGGTGTGAGCAGCCAGGGCAGCAGGCCTGCGGCCATGCCCACCAGCACCACGTGTGCCCGCTCGTCACGGCGACGCCACGCTGCCCAGACCACGACGGGTATCGCCACCAGGAAGCCCCACCAGAGCAGCGGGGTGCCCAGTGCGTGGACCGCCTCCACACACCTGTCGCCGCAGCCGTCCGAGGACTCCCAGTAGTACAGGACCGGACGGAGCAGAAGCAGCCAGCTGAAGGGGCCGGAGGCGTACGCGTGCTCGGCGTTCAGGCCGGTGTGGAACTGGAGCATCTCACGGTGGTAGGCGTAGAGGGCTCGGAGGCCCTGAGGAACCCACGCCAGCATGGCCGGAACCGCGACCTCTCGGTCCCGGCCCCAGGCGGTGTCGGCGTCGGCGGCGAACCACCCCGACCACGACACCAGATAGACCAGCGCCGGGATGGCCACGAATGCGAGCACCCACCCCGGGATGAGGCGAAGCGTGCGAGTCATTCGGGCACCTGACCGGCGGCTCAGGCGGAGGTCCCAGACCAGCGCAAGCGCGGTCAGCGCGATGACGTACCACGCAGCGCTCCACTTGGTGGCGATCGCGGCGCCCAGGGCGACGGCTGCCGCGAGTCGCCACCACCTCATGCCTTGTAGCAATCCCAGTCCGGGCCCGTACCGCAACGCCCCGGGCGTGTGCCCGGCCACGAGCTCGCGGGCCCGATCCCGGTCGACCAGCAGGCAGGAGAAGGCGACGCTGATCCAGAGCACGAGGAAGACATCCAGCATGGCGACCCGGCTCTGGACCAGATGCAGCCCGTCCGTGGCGAGCAGCACGCCCGCGACCACGCCGAGGGGCAGGGAGCCGACGAGCCTGGCTACCGCTCGTACCAGGACGACGACGGTGATCGCCCCGGCTACGGCGGCAGACACGCGCCACCCCTGCTCGTTGTTGCCCAGGGTCCACTGGCCCAGTGCGATCGCCCACTTGCCCAGTGGGGGGTGGACGACGAAGGCAGGGCCACCTTCCTCGGTGGTCTCGACGCCGTGTTGCAGCAGGCTCCAGGCGTCTGTGGCGTAGTACGTCTCGTCGAAGATCTTGCCCGGCGGGCGGCCGAGGTTCACCAGGCGGAGCGCCAGAGCGGCGAGGCCGACCAGCAGGGTCAGACCCCACGACATGACGTGGCCGGACAACGGGGAGGGGCGCGCCGGTCCGATGTCCAGACTGTCGGGCGAACCGGGCTGAGCGGCGACGCCGCCTCCGTCGATGGCCGTGTCCTCGGCGGCGGTTGCTGCCGCACGCACACCCGTCCCCTCGGCATGGGTGTCCGCCGGCGCCATGCAGCGAGGGTACGTTCGCTCGCCGACAGGCGGGGTTGGCGCGACGGCGCTCACTAGCCTGGAGGCGCTGCAGGTCCACGGCAGCCGCCAGCCAGGGACAGCCAGGGACAGCCAGGGAAAGCCAGGGAAAGCCAGGGAAAGCCAGGGACAGCCAGGGACAGCCAGGGACAGCCAGGGAGGGACACGCGTGCTCGTTGTTGCCGGAACGCCGCTGGGAAACCCGCAGGATGCCTCTCCCCGGCTCCGGGCTGCTCTCGCTGAGGCCGACATCGTGGCCGCCGAGGACACCCGACGGCTGCGTCGGCTGGCTGCTGATCTGGATGTCACGCTGAGCGGGCGGGTGGTGTCGAACTGGCAGGCGGTGGAACGCGAGCGTCTCGCTCCGCTGCTCGCGGCCCTGCGGGCGGGCTCCACGGTGGTCCTGATCAGCGACGGTGGGATGCCCGTGCTGAGTGATCCCGGCTACCTGCTGGTCAGGGCAGCCGCAGCGGAGGGACTGCCGGTCTCGGTCATCCCGGGACCCAGCGCCGTGACGGCGGCCCTGGCGGTCTCCGGCCTGCCCGCAGAGCGCTTCTGCTTCGAGGGCTTCCTCTCCCGCAAGGCCTCCGCCCGCCGTACGGCGCTAGGGGCTCTGGCCTCGGAGGCGCGAACGATGGTCTTCTTCGAGTCACCGCGGCGCCTGGCGGGCACCCTCGCCGACATGCGGGAGGCCCTCGGCCGCGAGCGCGAGGCCGTCGTCTGCCGGGAGCTGACCAAGACCTACGAGCAGGTGGTGCGCGGCACGCTGTCCGCCCTGGCCGACTGGGCGAGCGCCCGAGGGGTCAGGGGCGAGGTCACGCTGGTCGTTGCCGGAGCTTCGCAGCAGGGGCGAGGCGCGTCCGGTGACGAACCGAGGGACCTGGGCCCGGCCGTGGCAGAGGTCGGTCGACGGGTGGCGGGGGGCGTACGCCTGTCAGAGGCGGTAGCCGACGTCTCCGCCGAGCGTGGCGTTCCTCGCCGGGCGCTGTACCAGGCGAGCCTGCGTGAGAGCGGCTGACGGGCGCGCTGTCGTGCCGCGGGCACCGTGGGCTCAGCGGGGCATCCTGGGCATCACTACGCTGGGCTGCATGACCCATCCGGTGCTCACCGCTGTCGCCTGGCCGTATGCCAATGGTCCGCGCCACATCGGCCACGTCGCCGGCTTCGGCGTTCCCAGCGACGTCTTCTCTCGGTACCAGCGCATGGTGGGCAACGAGGTCCTGATGGTCAGCGGGACCGACGAGCACGGCACGCCGATCCAGGTGGCGGCGGATGCCGAGGGTGTGACCCCCCGGGAGCTGGCCGACCGCTACAACCGGGTCATCGCGGAGGACCTCCGGGCACTCGGCCTCTCCTACGACTTGTTCACCCGCACAACGACGCGCAACCACTACCGGGTGGTGCAGGAGATCTTCAAGGGCCTCCATGACAACGGCTACATCGTGGCCAGGCCCACCCACAGTGCGATCTCGCCGTCCACCGGCCGCACCCTGCCCGACCGCTACATCGAGGGCACCTGCCCAATCTGCGGGTACGACGGTGCCCGGGGGGACCAGTGCGACAACTGTGGTAACCAGCTCGACCCGGCGGACCTCCGCAACCCCCGAAGCAAGATCAACGGCGAGACCCCGGACTTCATCGAGACCGATCACTTCTTCCTCGACCTCCCGGCATTCACCGACAGCCTCGGCCAGTGGCTGGAGAAGCGCACCGACTGGCGTCCCAACGTCCTCCGCTTCTCGCTCAACCTGGTCAGCGAGCTCAAGCCCCGACCCATCAGCCGCGACCTGGACTGGGGGGTGCCGATTCCGCTGCCCGAGTGGGAGGGCCGAACCGACAAGCGCCTGTACGTCTGGTTCGACGCGGTGATCGGGTACCTCTCGGCGTCCATCGAGTGGGCCCGCCGCAGTGGGGACGACGACGCCTGGCGGCGCTTCTGGGAGCAGGAAGATGCCGAGTCCTACTATTTCCTCGGCAAGGACAACGTGGTCTTCCACTCGGTCATCTGGCCCTCCATGCTGCTCGGCTACAGCGGGAAGGGTGACACCGGAGGTCAGGCTGGCAGCCTCGGGGAGCTGCACCTTCCGACGGAGGTCGTCTCCAGCGAGTTCCTGACCATGGAGGGCAGGAAGTTCTCCTCCTCCCGCCACGTGGTCATCTACGTACGGGACTTCCTGGCTCGGTACCAGCCGGACACGCTGCGCTACTACCTGTCGGTAGCCGGTCCGGAGGCTTCGGACACCAACTTCACGTGGGAGGACTTCCTGCACCGCACCAACGGGGAGCTCATCGCGGGCTGGGGCAACCTGGTCAACCGGTCGATCTCGCTGGCGGCGAGGAACGTGGGCGAGGTTCCCGCACTGGGGGAGCTGACCGCGGCAGACCGGGAGCTGCTGGCCCAGACCGACGGTGCCTTCAGCACGGTCGGGGCGGAGCTGGACCGGTCGCGCCAGCGCGCGGCGGTCAGCGAGGCGATGCACGTGGTGGGAGAGGCCAACCGCTACCTGACCGCACAGGCGCCGTGGAAGCTGAAGGAGAGCGACCCCGAGCGGATGCGCGACATCCTGGCGGTGGCGCTGCAGGCGGTTTCCGACTGCAACACGCTGCTGACCCCCTTTCTCCCGTTCTCCTCCCAGCGGGTGTACGAGATGCTGGGCGGATCCGGTACGTGGGCGCACCAGCCATCCTTGGTGGAGGTGTCCGAGGAGGGCGGTCCGGACTACCCGGTGCTCACCGGGGACTACTCCGGCGGCGCGGTATGGCGCTCGGTCCCGCTGACGCCGGGCACCCCCCTGGAACCACCCTCGCCGCTGTTCGCGAAGCTGGACCGATCGATCGTGGATGACGAGCTGGCGCGCCTGGCGGAGGATTCGAAGGCCTGACCGGGAGCAACCCTCCGCAAGGCTGGCCTATCGTGGCGGAGGTGTCCGCGAAGAAGTCCGCTGAGCTGCCCCCCGTGGGCGAGCCGCTCCCTGCCCCGGTTCCTGACAGCCACACCCACCTCGACATGGTGCAGTCCGCCGTCGGCGTGGGTATGACCGAGGCGATGGACCGCGCTCGGTCCGTCAGGATCGACCCGGTGGTGACGGTCGGTACCGACGTGGCCACGTCGGAGTGGTCCGTCGAGGCGGCCCAGCGGCATCCGTCGGTGTATGCGGCGGTGGCCGTGCACCCCAACGAGACCACCGGCGTGACCGACACGGATCTGGACCGGATCGCGGAGCTGGCCCGCCGTCCGAGAGTCAGAGCGGTGGGTGAGACCGGGCTGGACCACTATCGCGACTGGGCGCCCGCCTCCGACCAGGAACGGTCCTTCCGGGCGCACATCGCGATCGCCAAGGCGTCGGGACGGGCCCTGATGATCCACGACCGGGAAGCCCATGACGACGTCCTGCGCATTCTGGAGGAGGAGGGGCCGCCACCGCTAGTGGTGTTCCACTGCTTCTCCGGGGACGCCGACATGGCACGCCTCTGCGCCGACCGGGGCTACGTGATGTCCTTCGCGGGCAATCTCACCTTCTCCTCCGCCCACCCGCTGCGAGAGGCGGCCCGGGTCGCGCCCGCGGAGCTGATCTTGGTCGAAACCGATGCCCCCTTCCTGACGCCGGCGCCGTTCCGTGGCCGTCCCAACGCTCCTGACCTCGCCGCGGTCACCCTGCGTGCGCTGGCGGAGCTGAAGCAGATCGACCTGTTGGACCTCTGTCACACCGTTGCCGCCAACGCGGAGCGCACCCTCGGACCTTGGTAGGAGTTTGTGCCTGGTCACACCCGCTCGCACGGAACCGCGAGGCTGTGACGGCAATCGGCGTTGCAAGCAGACCACGCAGCGCGGTCATTCGACCGCACCCCGCAAGATACGTTTGTATTTCTGCATAACCCTCCCGATCCTCGCTCAGGATGGCCGGGACCGAACCCGCCGCAGCTGCACCGTGCCAGGTCACAGTGACAGGCACGGGCACGGCATTTCCGCGTTCGGGGCCCGGAGAGCACAACGATCGGACCTCAGTGACTACTCCTCGCGCCTCGCGGCGGCTCACCCGCGGCCTCACGCCCGTCCTTGCGGTCATTGCCATGGTCGCCCTCCTCGTCGGCGGTGTGGCCTTCACCGCAACGGCCAAGACTGTCGACCTGACGGTCAACGGCGAGGAGTCCACTGTCCGGACCCACGCCCAAACGGTCGGAGAGGTCGTCGCGGAGGCCGGGGTGGAGGTGGATGACCTCGACGTGGTCCGCCCCACCGTGGACGAGCGGGTGACCGATGGACTCGAGGTCGAGGTGAGCCACGCGCGACTGCTGACCCTCACCGTCGACGGCGTCGAGAGCTCCCGCGTGACGACCGAGCAGACGCTGGGCGCCGCCCTGGCCGCTCGGGGGGTCGACACCGAGGGCACCTGGGTGTCGCTGGATCTGGACACCGAGATCCCTGTCGAGGGCCTCACTGTCGAGATCCGTACGCCCAAGAACGTCACCCTCGTAGTGGGCGGCGAGAGCTCGGAAGTGAGCTCCACGGCGGGCACCGTCGGTGAGCTGCTCGACGAGCGCGACGTCGAGGTCCGCGAGCGGGACGAGGTGGGCCCGACGCTGACCGCGCCGCTCCGGGACGGCATGACCGTCTCCGTCGTACGCATCGACGAGCGCCTGGAGACGGTGCGGGTGCAGGTACCTGCCCCGGTGACCTACGTCGACGACGGCTCTCTGTACCGCGGGACCACGAAGGTGGTTCGTGCCGGAAGTCCCGGCCTGGTGGAGCGCGAGGTTCGGGTGGTCCTGGTTGACGGCGTGGCAGAACACGAGGAGGTGCTCTCCGAGCGGGTGATCAGCGAGCCCGAGGTCCGGGTGATCGCGCGCGGCACGAAGACCCCGCCGCCCGCCCCGGCTGCCTCGACGGCCTCGCGCGGCGGGTCGTCGGTGAGCGCGCCGTCCGGCACGGGTGGACTGAACTGGGCGGCGCTGGCCAGGTGTGAGTCGGGTGGCAACCCCAGGGCGGTCTCCGCCAGCGGGACCTACCGTGGCCTGTATCAGTTCTCGATGTCGACCTGGCGAGGCGTCGGCGGCGTGGGTGACCCGATTGACGCCTCGCCCGCTGAGCAGACGAACCGCGCGCAGATCCTGTACTCACGCTCGGGTGCCTCGCCCTGGCCGCACTGCGGCAGGTACCTGTAGCGCACGGTGGCGCGAAGCCACTGGCAGGCATGATGAACTGGGGGCGTGCAGACGCCCCCAGTTCCGCTTCTCGGCCCGGCCGAGATCCGGAGGCTGGCCGGTGAGCTGGGGATCCGGCCCGCCAAGTCGCGGGGGCAGAACTTCCTGCACGACGCGAACACGGTGCGCCGCATCGTGCGGCTCGCGGACGTGGGCCCGGGCTCGCGGGTCCTCGAGGTCGGACCGGGGCTGGGATCGCTGACCCTGGGACTGCTCGACGCCGGCGCCGAGGTCCTGGCCGTCGAGCTGGACCGGGGGCTGGCCGAGGCGCTCCCCGGCACCGTGGCGCGACACCAGGGCGACGCGGTCCGACGGCTCCACGTCCTGCACGCGGACGCCATGAGGGTGACGGAGCAGGCATCAGGAGCCGCGCCGGAGGTCCTGGTGGCGAACCTGCCCTACAACGTGGCGGTGCCGCTGCTGCTGCACGTTCTCGCCGCGATGCCCTCGGTGGCACGCGGCGTCGTGATGGTGCAGCGTGAGGTGGCGGACCGGCTCACGGCTCCCCCCGGCGGCCGCGTCTACGGCGCTCCGACCGTCAAGCTCGCCTGGTTCGCCCGAGCGACCTACGAGGGACCGGTGGGGCGACGGGTGTTCTGGCCTGAGCCCCGCGTGGATAGCGCCCTGGTCGCCTTCCGGCGCGTGCGGGACAGCGGGGACGAGCCTGACTTCCGGGACCGCATCTCAGCCCTTGTCGACGCTGCGTTCGCGCAGCGCCGCAAGACGCTGCGCGCCGCCCTGAGCGGAGCGCTGGGCGGCCCCACGCATGCCGAGGCCGTGTTGCGGAGAGCGGGCATCGACCCAGGGCTGCGCGGCGAGGCACTGGGACTCGAGGACTACATCCGCCTGGCCGCTGCGGCGGCTGAGTAGTCTCGCCCTGCCATGAGCGTGACAGCCACAGCCCCCGCGAAGGTGAACCTGCACCTGTCCGTGGGCCCGGCACGCGACGACGGGTTCCACGAGCTGGCCACAATCTTTCATGCGGTCTCCCTGCTCGACACCGTCACGGTGGCCGAGGCTGCCGTCCCGTCGGTGTCCCTCGAGGGAGAGGGCGCCGCCGAGCTTCCGCGCGGCGGCGACAACCTGGTGGTGCGAGCAGCCCGTGTTCTGGCCGAGTACCTGGGCCGACCTGACTGTGAGGCCCCGCAGGTCGCGGTGCGTGTCTGCAAGCAGATCCCGGTGGCGGCAGGCCTGGCCGGAGGCAGTGCCGACGCCGCTGCCACGCTGGTGGCGTGCAACGAGCTGTGGCAGGGCGGGCTCGACCGGAATGAGCTCCTCGCGCTCGCCGCCCAGCTGGGCAGCGACGTTCCCTTCTCGCTGGTAGGGGGCACCTGCCTGGGGTCCGGACGAGGGGAGGTGCTGGCGCCCGTGCTGGTGCGGGGCAGGTATCACTGGGTGCTTGCGTTCTCCCGGTCCAGCCTGTCCACAGCGGAGGTGTACGGCCAGCTCGACCGGCGTCGCAGGGCACGATCGGCCCCGGAGCCTGTCGGCGCGCCGGACGCCGTGCTGGCCGCGCTGGCGAATGGGGACGTCCACGCCCTGGCCGAGGCACTGGCCAACGACCTGGACCCGATCGCCCAGGGTCTGGCGCCGGGGTTGGAGCGAACCCTGCGGGCGGGCACCGACCTGGGCGCGCTCGGTGCCCTGGTCTCGGGCTCAGGGCCGACGGCGGCCTTCCTCGCCTCCAGCGCGGACGAGGCGAATCGGCTGGCTGCAGACCTTGCGGGAGCCGACGTCTGCCGTACCGTCCGTACCGTGACGTCCCCGGTTCCCGGCGCACGTGTGACTGCCTCGTCGGATGACGGTCGGCGTCCGTAGACTCAGGTGCTGCTGGGGATCCGGTGTGCCCGCGCCGGAGGCGACCGACGACCCTGACCGACGACCCTGACCGACTAGCCCGACCGGCCCCGCAGACCAGCCCAGCGTGAGAGCACCCAGCGAACGAATGACCCAGTCCCGGGTCGTCTAACCGGCAAGACGCGGTCCTTTGGAGTCCGTTATCGAGGTTCGAGCCCTCGCCCGGGAGCGCACCGCCGTCCCGGGAGGTGGACATGGCAGAGACAGCTGTCGCCGCGGCCATCGTGCTGGCCGCTGGGGAGGGGACCCGCATGAGGTCCACGACCCCCAAGGTCCTGCACTCGCTGTGTGGAAGGTCCATGGTTGGCCATGTCGTGGTGTCCTGCGAGGACCTGCAGGCCGATCGGATCGTCGTCGTCGTCGGCCACGCCCGTGAGCAGGTCACCGAGCATCTGGGGGCGGTCGCCGAACAGATCGGCACCGACAACATCCGCACGGCTGTGCAGCACGAGCAGCACGGGACCGGTCACGCCGTGAGTGTGGCGCTGGCGGAGCTGCCCGGGCTGTCCGGCACCGTCGTGGTGCTTCCTGGCGACTCCCCCCTGATCACCGGCGAGACACTGCGCCGCCTGGTCGCCGCACACCACCGGGCGGGCGCGGCCGGAACCATGCTGACGGCGGTGCTCGACGACCCGCACGGCTACGGACGTGTCATCCGTGACGACACGGGTGCGGTTGTCCGTATCGTCGAGCAGAAGGACGCCTCGCTGGAGGAGCAGGCGGTCACCGAGGTCGCGACCGGCATGTACGCCTTCGAGGCGGACCTGCTCAACGCTGCCCTGGGGCGCCTGACGACCGACAACGCCCAGGGTGAGATGTACCTGCCGGACGTGGTGGGCATCTTCGTCTCCGACGGACGGCACGTGGCAGCCGTGGTCGCGGAGGACGCTGCCGAGACCGAGGGGTGCAACGACCGTGCCCAGCTGGCGGTGGCGCGGCGCCGGATGTCGGACCGCCTGGCCCTGAAGTGGATGCGCGCCGGGGTGAGCATCATCGATCCCGCGACGACATGGCTGGACGCGACGGTGACGCTGGAGCCGGACGTGGTCCTGATGCCGAGCACGATCCTGGAGGGTGCCACCCATGTTGCGACGGGTGCCACGGTCGGCCCCGACACGACCCTCAAGGACACCGTGGTGGGGGCGGGTGCGACGGTCGTGCGGTCGCACTGTCTGCTCGCGGACATCGGCCCGGAGGCAAGCGTCGGTCCCTTCACCTACCTCCGGCCCGGCGCCGTCCTGGGACGTGGCGCCAAGACCGGTGCCTACGTGGAGGTCAAGGCATCCACGATCGGGGACGGCTCCAAGGTTCCCCATCTGTCGTACGTGGGGGACACCACGATCGGGCAGCGCACCAACCTCGGCGCCGCGACGGTGACCGTGAACTACGACGGAGTGGCCAAGCACCGGACGGTGATCGGCGACGACGTCCGGATCGGCTCGGACACCATGCTCGTCGCGCCCGTCACCGTGGGGGACGGGGCGTACACGGCAGCCGGGTCCGTGGTGAGCGAGGACGTTCCTCCGGGATCGCTGGCTATCGAGCGGGGTCAGCAGCGTAACGTCAACGGGTGGGTGCAGCGACGACGTGCCGGAAGCGCCGCAGCCGACGCAGCGGCCCGGGCCGCCCAGACCGATGGCGACGAGGGAGAAGCTCAGTGACTCCGGACGGGCTGAACACGCACACCCTGGTCCACCAGAGCTCCAAGAAGCTCGTAGTAGTCAGCGGGCGCGGCTACCCCCAGCTGGCCCAGGAGATCGCCGACCAGCTGTCGGTGTCGCTGACTCCCACGTCCGCCTACGACTTCGCGAACGGGGAGATCTTCGTCCGGTTCGACGAGAGCGTGCGCGGGGCGGACGCCTTCGTGGTGCAGAGCATGACCACTCCGATCAACAACTGGCTCATGGAGCTGCTGATCATGGTGGACGCGCTCAAGCGGGCTTCCGCCAAACGGATCACAGTTGTCGTTCCTTTCTACCCCTACGGGCGCCAGGACAAGAAGCACGGCGGGCGGGAGCCGATCTCGGCCCGCCTGGTCGCCGACCTGTTCCGCACGGCCGGGGCGGACCGGCTGATGACGGTGGACCTGCACACCTCTCAGATCCAGGGCTTCTTCGACGGGCCGGTGGACCACCTGTTCTCGCTCCACCTTCTTGCCGACTACCTCGAGTCCTCGATCGACACCCGTACCGCCACTGTGGTGGCGCCCGACGCGGGCCGGGTACGGGTGGCGGAGCGCTGGACTGACCGGCTGGGCTGCCCGTTGGCGATCATCCACAAGCGGCGCGACCCCAGGGTGCCCAACGAGGTTAAGGTCAGCGAGGTGGTGGGCGAGGTCGAGGACCGTACGTGCATCATCGTCGACGACATGATCGACACTGCCGGCACGATCGTGAAGGCTTCCGAAGCGCTCTACGCCAACGGCGCGACCAACGTGATCGCTGCCGCGACGCACGGCATCCTGTCCGGCCCGGCGGTGGACCGCCTCAAGAACAGCCGGATCGACGAGGTCGTCCTGACCAACACCCTTCCCATGACACCGGAGCAGCACATCGACAAGATGACCGTGCTCTCGATCGCGCCGCTTCTCGCGTCAGCGGTTCGCGAGGTGTTCCTGGACGGCTCGGTGACCAGGCTTTTCGGTCATGCTTGAGCGTCTGTAGCGAGCCTGCTGCTCGGGCGCGTACCCTGGCGGGGCACGTCTGTGCGCCGCCCGAGGCGGTCCGCGACGCCACCATCGAAGACTGAACCAGGAGTCACCCGTGTCCGAGGTCCGCATTTCAGCTGAGCCCCGCGAGGCGACCGGAAGGTCGGCAGCGCGAGCGATCCGCCGGGCAGGCCGGGTTCCAGGCGTCATCTACGGACACGGCGAGGACGTCCGCGCGGTGACGCTGGACGCCAGGGATCTTCGCATGGCCCTGCGCCAGCAGGGCGCCCTGCTGTCCGTCTCGCTCGCCGGCAAGGACCACCTGGCGCTGCCGA
>Ga0316578_10000767_pt1 | contig 11792 bp, 12 predicted proteins | sample J0NA_2_FD_203076 | JGI IMG/M metagenome (GOLD analysis project Ga0316578, IMG submission 203076) | Rhizosphere microbial communities from salt marsh grasses in Alabama, United States - J0-2_160517rDrC | ecosystem: Host-associated > Plants > Roots > Rhizosphere | place: USA: Alabama | collected...
AGCTCCGAGGCGATATAGACACCGACGAAGGCACCCACCACCAGGTAGATGACCGCCATGACGGTGAACCAGCGTACAACATCGAAGTTGTACTTCTGCTCCAAACCGGATTCCATAGACCCTCCCGAGGAAATGCAGGAAAAACACGATGGACGCGGGGCTCCAGCCCTGTAATTCTCCACCCCAATCCCTGGCGCGTAGGCGTCGGCAATGACACTGGATCGGTCCCGGAAAGTCAATATTAGCAAATGCTGGACCGCCGACCCCCCGTCGGATGCCGTAGCTTTTGTTGATCTGGATCAGGAGCAGCCGCAAAATGGGATGACCTATGAGCGGCCCTGACCTAGACGGAAGGGCGCAGGACCAGGGCTCGGGTCTTTCGGAGGCCGAATAGGCTGGAGCGCGCTTTTACTTGAAAAAGGAGTCCACCGAGAACCCTTCCTTCTCCAGGATGTCCCGCAGGCGCCGAAGTGCGTCCATCTGGATTTGACGGACCCTCTCCCGCGTGACGCCGAGCTCCTGGGCCACCCGTTCCAAGGTGGAGTGCTCGTAGCCGCGCAGCCCGAAGCGGCGCTCCACCACTTCGCGCTGCTTGTCGTTGAGCTTGCCCAGCCAGTGCTCCAAATTGGACTGGATGTCCTCGTCCTGGATGCGGTCGGTCGGATCGTCCGCCGTCTCGTCCTGAAGCATGTCCACCAGGGGCTTGTCCGCGTCCTTGCTGTAGGGGGTATCCACCGAGGCGATTCGCTCGTTGAGCCCCAACATGCGCTTCACCTCGCTTGTGGGCTTCTCGAGCACCCCGGCGATATCCTCCGTGGTCGGCTCGTGATCGAGCCTCTGGGCAAGCTTGCGCGCGGCTTTTAGATAGATATTGATCTCCTTGACCACGTGGATCGGCAGGCGCACGGTGCGGGTCTGGTTCATGATGGCCCGCTCGATGGTCTGACGAATCCACCAGGTGGCATAGGTGGAGAAGCGGAAGCCGCGCTCCGGGTCAAACTTCTCCACCGCCCGAATCAAACCCAGGTTCCCCTCCTCGATCAGGTCGAGTAGGGGCAGGCCCCGGTTGAGATAGCGGCGGGCAATCTTCACGACGAGCCGCAGATTGCTGACGATCATGCGCTGGCGGGCGGCATTGTCCCCGCGTTGCGCCAGCCGCGAGTACCGGACCTCTTCCTCGGCCGTCAGCAGGCGGGATTCGCCGATCTCGTTGAGATACAAGCGGGTGGCATCGAAGTCCGCATCCCCGGACAGGAAACGTCCCCCGGCCGACTCGATCGCGTCGAGATCGCCGGCGTCAATACTCTCCGCGTCTTCGCTGGCCTCCTCGGTAATGTCCTCCGAGTCCTCGGAGAGCAGCATCAGGGACTCGCTGTCGACGTCGATATCTCCGCTGAGGTCGGCGACATCGAGATCGATCGTGGTGGCTTCAGGCTCCTCTGCAGTGGACATCCACATCTCCTTCCGTCCGGCGGGACAGAGACCGTCGACGACCGGGGCGCGACAGGCAGGGTCCGCCCAAGGGCCCAGCGTCCGCCCCACAGTGGTCACCGGCCGTCGAGAATGCACCCCCCGTCGGGACATCTCGGATCGGGGCAGGCCACCGGCCGGGTTCTGAAGTCTCTAATCCCACTCTAACCATCCCATTCGAGATTTGACGCTCGGCCGCGGGATCGCCCGAGGATCAAGGGCGCGGGGGCAGATAGGGGACTGGATCGACGGCCACACCGTCGCGGCGGATCTCGAAGTGCAGCAGATAGACCCCCTCCGCCCCCTGGCCGCACTCCGCCAGGGCCTGTCCCCTCGTGACAGCGACACCTTCCGCGACCAACAGCCGACGATTGAAGCCGTAGGCGCTGAGGTACTTCTCGTTGTGCTTAACGATGATAAGGTTGCCATAAGCCTTGAGTCCACTGCCCGCGTAGGCCACCTTCCCCGTCGCTGCGGCCCGCACCTGCTCGCCCGGCCTGCAGGCGATCCTCAGTCCCTGATGGGTCCGGTCGCCAGCGCGGAAGCCCTGGCGCAGGGCCCCGTCCAGGGGCCAGGCCCAGGTCACGCCCGAGCCCGCGGCCCGGCTCCCGGGCGTCCTTTGGCCCTCGCTCCTGGGGACCGATGCCGAGCGGCGTTCCTGGCGAGTCCTCGGTTTGGCGGGGGCTGGCGAGGCGGCGACGCCGGAGCGCTCCGGCGGTGCGATGCGCAGCAGCTTGCCGGCATAGATGACGTAGGGAGGCTTCAGCTTATTCCACCGGATGAGATCCCGAGTCTTGAGGTGCCGCTTTTCTGCGACCTCGCTCAGGGTGTCGCCGGAGCGCACCAGGTAGTAACCGCGGGGGACTGGACCCTTCCAGCCCCAGCCGTCCACCGGTGCTGGCCCTGTGGAGCTGCACGCCACTAGGATCAGCGCGGCCATGACGGCGACGAGGACGAAGACTGGCCGGACCTCAAGGGCCGGGCCACACACCGCTCCCGGTGCGCCGGTCGCGGAATTGACCCGATCCAGGGTCCAGAACGCGGTGGGTGCGCATGCTCCCATGGCCCAATCCGGCCCGCGACAGGCGCGCGGCTAACCTCGGATGTCCTGGGCCAGGATCACCGCCACGATCGTCAGCAGCATCAGCCAGCCAACGCGATCCACATAGCGGCGCAAGGTTCCCTCCATGCGCTCGCCGCCCCAGGCCATCAGGGCCGCTACCAAATAGAAGCGGGCACCCCGGCCGACGAGGGAGGCCAGCACGAATGGTAGGAGGGCCATCGAGAGGACTCCCGCCGCGATGGTGAAGATCTTGTAGGGGATGGGGGAAAAGCCTGCGATAAGGACAGCCCAGACACCCCAATGATCGAACCAGCCCTTGGCCTGCTGAAAGACCCCATGGTAGCGGCCCCCCTCCCCCAGCAGCGGCTGGACCAGATCGAAGGCGAAGACCCCGATGGCGTAGCCGAAAAGTCCCCCCAGGACCGACGTGATCGTGGTCAGGCCGGCAAACCACCAGCCGCGCCGCGGATTGGCTATGCACATGGGGGCCAGCATCACATCCGGCGGGATGGCGAAGAAGGACGATTCGGAGAAGCTCAGCCCTGCCAGGTAGTAGGGCGCATGAGGATGCCGCGACCACTTCATGACGCGGTCATAGAGTGCTGAGAAGATCCGCATCAGGAGACTCCTCCGAGCAGGGGGACGAAGCTCACCGATTCCAGCACCTCCTGGACGAACCCCTCCTCCGTGCGGGTCACCCGGACCAGCGATTGGCGTTCGCCCTCGCCCAACGGGAGGACCATGCAGCCCTGCGGCGCCAGCTGCTCCGCCAGGGCGCGGGGGACCGCTGGCGGTGCGGCGGTGACCAGGATCCCGTCGTAGGGCGCGTACTCCGGCCAGCCAAGATGACCGTCCGCGTGGCGGTAGCGCACGTTGCGCAGCTTGAGCGCCAGGAGCCGCCGCTCGGCCTGCCGCTGGAGGTCACGGATGCGCTCGATGCTGTAGACCCTCCGCACCAGGGACGCCAGGACCGCGGTCTGGTATCCGCAGCCGGTGCCCACCTCCAATACCGTGAGTGGCAAGCCCCACTCCAGCAGGGCCTGGGTCATGCGTGCCACGGTGTAGGGCTGGGAGATGGTCTGGCCATGTCCGATGGGCAGGGCCGAGTCCTCATAGGCGCGGCTCGCCAGGGCCTCGTCGACGAAGAGGTGGCGCGGAAGCTCGCGCATCACACGCAGGACCTCGGGATGGGTGATGCCGGCCTCGGACAGTCGCTGGATGAGGCGCTCCCGCGTCCGCTGGGAGGTCATCCCGATCCCGAGGATTCTGGAATCCAGCATCAGGCTTCGCGTTCCAGCCAGCGTGCCAAGGCGTCGAGTGCCTGATGGCGCGTCAGATCCACCTGAAGGGGGGTGATCGACACATAGCCGTTGCGCACGGCGTAGAAGTCGGTGCCAGGCCCCGCGTCCTGCTCCGGGCCCGCGGGCCCCACCCAGTAGATGGTGCGTCCTCGCGGGTCTTGCGACGCCGTGACGGGCTCCGCCTTGTGGCGATGGCCGAGCCGCGTGGCCGCAAAGCCCTTGAGCTGATCGTAGGGGATATCCGGGACGTTCACGTTCAAGATCAGGTTCGACTCCAGGGGCGCCGTCCGCAACCGCTCCACCAGCTGCACCCCTACGCGGGCGGCCGTGTCCAAGTGCCCGGGCTCGAAGGCGTCCATGGACAGGGCGATCGCCGGGAGTCCTAGGAAGCGACCCTCGGTGGCCGCCGCCACCGTCCCGGAATAGATCACGTCGTCCCCCAGGTTCGGACCATGGTTGATCCCCGCCACCACCAGGTCGGGCTCCCGCTCCAGAAGACCGGTGATGGCCAGATGGACGCAGTCCGTCGGGGTCCCGTCCACCCGGATGAAGCCCCGCTCGGTTCGGCTCGCGCGCACCGGCACATCCAGGGTCAGGGAGTTGCTGGCACCGCTGCGATCCCGCTCCGGGGCGACCACCACCACCTCGGCAATCGATTCCAGGGCGCTCACCAGGGCCAGGAGCCCTGGAGACTGATATCCATCATCGTTGCTGACCAGGATCTTCATGGGGACGGGACGACTGGGGTTAAGGCAAAACGGCGCTGACCAAGGCTTGGCGATGATACTGAAAAGACCGGACCCCGACATCAGCGTTGCAGACCGCGCCTCCTATCGACGACTGTATACTGCCCCGGTAATCCCGGGGGGCGGGGCACTCGGGAATCTCAGACTACAGATGAAGAAACAAATACAAGATACGGATCTGGAGCTGTTTCGCGAGCAGGTCGAGGGCACCCAGCCGATGCGTCACGAGCTCGCCGAGCCCTACCGCAGACGCCCCCCCCCGATCCCCCGCCCTCGGGAGCCCGAGCTTCCGGAAGACGGGACTCAACCGCCGTTGGCCGAGTCGGAGGTGGAGACCCACGATTTCCTGCTCTTCGTACGCCCGGGTGTGCAGCACCGACTCCTCGCGGATCTCGAGCGCGGGGCCATTGAGGTGGGCCTGGAGGTGGACCTCCATGGCCTGAGCGTCGAGCTCGCTCGCCGCACCCTTGCGGAGTTTCTGGCCGAATGCGCCCACCGCCGCATCCGCTGCGCGCGCATCATCCACGGCAAAGGCCAGCGCTCGTCCGGACGCCAACCCATCCTCAAGCAGAAGATCAACTACTGGCTGCGCCTCTACGACCAGGTCCTTGCCTTCTGCTCGGCCACTCGAAACGACGGCGGCACCGGCGCCGTCTATGTCCTGCTGCGCAACCCCAACAAGGTGAAGCGCAGAGAAGCGCTCTCGCGGCCGAACGCCTGATCTGGGGACGGCGACGCTCGCCGAGCACCCGACGCCCTGCTCGAGCAGGTGCTATCAGGCAAAACTGGGACGCAGCCGCTTCCGATCCAGCCGGCCCTTGGGTCCGAGGCCATACAAATCGTCCTTATGCGCGCGCACCGGGGACTCGTCTCGACTGTTCTGCGACTGTTATATCGAGTGGCGCCTCGATCTCGCCCGGAAACGCCGCTCAGTCGCTCGGCTCGCCGTCGTGCCCTGTCTCCCAATCGATCAGCTCCCGCAAGACCGCGGTGGCGTAGGCCCCGGCCGGCAGGGAGAAACGCAGCTCAAGCCCGTCGGACACTGCAGTCCCATCGAGATCGAGGACCGCTACGCGTAAAGGTCGGCGCTCCTGCTCGAGACCGAAGCGCTCCAAACCCTCACCCCAGCCGGGCAGCGAGGCGGCGGTCTCCCGCTCAAGGGCCTGGACATCACCACGCGTGGGAGGCTCACCGCGCCCCCAAAGGGGTCCAGTGGGATGCAGGTCGAAACGATCGCACCGGGCGGTCAGCTCGGCATCGACGGATTCCACGCAAAAATAGGAGTGACTTCCCGCCAGATTCAGGCAATCCCCGGGCACGGGCTTGTCCCAATCCCCACGGGACACCCGGCGCGCCAGGACACGATTGAAGAGCTCCGAGCGCGCCGCCGAGAGCCAGATCCCCCGCTGGTGCCGGTTTGGCCTCGAGAGGCCACCTTGGAGCAAGGCATCCGCCCGATTCAGGTTCGCGCCGCCATGCCCGAAGCGCTGTTCCCCGAAGTAGTTGGGCACCCCACGGCGTCGGATCTCGGCAAGTCGCCGCTGGAAACCCGTCGTCCAGGACTCGGGCGGTTGCCCAGGTTGCGGATCGAACGCCCGGACCCGAATGCAGAAGCGATTGCCCTTCAGGCTCCCCCGGCGCAACTTGCGGCGGTGTGCATGGACCGCGAGGACCTCGATTCCCTGGGAAGCCAATCTGGACCAATCGGGCATCTCTCCCTTCGGGGCGGGCAGGCTGAACCATTGGCTGGTCACCGCCCTTCGGTCCTTGAGTCCAGCGAACCCGACGTCGGCCGTCCGCACACCAGCCAGTTCCGCAAGCCGCCGGGCCACCCATTCGGTATTGGCGTCGGTCTTGCGCACCCACAGGAGCCGATGCTCGCCGCTCCCGTCGGGCGCGAACCCCAGCTCCTCCTCCACCACGAAATCCGCCGGATCGACCCGAAGCCGGCCCACGCCCAGGGGCCCGCCGTGGGCACGCGGCAGCTCCCGAAAGGGGATGCCGATAGTCATCAAGGGGCTGGGCCGCGGTCCACGCCCTAGGCCCCGGGACCGCTCATTCCGCGAGCAGGACCACCGCAAGGGCGGCGATCCCCTCGCCGCGCCCGGTGAAGCCCATTCGCTCGGTAGTGGTCGCCTTGACGTTGACGCGCAGCGGATCGCAGCCCAGGTCCGATGCCAGGGTCTCCCGCATGGCGGGGATGTGGGCAGAGAGCCGAGGGCGTTGGGCAATGAGGGTGAGATCCGCGTTGTGGAGTCGCAAGTCCCGCCCCCTCAGGTCCTCCACGACGCGGCGCAGCAGGATGCGGCTGTCGATCCCGGCGTAGGCCGGGTCCGAGTCGGGGAAGTGCCCGCCAATATCGCCGAGCCCCGCAGCCCCGAGCAGGGCGTCGCAGAGTGCGTGGATGGCCACGTCGCCGTCGGAATGGGCCTCCATACCTTGGTCGTGGGGGACCTGGACTCCGCCGAGAATCAGGGGACGCCCGGCAGCGAAGCGGTGGGCATCGAAGCCTTGTCCGATCAGCATCGCCGACTCCGGTGCGAGCGACTAATCCAGCCGCCCCTGCTGCGTGAGAAAGAAGCGGGCCAGGGGTAGATCCTCCGCCCGGGTGATCTTGATGTTGTCGCCATGGCCCTCCACCAGCCGCGGCCGATGTCCCAGGCGTTCCATCGCAGATGCCTCGTCCGTGACGCAGTCGCCGCTGGCGATGGCGTCCCGCAAGGCGGCGGCCAGGGCGCCGAGGCGAAACATCTGGGGTGTGTAGGCGTGCCAGAGGTTGGCGCGCTCGACGGTGGCTACGACATGACCGCTTTGGTCACCCCGCTTCATGGTGTCCCGCACCGGAACGCCCAAGAGCCCACCCACGGGATCCTGCTCCAGCTCGGCGATCAATCGGTTCAGATCCTCCGTGCGCAGGCAAGGCCGGGCGGCATCGTGGACCAGGACCCAGTCCTGGGGGTGCGCTTGTTCTGACAGCGCATCCAGGGCGTTGAGCACCGAGTGGCAACGCTCCGGGCCACCCCCCGCCCGCGAGACCTTGGGGTGGCTCGAATAGGGGTTCGAGGCCCAGTGCGGGTCTGCCGGATCCAGCACGACCCAGACCCCGGCGATGCGTCCATGATCCACGAAGCCGGACAGGCTCCGCTCGATCACTGAGCGGCCCCCGAGGTCCAGATACTGTTTCGGGACCGATGCGCCGAAGCGGCGCCCCGCACCGGCCGCCGGCACCACCGCCCAGAATGTGGGCGGCGTCATGGCGCCTTCGCAGGCTTTGGGCGCTCGATCACCTGGAGAAAGATCTCCCCCGGCTTGATCATTCCAAGCTCTCCCCGGGCCCGCTCCTCGAGGGCGTCCAGGCCGGTGCGCAGATCATTCACCTCCGCCTGGAGCTCCCGGTTGCGGGAGGCCAGCTGCTCCAGCTCCGTCTCCCGGGCGGCGATCTCCTGCTTCAGGGAATAGACCTCCGCCAGACTGCCCTCCCCGACCCAGAGACGGTACTGGAGGAACCCCACGAGGGCCAGGAGCAGGACGATCAGGAGCCGCATGGGCACCCTATCAGCCCGAGATCAGTCCAACCACCGAAAGGCGGAGCGCCCGGCATAGACGGCCTCGTCCCCGAGCTGATCCTCGATGCGCATCAGCTGGTTGTACTTGGCGACCCGGTCCGAGCGGGACAGGGACCCGGTCTTGATCTGGCCGGTGGCGGCGGCCACCACCAGGTCCGCGATGGTGGTGTCCTCGGTCTCACCGGAACGGTGGGAGACCACGGCAGTGTAGCCAGCACCATGGGCCATACCGATCGCATCCAGGGTCTCGGTCAGGGTACCGATCTGATTCACCTTGATCAGGATGGAGTTGGCGATGCCCTTCTCGATACCCTGGGCGAGGATCTTCGTATTGGTGACGAAGAGGTCGTCGCCCACGATCTGAACCCTGTCGCCCAGACGCTCGGTCTGGAGCTTCCAGCCCTCCCAGTCTCCCTCCGCCTGGCCGTCCTCGATCGTGAGGATGGGATACTTGTTGACCCAATCGAGCAAGAGCTCGGTCATGCCGCTGGAATCGAGCTTGCGGCCCTCGCCGGCCAGATTGTAGATGCCATCCTCATAGAACTCGGAGGCGGCCACGTCCATCCCGAGATAGATGTCGGAGCCTGCGTTGAAGCCGGTCTTGTGGATGGCCTCGAGGATCGCCTCGATGGCGGCCTCGTTGGAGGGCAGATCGGGTGCGAAACCGCCCTCATCGCCCACGCCGGTGGCGAGCCCCCGGCTCTTCAGGACCGATTTCAGTGCATGAAAGACCTCGGCCCCGTAGCGTACCGCCTCACGCATGGAGGGCGCACCGACCGGTAGGATCATGAATTCCTGGAAGTCCACGCTATTGTCGGCGTGCTGGCCGCCATTGATGATGTTCATCATGGGAACGGGCAAGCGATAGGGCCCGCCGGACAGGGAGCGGTATAGGGGCAGGGTCTTCTCCTGGGCGGCGGCATGGGCGGCGGCAAGGGAGACGCCGAGGAGCGCGTTGGCGCCCAGCCTGGACTTGTTCTCCGTGCCGTCGAGCTCGATCATGCGCCGGTCCAGGGCCTCCTGATCCTGGCACTCCATACCGGTGACGGCCGCCTTGAGCTCCCCCTGGATGTGACCGACCGCCTTCAGGACACCTTTTCCGCCATAGCGGGACTTGTCCCCATCCCGCAGCTCCAAAGCCTCCCGGGAGCCGGTGGAGGCACCGGACGGGACTATGGCGCGGCCGATGGCCCCCTCCGCGGTGATCACATCGGCCTCGACGGTGGGATTCCCCCGCGAATCGAGGACCTCACGGGCACGGACGTCGACGATCTCGGACATGGCACTAGACTCCGGTTGCTGGGTTTGCTGGAAATGGAATTCGGGACTTGGGGACCTCGACTCAACCGCCCAGGGACTCCTCGGCAAAACCGGCGGACTTCACCAGCCGGTCGATCTCGCGCAGCGTGCCCAGCAGCTCCCCCATCCGACCGAGTGGCCAGGCGTTGGGGCCATCGCTCAAGGCCTGTTCGGGATGCGGGTGGGTCTCCATGAAGATCCCGGCGATGCCGGCGGCCACCGCCGCTCGCGCGAGCACCGGCACGAACTCCCGCTGCCCTCCCGAACGATCCCCCTGCCCTCCCGGCAACTGCACCGAGTGGGTCGCGTCGAAGACCACGGGGCAGCCGGTGGCACGCATGACCGAGAGGGCCCGCATGTCGGAGACCAGATTGTTGTAGCCGAAGGAGACGCCGCGCTCGCAAACCAGGATCCGGTCATTGCCGGTGGCGCGCGCCTTGTCCACCACGTTCCTCATGTCCCAAGGGGCGAGGAATTGGCCCTTCTTGATATTGACCGGCAGCCCTTGCTCCGCGACCCGCCGGATGAAGTTGGTCTGCCGGCACAGGAAGGCGGGGGTCTGGAGGACGTCGACCACGGAGGCAACCTCGCCAAGGGGGGTGTCCTCGTGGACATCGGTCAGGACGGGCACCCCCATGCGCGCGCGCACTGCCTCAAGGATCTGGAGACCCCGCTCCATTCCCGGCCCCCGGAAGCTGGTCCCAGCGGAGCGGTTGGCCTTGTCGAAAGACGACTTGTAGATGAAAGGAATACCGAGCTTATCGGTCATCTCCTTGAGGGCGCCAGCGGTCTCCTCCGCGAGCGCCTCGCCCTCGATGACGCAGGGGCCGGCGATCAGGAAGAGGGGGCGATCCAGGCCCACCTCGAAACCCGCTAACGGCATCATTGCGGCTCACCCCCGCTCTGGGCCCGGCGCGCCAGCGCGGCCTTGACGAATCCCAGGAACAGCGGATGACCATCCCTGGGGGTGGATGTGAACTCCGGATGGAACTGACAGGCGATGAACCAGGGGTGATCCGGGATCTCGATGATCTCCACCAGCTGGTTGTCCAGGGACCAGCCGGAGAAACGCATCCCCGCGTCCTTCATCAGGTTGAGGTAGCGATTGTTGAACTCGTAACGGTGGCGGTGACGCTCGCGGATCTGGGCGGTGCCGTAAACCGCCCGGGCGAGGCTTCCCGGCTCGAGCCGTGCGTTCTGGCCCCCAAGCCGCATGGTGCCGCCGAAATCCGAGGACTCGTCCCGGGTCTCGAGCTGACCCTGCTCGTCGCGCCACTCGGTGATCAGCCCGATGACCGGGTGAGGAGTCTGGCGATCGAACTCGGTGCTGTGGGCCCCCTCCAGCTCCGCCACGTGCCGGGCATACTCGATCACGGCGATCTGCATGCCGAGACAGATCCCGAGATAGGGCACCCGGCGCTCCCGCGCGTACCGCGCCGCCTGGATCTTGCCCTCGATTCCGCGCTCCCCGAAGCCGCCGGGGACCAACACCGCGTCCACCGCGTCCAAGGCCCCGGTGCCCTCGCGCTCGATCTCCTGGGAGTCGATGTAGACGACCTCGACCTTGGTGCGCGAGTGCACACCCGCATGGGCCAGCGCCTCGGAGAGCGACTTGTAGGCCTCGGTCAGGTGCATATATTTGCCGACCATGCCCACGCGCACCACCTGCCGCGGGTGATCGAACCCATCCAGCACCCGGTCCCAGGCAGAGAGGTCCGCCTCCGCCACTTGGAGCTGGAACTGGCGCACCACCAGCTCGTCCAGTCCCTGGGCGTGCAGGAGCCGCGGGATTCGGTAGATGTTGTCCGCATCCACCGCCGAGATCACCGCATCCTCCGTGACGTTGGTGAAGAGCGCGATCTTGCGTCGCTCGTCGTCTGGAATGTGGTGCTCCGCCCGACACAGGAGGATGTCCGGCTGGATGCCGATGGAGCGCAGCTCCTTGACCGAGTGCTGGGTGGGCTTGGTCTTGATCTCGCCGGCGGTGGCAATATAGGGCACCAGGGTCAGGTGCATCAGCAGGGCGCGGCTGGCGCCCAGTTCCACCTTCAACTGCCGTGCCGCCTCGAGAAAGGGCAGGCCCTCGATGTCGCCCACGGTGCCGCCGATCTCGACCACGGCCACCTCGGCATCGCCGGCGCCGAGGATGATCCGGCGCTTGATCTCATCTGTGATGTGGGGGATCACCTGCACCGTACCACCGAGGTAGTCGCCGCGGCGCTCTTTGCGCAGCACCGTGTTGTAGACCCGGCCGGTGGTGAAATTGTTGGTGCGCTTCATGGTGGTGTGGGTGAAGCGCTCATAATGTCCCAGGTCCAGGTCGGTTTCGGCGCCGTCCTCGGTGACG
>Ga0316578_10000770_pt1 | contig 11776 bp, 8 predicted proteins | sample J0NA_2_FD_203076 | JGI IMG/M metagenome (GOLD analysis project Ga0316578, IMG submission 203076) | Rhizosphere microbial communities from salt marsh grasses in Alabama, United States - J0-2_160517rDrC | ecosystem: Host-associated > Plants > Roots > Rhizosphere | place: USA: Alabama | collected...
CAACGAGCGGCGGATCGGAATGTTGTCCGTATGGCCGACGACGATGATGTCGCCGCTGATGTTGGGCTGGTACAGCGCGAGTCCGGCGCGGATGCGTTTGACCACGTCCATGAAGCGGGGTGCGATCTGGTCGCTGCCCGACGCGAACAACGAGACGCCGTCCGGCGCACTGATGCGCACAGTGGTATGCGTGGCCGCATCGTCGACCGTCACCAGGCCCTCGTCGATCTCAGGCTGCAAGAAGCCCTCGAGCTCGCCGGCGATGTCCACCGCGGGCGGCGGTGGGGGCTCGATCAATGGTGGCTCGGGCTGGGTCTTCGGGATGACCTCCACGCGCTTCCCGGACGACGGGTCGAGCAGGACCACCGGTGTCGGCTCCGGCTTCGGCGGAGGCGGCTCGATCTGCGGCTTCGGCGGCTCGGTGCCGAAGTTGGCGAACTGGTCTAGAGCCGGGGAGGATGCGTTGGCCAGGAAGTAGCGAAAGCCCAGATAGGTCGTCAGCAATAGCGCCGCAGCGACCGCGGCGACGACCCAGACCGGCACCGGGTGGTCGAGGTTGACTCGGGCCTCCTCCTCGTTCTCCCAGTGCGGCGAGAGATCGCGCTCGATGTCGCCGCGCTGGCGGCGGATCAGCTCATAGAGCTGCTCGGCCTTGCGCTCGAGCTTGGCCTTGCCATCGTCGAGCATGACGTACTTGCCCTGGAAGCCGAGGGCGATGCAGATGTACAGCAGCTCGAGCAGATCGATGTTCGGCCCCGGGTCCTGCAAGCGGCCTTGCATGATCTCGAAGAACTTCTCGCCGCCCCAGGCATCGCCGTGCAGCTCGCGCAGCAGGCTGAGCTTGCGCCACTCGCTATTGGCGCCCCAGGGGGTGCGCAGCACGGCTTCATCGATGGCGGTGCACAGGCAGTAGCTAGCCGCCTTGAGGGTCTCGGGGGTTTGGCGCGTTTGCTGAGTGTCGGCACCAAGCTCGCGCATCTGGCGCACGATCTGGGCGCGCAGGCCCATTGGATCGGCCAGCCGCTCCGTCTTCTGCAGCGTAGCGATCAGCGTCAAGAGCGGACTCGCAGCCGCCACCAATGGGTTGATCCCGGTGCCGGTGACAATTGGGCCAGGACCGCGCGGCTCGTAGCGCTCCGGCGGGTCGTAGCTGCTTGAAACATTGGGTAGAGGCGGGATCGGCGGCGCCTCGGCATGGCTTTCGCCGTCCACGTCTAGGTGGGCCGGGGTTGCGGCACGGCGACCACCGGGGGTTGGGACGACGATCGTCTTGTCATCGTCGTCGGGTCGCCAGCGGGGTTCGTTGGGGTTTGCCACCTAGGGTGCTCCTTCGTTGCGCGCGCCGGTCATTCGCTCTTGATCGCCCATAGCTCCAGCTCTAGGCCGGGATAGGCCGAGCCTGCGAAGATACCGATGCCACCGGATTTCTTCAGCGTGCCCCAGATCTCGTTGTTCTTGTCCAGCTCGAAATAGGCGAAGCCCTGATGAAACGGCAGCTGGCGGGGAGCCACTGCCAGCGGGCGGATTGGGACGCCGCGCAATTGCAGGTTGACGAGCTGGGCAATCCGCTCCACCGGGCCGATCTTGACATTGGCGGGGAAGCTCTGCCGCAGCGTATCGCTGTTCATCTTGGCCTTTGCCGCGAGGATGAACACGGCCTTGTCGATCAGGCTGCGGTCCGGCGGAATGCCGACGCGCACGCCGTGACCGGCGTCCTTCAACGGGATCTGCACCACGTTGCGCTCGATGACCATACTCAAATAGTCGCGCAGCGAAGCCATCAGCGGATCGAAGCAGCTCTGCAGGTCGTGGTGGCGGTAGGGCGGGATGCGCGTGGGGCGCCTTACCTTGGTCGAGAAGGTCGCCAGGGACCCGGCGCACTGCAGTGCCGCGCGAAAGAAGGTCTCCGGGTGCAGGCCGTCCATCGCTGCCAGATGCGTGAACAGCGGCTCGGACTGGTTGACCGCTTGCAGCAGCAGTAGGTCGGCGATCTCCGCAGTGCCGCCGCCGCCGACCAAGCGCCCCGAAAGCGCCTCGGCACGATGCTGCAAGAGTCCCTGGATCTCCTTGATGAAGCCATCCAGCCGCGGAATCGCTCGGCAGTCCAGGCAGGGCGGGATGAAGGTCTCGTCGATCTTGACGTTCTTGTTGGCGCCGACATCGCCTATGCGCAGCAGCGGCAGCACGGTGAATGCGCTGAGATCCGAGCCCTCGAGCCGCAGATGCAGCCGTCGACGCCCAGTGAGGACCCTGGCGATACTATGGGACTCGGCATTGTTGTCGGCGACCTCCGCCTCCTGGGTCAGGTAGCGAACCGGCAGCTCCGGGTCGTCGCTGGTGGTGAACACCTCACCGCCCGCGCGACGTGCGGGCAGGGTCAGGTAGACGAGCGCCGACTTCGCTTCGCCGGGGATGTCGATGATCTGGGGCTCCTCGTCCTCGGATGGGACCGAGAACGGGGTGCCGTCGGGGAAGACGCCCCGACAGTGGGTCAGCCGCAGCTTGCCCTGGAGCAGGAAATCTCGGTCGTAGCGGATCTCGGTCAGGCCCCAAGGGTAGGGGCGCAGTGGTTGCGAGCGCGCCTCGATGAGGGTTTCGAAAAACCGATCCTGCTGCTGGAAGTGATGAGGGCGCAGAAATGTGCCCTCCTTCCAGACGACGCGGCTGCTAATTGAGTGGGAACTGTCCGTTGCCATTCAAATGCCCTCTGACCGGTTCGTTTGACCTGTCATGCGCTGCTCATTCGCTGGGCGCAAGCGTGAGCTCGCGAGCCCCGAGCGTCAGTGTGAGCCGGTTGTCCGTCTCGGGGACGATGGGGATGGTGGCGCGCCAGCGCACGCCGTCAAGGTTGCGATACGCACCCAGGACGCCGATTGCGCTTACGCCAGGGTTGAGGGTCTTCTCGACCGTCTGCCGAGCGCCGGGACGCAGCAGTAGCTCGTTGCGGCCGACCATGTCGGAACCCAGTGTCGAGCGGTCATCTTGATAAAGGGATTGAAAGCCAGTGCTGGTGAAGCGCCCGGTATTGGCCAGCTCGTAGATGCGCACGACCAGCGGGGCTGCGTTGCCGTTTGGATTGGGGTTGAGTCCGGACGATGCCTTGATCTCTAGGATCAGGCGAGTCGGCGGCGGGGGCGGCTCAGGCTCGGGGATCTTGACATCAGGCATCTTGACCCCGCCACAGCCGCTCAATGCGACGAGCAGCAACAGGATCGTCGGGCCCAGGAGCAGGCTGACGGAGATGACACGTCTTCTTTGCCGACGCCGCCTAGAGGCCGTTGCGCTCGGTGGCGTGTACGCGAGCTGGTCTGAGGTCGCTTTGACGGTCGAAGGTGTCATTAGGAGCAGCTCCTGGGTTGATGCGCGTCTGGCTAACGGATCTTGTGCGTCGCGTCAGTAGGCTTAGGTGCCAGCATAGACCGATTACATTAGGACCTGCTCTGCCTGCTGGTCTCGATCCGAATGCTGAAGACAGCGACTTCCTAGGGGTGTGCGGCCGGTCTCGATGCGCACCGCCGCTGTTGATCACCCACGGCCGTCGTGCTGTTTGCGCACGTTTTGGACCTGCCGCTCGTAAGCCGTCGAGAAGGTGGTCCCGATGAGGTCGAGAACGTTGTTTCGGGCATCTTCGAGAAGCCGCCGGTGGTAGTCGGCGTATCGCGCCCAGTACCACGCATGCTTATTCGTCAGCGGACCCGGCCGGCCTTGACGGTCGAAGCTGCTCTCCAGTTCCTTAGGCTCCAACTCTCTGAGGAAGGCTTTGAACGCCTCCTGCATGCCGTAGATTGAGCCCATCTGGTGCGCCTTGATGCTGGCCATGGCATCGCTGACGGCTTTCTTCGGGGCAAGGTAGCCATCGTCTTCCGGCGCCAACAGGCGTCGGACCGCCTCGCGGGGAGACGCTACCCAGCGCAGCGGATTGTTGTCGCGCTGTCGAATCTGGGTTTGATCGATGCGGAAGGTGTTCTTGATGTTGCCGATCAACCGAAGCAGCTCTGCACTTCCACCCGCGTAGAGCGCGAGTAGCTCGCCGATGGCTCGGAACGTCTCGGGCGATGCGCCGTGCGGTACGTGGAGCCCGGGGACCCCGGCGCCTTGAAGGAAGGCGGCGAGGGCCGCCTCCATCCCTTCAGCGCCGCTCGCGGGGGCCGAAGTCGCAGCGGCGCGAGGCGGCTGAGGTTCCGGGTGCGGGGTTGGGTGCCGTGGTGTCGGCGACGCGGAAGGAACGGCACCTCCCGCGGCAGCGGTCGGTCGACTCGGTCCGGCGCCGCTGGGCGGCTGTGCGCTCGGCGGGTACCGCGGGGGCGTTACCGGAGCCGCCCCCGGACCCTGAGCCGCGGGTTGCGGTCTGACCGGGTACGTCCTTAGCGCTGGTGTCGGTCCATCAGGGGCTGGTCCGTGACCCGGCGGGGTAGCGCCGACCGGAGCCCCGGCGGGTGTCTGAGGCTGCGCGGCCCAAGGCCCTGGCTGCTGATCGGGTTGGGCAGCGGCCGAGTCATCGAGCCCATACGGTGCGGTATCATCCGAGTCGAACGCCTCGTCCGCCGCATTCGGTCCCGAGCTGGGGCCCGCCGAGGGCTGGCGAGACGGCGTCGCGGGGGCGCCGTCTGGCTCCATCAGATCGGGTAGCTCGAAATCGAGCAGGACAGATGTCGGGGGCTCCTCTGGCGTTTCAACGGCGAGTGGCTCGCCGGGAGGCTCGGTCGGCTGAGACGGTGGGAAGGAAGCGCCGGGCTGTCCCGGGGCGCCTACATCGTAGCTCGGCGCGGGCCGTGTCGATGGCGGCGTCTGCGCCCTGGGTCCGGTCGACGGTTGATCGGTTGCCGGGGGCCCGGATTCGGGCCAGGTGCTCGGCGTCTCGATTGGTCGCGCCTGAGGCTGCGCTTGCGAGCCGGCCGGTGCCTGATCCAGGCCGGCTCCCGCCTGCTCGCCGCTCGTGGAATCCGGCCAGATGCCTTCGGGCAGTCGGTCGCTGGGGGCCTGGTCGCTCTCTGTCCCCGTGGCGCTGGGTTTAAGATCGAGATCGCTGAAATCCCACTCGGCGGACCCAGACGCTGCAGCGCCGAAACCGGCGCCGATGCTGCCCAGATCGGCGAGATTGCCATAGACATCGGGTACCTGGTCAGACTCCGAGCCGCTCCAGTCGGATGGCTGTTGGCCGAAGTCGTCGGGCAGCACCGGCGAGGGGGTGTCGCCAGCGTCCTCGATTGGCCAGGGCGGAAGCCCCGTGTCGAGCTGCTCTGCCGTCTCGTGCTCCGCGCTGTCATCCTCGACGGTAACGGCGATCTCGAAGTCGCCGATCTGGAACCTGTCACCAGTCGCGAGCGGAATGCTGTTGTCGCGGCCCAGGGCAAGGTCGGAGCCGTTGACGTAGACACCATTCGTACTTGTGTCGGTAAGCTGAAACTGACCGTCGACGAAATCGATTTGGGCGTGAGTACCTGAGACGACGCGCGTCGGATCGGGAATCACCCAATCGTTGCGACTCGAGCGACCGATCGTGCCACCGAGCTCGGTGAACTCGTGGCTTTCTCGGTGTTCGGAGAAGGCGTGTAGGCCCGTGGTGACAGAGAGTCGCAGTTTCATCGCCAAGCCGGATCCGGTTGCAGGGGCGGGGCGAGGGATGTGGGGCTAACGTCTCGACCCGAGTCAAGAATCCTAACACCTGCCTCGGGTTTCGCCTAGGCTCCGCCAGGGGGCTAGGGTACTGCCCGTCGGTTCGAGTCAATCGCCGTGCTTGTTGTTTTTATAATACAATTTGTTGCTTGCGCAACATCTGGCGTTGTGTTGCGAGAGGCATACCGCTATACTGCTGGCAAGCAACAGTCTCTTTTCGCTCGGCGGCGTAGCGCTCCCGGCGCCCCAAGGGTGGCTGGATTTGACCGTCGGCTCATTCGTATAAGGATAAACTGGGGGAGAGAACCAATGACTCGATCTTGCCGACTCGAGTCTGTTCAGGTGTCCCGCGCGACGCGATTCGCAACGGCATTGGTCCTATCGGCAACCGCAGTATACGCAACTGTCGGTATGGCGCAACAGTCGGGCATCGCGGAGCCGCTCGGTCCGCGGGGGACGGAAGGCGCGCCAGATCTCAGTGTACCGTTGGCCGAGCCAGACCAGAGTGTGGACGCGTTCGAGGTCGCCCCGCGGCGAGATCGGCTTCCGGACGAGACGCGGGTCAGGGTCAAGCGCTTCGTCGTGACCCGACTCGAGCCCCGCGGCGAAGCTCCCGCCGGCTGCGCCGAGGTGATCTATCGTGATTTTTGCGGTGTGCAGGTCAAGGACTGGCGTCTGACCGCTGAGCTGGACAAGCTGCTTTCCGAGACGTACCAGCGTGAGCTGTCAGTCTTCGACCTCGAAGACGTCGCCGTCCGGGTGACCGACTACTATCGTGCCCAGGATCGCATCCTCGACACCGCCTTCGTCCCGCCGCAGACCGTCTCCGGCGGCGTGGTCAACATCTACGTTCTCAGCGGGCGGCTCGGCAAGGTCGATGTCGAGGGCAACAAGCGCTACAAGGCCGAGGTGCTCGCCTGGCCCTTCGCCAGCGAGCTCGGCGAGCCCGTGTCCCGGGGCTCCATGACCCACTCCCTGCTCAACGTCTGGGACTACCCTGGTCTCTTGTTTGCCCAGCGGAAGGCGAACATCACCTTCGTTCCCGGCGAAAAGACGGGTGAGACCGACATCCGCCTCCAGGTCCAAGAGGACCCATTGCCGTTCAACCTGGTGCTGTCGGGCGACAACGCCGGTTCGCAGTACTCGGGCGAGTATCGCGCGCGAGCCGATGTCTACTGGAACAATCTGACCGGCGGCGCTGACCAGCTCGCCGTGGGTGCGACCTACGCGTTCGATCCGCAGAACAACTTCTACTGGAATGTCGATTACCTGCGCCCGATTTTCACGCCGGATCTGCGCATCGGTCTCGGCGCCAGCCGCAGCGCCTACGACATCGGCGCCGACCTCGCCGACCTTGGGATCGACGGTATTACCGAGCAAGCCTACATTCGCCTCAACTACATCTTCTTCCAGAGCTTCCGCGACCGGCTCGTCGGCGAGGTGCGCTTCTCACGGAAGGACGCCGAGACCAAGCAAAACGGCGACCAATTGTCGAAGGACGAGCTTGCCCCGCTGGAGATCGGCATCGACTACTTGAACACCGACAGTCTGCTCGCCCCGGAGGCCCGCGCGAACCAGCTCAGGCTGATTGCCAACTACACCCACGGCTTCCCGAACCTCTGGGGCTCCATGGATGGCACTGACGCGGAGGAGGCCAGCCGCATCGGTGCCGACGGCAAGCGCGCTGGCGCCGAGTACGACAAGATCGTCGCCGGCCTTATTCGCAAGCAGGCATTCTTCTGGGACAGCGATATCTGGCTCCGCGCCAATGGCCAGTTCACGGACGATTTCCTGGTGCCACTGGAGCAGTTCGCCATCGGCGGCCCGAACAGCGTGCGCGCCTACCCGGTCGCCGAGTGGCTGTTCGACAAGGGTTACTTCGCCTCGCTGGAGTGGGAGTTTCCTGTCCCGTTCCTGAAAAAGGTCGAGGATAAATACCCGAATTGCATGTATGCGCCGAAGTGGGCCTCTTGCGGCGCCCCGACCAAGCTCAGCGATGCGATTCGCCTGTCGCTGTTTGTCGACTTCGCCGAAGGCTGGCTGAACAACGCCCGCAGCAACAAGCTCGATAACCAGGCAGTCACCGGCGTTGGCTTCGGTGCCCGCTACCAAACGCGCAACTTACGTATGGGCATGTCGGTTGCGACCCCTGTCGACAGCCGCGAGGCGAGCACTGGCTATGACCCGCAGCTGTTCTTCAACATCGCTTACCAGCCGTTCTGAACGCCCGATCATGCGGCGGACGGAGTCTGGCATCGCTAGGCACTAGGATACAACGCGTTGCCTGTGATCGCTCGGATGGACGCGTCCCCGTTCAACGCCCGGTATCTGCTGAAGCTGGAATAGCGTAACCTTGCTGCAGAAAGAGATCGAGACCTATACGCTGCAGCAGCCGGGCATTAAGCTGCCGGCGGTCCGACTCGAGGAGGACACTTACCGGGGCGAGTACGCCGGTGGCGGAGCGCCCGTTCGCGATGTGATCGTCGAGGTCAGCGACGCGGACGATGGATCGGACGACGGATGGCTGGATGCGGGCGGCTGGGAGGCCGTCGATACCCCACTGCCGGGGCAGGCTCGCGGGCCGGCGGTGGAGGTCGAGCTGTCGGTGCCGGGGATGGAGGTCGAGGCCCGCGCGGTCACACCGCCGCAATCGGTTGAACCGTCTCGTGAGACGGCCGCCCGTGATACCCAGCCCGTCGTTGCGGGTCTCCCAGGTGTCGTCTGGGAGGGGTCGATGCCGCCGTTCCCGGGCTTGGGCTATCGGCACGAGCCGCGTCTGACGGGACTGCCGTGGTGATTGGTGGTTGTGGGAGCGGCCGCGAGCCGCTCCCAGTATCCGTTGAGCCTAGTCCCGCCAGTTGTTGGTGGCGAACTGGGCGAATAAGCTGCAAAACCGAAGAGCTTGCTTCCTGACAGTTCCTCGGTGTGCGACCGCCAAGGCTCTTGGCCACGTCGATCGCGTCTATTGCTGCAGCGTTCGCCCCCCGTCGACGGCGATGATCTGTCCGGTGATGTAGGGCGCGTCGCGGACGAGGAATAGCAGCGTCCGTGCGATGTCCTCCGGGCTTCCCGGCCGCGCGAGCGCCGTTCGCTCCAGGATGGTCGTCTTGGCCGCCGCATCGAGCCCCTGCTCGGGCCATAGGATGGCCCCGGGTGCAATGCCGTTCACGCGGACCTCGGGACCGAGCTCGCGCGCCAGCGACTTGATCATCATCGCGTTGCCGGCCTTTGCGATCGAGTAGATCGGATGCTCCTTGAGCGGACGCTCGGCATGGATGTCGACCAGGTTGACGATACAACCGCCGCGCTCGCGCAGCAGCGGCGCAGCGGCCTTGGCCAGGAAGAACGGCCCCCTTAGGTTCGACCCCATCAGATCGTCCCAGTCCCCCTCGCTGGCGGTCTCCAACGGGGTTGGATAGAAGCTCGATGCATTGTTCACCAGGATGTCGAGCCGCCCGTGGAGGTATCGGACGCGATCGATCATCGCCGTCGGCGCGTGTGGGTCGCAGAGGTCCGCCTGTAAGGTGTCGACCGAGCCTGGCCGCGCCCCGTTCAGCTCCGTTGCCAGCGCCTCCGCGGCATCGGCCGAATGCCGATAATGCAACACGAGGGCGCATCCTGCCCCGTGCAGCACCCGTGCCAGTGTCGCGCCGATGCGGTGGGCCGCGCCGGTGATCAGGGCCACCTGGTCCCCCAATCCCGTCGACGTGGATGCTGGGTAATCTGACATGATCGTGCTCCCGAAATCGGCTGAGGTTCGAGCCTTGAGATGGATGCGAGCGGCGATACGGCAAGGATCGCGTTAGGATGGCTCGGGTACCGACCCTGCGACCGCGCGCCACCGAGATGAACCGCACTGCGCCGATGCGAGCCGAAAACCCAATACCCGCTGCCGCCCAGGAGACCAGCGCCGCGCTGCTCGAGCTGATCCGCGCCGAGGTGGAGTCCCGCGGTGGACGGCTGCCCTTCGATCGCTTCATGGAGCTGGCGCTCTATGCGCCGGGTCTTGGGTACTACGTTGCCGGAGCGGAGAAGCTAGGGGCGACGGGCGATTTCGTTACCGCGCCGGAGGTCTCGCCGCTGTTCGCCCGCGCATTGGCGGTCGCCTGCACAGAGGTGATCGATGCGCTCGGCGGTGGTGACCTGTTGGAGCTCGGCGCTGGCACCGGAGCCCTGGCCGCCGAGCTATTGCATGCGCTGGATGCGGCGGGTCGGTTACCCGACCGCTACCTGATCCTCGAGCCGAGTCCGGAGCTGGCCGCCCGCCAGCGTGAGTGCCTTGGGGCGCGGTTGCCAAAACTGATGCCGCGCGTGGACTGGATCTCGACGTTGCCGCGGGGGATGCGAGGCATGATCCTGGCCAATGAGGTGGTCGACGCGATGCCGGTGAACCGGTTCAGCATCGCCCCCGATGGTCATCCGCTGGAGCTCTTCGTCGAGGCGGACGAGTCAGGTCTGCGCGAGGTCGCCGATACCCCGGTCTCGGCCGGACTGGCCGCGGCGGTCGCCGCATTGCAGGCCGAGGGCCATGCACGGGTGCCTGGTTATTGCTCCGAGGTCAATCTGCGTCTTAGGCCCTGGGTGGCAGCCCTCGCCGAGGCGCTGTCAGAAGGCCTGTTCCTGGTCATCGACTACGGTTACCCGCGGGCCGAGTACTACTTGCCCGAGCGTCGGATGGGCACGCTGATCTGTCACGCTCGGCATCGGGCGCACGCCGATCCCTATCGCGATGTCGGCCTGCAGGATATCACTGCCAGCGTCGACTTCACCGCGCTGGCGGAGGCCGGTGCCGCGGCAGGCATGAAGCTGTCGGGGTACACCACCCAGGCCAACTTTCTACTCGGCTGCGGTATCGATCGGCTGCTCGGCGAGGCGATGGCCTCGGCGCCGGATCCTGCCGCGACCATGTCCCTGACCGCGGGTGCCAAGCAGCTGCTCTTGCCAACGCGGATGGGTGAGCGCTTTCAGGTCATGGCCCTCGCCCGCGACCTGCCGATCACGCTTGCTGGCTTCGCCCTTCGCGACCTCGGCCACCGGCTTTGGTGACGCCGCACCGACGGCTGGGTAGGTGACGCGAAGCCTATGTAGCACCATCTCGACCAGCGACCGCCTCCTCGCATCCTCAGCCGGCCAAGCCCGTCGTCAGCCGGCAACCCCGAGGTAGGTGGGCACGACGGTGTCGATATCCGTCGGATGGATGCCGAGCTCGAGCAAGCCGTTGTGCTCGGTACAGGTGCTCGGGGTTTGCATGGACAGGTAGTTGTCCATCGTGAATGGCTTGCCCGGCAAACGCTCGAAGACCCGCGCCTGCAGACGGGAGCCGAAGTCGTTCAGTCCCATCAGTAACGTCCGCCGGCCGATCCTCGCGGCGGTAAAGGCAACCAGCTCCTCCAGCGTGAAGATGCGGGGGCCGCAGAGGTCGTAGCGGCGTCCAATGCTGGTGTCGCTGCTGATGGTGCGCACCATGGCCTCGGTCAGGTCGCCGACCCAAACCGGCGCGAAGCGTGCGTCTGGACAGGCTAGCGGAAATAGCCCGGGTGCCATCTCCAGCAGGGTCGCGAAACGATTGAAGAAGCTGTCGCCGCGGCCGAACACCACCGATGGCCGGAAGCTGGTGACGTCCAGCCCCGCTGCGGAATGGGCGAGGTCCTCGCCGGCGCCCTTGGAGCGCAGGTAGGCACTGCGGCCGTTCTGCGCATCGGCGTGTAGGGCGCTCATGTGCAGATAGCGCGGCACTCCGGCGGCCAGGGCGGCCGTGACCACTTCACCGACCAGCTCGACATGGATGCGCTGGAAGTCGCCGTCCTTGGCTTCGTTCAAGATGCCGATCAGGTTGACGACCAGATCGGCGTTGTCCAGGCATTCGGCCAGGCCGTCGGCGTCGATCGTCGGTACTGGCATCAGGGAGACGCCGTGATAAAGGGCGAGGTCGCGATGGCGGTGCGGGTAGCGGGTCGGAATGCGGCAGTGCCAGCCGGCCTTCGTCAGGCGCAACAGCAGGTGGCGGCCGACGAAACCGGTGCCACCGAGGATGCAAGCTTGGGGTTGTCTCATCAGGGGTGTTGTTCTCGTCGCTGATACAGATTGATCGTGCCAGGCTGGCGCCGACGTGCCGGGATGCCAGGGCCTTCGCAAAACCCGCTATTATCCAGAAAATCAG
>Ga0316578_10000771_pt1 | contig 11768 bp, 15 predicted proteins | sample J0NA_2_FD_203076 | JGI IMG/M metagenome (GOLD analysis project Ga0316578, IMG submission 203076) | Rhizosphere microbial communities from salt marsh grasses in Alabama, United States - J0-2_160517rDrC | ecosystem: Host-associated > Plants > Roots > Rhizosphere | place: USA: Alabama | collected...
CCTTTGCGGCATATTCGATCGCAACAGTTCCTGCCAGCGTCCGGTATCTTTCTTGAGAGCCTGCCAGCCCTTTTGGGTTTGATATTCAGTGGCCAGGGCGGCTGCAAAATCGCTGTACCTTTCCAGCAACGATTTGTTAGCGTAATCTGCAAAATCGCGGGCAACATAAAACCTTATGAGTCCGACCATAAGGACCACAACCAGAAGCGACGTTAAGGTAAAGGCTAAAAAAAATTTATATGAAAGTTTGAACTTCATCGTTTGGTTACAAACAAGTTATTATACTTTAACATCAATTTCAAAACAATATTGCTTCCTTCACGACCTTCCCATCAGTTCTTCATATTTTCTCCACAATCAATTGTTAGCTTGAACATAGCAAAAAGAACGCTTTGTTAATTTTTAAAAAATTACAACAATCCGCAAGGAGGTAAGCATGAAAACAAAACACATCATCATAAGTTGCATTCTGGCAGCCGGTATCATTATTTCGGGACTGGCATTTGCAGATGGTATCGGGCACCGTGGTCAGCGGGGTACTGGATTCCACCGTTCTCACAATGCTTTTGGCCTGATGCTCCTGGTTAAATACCAACAAAAAAACCTGATGCTTCAGACGCTTTCAGAGATGACGGGGCAAAGTGTAGAAGCCGTTGCGGCCCGACTCAAAGATCAGCGTATGCACGCTGTAATGCAGGAGCTAAACATCGACCGCCAGGCGTTTGGCGCTGCTATGCAAGCTAAAGTCAGCGAGCGGATTAAACAAGCTGCAGCAAATGGAACCATTACGCCGGAGCAGCAAAAAGACATTCTCACCAAAATAGATAATCGCTCCAAACGCCGTGAGCTTATGAACCAGTTGGTTGAAAAAGGAGTTGGGGATGGGACCATCACTCCAGAACAGGCTCAAATGCTAATGCGAAAACCGCGCTAATACTGACTCCAAAATCCGTCTGAGGCCCGGTTGGGAGGGTCTCAGACGGGTTGCCCCTGGTGATAACAATCAGTTATAGGGTTATAAAATGTCTGCCGCAAGAAAAGAAAAAAAAGCGATGCCGCAAAATAGCTGGATTCATTCTTTGCTATGGTTTGGGATATGCTTGCTGTTGCTCACGGTTTTATCCCGCTTGGTTTAAAACCGATCGCAAAGATGCAACTTTCGCGAGCCGCGCCTTTCTGAGGATAACCTAAAATGAGTGATTGTTGAGATTGAAGATCCACCTCAGGCGGATTAAAATCAGCGATCAATCAATTTAGGTTTGACATATCCTAACCGCGTCTTACTTTTTAATTGCGAACAGGTGCTCATCTGCAGCCTACAGACCTTCATCTGTTCTCCTCCTTAACGGGCGACTCGTAAGAGCCGCCCTTTTGTTACATCCGGGTATAAACGGTTTAGGTCAAAGACCCGGTGGGAAATTTTTGACCTGTCCTTTTTCAGCGCCATGGCCTTCGATTCATGCAGCACCCGCTCACTTTTTGCAATTCAATCATTTTATTCCGCCACCACGGCCATATTTAATATGAACCCATCTCAAAAATAGGATTTCGGTTCAAGATCGCGGCGGGGCCGAGTTTTCCCGCGTTGCGGGATTCCCCGTCTGATCTTATACTGTCTGTGGGTCGCAAACCGGCGGTCCGCCTCAGGCGGATCGAAGGATTTGAAGCGAGGCACCAACAAAGATATTGGGCCAAAAGACATTTTTGAGATGGGGTCATGTTAAATCGGTCCCCCTGTATTTTCTTCTTTTGACATCCGGCCGGACTTCAGGTATGCTGTGGCCTAACCAAATAGAACGGAATTGCGGATAAATCCTCGATGCTCGGGATACCTTAATACTTAACAGCCAACAGAGGACCTGGAGCTATGAAAGATTTGATCAGCGAAATTGCACGCGCACTTGTTGACCGGCCGGAAGAGGTAACAGTTAATGAAGTTGAGGGTGGTCAGACGTTAATATTGGAACTCAAAGTCGCAAAGCAGGATATGGGAAAGATTATCGGTAAGCATGGCAGAACAGCTCAGGCGATCCGAACCATATTGAGCGCAGCATCCGGAAAGGCAAAAAGGCGCATCGTTCTCGAAATTTTGGAATGATCGGTCCGGCCAAAAATTCGGGTTGACCGAAAACGCGAAAGCGGTTTTTGACATGCGCTAAAATCGACAGATTCAAAAAGACTTAACGCTTTTTGCATCTGAAAGAATAATTTCTTTTATCCAAAATAAGAAGGGCATTCTCTCGCAATTTGAGGGAATGCCCTTTTTTTTAATTTTGAAACAGCTGCTTAGGCAACGGTTACATTGATTGCTGAAGGACCTTTGGGGCCTTGTTCAATGTCAAAAGTAACGCTGTCGCCTTCATACAAAGATTTGAAACCGGTTGCATTGATTCCTGAATGATGAACAAATACGTCCGGGCCATCTTCTTGCTCTATGAAGCCATAGCCTTTGCTGCTGTTAAACCATTTTACGATTCCACTAGCCATTGTGACATCCTCCTTTCAAATAATTCTCAAAGTTCCATACTCGAGGGTGCCACTTTGACAAATGGATATTTCCTTAAGAACGAAACCGGCCCGCCAATTAAGAGCGGGCCTTTATTGATTATTTAAATCATAACACCCTTTATAAAAAAAGCAAGCTTATTTACAAAAATTTTGCTGCACCGCATTTTGTACGTAAAATAGGACCGCTAAATCGTGATCACCTTTTTAGCTCGCTTTTTGGACTTGGCAATAAAAATGATTAATTTATTACGAACTATATTCAAAACAAAGGAGGAAGTCTAGATGCGCAACTTAGCAAGAAAAACGAGCCTGGTGTTTGCAGCGGGGTGTTTAGGCGGTCTGCTCAACAGCCTGGCGGTCTGGATCTTCGGAGATCTTGGCATTACAGCGGCTCTGGGAGTAAAAATTGCCCCGCAGCTTTCCCCGGCATGGCTGTATCCACGGCTGGTATGGGGCGGCATCTGGGGGGTGTTGTTTCTTCTGCCGATGCTGTCGACACGGATCTGGTCGCGGGGCTTTATTTTCAGCCTGGGCCCGACCCTGGTGCAGCTTTTCGTCGTTTTTCCGATGAAAGCCCACAAGGGCATGATGGGAATTGATCTTGGGCTGCTCACCCCCCTGTTCGTGGTGGTGTTTAACGCCATCTGGGGATGGACCGCGGCGATCTGGTTGCGATGGATGGGAAAATAGCCTATTTAGCCGCCATACTCATCACCTGCTTTCAGTGTTTGATTAAATAAATGGAAAACTTGACAATCCAAGACGACCGGTCTATTATTATATAAGTCAAAAAGTTGCGAATTTTAAACCCAATTTACGGTAAGGGTGTCATGCAATCCAACACCAGAGACAGGATCATCGAAACCGGGGCCGAAATCATCCATCGCAAAGGATTTAATCATACCGGTATCCAGGAAATCCTGAATGCCGCCGGCGTGCCCAAAGGATCTTTTTATAATTATTTCAAGAGCAAAGATGAATTTGGGCTTCAAATTATTGATTATTTTTCAGCTTATTTTAAGCGGATTGCCATGGAAACGCTGGAAGACACCCGGGTTTCGCCATTGACCCGGATCTATGCATTTTTGACCGCATTCATGGAATACTTTGAGTCCCAAAATTATGCCGGCGGCTGCCCCATCGGCAATCTCGCCCAGGAAATGGGAGATTTAAGCCCGGCCTTTCGTAAAAAACTAAGCGAAGCCATCGAGATGATGATCGACGCTTACAGCCAGGTGTTGGCAGTGGCCCAGAACGATGGTAAAATACTGAAAAATTTAGATATAAGAGAAACCGCCAGTTTTATCATCGCCAGTTGGCATGGCGCTGTCATACAGATGAAGCTGACCCAGAGCCTGGATCCACTTAAACTCCACCGCAAATTTGTTTTTGATCACATCTTAAAGAAATGAGTTTTAATGGTTCTGCGACCAAACAAGCGCACAAACACCTTTACCGCAATTAGACCGACCGGTCTAATTATATGTAAAAATTCAACTCGGATGCCCAAAAGAACACCTCTGATTGAAGTAAAAACGCATCCGAATTAAATGGAAAAGGATTATGAAATGCGACAAAAGTAAAGACGAACTCATCAGGGAATTGACCACCCTTAAAAAACAATTTGAAGCGAGCGCCTCTTCCTTTGAAAAAGAATGCCGCGAGCGCAGTCGCACCGAGGAAGAACTTCGCCTGGCCCAGGTGATTATCGACAATAGCCCGGTGATTCTCTTTCGGCGGGTGGCCGGTGACAAACCCCGCCTGGTGTATGTTTCCGACAACATCCGCCAGATGGGGTATACGGCCCGGGAGTTCCTTGAAGAAAAAATCCACTTTAAGGATATCGTCCATCCCGCTGATTTTGAGCGCCTCGGTAAAGAAATCAAACAATACGCTGAAGACGATGCGGAAGAATATACCCAATTTTACCGGATTATGACCAAAGACGGCCAGGTACGCTGGGTGCAGGACCAGACCTCGGTGGTGCGCGACGGTCAGGGCAACAAAATATTTAACCAGGGTCTCCTGGTAGACATTACCCGCCGAAAGCTGGCTGAAGAAGCGGTGCGCGAAAGCGAAGAAAAGTTTCGCCGGATTGTGGAAACTGCCGGGGAGGGGTTTATCCTCATGGATGAGGAGTTGAAAATTATCGATGTCAATGACGCCTACTGCAAAATGCTCGGTTTTTCTCGCGAGGAGATTTTAGGTAAAACACCACTTGACCTGGCTTCTGATGGGTTCAGGCAGTTTATGAAGTCCAACCGCGAAGAGATCCTGGCCACAGAATACCGGGAGTTTGAGGGAACTGTGGTGGCGAAAGACGGTCGGCATGTGCCGATTTTAGTACACGGCAACACCCTTCGAGGCGATCAGGGGGAGGTCATCGGCAACATGGCCTTCATAACCGATATGACAGAGCATAAAAAGGCCCTGGCGTTGGCCGGTGAGGTGCAAAAAAGCCTGCTGCCTCAGAGCAAACCGAACGTTCACGGCCTCGACATTGCCGGCAGGAATGTATCCTGCGATGAAATCGGCGGTGATTACTTTGATTTTCTGTGGCGGCGCGAAAAACCGGACGGCCCGTTTACCATAGCGGTGGGCGACATCACCGGCCATGGGGTGGACTCCGCGCTGCTGATGACATCGGCCCGGGCATTTTTGCGCATGCGTGCCTCCCAGCCCGGAACCATGTCGGAAATTATCACTGCCATGAATCGTCACCTGACCCGGGATGTTCTTGAAACCGGCCGTTTTATGACGCTTTTTTATTTAACCGTTGACCTTCAAAAAAACCGTATCGATTGGGTGCGGGCCGGCCATGACCCAGCTATTTTATATGACCCGCAACAAGACGATTTTGTGGAACTTAAAGGAACCGGTGTGGCACTGGGTGTCAATGACGCCATCCAGTACACTGAAAATCGCCGCGACGGTCTGACAAACGGGCAGATCATCGCCATCGGCACCGACGGTATCTGGGAATCGTTTAATAAAAAGGGAACGATGTTCGGCAAAAAACGTTTTAAGGACATTATCCGTCAAAACGCCGCGGCAGGTGCTGATGATATCCTCAATGCAGTTTATAATGAAATCAATGAATTTATTGAAGGTCAGAAAACTGAAGATGATATCACCCTGGTCATTGTAAAGGTTAACAAACCGTAAGGAGTTGCATTCATAACCAGATTCGATAGAAGTGGCGTCAGGACTGTTTGTCGGACGTGGAAAGTGAAGACCGCCGGGTTAAGGTGAAGACGCTGAGAAGCGAAAATTTTGATCATAAAAAAGAGTCGGTGTATTACACCAACTCTTTGATACCGGCTGAGGAATGCACCCCTGGAGATTTGACTCGCTTCCTGGCTTTTGTTCCCTTTCGTCAGGATTCGGGGCCATTCCGTCGCCTGATCAAAAAATAAGCATCCGGGTTATGCCTGTCAATCAATTCACATATCTAATAAAGCTGAAATCCGCAAACCCAAAAAGGAGGAATAATGACCCTTGAAATCATTCGAGATGCGCTGGGATGGTGCATCTTCATAAACTGGATATTGCTGGCATGGTGGCTTTTATTTTTCATTTTGGCTCATGATTGGATGTATCGCATTCACGGTAAGTGGTTTAATCTATCGGTTGAAAAGTTCGATGCCATTCACTATGGCGGCATGGCGATTTTTAAAACAGTGATATTCGTCTTCAACCTGGTGCCATATCTGGCTCTGCGCATTGTGGGCTGATGCTGTTGCACCTGAACAGCGACTTGCCGGCGGGAAACGGGATGGCTGGCATTGGGTCTTGGTTCGTTTGAGCCGGAATCCCGTTAGAATGCTCGCATCATAAAGACCCAGGCACTCATCGCCAGCATCACGGCAACGATCATTGCTTTTGATGCCGGTTGCAACAGCCCTCTCAAAGAGAACACCACAGAAATGACAATCGTTGCGACGATCACTACCGCGGGAGCCATTACCCAGGGAATTTTATCCGCTATCTCTAACAGATGCTGCATTTTTATTTACCTCTTTGCTTTCTAGGTCTCAGGATTGTGCCAAAAATTAATTATAATTCTAAGAAATTAGCGGATAAGGATCGGTTTTCGGTTGGTCGATTTCAGTATGTGCGTATTTCGATGTGCTATCTTCGATGTGATTTTCGACTTTGAGCTTCAGCTGAGCGAAAAAAAATTTCACTAAATCGTTGATTTCGATTCTAAAATTATATATGCACCACATCTTGTATGTCAAGAATTATTCAATACAATATATATGGTATTAACTTTTTTTGTGAATTCTCTCATAAAAAAAATCGATTCGTGAAAAAAAGTGCATTTTAGGCTGTACTTTTGGGTAGGGTTTTGGTAAAAGCCTCATCTCTTAGGTGAACAGATCTGCCCGAAAATCGGCTGAAAGGTGTTCTGTGAATGAAAGGCACATTTAAAATGCAAGATGAAGAAACGATGTGGTATGAAAATTATGAGCCCGTCCAAGAATATCTGGATCGCGAGTTTTCCAAGAAATCCACCGTCGCCGAGAAAAATCCGAAAACGGTGCGGTTCTCCTGGTTGGAAATAATGAAGAAATCATTTCATATCAAATAAAATTAATCCTCCACTTGATCGTCCGTTTCCGTTGAACCCGAAATAGAATCCTCATTTAAATTTGATATCTGGTTTGTCATAATTCGCCTTTGCTCACCGTTAGGAACATCCACAGGCCTTGCTGGAATCATTCTGATCAACAGCCACCGGCGTCTCCTCCGATTCCATCGGACACCGGGCTTGAGACGCTGCCGATTCGAGATGGGTGCCTAAAAGCGCGTCGGCGGTGGTTTTCATGTTATTGGCGGGCTGATCCTTGACAAACTGGCCGATGATGGCGGCGGCGCGCATCTTTTTTTCATCGATGTGTTCGGCACGCGCCATTCCGGTAATACTCTCAAGACAGGGGATGCAGCCGGATGCCACGGCCGAACCCAGGGCCACCAGCAACTGGGTTTCGGTATCTAAGCCTGTTGAAAATGGTTTCATAACAACCTCCTTAGAGAAATTGGGATCCCCGCTGGTGCGGGGACAAGGTCTGGATTCCCGCCTGCGCGGGAATGACGGGAAAAACTCCCCAGCCTCTTAATTATCTTCGCGGCTTTGCGTGAGGCTTTCAAAAAGGTTTCTTCGCCTCTATTGTCGCCGAGGCCACATAGTCTTCCAAATTCCGCCCCGGAAACCACTCACGGATATTTTCACGGCTTTCATCCTTGGGGTGTATGTTGATATCCTGAAAGCCGGCTTCCCGGAGGGTCTTTTCGATAACTTCAATTTTCTCGGTGCCGCCGACACATCCGGATATGAGGGATAAATCGTTTTTGATTTCAGCGGGCAGTGTCTGAAGTGCCACCATATCTAAAATTGCGATACGTCCGCCGGGCTTCAGCACACGCCAGGCTTCTCGAAATACATCAATTTTTTCCGGCGAAAGGTTGATGACACAATTTGAGATAATCACATCCACGCTGTCATCGGCCACGGGGAGGTGCTCGATCTCACCCAGACGAAACTCAACATTTTTAGCGGCCAGCTTCTCGGCATTCCGGCGGGCTTTGCTGACCATATCAGCGGTCATGTCCACGCCGATGACCCGGCCGGATTCGCCCACCGATTCGGCAGCCAAAAAGCAATCGAAGCCACCGCCACTTCCCAGATCTAAAACGGTCTCTCCCGGCTTTAAGGAAGCAATCGCCTGGGGATTGCCGCAGCCCAGCCCCATGTTTGCACCTTCGGGCGCACTGTCGATCTGCTCTTTGGTGTAGCCAAACGCCTGGGACATCTTTTCAATGGGTCCCAGTGAGGTGCCGCAGCATGATGAAAGCGCACCGCAGCCGCACCCTGAAGTTTCCTGTTTGGCAATTTCACCATATCGGTTCCTTACCGACCGGCGGATTTCTTCTGGATTCTTTGTTTCCATGTTTTTCCCTCCTAAATTTAATAAATCGACATCTATCGAAATATTGTTGCAAAAAAAACATCCGTTTTTAAAACGAAAAAAAATACTTCAGCTCTTTCAAAATCTCGGGATCCACCCAGCATTCAATATTCTGGCCCCGGCGGCGGGTTTTGATCAAACCCGCCCGGCGCAATTCTTTGATGTGATGGGAGACCGTTGATGGTACAATACTTAAATCTTTACCAATATCCCCCACACAGGCAGTATTGCTCGGCTCAAAGATACCAATAGTGCCGGGCTTGCAGCAAGTCGCCAGACTAATAAAAATCTTTAACCGGTTGGGATTCGACAGCGCCTTAAAAATTCCGGCATATCTATCAAGTTTATCATTTGTATTATTCGACATATATCGAATATATAGAACAAAAAAATATTTGTCAAGTATTTATTTATTTTCTTGACAGAATCGCGCATTATTGTTTTAGCGTGTACACAACGATTGTTAGAGATCATGTCGGGATATCCTGCCTTTGTAACCTTAGGAAAATAATCGATATGGATAAATTAAAAAATCACATGGGCAGATTGTCGGATTCGATCATTTGGTCTTTTATGGTTTTAGCCGCCCTGAGCGCCTGTGCCATGTCAAATTACGGAAGGCTACAATCAAGTCCTGATATTACACGGGCTTTTAAAGCCTATCAGGTTTTACCGGATCACACCTATTACTACCGGGGAACATTTAGTCAGCCATTTGTCATGGTTGGCATAAATAAAAATTATGAACTCAATTCAAAGCTGTGGCTGGAAGTCGATCCTAAATCAAAAGATTTCCGCACTTTGATCGATCGGATTTCCCTCCAGGGCTCGGGGGGCACCACTCAACCCTGGGGATTTACCATTTTAGATCACTCCGGCAATACGGTAGGCGTGTGGTATTCCGCCATTCGTGCTGCGGCTGTTGAGGTAAATGAAAACGGTCAAATCGTTAATTTGTCACCCCAAAGAGTGGTGACAAGAGGCGGTCAGTAGCGTTCGCACGTTGACGAACCTGTTCTTCTTCAACGCGGATTGGTCGAAGCGGTGATCTGGCTGCCTGCATCAATTTGCTTATTATCGGATTTTATCGGATTTGCCGGGCCCAAAACCGTTTCTTCAATCCTGGGCACATTTTTAACCTGAAATATATAGCCAAATTCACTCCCGACCGCCTCAATATTGGACACCCGCCATTGGCCTTCGGCCAGCGCAAAAGACCAGATGGTTTCATAATCTTTAAATTTTGTGTCGCCCTCAACCACTTTTTGGGTCTCGCGCTGAACCAGGTAGTCTTTCATGTTGGCGGTTATGGACACCACCAGCACGGATCCCTCATGGGCAACATCATCGTTGCGATGGATAAAAAGCAGCGGACGAACCGCCCGGACCTTTTTAACTTCACAGACATTGCACAGGCCTTCCCGGTGCCACCTGTCCAGATGAACCAGTTGCTGGTTTTGCCAGTACCCGTCGGTTAAATACTCAAAGGCCTGCGAAACATCTTCTTCCTTCCAGGCGCTGTGGACCCGATAAAAGCAGTCCAAAATACGCTGTTTGGCCCACCGCCATTCAAAACTCGGATCATACTGCGCCATAAATTTCAGGTCCTTATAGGCCCGCCGCTCCGCCAGTTTCTGCTTGATGTACATATAAATGCCCATCGGCAGCAGGATGAGCGACAGCAGGCTCAATACCATTTTCCCCCAAAAGGTATTGGCGATGATTTTGGCAATCTGGCCGCCGGGACCGCCGTAGGCCGGCTGAATAAAAATAAAGGCAACCATCAAAAATATTAAGCAAATTCCCAGAAGTCTTTTTTTGTCCATGTGCCCTCCGATGACGGAATAATGCTTTAAAATTGAGCAAAATCCATACCACCAGGGCTTAGATTATTTTTTACAATAATTACAGTTATATAAATCTCAGGTAAAATTCTTTGGCAACAGGAAGTTACAAATATTGTCATAGAGGGCGGCAATAAACGTCAGCCGTAAAAGACGGGGATGGTTTCAGTAAAAGATTTTTTTATTTCTCAACTATTTTCACCCTGTTATAAGCGCGGGCCTTGTTCATGCGCCAGCAGCCACTCTTTGCGCCAGATACCGCCGCCGAAACCGACCAGTTTGCCATCACTTCCGATAACGCGATGGCAGGGAATAATCAGGGGAATCGGGTTTTTGTTGTTGGCGTTGCCCACAGCCCTGAAGGCTCTGGGGCTGCCGACGGCCCGGGCAATGTCTCCGTAGGAGGCAGTCTTGCCAAAGGGAATTTTTTGCAACTGCCGCCAGACGGCTTTTTGAAAATCGGTTCCTTCCAGAACCAGGGGGATACTGAATTTTTGGCGCCGGCCTTTGAAATATTCAGTCAACTGCCGCAGGCATTGCGTCATGCAGGCCGGCAGGTTGCGGTCGGTCTCAAATTCGTCCGCACCAAATATAATGGTTAAAATACCTTTTGGATTCCCGACAACTTCAAGGGGACCGATTTGTGAGTGGTGACAAGCGCGATATGTTTGCACGAAAACCTCCTTGGTGAATTAGTGACTAAAGTGAGGAGTGAGTGAAGCTCCCCGCGGCTTGCCGCGGGGAGCTTCACTTCACTTTTGTCACTTTTCTTAAGGGGCTTTTACCAATGCCCGGCCAAATCCGCAGCATCCCAAAGCCTGCCCGGATGGTTATCCAGCACGCCGTGATCAGCCAGATCCAGGTCAGGGCCCCTGAAACGGTCTCATCGAGCAGATAAATGGCAATGCCACCGAAGGTGGTTGCCGCAAGCATAACATTGCGCAAAAAGCGAAAATCTCCGGTTCCCCAGTGAATGCCGTCGGTGGCAAACGCCAGGGCATTGATCGGCTGGAAAACAACCGCCATCAACCAGGCTGAAAAAAAAACGGCACCCGCCGACGGCGGCAGCAGCAGCCGGACCACCAGATTCTGCCCCAGCCACATCGCGGCGCTCAAGGTGACTCCGGTGACTGCACTCCAGGTGCAAACCAGTCGGGCTACCCGGCGGGCCTGCTCCAGGCGACCGGGTCCCATAAAAAAACCGATCAAACTCTGGCCGGTGATGGCGTATGCATCCAAAAAAAGCGCGGTAAACACCCACACCTGCCGGATCGCCTGGTGCGCCGCTCCGGCATCCGGGCCGATGCGAGTAGCGGCTCGGGTCGAAAAAATAAAAAAAACCGTCAATAAACCCGTCCGAATAAACAGATCCCGTCCGACCTGAAAAAGCGTTAAAACATCTTTTAGCCGCATGCGCTCAGGTATTCCTAAGCGGCGAAAAACA